>ENA-UOJE01000036-UOJE01000036.1-human-gut-metagenome-genome-assembly--contig:-C23-NODE-36-length-168418-cov-88.276694_pt1 | contig 168418 bp, 145 predicted proteins | sample MGYA00242341_ERZ723888 | MGnify/ENA metagenome assembly ERZ723888 | reverse complement strand
CCCCGGGAAACCACCCCGGGAAACCACCCCGGGAAACCACCCCGGGAAACCACCCCGGGAAACCACCCCCGGGAAACCACCCCCGGCGGCTTGGTGCTGTTTTGCGGCTGAAGCAGAAGAGTTCCTCCGCCATGACTCACTTTGTTAAAGAAAAAAAATTTGGAGGTATGAAAATGAAAAAAACTCTCTCTTTGATGCTTGCCTGCCTAATAGCAGTGCTTTGTCTTCCTGTCGGCATTTTCGCAGACACACCCGATTTTGAATTGCCCGAAATCGATCAGCTGCGTATCCGCGCTTTTCTCGACACGGAAACCAATGTTCCGGGTGTAACTAATGAGGACGTTATCAATGATTGGGAAGTTCCGACTCCTATTCATTGGATTCGCGGGAACACAACTATGTCCCCCATAGTGAACTATTCCCATATCAACACCCCGCCTTACAATATGTACATTACTCTGATCAACTTCAGTTTCGATGTGTGCTATGGTATTATGGATACCGATCCCTTTACGGGAGAACCCCTGCCCCTTGATGTTGTTCAAACATTCCGCCCCGATGTTTACGGAATTTTTGATCTGTCTGACAGCACAATTCTGTGCTTAGGCACTCCCGAAGCGGGACAGACCCACATAAACGGTGTTATCCTTAATAACTGCGTTAACCTCACGACCATTGATTTCCAAGGTCAGGCATACTGCACCAAGCTTTCCGCAGTCAACTGCGATAATCTTTCAAACATTACCGCACTTGACTGTGACTATCAGGAAATCACGGTTCAGCCCAGAGGTTTTTCCGAACCCGTTTCCGCAACGGTGCTCGGCGAAGGCAGCATCGGTATGACTTGCAGCTATTCCGACAATTCCTGCGAACTTTATGCAAAGAACAACGGCGAATTCCGCGGATGGTATGTTGACGGTGAGCTTATTTCAACCGATTATATGCTTTCCGTTGAATACGGCGAGGGCATCGACATTGTTGCATGCTACACCGACGACTACTCCCCCGTTCTTCTCGGCGATGTTGACGGCGACAGCAGCGTTACACTTGCGGACGCAATTCATGTTGCCCGCTGTGCAATCGGCGTAAGCACCCTTTCCGCAGAACTCCCCAATGCGGAAACCGCCGCTGATTTCGACGGCAACGGCAGAATCGATATGACCGACGCAATTCTTATCGCAAGGGTTGCCATCGGCGTTGCATAAAGCTTTTTCACAGCCATTCTCTTTACTTCTCACATATAGCAAACGCACCCCGAAACTCGGGGTGCGTTTGCGCTTTTGCGATATAAATAATCAATATCAGTTCATTTTGAGCGTTTTATACAGGTGAAGGTATTCCCCTGCACTTCTGCTCCAGCCGAAATCCGCCGCCATTGCGCGGGCGGTGAGCCTTTGCCAAGCGGCTTTGTCTCCGCAATAAAGCTCGATTGCGGCACGGGAAGCATTATACAGCTCGTCCGCAGAATAGTTTCTGAAGGAAAAGCCCGTGCCCTCGTCCGTGAAGCGGTTATAGGGAATGACAGTGTCCGCAAGGCCTCCCGTTTCGCGCACAACGGGAATTGCACCGTAGCGCATTGCAAGCAGCTGTGACAGCCCGCAGGGTTCGAATGCAGAGGGCATCAGGAAGATGTCCGCCCCGGCATAGATTTGCCGCGCAAGCGAATCGTTCATCTCGGCACGGAAGGCAACCGAAGAAGGATTTATTGCGGCAAGGTCGGCGAACATGCGCTCGTATTCCGCATCACCCATGCCGAGGATCACAAGCTGCGCACCAAGATCCAGCAAACCCGGAATCACGGCGCGGAAAAGGTCGAGCCCCTTTTGGTTTGTCAGACGCGAAATCACCGCCGCAACAGGCCGCTCCTCCGACTGTTCAAGTCCCAGAGCCGTTTGGAGTGCGGATTTACATTTTTGTTTGCCCTGCGGCTGATTTTTTGAGAAACGGCTGCAAAGAGCTTTATCCGTCCACGGATTGTACAGCTTTTTGTCAATGCCGTTCAGGATTCCCGCAATGTGTTTATGCCGCAGCAGCCCATCCAGAGTTTCGCCGCAGCGTGGAGTGCAGATCTCCTTTGCATAAGTCGGGCTTACGGTCGTGACCGCATCGGAATAGATGATCCCCGCTTTCATGCAGTTGATATTGCAATAGTACTCGATTTGCGCCAGTGCATTCTGCCCGAGGCTCAGCAAATCATTCACAAGCATCGGGTTCATCAACCCCTGATAGCGGAGGTTGTGAATCGTGAACACCGTTTTAACGCGGGAGAATTCCGGCAATGCGGAATATTGCTCCCGAAGCAGCAGCGGGATCATGCCCGTTTGCCAATCGTTCAGGTGAATGATATCCGGCACAATATCCAGCTTTTGCATTATTTCAAGTGCCGCTTTCGAAAACCAGCAGTAACGCTCCGCCTCGAAATCGCCGCTTGAATAAACATAATCCTGTTTAAAATAAAACTCGTTGTCCGCAAAGTAGAAATCGATACCTTCACGGTGGATTTTCTCAACGCCGACATATTGCTTCCGCCAGCCGAGCTGAATCGAAAAGTCCGTAACATGCTGCATTTCTTTGCGGAATTGCTGCGGAATCATGCTGTATTTCGGAATCAGAACGGAAACCTCCGCCCCGAGCTTTTTCAGCGCGGCAGGCAGTGCGCCCACAACATCCGCCAATCCGCCCGTTTTTATGAACGGGACACATTCACTTGCGACAAGAAAAATTTTCAAACCCAATTCCTTTCCGTTTGCAATGTTTTTTGTTTCCGTTACCGTTGATTATTTATATACCGCACGTTTTTTCCATGTTGACGGCACAAAAAGCAGCAGCAGCGGCCAAAGTTCGAGCCTGCCCGCAAGCATGTCAAAAGTCAGCACCAACTTTGAAAAATTGCTGAGCGGAGTAAAACTCGCCGTCGGTCCGAATGCGTGGAATCCGGGTCCGATATTGAAAATGCAGGCAAAAACCGCCGATAATGAGGATTCAAAATCAAAACCGTTTGCCGAAACAAGTATTATGGAAACGATAATTATTCCGATTATAACCGAAAAATAAACCGTGACCGAACGAACGACAGGCTCCGAAACAACTTTTCCGTCCAGTTTCAGCGAACGGACATATTTCGGGTGAGCAAAGCGGCGAAGCTCATTGAACGCGTTTTTAACCAAAATTGCAACGCGGGAAGTCTTGATTCCGCCGGCCGTTGAGCCCGTGCAGCCGCCGCAAACCATCAACAGCAGCATAATGCATTTTGAAATTGTCGGCCATTTGTCGAAATTAACACTGGCGAAGCCCGTTGTGCTGTACACCGAAGCGGCATTGAACGCCGTATGGTGCAGTGATTCGCCGAACGAACCGAATTGCCCGATGTTTGCAACCGTCATCGTCAGCACGGCGGCAAAGAATATGCCGAGGAACCAGCGCAGCTCCTCATTATGTGTCACGTCGCCGATTCTGCGCATTAAAATATAATAATAAAGGTTGAAGTTGACAGCAAACAGCAGCATGAACACGGTCGTGACCGTTTGAAGGTACGGCGACAGCCCGATGAAACCGGCGTCATAAACCATGAAGCCGCCCGTGCCCGCGGTTGAAAGCGCAGTTGTGAATGCCTCATAAACGTTCATTCCCCCGAGCAGAAGCATCACAGCCATCAGCACCATTAATGCGAAATAAATTGAATACAGAATGAGCGCGGTGTCCTTTGCCTTTGCAACCAGTTTGCCGACGCTCGGCCCGGGAACTTCCGCGCGCATCAGGTACATTGAGCGCTCCTTTGAAAGCGGCAAAACAGCCATTACAAAAACAAGAACACCCATACCTCCGATGAATATGATGAAGCACCGCCAAAAGCCTATGCCGTGCGGGATTGCGGATATGCCGCCCGAAAGCACGGTTGCGCCCGTTGTTGTGAAACCGGAGGCCGTTTCAAAAACTGCATCCATGTAATTTGTAAAAACCCCGCCGAACATGAACGGCAGTGCGCCGAGCAGGGACATCACTACCCATGCAAGCGCAACAACAACGAAGCCCTCCTTTGCAAAAAAGGTCGTGTCCTTTGGTTTCAAAAGCAGCATACCGCCGCCGACAGCCGCCGTTATTGCTGCGGAAGCAAGAATTGCCAAAAGATCCGTGCCGCCGCTGCATACCGAAACCACGGCAGGCAGGAGCATCAGTGCCGCCATTATCAGCAAAATCTTGCCGAGCATATTTAAAACAAGGCGAAAATTCATTTTTATTACCCCACGTTGTAAGCACGCTTATTTCCGTAAACCGGTCAGTCACGCTGCAAAGAATCTCCGTCTTTTTACTGAAGGTTCTCCGTCAATACATCCGTCAGATCGTTAAACAGTATATGCTTTGTAACAACAATTACCTGATCCCCTGCTTTTATGCAGTCATCGCCGCCCGGGATTATTGTTTTTTCGCCGCGGACAATGCAGGCAATGAGCAAATCCTTGTGAAGGCTGCGCTTCAGTTCCTTGAGCGGCCGCCCGTACATCGGATGATTGCCCTTTGCGGAAAACTCAATCGCCTCGATCTTGCCGCCCACCATTTGATGAACGGTTTCCACATTGCTGCCCTCGGGGCTGCAGTCCATTGCACGGACGAACGTCAAAATCTGGTTCGCCGTTATCGTTTTGGGCGAAATTATGCAATCGAGCTCGTTTTCCGGAACGATGCTGCAAAGTCCTTCGTTGTTCACCTTTGCAATGACGCGTCCTGCGCCCTGCCACTTTGCAAAAAGTCCGCTTATGATGTTGTTCTCGTCCATACCTGTGAGCGATACAAAAGCATCAACGCTGTTTATGCCCTCCTGAATCAAAAGATCGTGGTCGGTCGAATCGCCGCAGATTATCAACGCACTGTCCAAATCCTCGCTGAGCTGTTCAGCGCGCCGCGGATTGCTTTCGATTATTTTCACCTGCACGCCGACTTTCGACAGCGCAAGCGAAAGGTAGTATGCAATCCTGCTTCCGCCGCAGACCATAACCGTTTTCACTTTACGCTTTTTATCGGGATAAACAGTGCGGAAAAACCGCGCCATCTCCTCATGAGACGCCGTGATATGCAGCCTGTCGCCCTGCTCAAGCTCGAATTCGCCGTTCGGAATAATTACCTCGGTTCCGCGCTGAACGGCGCAAATAAGAATTTTTATCTGGTATTTTTTATAAATCTGCATGAGCGAGAGGCCGATAAGCGGATTTCCCTCACCGATGCGGAACTCGACAAGCTCCACGCGCCCGCGTGCAAAAAGCTCAACATTGAGCGCACTCGGAATACGCAAAAGCCTTGCAATTTCATCCGCTGCGGCAAGCTCCGGGTTAATCGCCATTGAAAGCCCCAATTCGTCCTTTAAAAAGTCAAGCTGAACGGTGTATTCCGGGTCGCGAACGCGGGCGATCGTGTGCTTTGCGCCCAGTTTATGTGCAATAAGGCAGCAAAGCATGTTGATTTCGTCATGCGCCGTTGCTGCAATCAAAATATCGGCCGACCCCGCACCTGCTTCGCTCTGAACCTTATAATCCGCACCGTTGCCTTCAACGCAAAAAACATCCATTTCGTCGGATATGCGTGCAAGCACATCCGGATCGTCATCAATTATAACAACATCGTGCTTTTCATTTGTCAGTTTTTTTCCGATTTGGTGCCCGACTTTGCCTCCGCCGACAATGATAATCTTCATATTGCCCTCTCTTTTTTGCTAAAACCTTTTCGATGCAAAAATTAAAATCTATATTTTTTCTGTATGTTCCGCATGAATCCCGTCATCAAAAACTCATGCGGAACCAAATCCGCGAAAATATGCAGTCTGCATTTCGCGGCACGTGAGCTTACTTAAAAACTCCGCCGTTCTGATTAAACATTTCATCCGCCTTTGCCTCATATTCCGCATATTGTGCCTCGGACAACTTAAAATTGTATTGCAGGCACTGCTTTGCGTACTGCGGGCGGGCAGCAAGCATACTGCGCAGTTTTGAAATTTCGTTTTCCCAATGGCTGCGGGATTCGGGGCGTCCCCAGCGGGCAATTTGCCTGTCCATTTCAGGTTGAATCGTGTCCACCATGGAATCAAAAAGCGGCAGCAGTCTGTCGTTGTTCAAATAGTACTTCGTAACATATATATAACGCGTTATGAAGTAGTCGCTCCATTCTTCGTTGGAACGCAGTCCGCAGTAAAGATCCATTTGGCTCAATGAACCGTCCGCACTCGGAACACCGACAACGTTGAAGTAATGCCCGAGAACATCGCCGCGCTCGGAACTGAGAGCGAAATCGGAATCATAGAATATCGCACGCCAGCGCACCTTATAGTCCGTTGTGCGCCAATACTTCTGGTTGAACATATCTGCATCGGGGAAGTATTCCCTTGCAATCAGATAATCAGCAATGGACTCGGCATCCACCCATTTTGTAAATTCCGCATACCGTTCCGCCGTCAAAGGTACAACAACGTTTGCGCCGCTTGCATTCCGTTGAACAACGTAGCTTCTGACGCGGAGAAAATCCGCATTGCTGCCCGCAAGCTCAACGGTGTTGCGCTTTATAATGTTTACAGTGTCCTCATCAACGCCGTAATGCGCAGCAAGGTAATCCTTGTTCATGTTCTCCTTAAGGTCATACAACCCCCAGTAACGGCCGTTGATATAAACCGCGCAGAAAGTTGCCGCGGACGAATCGATGTTCATATCGAGAACGGCGGTGCTTGTGAAAGAATCGCGAATGCGGGTATTCAGGCAGTCCTGACCCGCATTGCGAAGCACGAGCGAACCGAAAGTCTTGATATAATCGTTTCCGAAGAAAGGATAGGTAACGGTCTTTCTTCCGTAGCCGGAGCGAAACATGAGCGCAAGGGACTTTTGCGGATAACGCCGGGTTGACGCACCGGAAACGCGAATGCCGGCGGAGGTTTCAACTCCGAGGCTTCCGTCTTTTTCAAAATACTGTATATGTCCCTCCCGTTCAACAACCGGAACGAACGGACTGCTGACAGCATAAACATCGTCAAAATCTTTTTGGTTCATTGCAAGCGTCACAACCGGCACGCTGTGCGGCGTTTCAAAAAGATAAGTTGCAGTTGCAGCATCACTCGGCATCATGCCCGAAACAAAGGTTGCAGCGCGAATAACCGTATTTGAAGAAATCGTTATTGCACCTGTATACTCCGTGCTCTGCTCGGTCGGCTTGCTGCCGTCGGTGGTGTACCTTATCACACCGTCTGCATTCTGCGTTTTTATCTCAAGCGAAAAAGGCTCGCTGTGATAAAGTTCGGTATTTGAAAAAACGGCGTTCGCCGCATAGGAAAGGTAGCAAACATCGGGGTTTGCGCTGCCCTTGGTCGCCTGCGTAAAAAAAACGCGGTCACCGCTCCCGCCGCCGGTCTGCCTGCCGCTTGTAACGCCCAGTCGGGTTGCACCCGTTTCAAAATAGTCTATGACAGTTCCGTCGGCAGATGTCAAAATCAGCCCGTCGCCGCTGCCCGATACGCTGAACGGTGCAACCGTCGGTGCGGCATCGGAAATGCTGCCGGAGCAGCTGAGCACCGCATAACCCTTTGCGGGAACCGTAATGAACGAAAGCTCAAACTTTTGCAGTTCACGCTTGCTGTCGCTGATATGCCAGCCTGTGAGCGTTACGCTTTCATCGCCGCCGTTATAGAATTCGACCCAGTCCATCTCCCCGCTGCGCGGCGTTGTTACCGCGCAAACTTCGTTGATATAAACGGAGGAGGGGTTGAACCCCCCCACGCCCATGGGTTCCGCAAAACCTGCCGCCGTGTTTGCTGCCGCAGGCGTCGGACGTGCATAATACAGAACCTCGCCGTTTTCACCTCTGCCGATTGAAACATTCTCGCTCAATTCGGAAGGAAGCAGCAGGCTGTCGGAACGCATTCCGTTGTAGTTTGAAAGGAATATGCCTTCATCCGTGTCGGAAATGCTGAACGAGGCGTGCATTTCTCCGTCCGTCCTGTCCTTGCCGGAAAGGAAAACGATCAAATACTCACCGCCGCCGAGAGTGATATCGGGCAATGCCCACTTGTCGCGCTCTGCGCTGTTGTCTGAAAGATAGTAGCCGAGGAGCGAAACAGGCTCGCTTCCGCTGTTGTAAAGCTCAACCCACTCGCTGCGGTCACCGTCGCCGTCTGTAATATCGAATTTGTTTTTCGGCAGGAATTCGTTGATTCTCAGCACGTCGCTTGAATCCATATCCGTCCATGTGATCTCGGCGAATGTGGAATCACTGTTTTCGGCACATTTTGTTGCCGTGCCTGTGTATTCAACGCCCTTTGCCGTGCGTACTGCCGCAACCGCGCCGGGCATATTCATATCAAAGGTGAATGTATCGATTATATTTCCGCCGGAACCCGCAATATAAACGGTGTTTTCCTCGGTGTTAAGCTTGAAGTTGGCATTGAAGAGCAGTTTTCCCTCTTCACCGTCCGCCGTTGCAGAGCCTGCATACGCGGAACCGCAAAGGTTCACAGCCGCGAGCGCACCGGGTTCAAGCGTCTGCTGCGGGAACCGCCACTTGTTGACCTTGTCCGCATTGTCGGAAAGGTAGAAGTCATGAAGCTGAATCGTCTTTGAGGAATTGTTGCGAACCTCAACAAAGCCGTTCTCGCCGCGCAGAACTTCATTTACGATGAGTGATTTCGGAGCTTCGATGTTTTGCGCTCCGTCAGGGGTTTTGGAAATTGCAGTGCTGTTTTCCGCTCCGGGTGTCGGAACTTTTGCGTAGCCGAAATGACCCGCGGAATCCATGGCATAAGAAATATTCGCCGGAAGTTCGGGAATATCAACCTTATGGACAACCTCTCCCGCAGTGTTGTAAAGCGTCACGGTCTCTCCCGCCGCCGCAAGATCGCCGCCCGCAACAAGTTTTCCTGTTGTTGAAACTCCGCGATCCTTAAAGTAAACAAGCAGATAGCCTTTGCCCGCGATCGTTGTGCCTGAAGGGAAGATGAACCTTCCGCCCTCCTCATTGCCGACTCCGAGGGCATAGTTTGAAATATCCATTGCCGCATCCGTCGGATTGCACAGCTCAATCCAATCCGGATTTCCAAGCTCCGGATCGGTAATTCCGTTCGTGTTTGTCGTTACCGCTTCGGTAATCGTAATATCCTTCCTTCCGCCGAGTAACTTTTCGCCTCTCAGCAAAAAGAACGCAGCCACTCCCGCCGCAATGATGACCGCAAGCAGGATAATGACAGGCAGCGCGCTGCTTTTTTTATTTGTTTTTCTTTCCATTTTTTCATCCTTTCCGATTTTTGTTCCGCTCACGGCGTCATGCTGATTACAGAAATCACCATGCTGATCACAGAAATCACCATGCTGATTACAGAAATCACCATGCTGATTGCAGGCATCAACGCGCCGATTGGAGGAATCTGTGAAATTTACCGGATTTGGAGTTATTATACACCAATTGCAGCTTGTTGGAAAGTACCGAAATTAAATTTTTTGTAAACATTTTGTGAACAGGCTGTTTCAAGACGCATCTAACCGCACGGCACCGCGGCGGCACACGGAATCCGAAAGATATTTCCCGGGAAATGCCTGCCCAAACTCGTTTTTTACCGCAAATTTCGAATATTATTCTCTTTTTTAAAGTATATCTAATATAATGCTCGTTTTTTCCACAATATCTGGTGCTTTTTTTAAAAAAACGGTACAAATCGGAAAAAATTATCCACAATGAAGCCTTGCGAAATCTTTGCAAATTTGTTATTATATTAGTCCACCCTATGAAAGCAATGCTTCATTTGTCACGCTTTGTATTAATGCTTTTGCTGCACCGTGCGTACTGCGTTCCGCATTAATGCGTTCCGCGTCGAAATGCCGAAACCAAGCAGGCGATGATCGGTATCAGGCTTAAATACGGGTAATATTCATTGTGCAAAAGCACCCGGGCACTGTTTTGACGATGCTCCGGTGTTTTCGCAACGGTTGGGAGGCAATCTTTGTTATCGGCATCTGTTATATGGTCAAAGGCTCTTGCCGCGCTTAAGAGCGAAATGACGGACGCGAGTTACAACACGTGGATAGCGACGCTGGTTCCCCTCAGGATCGAGGGAGACACAACGCTTGTTCTCCAAACGGAGGATGAGCTTTATCGAAGCACTCTTGAGCGGTTCTACACGCCCATGGTTGAAAAAAGCATCCGTGAATCCTGCGGCTGCGAGCTGCATGTGCGCTTCACGACCCGCGAAACGCCCCTCGATGACGATGTTGCCGAGGCTTCTCCCGATTTTGTAAAGCCCGTAACGGTCCGCAACGATTGCCCAACCTTGATTCCCAAATACACCTTTGACACTTTTGTGACCGGTGAATCCAACCGTTTCTCCTATGCGGCTGCGCTTGCCGTTGCGGAAAACCCTTCAAAGGCTTATAACCCGCTCTATATCTACGGCGGCGTGGGGCTTGGGAAAACGCATCTTATGCACGCAATCGGGCACTTTATTCACGGCGAACATCCGGATTACAAAATTCTTTACATTTCAAGTGAGAATTTCACCAACGATGTTGTTCAGTCCATTGCACGCAAGGAGCGCACGAGCCTTCGCGAGAAATACCGCTATCTTGATGTGCTTCTTATCGATGATATTCAGTTCATCGCGGGCAAAGATGCAACCGAAATGGAATTTTTCAACGTATTCAATGACCTTCGCGATGCGGACAAGCAGATCATCATAACCTCCGATAAACCGCCCAAGGATATTCCCATCCTTGAAGAGCGTTTGAGGACGCGCTTCGGCTGGGGACTTATCACCGATATTCAGCCCCCGGATTTTGAAACACGGCTTGCAATCCTCCGCCGCAAGGTAACTCAGGAAAATCTTGACGTCAGCGATGAAGTTCTCGGCCTTGTTGCGGAACGGGTTTATTCCAACATCCGTGACCTTGAAGGCAGTCTGAACCGCGTGCTTGCTTATGCAAAATTCATCAACAAGCCCATTACCGCTTCTCTTGCCGAAAACGTCCTTAAGGATTACGTTTCCGGCAGCAAGCAACGCACCGTAACGCCGGAACTTATCCGCCGCGTTGTCTGCGATTTTTATTCGGTAAGTCCTGCCGAGATGGAAGCCGGTCGGCGCGAACGCCGCATTGCTTATCCGCGGCAGATCGCAATGTATCTTACAAGGATTCTCACCGAATCGTCTTTCCCCGAAATCGGTGCGTTCTACGGCGGGCGTCATTACTCAACCGTTATGTATGCCTGTGAACAAATCGAAAAAAGCATCGAAACCGATGCAAAGCTTAAAAAAACCGTTGACGATTTAACAGAAAAAATCATGAACGGCTGATATTCTTCAATTACAAATTATGCGCATTAGCGGCAGCTTTTCGACTTTTGTTTCGAAAAGCTGTTTTTTGATCCGTCCGCTTCCAATCAATATCCGTTTGTCTTTTGAATTTCTGCTCCGTTCAATTGAAAATTTCTGCTCCGTTCAATTAAAAAAAGCTCCCCCGCACTCATGATTCGTTTCCGTTTCATGATTCCCCTTCAGCATTTAGGGGGTGCGGAGGAAGCTCGTTCTTATTATTTTGAACTCAACTGCCGACGGCGGGCATCTTTTGCCGTTGTGCAATTATGCCGGGCAGAATCATCCCGCCTTCGTCAATCGCATTTGGCTGCGACTATTCCATGTCGTTGAGTTTCTTATAGTAGTCGTACTTATCCTTTGCTTCCTGCTCTGCGCGTGCAAACAGCGTTGCTGCCTCTTCGGGGAACTGCTGCTTGAGAGCCGCATAGCGGTTTTCGCCGAGGATGAATTCCTTGTAGTCGCCGGTTGCGGGCTTGCTGTCAAGGGTGAAGGGATTCTTGCCCTGTGCTGCGAGGTCGGGGTTATACCTGTACAGGGGCCAATAGCCGGCCTCAACAGCCCTCTTCGCTTCGTCCTGAACCTTGCTCATGCCTGCCTTGATGCCGTGGTTGATGCAGGGTGCGTAAGCAATGATGAGGGACGGTCCCTTGTAAGCTTCCGCTTCAACCATTGCCTTGAGCAGCTGGGCGGGGTTTGCGCCCATGCAGACCTTTGCAACGTAAACGTAGCCGTAGCTCATTGCCATCATGCCGAGATCTTTCTTCTTGGTGCGCTTACCTGCAGCGGCAAACTTTGCAACGGAGCCGGTCGGAGTTGCCTTGGAGGACTGTCCGCCGGTGTTGGAGTAAACTTCGGTGTCCATAACGAGAACGTTGACGTCTTCATCCATTGCAAGAACGTGATCGAGTCCGCCGTAACCGATATCGTATGCCCAGCCGTCGCCGCCGAAGATCCACTGGCTCTTCTTAACGAGCAGGTCGCGGAGGTCATAGATCTCCTTGCAGATCTCGTCGCACTCACAACCGCAGTTCATGCATTCTTCAGCCATCTTGACAACAGCGGGAGCTGCCTTGCGGCTGCCCTCTGCATCGTCCCTGTTTTCAAGCCATGCATTGCAGATTGCCTTGACTTCATCGCCGCAGCCTTCAGCAAGCTGCCTGATGAGATCCGCAAGCCTCTCGCGGCGGTGGGTGGTTGCAAGGTTCATACCGAAGCCGAACTCTGCATTATCTTCAAAGAGGGAGTTTGCCCATGCGGGGCCGTGACCCTGCTTGTTTACGGTGTAGGGGCAGGTGGGAGCGGAACCGCCGTAAATGGAGGAACAGCCGGTTGCGTTTGCAACGATCATCCTGTCGCCGAAGAGCTGGGTAACAAGCTTTACATAGGGAGTCTCGCCGCAGCCTGCGCATGCGCCGGAGAATTCGAACATGGGCTGGAGGAACTGGCTGCCCTTGACGGTTGCCTTGTTGACGGGCAGGTCGAGGGTGGGCAGATCCATTGCGAAGTTCCAGTTATCGTTTTCAACTTTTTCGACTTCTGCAAGAGGAGCCATCTTGAGAGCCTTTGTCTTTGCGGGGCAAACATTGACGCAGCTGCCGCAGCCGGTGCAGTCATAGGGGCTGACCTGAATTCGGAAGAGCTTGCCGTCGCCGACGCCGTTCGCCTTCTTGGCAACGAAGGTTTCGGGTGCTTCGGTCTCTTCGGTCATAACGAAGGGACGGATGCTTGCATGCGGACATACAAGGGCGCACTGGTTGCACTGGATGCAGTTTTCGGGAATCCACATGGGAACTTCAACTGCGATGCCGCGCTTTTCGTACTTGGTGGTGCCGGTGGGAACATAGCCGTCGGCAGCGAGCTTGCTGACGGGCAGTTTGTCGCCCTGCTGAGCAAGGATGGGCTTGATAAAATCAACGAAATACGGATCGTCGCTGACATGCATTGCGGTTGCGCCGCTTGTTGCGGTTGCCCATGCTTCGGGATAGTTGATTTCGGTGATGCCGGTAACGCCGATGTCGATTGCGGCATAGTTCTTCTGAACAACGTCCTCACCCTTCTTTGCGTAGCTCTTCTTTGCAGCTGCCTTCATGTAATCGATCGCCTCGTCTGCGGGGATGATTTCGGCAAGCTTGAAGAATGCGCTCTGCATGATGGTGTTGATGCGGTTGCCCATGCCGACTTCGCGGGCGAGCTTAACAGCATCCATGTTGTAGAAACGAATATGCTTCTTTGCAATGGTCTGCTTCATTGAAGCGGGGAGTTCGCGTTCCATATCCTCAACGGTCCACGGGGAGTTGAGCAGGAATACGCCGCCGTCCTTGATGCCTTCAAGAACATCGTAACGGGTGACGTAGCTTGCGTTATGGCATGCAACAAAGTCCGCACTGTCGATAAGGTAGGGGCTCTGGATGGGAGTCTTGCCGAAGCGCAGGTGGCTGATGGTCAGACCGCCGGACTTCTTGGAGTCGTATGCAAAGTAGCCCTGTGCGAACATGTTGGTGTGGTCGCCGATGATCTTGATGCTGTTCTTGTTTGCACCGACGGTACCGTCGGAACCGAGGCCGAAGAACTTGCAGCAGATCGTGCCCTCGGGAGCGGCGTTCACAAAGTCGCCCTCGGGGAGGGAAGTATTCATAACATCGTCGATGATGCCGACGGTGAAATGGTTCTTGGGTTCGTCGAGCTTAAGGTTGTCGTAAACCTGCTTGACCATGGTGGGGGTGAATTCCTTGCTGCCGAGGCCGTATCTGCCGCCGTAGCACTTGATGTCAAGCCCTGCCTCCGCAATCGCGTCAACGATGTCGAGGTAGAGAGGTTCGCCGAGGGAGCCGGGTTCCTTGGTTCTGTCAAGAACAGCGATCTTCTTGCAGGTTGCGGGGATAGCCGCAAGGAACTTGTCCGCTGCGAAGGGACGATACAGGCGAACCTTGATAAGGCCGAGCTTCTCGCCCTTTGCGTTGAGGTAGTTGATAGCTTCTTCCGCAACATCCGCGCCGCTGCCCATGATAACGAGAACGCGCTCTGCATCGGGTGCGCCGACGTAATCGAACAGGTGATATCTCCTGCCGGTCAGATCGCCGACTTTTTCCATGTAGTATTCAACGATCTCGGGAACCTTTGCATAGTGGATGTTTGCAGCTTCGCGGCCCTGGAAATAGATGTCGGGATTCTGCGCGGTACCGGACTGATGGGGATGCTCGGGGTTGAGTGCACGCTCACGGAAACGCTTAACGGCATCGTAATCGAGCAGCTTTGCCATATCCTCGTATTCGATTTGTTCGATCTTCTGAATCTCATGAGAGGTGCGGAAGCCGTCGAAGAAATGAACGAACGGCAGGCTCGCCTTGATTGCGGAAAGATGGGTCACGAGTGCAAGATCCATAACTTCCTGTACGGAAGCGGAAGCGAGCATTGCAAAACCCGTCTGACGTGCGCCCATAACGTCACTGTGATCGCCGAAAATGGAAAGCGAATGAGCTGCGAGTGCGCGTGCCGTAACATGGAAAACGCCGGGAAGCATTTCGCCGGAGATTTTGTACATGTTGGGGATCATCAGAAGAAGACCCTGAGAAGCGGTGAATGTGGTTGTCAGTGCGCCTGCCGCAAGGGAACCGTGAACTGCGCCTGCTGCGCCGCCCTCGGACTGCATTTCCGCAATGCGGACCTTTTGACCGAAAAGATTCTTCCTGCCCTGTGCGCCCCATTCATCGGCAACTTCTGCCATGGGAGAGGACGGAGTGATGGGGTAAATAGCCGCAACATCGGAAAATGCGTATGCGACATGCGCCGCAGCGGTATTGCCATCGATAGTGACGGTCTTTGCCATAGAGATTTTATCCTCCTTGAGAATTTATTAGCCCTGCGAACCGCCGCCGCACGCAAAATGCAGCCCTGCATTTAAACACGCAAAAAATGCGGACAGAACGAAGGTTTAATGTCCAAGTCTTATTATAGCTTGCATTATAGGTTAAAACAAGGCAAAAATGCACGTTTTTTAAAGTATATTTAAATTGGGAGCAATGGTTCAAGGAAAGGACGTTATGTTGTTTTTTGCAAGTCAATGGTTTTGCATGTGTTTATAAAATATATTTAATTGATGTATTGACTTAACCATACCAGTTTGTTATACTGAAATTGTATTAATTTAACATTTGGAGGATTTAACATGAAAACATTTTTCACCCGCATTCTCAGCACCGCTCTTTGCTTCATTCTTGCATTTGCGGTGATTCAACCCGCATTTGCGGAGGGTACGGACGATTTCGTTGATTATGACGCTCCGTATATCGCTTTTTTACAGCAGACAAATCCCGACGGCGTCACAAACGAAGAGGAGATCGAAGCCGCCAAACAGCGCGCATTCGATGCCTTTGACGGAATTATCCTTGGTCCCACCAATGACGGCTGGTCCCACATTTCTCCGATTTTTACCGGAGGTTATTACGTTGAGACCGCGCGCTTTTGGTACCAGTATCAGTGCCTTCCCGGCAATACAAAAATCGGACTTATCACCATTCGCCCGGATCTTTACGGCCCGTTCAATGTTTCCGGTACGCCCATTCAGCAAATCTCGATTGATGCAGACTGCCGCACGCATATCTCCTCCGTTATCGTTGACGACTGCACAAGCCTTACATCGCTTTTCTTCATGAATCAGGCGTATTGCACGGAAGTTTCCGCGCTGAACTGCCCCAGTCTTGTCGCAATCAGACTGACAAATTGCGGTTTGCGGAAAATTTCCGTTAAAAAGCGCGGTTTTTCCAAGCCTTTGACGCTGCTTTCGTTCGGCAGCGGCACGGTCGGAATGCATAATCGGCGCAACGACCTCGACACGAAAGAAATTATTGTGCTCGCCACCCCTGCGGAAGGCGAAAACTTCCTCGGATGGTATGAGGACGGCTCCCTTGTATCCACCGACTCGGAATACAGACGAACCGGCGGCGGCAAACTCTATGCATGTTTTGCGGGCGATGCGGACGGCAACGGACAAATCAACACCGTTGATGCAACGCTCATCATGCGCGCCGCTCTCGGCTATACAAGCGTGAATAATTTCTCAATGATGGATGTTGATGCGGACGGAAATATTGCCGTTGCGGATGCGCTCGCCGTTTTGAGAGTTTCCCTCGGGCTTTGATGAGTTTTCAGCATAGAATAAATATCGTGTCGAATCGACTGAGTATCATGTCGGCAATCGACTAAGTATCGTGTCGGTAATCGACTAAGTATCGTGTCGGCAATCGACATTGCGAACCTGCACTGCGTTTATTCCGCGGTGCAGGTTTTTCAGTGTCTGCGCTTTCCGATGCAAAACTTTAAATTCAACAAAAACGGACATTCAGCAAAAAACGACCGCCGGGCAAGCCGACGGTCGTATTGCTGTTTTGATACTAAATTTGTTGAGCTTTAAGCTGAAACGCCCTCGCTGCGGAATTATTTCTTATCGATATCCGTTACCCAGCCGTGGGTATCTTCAATCCTGCCCCACTGCAAACCGGTGAGAGTGTTGTAAAGCTTCATGGTCAGTTCGCCGATGCCGTTGTTTACGGACTTGTCGCCTATCATGATATGCTTGTCGCGATATGCAAGTTCTCCGACGGGGGAGACGACTGCTGCGGTGCCGGTGCCGAATGCTTCGGTCAGCCTGCCGTTTTCGCCCGCTGCGATAAGCTCATCAACGGAAATGGGACGCTCTTCGACTTCGATGCCCATTTCGCGGGCAAGAGTCATGACGCTGCGGCGGGTGATGCCGGGCAGGATGGTGTCATGCAGGGGAGCAGTGACAAGTTTGCCGTCAATAAGGAACATCATGTTCATTGCGCCGACTTCCTGAACGTACTTGAGATGCTCGCCGTCCAGCCACAGAACCTGGCTGTAGCCTTCCTTTTCGGCCTCTGCACCTGCAAGGATGGAGCAGGCATAGTTGCCGCCGGTCTTTGCAGAGCCGGTACCGCCGCGGACTGCGCGAACGTATTTGTCTTCAACGCGGATGCGGATGGGTGCAAGGCCTGCCTTGTAGTATGCACCGCTGGGAGAGCAGATGATGTAGTAGAGGTAGCTGTGTGCGGCATGTACACCGAGAGCTTCGTCAACCGCGATCATCGTGGGACGCAGATAGAGGCTTGTGCCTGCGCTGTGGGGTACCCAGTCACGTTCAACCTGAACGAGCTGACGCATTGCCTCATAGTTGAAATCGATGTCGATTTCGGGCATGCAGAGACGCCTTGCGGAATTGTTAAGACGCTGAGCATTGTCCTTTGCACGGAACATCAGGATTCTGCCGTCGTCGGCACGATATGCCTTAAGGCCTTCGAAAATCTCCTGTGCATAGTGAAGCACGGAGCAGGAAGGATCGAGAGAAAGTCTCTGATAGTGAACGATGCGTGCATCATGCCATTCGCCGTTGTCATAGTTCATCATGAACATATGGTCGGTGAAACGTTTGCCGAACCCGAGGGAAGCTTCTTCCTCAAGGGTGGGTTTTGTTTTAAGCTCGGTTGCTTTTGTGATCTTGATATCCATTTTTGTTCCTCCTGTTTTAAAAAGAGAATTTAATGATGTTTTATTTCATGCGGCGCCGCGCAAACCGTGCGAAAAAAAGCGCCGTTTGGAATCTTGTTTTGACGCGCTCAGTGCATCACTTTTCGGCAAGGGGCAGGTACTCCTCACCGAGCATGCGCGGAGCGGAACGCCCGTCCGTCCGTTCGATGATATCCGCAATGAACGCATCCGCTTTTTTTGTTTCAACAAGGCAATTGAATTTTATGTTTTCAAGAAATTCAATATTCCTGACGGTTGAATTTTTGCGGACAAACCCCTCTATCCCGCCGAAACGCGTATAATCCGTTACGAACTCTATTTCGGCGCAGGGCGTCATTGTAACGCTGCCTGCGGCTGAAAGCGCATCCGCAGCGGATCGGCTGTATGCGCGCACAAGTCCGCCGCTGCCGAGAAGGATTCCTCCGAAATAGCGCGTCACAATGATGAGCGCGTTTTCGGTTTCGCTTCGGATAAGCGTGTCCATAATCGGCATTCCGGCGGTTCCGCCCGGCTCGCCGTCGTCCGAAAAACGACGCAGCGGCGAAGCTCCGCGCAGGTTATACGCCCAGCAGTTATGCGTTGCATCATAATGCTTTTGGCGTATCCGTTCAAGGATCTCAAGTGCCTCCGCCTCGGTTTCAACCGGAAAAGCTCTTCCGATGAAACGCGATTTGTTAACAACAAACTCCGTTTCGGATGCCGCAGCAGGGGTTTTGAATGCTTTCAATGCCATATCGAGTTGCTTTTGCGGAGTGCGCAGTGAACATCAAAGGACACTCCGCTGAAAGAATGTTTATTTTTATAAATCAGTTACGGTGCAGCGCCCGACAGAGGCGTTGAAAATCCGCCGAATCAGTCCTTGTGAATCAGCCTTACAAAAGTTTTTTTGCCTTTTTTAAGGATGATTCCGTCCGCAAGTTCGGCACTGTCCAAAACCGCCTTTGTGTCCGTAACCTTTCGGTCGTTAACACTGATGCCGCCCTCGCGAACGGATCTTATTGCGGCAGAGTTGGATTTTTCAATGCCTGCAAGCACAAGCAGACGCGTGATGCTCATGCCGCTTTCTTCAATGTCCGCATCGGAAAGCGCGACTGTGGGCATATGGGTAAGGTCGCCCTTGCCGCCGAACAGCGCAAGCGCAGCTTCCTCGGCTCTTTTGGCCTCGTCCTCGCCGTGCACCTGGCTTGTTACGGTGTAAGCAAGCACGCGCTTTGCCTCGTTGATATTTGCGCCTTCCGCGCAAAGCGCTTCGATTTCGTCCATCGGCAGGAAGGTCAGCAGACTCAGGCAGGTTTTAACATCCGCATCGTTAACATTGCGGAAGTACTGATAAAAATCATACACACTTGTGCGCTCTTTGGAAAGCCATACGGCACCCTTTTCGGTTTTGCCCATCTTCTTGCCGTCCGCTGTTGTCAAAAGGCGGGTCGTAAGAGCGTATGCACGCTTGCGTTCCTTGCGGCGGATAAGATCCGCACCGCCGAGGATATTGCTCCACTGATCGTCGCCGCCCATTTCAAGCTCACAGCCGTATTTGCGGTTCAGGCAGAGGAAGTCATAGCTCTGCATAAGCATGTAGCTGAATTCGAAGAAGGTCAGCCCGCGCTCGAAACGCTGTTTGTAACATTCCGCACGAAGCATTTCGTTCACGGAGAAATGCACGGCGATATCGCGCATGAAATCCATGAAGTTGAGGTTTCGGAGCCAGTCCGCATTGTTCACGATAACAGCACCGTTTTCTCCGTCGAAGCGAACCAACCGCTCCATTTGTTTTTTGATGCCGGCAACATTGTTGTCAAGCTCTTCAACGCTGAGCAGTTTGCGCAGCTCCGTCTTTCCGGACGGATCGGCAATCATTGCCGTGCCTCCGCCGAGAAGCACGATGGGATGATGCCCGCATTTCTGCATATGCGCCATGACGCACATTGCAACATAGTGACCGACGGTGAGACTTTCCGCCGTGGGATCAAAGCCGATGTAGAACGTCAGCTTTTCTTTGCCGAGAAGTTCGCGAAGCTCCTCCGGGTGCGAGCACTGTTTAAGGAATCCGCGCTCGTTCAGAACGTCGTATGCATTGCGCCCGGGGCCTGCAACCCCGTTTGTTTTTTCGGCGCATTTGTTCTCTGTATTATCCGTATTTTCGGAAACAATGCCGTTTGCGGCAATTTCGTTGTTCTCCATTTTTTTAAATTATCCTTTCGGTGGATTTGGTGGTTTTTGAACCGAATTTTATTTCTGTTCTTCCGCCATTTCCTTAAGAAGGTCGCCCAACCGCTTTATGCCCTCGCGAATGCGCTCCTCGGGCTCTGCGGAGAAGTTCAGGCGGAAGGTGTTCTGACCTTTGCCCGGGGTTGTGAAGAAAGGCGCACCGGGAACGAACGCAACTTTACGCTCGACCGCACGCTTGAAGATTTCGTTTGCATCCCAGCCCTCGGGAAGGGTGCACCAGATGAACAGACCGCCGACGGGCTGCTCAAAGTGAACCCATTCGGGGAAATGCTCAGCCATCGCATCGGTCATAATGCGGGCTGAGCGGGAATAAACGCCCGATATATGCTCTATATGTTTCGGCATAAAGCCGCGATTGATGTATTCGGCAACGATTGCCTGATTAAGGTTCGGCGAGTGAGTATCGCTGCCCTGTTTTGCTATCGTCATTTTGCGGATGAGATCCTTGCTGCCGAAGCAGAGCGCAACGCGCAGACCGGGGGAAATCGTTTTTGAAAAACTGGTCAGAACGATAACATTATCGCTCGTGTCAAAGCTTTTGATTGTGGGCAGCTTTTCACCGGAAAAACGGAGCGCGGCATAGGGGTCATCCTCGATTACGAGCATGTCAAACTCGGCAGCAAGCTCCGCAATGCGCCTGCGCACTTCAACGCCGGAAACCCAGCTTGTGGGGTTCTGGAAGGTGGGAATTGTGTAAAACATCACGGGCTTGTGTTCACGAACGACCGCCTCAAGCTCATCGATGTGAATTCCGTCCGGATGAAGAGGAACGGTGACAAGCTTCGCCTGCGCAACATGGAAAGTTTGCAGCGCACCGAGAAAGCTCGGCTCTTCAACAAGCACAACATCACCGGGATTTATGACAGTTTTGCAAATAAGATCAAGCCCCTGCATCGAACCGGTCAGCGAAAGAACATTGTCAAGCTCGCCGTGCAGCCCGCTGTCGGGAAGAATGCTGTCGAGATATGCGCGGCGCAGCGGCAGATAGCCTTCGGTCGCACCGTACTGAAGCAGAATATCGGATTTATCTCTGAGCAGCTCATCGGTAATTGCGCGAATCTCTTCCTTCGGGAAGCACTCTTTCGCGGGATTGCCGCCGCCGAAAGAGATGATGTTCGGATCGCCCAGAAGCTTGAAAAGCTCCCTGATCGCGCTGCCTGAAACGCCCTGCATACGGTTTGCTGTCTGCATAATATAATCCTCCTTGAAAATCCGTGCGGAAAAATCAAATTCGGTTTCTGCGGGAGTTCTCTGCGCCGTGTCCGCTGCCGCAGCGCTCCGTTTTGAAACCCGTTAAACGCACCTCTGTACAAAATATATTCGAAATCGTCCGCATTCGCCGTTCACAAGACCCTGTGCGCACGTTTTCCATGGTTACATTGTAGCCTGTTGCAACCGCGGTTGCAAATATATTTAGGATGTTTTTGTCAAAACAAGCTGCTTTTTTACGCATTAAAAAGCCTTTGCGGTCAAATATAAAATATAGCCGCATAATGCACACATGCAGGGCGTTTTTCAGTCACGGCCGAGTCAAACATCTTCCCCGTCGATCATTCGATTCAGGAACTCTTTTTGCAGCATTGCATAGTGCTTTACGCTGCGCCACTGCCGCCGCGCGCGTACTCTCACGTATTCGGCGGACTTCGCTTCGCCCTCGAATCGCATTCCGAGACGCTGCATAACTCGTTCCGAGGCAGTGTTCATGCTGTCGCACCTTGCGCTTATGCGGTGCAGATTAAGGTTCATGAAGCCGAATTGAAGCATTCCCTTCGCTGCTTCGGAGGCATATCCCTTGCCCCAAAATGCTTTGTTAATCGTGTAGCCGAGTTCCGCCTGCTGCCCGTCATCGCCAAGAAACAAGCCCATACTGCCGATAAGCCGCCCCGTCGCCTTGATGCAAACGGCAAAATCAAAAATGCGCCGCGGTTCCGTTATCTGCTGTGCAAGGCGGGATTGAACGAAATTCCGAACTTCCTCACGGCTTGCGGGACCCCAGTCCATGTAAATTGTATTCTCCGCATCGCCCGCATAGGCATATACCGCATCGACGTCATCGGCGTTGAATTCGCGCAGCAGCAGACGTTCGGTTTCAAAAACTATAAAGTCAAAAGATATTTCAAAATTCATATTACCTTCATTGCTTTTTAATGCACAGTACCCCGTTATCAATGCACGCATTCAATATTTCCGAACAGGCTGTGCCGGTTTGGGCTGCGTTTCAGTCAAACGTCATTTTTAATATAAGAACCCGCTCCCAACACATGAAACATGCGGAGCGGGTTTTTCATATACTTTATCCGACTGCCGGCCTTCAACCCGGATGCTTTACTTCACTCCGAACAGGCTGCGCAGCTGCATTGTATAATTCGTGTCGAAGCTGCCGCAGATAAGGGTTGCGGAGGGAGTGATTTTGCCTTCCGCCGCACCCGCATCAAAGGTGCATCCGGCAAGGAGAATCGTACCGTCGTTGATGAAAGTCAATGCAAGGGTCTGCCCTTCGGTTTTGATGTAGATAACGCTGTCCGAACCCTTCTCGACCATCGTCGTTGTCAATGCGGCTTCATTGGTTTTTCTTTCCGGTGCCGCACCGATCACGTTCAGGAACTTGTCCCAATTGCAGGCCGAAAAACTGATTTTAATGCCCTTAATGAAATCGATTATTTTGTTGTAAAGCTCCTGCTGCTCCGCAGGGATATTTGCAGCATCAAACTCCAAAGGGTTGCCGTTGGGATTTGAATAGCTTGTTTTAACCGTAATGCCGGTGATCGGGGTCGTTCCCGCCTGAATTCCGGCAAAGAGCTCGTTAAGGGATTTCATATCATCGTTCATCTGAGGAGTTTTTGTTGAAGGCGCAGGAACGGGCGTGTTGGAGGGAGCGGTTCTGTTTTCGCCGCTGCCGCCGTTGTTGTTGCCGCTGCCGTTGTTCTTGTTGTTGTTATCCTTTTTGCCGCTGCAGCCCGCAAAGGCGAACAGCATCACGACTGCCAGCGCGAACGCGGCGATTCTTGCGATTTTGGAATATTTTTTCATGTTTTTTCCTTTCACTCTTTCGGGCCGCAGCGTTCCGCGCATTCGGAAAACATGTTCCTGAATTTCGACTGAAATGCGGCAGAAGTCCGCAGCTTGTATTTTTCCGGGAAGCTCAGCCCTTCGGCTTTGCTTTCCGTCGGTTTAATAATAGCACATATGCCCGCCGAACCGCAAGCCCCAAATTGCTAATTTTTACGAATTCTTTGCGGCAAATTGTGTACAGATATTCAAAATCATGCTTTCGCCGTTCAATAGTCCCGTTTCTTCATCAGTTCTTTTCGAATGTAGCGGAAAACTTTTTTCTCCCCGTCGTCACGAAGCATCACAAGCAGTTTTTCAAGCAAAGCCGCCGTTTCCGGGTGCATTACGTTTTTTGCGTTCCCGCGCATAAAATAATCGTACGGGTCGCTCGAAGTGTACGCTTTCCCCTTATAGGTTTTGCACGCCCCCACTCTGTCACAGAACATTTCAACAACATACCGAAGCGGCATTTTAACCGGAGACATGCGCTTTGTTATCGGGCTGTAATCCGTCCAATACTCAAAATGATGCTTGTTGCGCCCCTTATGGTGCATCCACGCAAACGAGCAGCCGTATTCTGCGCGTTCAAGTTCGTTCGGGCTGCGTGTCCCGTCATAATGCCTTGCGCTCGGAATAAATTCCGAGGGCGAAAATTTTGACAAGTCATGTTTGATTCCCTGCCACGGTATGCCTGCCAAAACGCAATGGCGGAACACCGCACGGCGATGCCGCAAAATCGTGCGGAGATGCTTGAAAGGATGTGATTGCGATTTCATTTTTACCCCTCTTTTCGCAATTTTTTATTCACTTATTATCACTGTTTTCGTTTTCGGATTTTTCGGTTCTGCCCGCTTTGTCCGCAGCTGCCGTTTCGCCCGTTTCGGTTTTTGTCTCTTTGGTTCTCAGCCTTCCGGAGCCGGACGAAGCATTATTTTTTTTCTTTTTAAAGCTGCGGCGAACATGCCCGCGCAGATCGTATTTCACGCCGGGTACGGTGTCGATGATCGGAACCCCCCGCTGCCTTGCGCGTTCGTTTGTCCAGTCCGCAAGCAGACGATAAAGCACAGCCGTGACAGGAACGGCAAAAATAAGGCCTGCAATGCCGAACAAGCCGCTGCCGAGAATGACCGCTCCGAGAACCCATGCGCTTGACAGTCCAACCGCATCGCCGACCACGCGGGGATAAACAAGGTTGTTGTCAATCTGTTGTATTATGATAATCATTATCACAAAATACAGCACAAGTTCAGGCTTTCCGGGTGATGTCATAAGGATTATGAACGCACTCGGAATCGTGCTGAGCCACGGGCCGAGTATCGGAATCATTGCGAATACAGCAATAAACACGCTTATCATCTCCGGAAACGGCATGTTCATGATCCGCATTCCGATATAGCACAATATGCCGATTATCGTGCAGCTTGTTATCTGTCCGGCAAAATAACCGCGAAAAGTCAGGTTTGCATACGAAAAAACTTCAAGAATCCCGCTTGAATGCTTTTCATTGAAAACGCTCCTTACGAACCGCCGTGAATGTGCAAGCAGGCGGTTTTTATCAAGTATTGCGTATATGCTGAACGCAAGCGCAAGCAGAATGTCCGCAACCGTGCTTACCGCATTGAAAGTGTAACCCAAAAGCTTCGGAGCAAGATTGGTTGTGAACACTTCCACATTGTCCAGTATCTTGTTTGAAATTTCAACCGCACGCGCCGTAACTTCGTCGCTGAGATTCAATCCCTCCCAAAATTCGGTCGCCCATTTTGCCGCACTGTTGTAATATGTTTCAAAATTATCAAACAGGATTTTCACGCTGTCCGCCGCCTTCGGAATAACAATAATAAGCACGGCGGTGAGAATGCCGAACACGATAAGATAGCTCAGCACAACCGTGAGCGGAACAACGTATTTTTTGCCGGCAGCATGAGCCTTTTTGAACAGAGTTCCCTGAAGTATCGTTGCGGGAATATTGATTATGTATGCAACCATCAGTCCGCACAATATCGGCATCAAAACCGATGTCGTTCGGGAAATTACAGCTCTCACCGACGAAAAATGCTCAAGCATTTCATAAAAAGCAATGCCGACGAGAACTACAAAAAGCATCCCTCTGCCGTTTCTCCAAAGTGCGCGCAGTTTACTCAAAACCTTTCCCCCCTTTTACAATTACGGGTATTATTCTTTCATTGTGATTGTTCATCCGCAGTTGTTCCGATTTATTCGGAATCGTTTCCGTCGCTTTCGTTTTTTTCGGATTCGGCCGTCCTTTGCTCTTTCACGCAGGACTTAATATAGGATATGGTCGTTTTCAATGCCTGTTCATTCATTCCGCCGCGCATAACAACGACATCCGCCTTGTCGATATACCTGTCGATGTATTTTTCACGCATCGGCTTCACCGTTGCTTTGTACTGCTCCGAAATACTTTCAAGAGAACGCCCGCGCTCGTTCATATCCCGTGCGATACGCCGCAGAAGGCAAATATCGCTGTCCACTTTTATGAACAGTTTCAGGTTCATTATATCACATATTCTGTCATCATAAAAAACATGGATTCCTTCGATTATCAGCACCTCCGGCGGATACATCAGCTCTTCGCTGTCGTCCCGTCTGTGTTCTGCATAGTTGTAACCCTTCCGCGTCACGGGTTTTCCGTCAATCAGCAGGCGGATATCCGCAAGCATTTCATCGAAATCAAATATTTTTGGAGAATCGTAGTTCACTTTTGTACGTTCTTCAAACGGCTTCCCGCCCTGGTCAAAATAATAGCAATCAAGCCGCATGATTTCGCACGAGCAGTTTAAACCGTCCCGTATTCTTTCGGCAAAAGTTGATTTGCCGCTGCCGCTGCCGCCGCATATTCCAACAATTATCATTTGCATCCTCCGATTCATTAATTCCGTATCTCGCATTTTCTTTCGGCGTTCCGAAGCTTTCGGCATTCAGCCTTCCCGCACCGCATGGGCAAAGCATCCCTCCGACAGGAATTCGCGGGGGAGTCGAAACCGAATCGTTGCCGCACGCCCGGCGTTTGAGCCCGCAAGAGCCTGGGTAACGCGTCCTCCGCTGATTTTTTCGCCGAAAGCATTGAACACGTCCACGGGTTTTCCGAGTTCCGGCAGCGGATTTTCATCATGGCGCGCCGTAATTTCCGCATCGAGCGCACCTTTTGCCCCGTCAGCAAGCCGAATTGCCCGCATTTCGCAGCAGCTCAGGCAGCCGCCGCAGCCTATGCATTTTTCGTAAATAATCCTGTGACCCGCAAATGCTTCATCGGCATTGTTTTTTCCCTGTTCAATTGCGCCGAAGCTGCATGCCGAATCGCAGTCCCCGCAGTCAAGGCAGGCCACACGGTCGATTATTGCGACTCTGCCGAGCAGAAATCGCTTTTCGGACGGAAGAACCTGTGTTTCGGCTCCCGCGAAAAATGTTCTGTTGTCAATTTCTCCGCGCATATGTTCCCCCCGTTTGTTCAACTGTCTTTTCGTTTGCGGAACCTGTTTTCGGAAACGTTTTTTCTATTCGTTTCCCCTGTTTTTTTCAAGAACGGGTTTATCGATACGCTTTAAGCGGTAAAATGCACCCTCATAGCCGTAAAGCGGAATTTCGCAGTACAGCTCATCCACCGTATGACGGGCCTCACCCAAGGTTTTTTTCCGCCTCCGCCCTGTTTTTCCACCTTTAACCCGAACAGTCACCGCGCTGCGCATATGTGTTGAAAACACGCATTCGAACCCGACTCCGTCGACCCTGCTCTTTGCTGTCCCAAGCTCCGCGGCCAATGCGCCGATATTCAGCCTGTATGCCGAGTGCTCCCTCGGCAAAAAGTTAAAAACAGCAGCGACAGTATCGCTTCCGTTGGTCCGCGCAAATGCAATGACGGAATTTTCGCAATCATCCGCGCTCAGCCAGCGGAAACCCTGCCAGCCTTCATCCTCGCGATGCAGTGCAGGCGTGCCGCGGTAAAACCAATTCAGTGCGCATGAAAATTCCTGCATTGCCGCATGAGCGGGATAGTCCAAAAGAAACCAGTCCAACGGCTTTTTAAAATCCCACTCTATAAACTGCCCGAACTCATTCCCCATAAAATTGAGTTTCTTGCCCGGATGCGCGAGCTGATATGCAAAAAGAAGCCGCAGCTGTTCAAACTTCTGTTCGTAACTGCCCTTCATGCGGTTTATCAGGGATAATTTGCCGTGAACAACCTCATCATGCGAAAACGGCAGCACATGCTTTTCGGAAAACGCATATACCATCGGGAAAGTCAGCTTTTTGTGCATGGTTCGTTTCTCCGCCGCATCCGCGCTGAAATACTTCAGAGTATCGTTCATGAACCCCATGTTCCATTTGAAATCGAAACCCAACCCTCCGAACGCAACCGGTTCGGTAAGTTTCGGGAAAGCCGAACTTTCCTCCGCAATCATAAGCGTGTTCGGACACTCTCTGTGCACGGCAGCGTTCAGCTTTTTAATGAACCCTATCGCTTCAAGGTTTTCTCTGCCGCCGAAACGGTTCGTGAGCCATTCATCCCTGCAAAAATCATGGTAGAGCATACAGCTCACAGCATCGACCCTCAGACCGTCAAAATGGAATTCGCGCAGCCAATACAAAGCGTTCGAAATCAGGAAGCTCACAACCTCGCTTCGCCCGTAATCAAACAGCAGCGTCCCCCATTGCGGCATCTCGGCGCGGAGCGGTTCTGCGGGTTCGAACAATGTTCCTCCGTCAAATCTGCGCAATCCGCTCTCATCCTTTGTGAAATGCGCCGGAACCCAGTCCATTATAACCCCAATGCCGCATTTGTGCGCATAATCCACAAGCTCCGCAAGCTGTTCGGGCGCACCGTAACGCGCCGTGACCGCATAATAGCCCGTGACCTGGTAACCCCAGCTGTCATCCAGCGGGTGTTCGGCAAGCGGCAAAAGCTCAATATGCGTATAACCCATTCTTACGCAGTAATCGACGAGTTCGCGTCCCAATTCAGAGTAGTTCATGCCCTGTTTCCACGAGCCGGCGTGAACCTCGTATATGTTTATCGGTTCGGTGAAAAGATTCCTCTGCGCACGGAGTTTAAGATATTCGCCGTCGGTCCACACATTCCGGGGAATGCCGTGAAGCACGCTTGCCGTTCCCGGCCGAAGTTCCGAACGGAATGCGAACGGGTCGGATTTAAGCACCGTTTGCCCGTCCCTGCCGGTAATTGCAAACTTGTATCTGTCGCCCTTTCCTGCCTCCGCAATACGGCAGCTCCAACAGCCCGTTTCTCCGAATTTTTCCATCGGATTTGCGCCCTGCTTCCAATTGTTGAAATCACCCACAACGGATATTCGAACCGCATTCGGTGCAAAAACGGAGAATTCCCAATATCGGATGCCTCCGGTGTTCCTCTCGTGCGCACCCAACGCGCGATAAGCATATGCATTTTCGCCGTGATTAAAAAGATAGACTGCCGTTTCGTCCATTTCAGCTCCTAACTTACAGGGTTCAGCCTTCGCCGCGCCCTGCATTTCCGTTCAGCTATTTTCCGACACAGAACCGTTCAAAAATGCGATCAAGAAGCTCCTCCGAAACTTCTCTGCCGCTTATTTCGCCGAGGCAGTGCAGTGCATTCCCGACCGATTCCGCAACAAGCTCGGTCTGCGGAAGAAGCATTTCGGCCGCATTCCCGCCTTTGGAAAAGAGTTCCGCCGCCTCACAAAGTTCCGCACAAGCCGCACTCAGGCACTCGATATGCCTTTCATTCGTCACAATGGCACGCCCTTCGGAAAGCCCGACCGCCTCCGCAATTCGGTGTTTCAGCTCATCCAGTCCGAAACCCGTGCGGCAGCTGATTCGGCTTATGCTCCCGCCGTTTTCGGGCGCAATATTTTTCAGCTTTTCAGCCGCCGTCCCGCAATCCGACAGATCACATTTGTTTATTACAAAAATTATATTTCGGCAATTCATGCCAAAAACTTTTTGAACGAGTCTCTCATCCTCCTGCGTTATGCCCGCCGAACCGTCAAACAGCAACAGCACACATTCTGCGGAAGCGGCTTCGTGCAGAGCGCGTTCAATTCCGATTTTTTCAACCGCATCGCCGGTTTCGTGAATGCCCGCCGTATCGGCAATGCGAACAGGCAAACCGAGCAAATCGATTTTCTCTTCCAAAACATCGCGTGTTGTGCCCGCAATGTTTGTAACGATTGCACGTTCCGCATTCATCAGTGCATTTAGGAGGCTGGATTTTCCGACATTCGGCCTTCCGAGAATGGCAAGCTTTGCCCCCTCGCGTATAATTTTATTGCAATTCCCGTTGTCAATCAAGTCCCTTATGCGGGAAATTGCCGAATTCAGCACCTCCGGCGCAGCCGAAAGCACCTCATCCTCCATTTCCTCCGGGTAATCCATTGCTGCCGCAAGTTCGCTTGCAAAATCAAGCAGCTTTTCTTCAATTGCGCCGATTCTCCTGCTCAATCCGCCCTCGAGCTGCTCCAACGCCGCATTCGCTCCGCGCCGCGTTTCTGCATTTATCAAATCCATCACCGCATCCGCCTGAACAAGATCCATCTTTCCGTTCAAAAAGGCGCGTTTTGTGAATTCACCCGCTTCCGCAAGCCGCATCCCCCGCTGTGTCAGTGCGCGCGATACGGCCGAAACGACGGAATAGGAGCCGTGCAGATTAAGCTCAAACATATCTTCACCCGTGTAGGAATGCGGTGCACGGAAATAAACCGCCATAGCTTCGTCAAGCACGGCCAATGCACCCGTATCTTTTTCCTTCCGTTCTTCGCCCTGTCCGCCGTCGGGTTCAATTCTGTCGGTTATTTTGCCGTAATTCAGCTGCCGATGTTCGATTCTGCCCGAAAAAATCTCCCTGAGAACGGGCAAAACACCGCTTCCGCTTGCCCGAATTACAGCAATCGCACCGCCCACCGGGGTGGACAGTGCGAAAATATTATCATTGCATGTGTTAATTTTTTTCATGCCTTCAATGCTGCCAAAACGTGTTTACCGTGTTTATGCCTTGTCGCGGGGACGCTGCGGTCTTCTGCCGCGCTTCGGCGCAACAACAACCCTGCGATTCGGCTCTTCGCCCTCGCTGTGGGTGGTAACATAGGGGTTGTTCTGCAAAGCGGAATGCAGAATCCTGCGCTCATAGGGATTCATGGCTTCAAGAGTCCTCGGCCTGCCCGTTGATTTAACCTGCGCCGCAACGCGCCTTGCAAGACGGATAAGGGTTTCTTCACGCTTTTCACGGTAGTCCTCGGTGTTGATGGTAACGCGTGTATAGCCGTCCACCTTGCGATTGCGGTTAATAACAAGCCCTGTCAGATACTGAATTGCATCCAAAGTCTCGCCGCGGTGACCGATAAGAACGCCCATTGTGTCGCTGTCAATACGCAGCCTTATCGCATCCTCTTCCCTTGCCGCAAGCACCTTTCCGCTGATGCCCATTTTTTCAATAAGTTCCGTCACGAATTGAGCCGCAGGTTCACCCTCGGCAGCCTCCTCGGTGTAATTCACGGGAGGTTCTTTCACGGCTTCGGGCGCGGGCTCTTCCTCGCGGTTCTGCCTTTGCGGACGGCTGCGATTGCCGCGGCTGTCACGGTTTGCACGATTGTTTCTTTCGTATTTTTCGTTCCTTTCGGGTTTGGCGGCGAACTCGCCCTCCGCCCTGTTCACTGTTTCGGGAACATCGTACTTTGCATTTTCATCATACGCTTCCGCTGCGGCGGTTCCCGTTCCGACCGGCATATCCGTTTCCGGAATTTCGGGTTCGATAATCTCTTTGCGTGTTTCTTCCACGCCCTCTGCAATTGCTGTCACGGTTTCTCTGTCTTCTCTGCGGCGGTTGTCGCGATTCTCGCGGTTGTCACGTCCGCTGCGGTTATCGCGGTTTCCGCGCCTTTCGGTGCGTTCGCGGCGTTCGCGGGCAAGTTCCGCCGTGAAATCGGGAACAACGACTTCCTCGGCGGGTTTTTCCGTCAACTCAACGATTGCAGGTTTTGCACCGATGCCGAGAAGACCTTTTGTTCCGTGTTGAATAACATTTATTGTGACCTCGTCGATTGACAGGCCGAGCTGCTGAAGACCGCTGAAGATGGCTGCATCAACGGATTTTCCCGTTGCTTGGATTGAACGCATGTGTTTTACCTTGAAGCATCTGCGCACTCGGTGCTGCACGCACGGTGTGCCGCAATGCTGCCGCGCCTGTTTGTGCGGCATATCCTTTCGTTATTTGTGTTTTAATTTGTTTTCACACGGGCGGACGGGAAAGACGCCGTCATAATATGCTGCTCTGCCCGATAAAATCCGAAGTTTGCTGCGGCGGTTCGCTGCTTTCGTGCAATTCGGACGGAGTTCGGCAACCTGCGGAAGTCCGAAAAGAACGATGCGGTACGCAGTCCCGCCGCCGGAACCGCGCACCGATTAAGTGAATTTTATTTTGCTTTTGAAGGTTTTGCGGAAGAAACCTCATCCGCATTTTCCTTTTTGCTCATGATAAGGTTCGTGAGCTGGGACGTGATAATCTGAAGCACGCTGCTGAGAACCCAATAGAGCGAGAATGCCGAGGTGGAGCTCAAGCATACAAAGAAGCTCATTATCGGGAACAGCCACAGCATGAAATTCATGCTTTGCTGCTGCTGAGCGGCACCGGGGTTCAGCTTCTTGGACTGGCGCATTGAGAGCCACGCCGAAAGCAGCTGGAAGCCGGTTGCAAGCACGGGCAGGATGAACCATCCGTTATTGTTTCCGTGCTGATATTTTTTCATCAGGTTATCGTATTTTTCAACGGCTGTGTCCGTCGGCAGCAGATCCATGCTGCTCGAGCCGAATTCACCGGTTGCAAGTCCGGCCTCAACAAGTTTTTCCCAAATCACTTTGCCTTCAATCTTATTGCCGGCCGAATCGGTGTACCCGGTGTGGAAAAGCTTAAGATTGCCTATGTTGTTTGCTTTTGTGCACGCACAGGTCGAAGAATTGCCGTAAGTTTTAACGGTTTTCGCAGGCGTGACGACAGGCGCAAAGCCGCTGTCCGGCTGCCAGATGTTCGTAATCCAGAGGAAGCTGTAGCTGTCGAAAGTCTCCTGCGCTTTTTCCTCGTCAACGATCGTTTCGTATGTGAGCCGAACGGTCTGTTCATATCCCCAAAAGCGGAATGCTGCAAGGAAGCAGAAGAAAAGCGGAAGCGTCAGCAGCAGAGGAAGACAGCTTGAAAGCATACCGATGCCGTTTTCCCGCATGAGTTTGTTCTGCTCCATGCTGAGTTTTTGCGGATTGTCGGCATATTTCTTTTTCAGTTTTTCAATTTCGGGCTGAATCTTTGCCTGTTTGCGCTGATTTTTGCGATTGTTGATATCGGGAAGGATCTGAATTATGCGCAAAGCAAGCGTAACGATAAATATCGTAAGAAAATAATTGTTGCCAAGCACGCTGTAGAGCCAACGAAGCAAATCAAAAAACCACTCGGTAAGGAAGAAATCGTTAATCATTTTCTGTTATTTTATCCTTTCTGTCCGTCAGTCTGCGGCACTTATTTTTCCGATACCGTACGTTTTGCGTACAGGTCTCCCCTTTTTCGGCCGCGCCGCCCGATGCCGTTTCGTTCGCCGCCGCCTTCCGGCAACGAAAAAAACGCATCAGATTAAGCTTTTTTTCGGATGTCTTATTCGGAACGGGATCGTATCCGCCCTTTGAAAACGGGTTGCAGCGCATTATGCGCCAAACCGCAAGGAATAACCCCTTGAACGCTCCGTGTATTCTCAAAGCATCGATTGCATACTGAGAGCAGCTCGGCGTATAACGACAGCACGGACCGCTGCGCGGCGAAACAAACAGCTGATAGCTTTTTATAAGCTGAATAAACAGCCGTGCGGGTAAACTCAGCCGTTCGCGTTCGGAATCATTTTCGCGCCCCCATGAGTTCATGTCGGGTTCCCGCCGCAATTCTCGTTATCGCTTTCCTTCGTTTCCGCCTCCGCATCGCTTGCCCTCTGTTTTTCCTTCTCCTGCGGCGGGTTCGTATTTAAGTACCCCGCCCGTTTGAGAGAATATCTCATTGAGCTGCGAATGTCCGGAAGCTTTTCGTCAACTATCGGCTGCCTCGCAATAAAAATAAGCCTGCATCCCGGCTTTATGCAGGGAATAAGCGGGGTCACAGCCTCACGCATGCGGCGTTTTGTTTTATTACGAACAACAGCGTTGCCGATTTTTTTACTCACGGAAAAACCGATTTTGACTTCGCCCTGTCTGCCCTTGGCATAAATCAAAACCATGCTCCGCCCCCCGACCGATTTTCCGATGCGATAGGTTCTGCGGAACTCCTTATTTCGTTTGAGAGAATAGCAACGCTTCACTTTCAGTTTTCAGATTATCACGAATATGCCGACCGATTCGTTTTTGCCGAGGAAACACTGAATACACATCAAAATACAGATTTTAGCAAAAACTCTTAAAAATCAGCGTTTGTTCAGTTAGTCTGTCGTTTTTTTCAGGCAATACCGCACGCCGAAACATATATTAAAACCGCATGCTGCGCAGCGCAATCCGGTGCCGCCGCGCGACATATTTTATATTGTTATTGTTCGGGCACCGGGTACTTTTCCGTTTGTTCCGTTAAAACTCAAAGGCCGTTCAAAACAGCGTTCCCGCAGCAATTCAATGGCTTTGTGAAAATCACGCGCAAGCAAAGCTCCTCAACACAAAACCAACCGAAAACACACCGAACGCCTGCCGCCTCAGCGGAGTACGGTTGTTCGAAATGCTAATGAGCTTATGAAATGATACCGCCTCGGGTGCGGCACAGCCGCACACCGAGTCCGCTCCGCCGTACGGGCGAACATATTAAGCGGGATCTTCGCCGGAAAAAGCTCTTGTAAAAAGCCTTTGTGAACAGTGTTCGCAGCAGGCTGCCAGGGTAAATCTCCGCCGCAGGCTGCAAACCGTTTTTCCTCGTTTGAGGTCTCAAAAAAGCGAGCCTGCCGAAAAGCAAGTCCCGCATTCACGCATGTTTCGCTTTAAATTCGGAAGTTCAATCCCCCGCATTGGGCAAAAACACGGCGCAAATCAATAGAAAAGGCTTATGCAGACAGTTTCTTCCTGCCCTTGCTGCGCCTGCGTGCGAGCACGTTGCGGCCGTTGGCGGTGCTCATGCGCTTGCGGAAACCGTGAACCTTTTTCCTCTGCCTAACTTTGGGCTGAAAAGTCATCTTCATAGTGTACAGTACCTCTTTCTTGCTTATTTACAAGGGAATATCGCAATCTGTCCGACCCATGCTCAAAGGAGCATTTTCGGCGAAAAAAGTTTCGCTCGGCAGATTTCCGAAGAAAACCCCATAGTGTCACAATTAGTTATTATAGCCGCAATGCCCCCGTTTTGTCAAGCCCGAATTCGCACATCCGAGCCTGTTTTTATTTTATTTTTGCAATATATTATCATCTTTTTATTCGTCTCATCATGCAGCATTCCTCAACCCGTTCCGTTCGGCCGCGTTTGCTTCCCGCCTTGCTTAAACTCCCGATTTTGTTCCGCACAGCCGCACTGCGTTCGCTTTCATACGCACAGGCGGCTGCATTTTGTTTTGATAATATAATTTTTCAAAGGTTTTTTTCTCTTTTCAATCCCGTTTCGATATGCTATAATTTAAATGTCAGAAAATGCGCGGGTTTCCTCGTCGGTTTGACGATCGGCCTGCGCGAAACAAACACAAAGGAGATTTACCATGCCTGTTAATCTTAAAGGGCGTTCCCTGCTTACCCTCAAGGATTTCACTCCCGATGAAATCCGTTATCTGCTCAACCTTGCCGCCGACCTTAAGGCAAAAAAGCGTGCCGGTATTCCCGGTGATCTGCTTGCAGGCAAGAACATCGTTCTTCTTTTCGAAAAAACTTCCACCCGCACCCGCTGCGCATTCGAGGTTGCCGCGCTTGACGAAGGCGCACATGTAACCTTCCTTTCCAACAGCCAGATGGGCAAAAAGGAATCCCTTGAGGACACCGCAAAGGTTCTCGGCCGTTTCTATGACGGCATTGAATTCCGCGGTTTCAAGCAGGAGACCGTTGAGCTGCTCGCAAAGCATGCGGGCGTTCCCGTATGGAACGGCCTCACCGACCTGTATCATCCCACTCAGGTTCTTGCAGACTGCCTCACCATCATGGAAAACATCGCCAAGCCCCTCAACAAGGTCAAGCTCGTTTATGTCGGTGATGCACGCAACAACATGGGCAACTCCCTCATGATCATCTCCGCAAAACTCGGTATGCACTTTGTCGGCATCGCTCCCAAGGCTCTCTTCCCCGAGGATCATCTTGTTGAAGAAATGCGCGAGCTTGCAAAGACCACCGGCGCAAAGATCGAATTCTCCGAAGATATTGCCGCTGTTGACGGTGCGGACGCTATCTACACCGACGTTTGGGTTTCCATGGGCGAAGAGGCTCAGTTCGAAGAGCGCATCAAGCTCCTCACCCCCTACCGCGTAACCATGGACATGATGAACATGACCCATAACCCCGACTGCATCTTCCTCCACTGCCTGCCCAGCTTCCACGATCTTGAAACCTCCGTCGGCAGAGAGATTTACGAAAAGTACGGCGTTGCAGAACAGGAAGTTACCGACGAAGTCTTCCGCGCTCCCTGCTCCAAGGTATTCGACGAAGCCGAGAACCGCATGCACACCATCAAGGCCGTTATGGTCGCAACCGCAGGCAGATAAGCTTTGCCCTGCCGTTCGGCAATTCGGATTCCGCGCCTGATTTTGTTTTGCGCTCCGGCCGAATCCGATTAAATAACAAAACACGCTGCATCCTTTTTCGGGTGCAGCGTTTTGTGTTTGCCGTGTTTGCGCCGTTATATTGACGTGCAGTCCGGCTCAGCAGTCAATATAAAAGATAATGTCGCTCTTGCCTTCCTGCGCCGTGCCGCGATAGACTTCCGTGTCAAATCCGCCGATGCGGAACCCGCATTTCAGGTAAAAAAGACATGCACCGAGATTATTGTCCTGTGCAATGACGTAAATCCCGCGATACCCCTTTTCCCGCGCAAGCTCTTTCGCGCGTTCGATAAGCTTCATTCCGATGCCGCGGCCCCGTGCCGCCGCGCTGACTTTCAGGTCACAGAGGTACATATACTTAAAGAACCCTTCCTGCATTACCGCAAGTCCGATACAGTTGTCCGCATCGGCACCGCTTGCCGCGCCGCGAATGCTCTCATCATCGCATTCGCCGTCATACGCGCCGATAAAAGTGGAGTTTTCGCTCATTTGTTCGAAATCATAATGCTCGTCCGGAAAGCGCATTTCAGAAACGTTCTCCGGTGCAAAAAGCTCCGTTTCCCAACTCCATTTTCCGTCCGAATATTTCGGAATCAGCCGCCCGAACAGTTTAAACGGCTCATTCGGAAGATTTATGTCCTTCGAATGCTGCGCGTCAATCAATCTTATTTCTGTCATTCAGTTCTCGTCTCCTGTGCTTATCTCCGTCCCGCCCCACTCAACAACGGTAAAACCGCGGCGTTCGGGTGCGGTCAGCGCCTGCTCTGCAATGTCAACAAATGCATCGGATTTCTGCCACGCCATGAAAACACGAATCACGGTATCAGGCGCAGGCTCAACTTCAAGCTTTGCAGCCTGTGTGCAGCAATCGGCTTGGAATGAAATCACATTGTACGGATTCTGTTCCATAAGCGGCAGCCAGAAGACGATGAATTCGTTTGCCTCACGTCGATTGAGGCCCAATTTTTCAAGCGCAGTTTCAAGGAACGCAGCCGTATCGCCGCCCTTTACGCAGAAGCCCTTTGAAAAATCAAACCGCGCATTCGTTTCCCCCTCCCAATAGAGGTAATTGTATTCCGTGCCGTTTTCATCGGTCAGCACTCCGTTCGGGGAAGCTTTCACGCGCCACCCGTTTTTGTATTTCGGATATGTGCATGTCAGCGCACCGTCAAGGTCAAGATTCACATAAACATCCGTTTCCGCTTCGGGATAGAGGTAAACAACGGGCTTGTAAGCAACATACGGATCGGGTGCCCAATCGCTCGGCTCAACGGACAGAACATCCGCCTCGTGATGCTCGGCTTCGCTGTCCGCACAGTAGTTTTCCACCTTGCATATAACATGATCGCCGACACAGTATTCGTCCGAAAGCCTGCCGTTAAGCTTCAGTTCGTAGGGCGATGGGATAACGGGACTTGCAAAGAAACAATCCGCATATATTCTTGTAATTATAACGTGGCCGGTCGAATCTTTTTCGATTTTTTCGGCCGTTGATTTGTTCAGCCATTCCCCGTCAAAGTCTCTGTCCCTCAAATCGTCCGCATTTTTCCAGCTTATTGCGTTTATCTGTGCGGGATAAGTTTCGCTTATGCCGCCTCTGTACGTCACCCGCACAACCGTCCCGACATTAAATCCGATTCGCTCAAGATTGCCTGTGCCGAATTGAATTTTATCGCTGCTTGCGGCTTCCGCCGTGCCCGCAGCGGGACGAACCGTAACAACGCTTCCGTTAATCTCCGTAATTTCCGCATCAAAAACATGCTCAATGCCCGCTGCTTCCTCTGCCCAAAGCTCATCAAGCGTTTTTTTAAGATCCTTTCCGAAATAAACCTTTGTTTTTTCGTATGTTCCGCCGGCGTAAAACTTTTTCCATTTAACAATGCGGTATGTCATCGCCGCATATTCCCGCGTTCCGCCGTCGTCGAGTGCCGCCTTCGGGATCGGCACAGCCAAAACGGCAGCAGCGAGCACCGCAAATATGATTATGAATATCCAAACCCTTCTTGTCTTCATTCCAAATTCCTCCTTTCTAATTTCTAATTCCTAATAGTCTTCCTGAAGTTATAATAGCATATACAATTTGGAAAGTCAATCAAATGATTCGAAAATACCCCATTGAAGACTGTTTTCAAAATTTAAGCACCGAACCGCCTCAGCTTTTCCTGCAAAGAGCCCCATGCGATTCGGTGCTTCTGTTCTATTCATTGGTCTGCTCCGGAAGCAGACACAGTTCCCCGCTGTCAACTTCAAACCGTTCTATGTCCACTCCGGTATAGTAATGCCGCAAAATTTCATCGAAACTGCTGCCGTTTTTTGCCATTGCATTTGCGCCGCACTGGCTCATGCCGACGCCGTGCCCAAAGCCGAAGCAGGTGATTTTAACATTCGACTGTGTGATTGAAAACTTAACATTGGTGCTGCGGAGTTTGAGTGCGTTCCTGAGCTGCTGCCCGGTAACAACGGTGCCGCCCAAACGAATCAGCTGAATCCGCCCGCTCTCCGTGCGCTGCCAAACGTCAACATCCTTTGCGGGGTCGGACATTTGCGCATCGGGAAAAGCCGAATTCACTTTGCTGATAAACTCAGCCGTCGTGTAGCATTTTTCCGAAGTAAACTCCGGCGAATCCTCTTCCCCGCCGCTCTCAACCGAAACAAGATAGGGCAGAGCAACAGCGAATACAGCCTCACAGTTTTCCGTTCGCCCGCCGGAGGAAGAATGGTACAATGCAGTCACCAGTTCTCCGCCGCTTGTCAGAACAAGCCCTTCCGTTTCATGCACGGCGGCTTCAATGCGTGCATAATAGTTTTCAAACGAGCTGCCCCAGCGTTCCCGCAGCTGTTCCGTGGTCAGAAAAGCTTGGCAGCAGGCATAGTCCGTGCAGATGGTATGTCCGCTTTTGCAGCGAAGCTCACCCGTCAGGTGCTTCATTGCAAAGGTTCGGGCCGCAACAGCCTGCGCTTTCAATGCTTCCTTTTCATACGTTGCGGGCATCTCCGCCGCAGTGACATGAATGATGTAGTCCTCCGTATCCATCGGAACGACCTCCTCACCGTTCCAAACTCCGATTCCGTTTGCCGAAGGTATCGTTTCATACTTTTCGCCTGCGAGAAGATTCAGACCGCTCACAATATCGGGCATCAGATCAAGGCCCGCATTCACGCTGCCTGCCGTGCGCGGCGCCGGGACTCGTCCCCCGACGGACACGGCGGAAAGAACTGCGGTCGATAAGCCGACAATTCCCGCCGCAAGCAGCATTCCGATCGTTTTCTTCATGTTCATGTCACATTGTTATGCGGTTCTTTACAAGATTATTACATTTAAATTCGCGTAAACCTATTGAATACCGAGGCCTCTGCGTTGTATAATATAGCTGTGAAAGGGTATGTGAAGCTTTTCATGCTCCTCAGCCGATTTCAAGCAAACGACCCTTTACGCCATTCATTACATGAAAGAGAGGAAGAAATATGCTGCTGAACACAATGCTTCTGCTGTCCGGCGGAGATTTTTTCAGCCGTTGGCTTGAAGGCTGGAACCTCGGCGGGCTGATACTCGTGCTTATCGGCGCAGCTTTGATAATCATCGAAATGCTGATCCCGGGATTCGGCATTGCAGGCATATCGGGCGCGGCAGCCGTGATTGCAGGGCTTATCATAGGTTCGAACGACCCAATATCCGCGCTGTTCTCGGTTGCAATACTTGTTGTAATTCTCAGCATCGCCGCGGTCATAATATTCAAAGTTGTTTTCGGCAAACGGAAAAACGACAAAAACTCCCGCATCGTGCTTAACGAAAGCATTGCAGCGGAAGCGACCGACCGCGTGACCGCCGAATCAGCCGAGCTCATCGGCAAACAGGGGATTGCGCTCACTGCGCTGCGGCCGAGCGGTGCTGCACTTATCAACGGAAAACGTTACGATGTGCTTGCCGACGGTGAATTCATTGCAAAAGATGAACCGATCGTTGTTTGTGCCGTTGAAGGTCTGCGCATCAGCGTTCGATGCCCGAACGAAGCGGAATGATTCATCGTCCTTGACTCCGGAGCGGAGTTTTATCCACACTCAATGAAAAAGAAACCTATTGACGACAAAAAAGAGAACAAGCGGCCGTTTTTCTATTCTCAGTTTTATGACACATCGGATATTGAAGCGGCAAGCAAAAATGCATACAACACCGAAATGAGCAGCAAAGAGCTGAACAGGCGGCGCAAGCGGGACTGGATCTTTCTTCTTATCGGCGTACCTGCATTCATCGCACTGCTGTATCTTATCGCCTTAGCTTTGCGCTGAGCCGGAAAGGGCTGCCGCCGATGCCGCAAACGATATCGCATCGCAGCCATATATTCCGGAACAGTATTTGAACAGTATTTATTTGAAAGGAAAATACAAAAATGAACGCACTGAACCTTATTCAATTCGAAAACTCTTTGGTTTTCGCCGATGCCCCCGCAGCCGGCATGTCTGTCGGCGCAATCATCGGCATCATAATCGGCGCAGTCATCCTGCTGATATTCTTCTTCTCCTTCTTCCCCGTCGGGCTTGCGATTTCGGCAGGAGCATCGGGGGTTCATGTCGGGCTTTTTCAGCTTGTCGGTATGCGTATCCGCAAAGTAAACCCGCATCGCATTGTTGAACCGCTCATCAAGGCAACGAAGGCAGGGCTTGATTTAAATCTGAACAAGATGGAAGCGCATTACCTTGCGGGCGGCAATGTTGACCGCGTTGTGAATGCGCTCATCGCCTCCCAGCGTGCGGGCATCGCACTTGATTTTGAAAAGGCATGCGCAATTGACCTTGCGGGCAGGGATGTTCTGACCGCAGTTCAAATGAGCGTCAGTCCCAAAGTAATCGAAACACCCGTTATCGCCGCAATTGCAAAGGACGGCATTGAGCTCCGCGCAAAGGCAAAAGTCACCGTTCGCGTCAATATCGACCGTCTTGTCGGCGGTGCAGGCGAAGAAACGATCATTGCCCGCGTCGGCGAAGGCATTGTTACCACCATCGGTTCTTCCGTCAGCCACAAGGATGTTCTTGAAAACCCCGACTCCATCTCTCAAACCGTTTTGAACAAGGGTTTGGACAGCGGCACGGCATTTGAAATACTCTCCATTGATATTGCGGATGTTGATGTCGGCGTGAACGTCGGCGCAAAGCTTCAGATCGACCAAGCGGAAGCCGATAAGCGCATTGCACAGGCAAAAGCAGAGGAACGCCGCGCAATGGCGGTTGCACAGGAGCAGGAGAACAAGGCGGAGGTTGCAGGTATGCGCGCCCGCGTTATCGAGGCCGAAGCCCAGGTTCCCCTTGCAATGGCTGAAGCGTTCCGCAGCGGCAATCTCGGCATCATGGATTACTATAAAATGAAGAATCTTGCCGCCGACACCGAAATGCGCGAATCCATCGGAAAAACCACCGCAGGTTCCGCCGACGTTAAATAAACAGTCGAAATACGTCCCTGCCCGCGGCTGCCGTGCAGCAGTTGCGGAAACGGTCGGCAATCGATTTAACGAAAATTAGTTTACGGAATCAAACAAACAGAATCCAAACGTATCGAAAGGAGGCAGCCATGCAGCTGTTGATATTCATTGCGGCAATCGGCTTCTTTGTTCTCAGAATTCTTGCGTCAAGCAAGAAAAAGCAGCCTGAAACCGCCGAAAACGGTGCTGCGAATCGGTTTGCCGAAAACGAATCGGACGAATTCGCCTTCGGAACGGGTTTTGCGCAGGGGAAACCGAAGCCTGCCGCACAGAACCGAACCGAGGGCAGAGCATACAGTGCATCCGACTCCTATTGCGGCACGGCAAACTGCACCGGCGGCAGCATTCACGAAGGTGCTCATGAGGGCGAAGTTCGCGCTCCGCGCTCCCCATCCGGAATCGGCGGCGGAAACATGCGCAGCAATGCATCCTCCGGCAAAAAAACCGCAGCAAGCCAAACGGCAAAGAAAACTGCGGCACGGCAGCCCGCCGCCGCAGTCCGACCCGATGACGATCCCGCATATGAGCAAAAACAAACGGTTGAAGGCACAAAAAAAATGCAGAGCGGAGCGGACAGGCTGCTTAAAGCCATCTCGGCTCAACCCGCAGTTACCCAGGGCATTATCTGGAATGAGATTCTTTCCGCACCCGCTGCGGCAAGAGATTCGGATTGATACAGCAGACTTTTAACCGAACGGCAAAGGCTTTTTATTGAACTTCAAACAGGAACAAAACCGCTTCCCTTTTCGGAGGCGGTTTTGTTCTTGGAGTAAAATCATTATATTTTTGGAGTAAATCTATATGTTTGATAAGGAGAAAATGACGTTTTGAACAGGAGCAACAGTCAGCATTGGTTCAAACTCTTTCGCAGTTTTAAATAAATTCAACCGTATAGTCCGCAAAGCAGCCGAGAAAGTTTCCGATAAGTTTTTTTGCATTCGATTCAACGGTGTCAAAAAAACCTTTTTTCTGAACCTCCTCAAGTCCTTCCGATTCAATTTCCGAAATCAGCGTTTGATATTGCTCAAAATCGATCGGATTCAGCATACTGTTCTGTTCATTGCATACAACGCTGTCCCAAATCAGCTGATTGCTCATGATTTTCGCCTGAGGCAAAGCGACATAGATCTTCATGCTTTCATTATCCACCCGAACGGCAATGTCCTCAAGCGAATAGCCCGCTTTAACTATGCCCGTGCAGGTCAATTCAACATGGTTCGTTGAACCCGGAATGGGAATCTTGTCCACAAAATAGCGGGTAAAATCCTTCCCCCGGGTCACGGTGTAATCTCCTTCGCATGTTGCAAGCTCACCGATTTCAAGAATCTTCGCCTCAACTTCATCCACAGTGATGATGGATTTTTCAACTTCACCCGGAAGCTTCAGATCGATGCCGCTGCTGCTTGCGGGAACAACTTCCGCTTTTCCGCCGTTCGAACGATTTCCGAAAAAGTATCCGACTCCGAACACAATTGCCGTCACCAGCAGTGCGGAAAAGACAGCACCCAAAACCTTTAAAAATTTCTTCATGCCCGCATCCTCCTCTTACAGCCACGCCGTGATGAATACAATAAAGTAAAGTGCCGCAATAACGCCGACAATACCCAAAAGAATTTTTCCGATGATCTTCATTCTTCTTCGCCTACCTTCATTTCCGAAATTTTCCGCATTGCCTCGGTTGGCTTCAACCGACACACAAGCCCGACTTTGTCCGCAAGTTCTCTGTTCTCCGCCGCTTTTTCGACGAGAAGCGAGGCAATAACCCTTTGTTTAACAGTCATTTTAAATCTCCTTTCGGCTGTTGTTTTTTTGTATGACTGAATTATAATGCAGTTCATCCTTCGGAAAAAGGGCAAAAACTGCGGAATAACCCTGCCGTTTTCCCTAAAAAATGCAAAAAACGCCGATTAAATGCATAAATCGACGTTTTCAGGTTTAATCTGCAGCTGCGCAGCCCATGTTATCTTTCCGCTTCGCAATAGTTTTTCTGAAGTTTGATTTCTCCGTCGGCAACCATTTGCTCAAACCAGAATTGAAGCGTTTCAACCGTTACGGATATCTTTTCCAATTCGGCCTGAATACCCGTAAAATCAATCATTTCATCTTCCGAAATTTGTCCGTCCGCCGTTATCTCAATCAGCCGTTCCTGCTTTTTCTGCATTGCGTTGAGCGATGCAAGCATTTCAAGCACAATTCGAGACAGATCCTTGACCTTTATCTCCGGAACATATTGCTGCCCGATGGGACACTCGTGCGCACAGTAATAATTGCACAGATTCGGGTTTCTGTACCCGCGGGACATTTCAAGCACTTCGTCCGAACGCGGCACAAATCCCCCGTTTTCAATTCGTTCAATGCGATCCGCCGAAATCCAGCCCAGCACTTCGCTCGCCTTTTCCCGCGAATAGCCCATGTTTTCACGGCAAATTTGATATTGAGTTTTATTATCCTTGTTCGATGTTCTCCCCATTTTTTCGTTCCTCCCGTTTTTTTCATTCTGCGGATGCTTCTGCGAAACAGCTTTGTAAAACAGCGGAGGCTGCAAAATCTTAGCCCATAACCGTGCCTGCCCGTTCCCCGTGCCGCATATTCGCTCCGCACACCGAAAAAAATCGTTGCTGTAATTCGGCAATATTATTTTACAATAAATATATCCGAGTTTCAAGTCGAAATGCGGCGGAAAATCTGCCTTTTTCACGATAGGAATGTTAAGAGAGGGAAGCAAGCGTGATTTCTGTCGATTTAGTGTTGCTTATAAATGTTATAGTACGAAAGAAAAGTCATAAAAAAGGTATAAAATTACACCGGTGATATATTTATAATACCCAAAGCATTCACAGACGTGGCTCTACACATGAAGATCACCACGGATGTACAACATTTTCGTCAACTGACTATCTGTGTGTAAAGCAGCACCGTGTTCCCGCGTCAATGATCAGTTGTGCTCGACATATATATTTTCGGATTGCGCCGCTGTCAAGGGAGGTTGAAAACTTTCAAGTTTGCGCAAAAATACTACCTGCCCTCTGCAGCGGCGAAAAAAATATAATCATCGGTGAGTCTGTGCGAATAACCCTGTCCGCGCAGGCAAAGAATTAATAACGTTTTACGCATTTTACCAACGCAGACTACTTCGAGATAAACTACTCAATTTTCAAAAATTGAGCTTTTATTCAGCCGCCCTTCCTACATTTCGAATTAAGTTACCATTCGTCCAATATCCTGACGTTTAAGACGTTTAATCAGATGTCGAAGCAATTATGGGTTTTACTCTGCATATCATGCTTTTTCCCTTCCAATCTTTGACAGAACGATCCTGGCAAGAATTAAGAAGATTGCTGTATACAGTATTAGAATCATCCATGAGTTTAATAGGTGTGATGATGTAAACTCAAAGAAATCCTCTGCTTCGTGAATAATCTGGAGCCCTTCTTGCTGTAATCTCAATGGCAAATCATTTAGATTTGCAGTAGTGCCATAGCCCTCCATGCTCCAGCGGCAAACCGCAACCCATGAAATAATCTCGGTCGCTCCGCTCAACTTAAATATCAATCCGGAAAACAGTATCTGTGGCATCAGTAGTATAGGAGCGACAGTCATGGCTCTATCAGCATTGGTGAATAGAGACGAAACAAGCAACCCCATCGCCGTCGACGCTAATGCAGTAATGAAGGTTGTAATTAATACTTCAGCAAAAGCATTCATTAAAACCCCTTCTTCAGGCAAGCCGATCATTGCGCTGAATATTCCGGTGATCATAAAACTCTGTAGTAAGCACATGAGTCCAAGAACTATTATTTTCGAAGATACATATGCACTCAAAGATAGTCCCGTCATATATTCGCGTTTCATAATTGAGCGTTCTTTGCATATTTCCTGGATAGAATTCAGCATGCCTACCCAAAAAGCCGAACATGAAAGTGCAAACAGCAAGCTCTTTGTCATTTCATATTGTTCAAATTGTTTTCCATCGGCTACAAACGAAATCAGTACAGCAAGCAGCGGAGCTTGAATCAGCAACAATAACAAGCGTTGCTTGTCGTTTACAAACAGCTTTAAGTACCGAGCGCTGAGTACTCTTAATTGTAGTAATCGATTTTTCTTTGATTTGCCTGAAATCTCCCCTGTTTTCAGTTCTTTTCCAGCGTTGACCCTTCTCTTTTCAAATTCTTCGCTCCATTGCTTTGCATGGTCAGTTATCATATTGTAAACGTCAACTATGTCTGGGACTTTGAAAAAAGCCAGCGCATCATCGTATGATCCAAAAAAGCAAAGGTTCCCTCCCTTTCCCATAAACACAATCTTGTCACACATTTTTAATTGAAGCGTGCTATGCGTGACAAGTATAACTGTTTTTCCGTTATCGGCCATGCCACGTAAGGATTGCATCAGATTCCTCTCAGTTCCCGGATCCAAGCCGGAAGCAGGTTCATCAAGGAAAAGGAGATTCGGATCAGATAATAACTCTACAGCAATGCTTGCCCGCTTTCTTTGTCCTCCGCTGAGAGATTTAATTAGGCTATTGCGCTTCTCAGATAATTCAACCGTGTTAATCGCCTTTGAAATAGCAGCTTCTCTCTCTGCCGCAGAAGTATCCTTAGGAAGTCGAAGTTTTGCTGTATATAAAAGCATATCATGTAATGTCAAATTGTCGTATACAATGTCTGACTGCGGGACGTATCCAATTAGTTTTTTTAGTGAATCGAAGTTCCTGTATAAATCAACTCCATTAATAAACACACTGCCGTGAGTTGGCTTCAAGTATCCACACATACAATTCAAAATTGTAGACTTACCAGCACCGGAGCCTCCAATAATTGCAATTAGTTCTCCCGGCCTAATGTCGAGACTTACATGATTGCTCGTAATGAACGTTTTCCCGCCTTTCCCGCGACGCTTAATAATTATATCTGACGCATCAACAGATATACCATTCCTGTAGCAACAATAGGATATCGTTGTCGATGTGAAAATAAGTTTAGAGTTGGTAATAGCTATAACGTCTTTTTCGTGAAGCCTTTCTTTATTGTTAATACGTCTGTTATTGACAATAACACCGTTAATGCTATCACAATCAGCAATATACCAATCTCCGTTTTCACGAAATATTCTCGCATGGCACTTTGAAACAGAAACATGAGGAAGTACTATATCACAATCTTCATCACGACCAATTGTCATCTCTTGTTCGTTTGCGAGAAGCACCGATTGCCAACTATTATCGGAACCGGCTGAGGAAAAAACAAATAGAACACCTTCAGAAACAGTTTCTATTCCATCATCGATGCGGATAAAATCGCCTTCACATATTACCCTCATTAATATTGTTGTGTTGTTGTAGATCAGACCATTTTCGCTGGCAACAGAGTTATATTGTCCTTTATCTTCAATCACCCAATGACCGTTTGTTTGTCTGAATCGACCGTGTTCCCTGGAAACAAGAGGTGAATTAAGGACAATGTCGTTCGTGTTATTACGTCCAAAGGTAATACTTGCTTTACCAAAACTATTTAAACAAATTGTCCTCGGATGGCTGTTTCCATCGAATACGGTAACAAAAATGTCGCCTGAGTGCCTCTTGTTTCCAACGGGGTATGCCAGTCTCATCGTTCTTTCAAAATCTTGCATTTTTACTCCTTCTGCTCAACTACATAATTTTAATATTTCAACTCGGTTTGCTTAAATTTGCCTATCCGTTATGTTTTTACAATACGCATGTTTTTGTTTCTTGATTGCTTGTCGCAAGTACTTTTATGCATTTGCAGCTAATGCCCTGCTATTCATAACAGCATATACATATTGTTCAAGATCAAAATAGTCCTGCTTCCACATTTAAGTCTATTGCTAATTTCATGAACAAGCGAAACTGCACGTAACAACATATCGTATAAGCACCAAGCAATTTTCTCCGTTAACACAATACCAAATTGGAACAGCCGGCCCGCTTGTTATGTAATCATATTATAGCATAATACTACGAATACCGTCAAGTATTGAAATATAGTAATTATGATTGTGTTGTTCCGACTCGAATGCTTCCCCCCACTCCGCATCCTTCTTAATCAAAAACAGGGTTACTGCATTTTAGATGCAGCGACCCTGTTTTCGGAAAAAACTGTTATCGGTGAGCAGCGATACTCGACTGACAACGTATATAGACTATCACATATCGCGATGTTTGTCAAGAGTTTTCCGCTGAAAACTGCCGGGAGTGTTTTGCCGAACCGCTGCCCGGAGAATTGCAGACAATCCAAATATGACAGACTCGGCTCCCGGGCGCAATTGCTTTCGCGCAAAAAGAGTGAATTCGACAATGGTTTTTGCGGAAGCTGCCTTAAGTTCGCATATAATAAAATAATGATGCTGTGTGCACAGTATTACAAATACTGACGGAACCGGAGCACTGCAGCGCAGATCAAGGCTGCCGCTGTGCCGGCGAACAAATATAATGCTTAACATGGGGAAAAACCGAGCAAAGATTAACCATCGCAAGCAGGCGAACAAGCATGGCGGAAACGGGCATATAACTGCATTTGCCTTTTTAAAGCCGCCTGACAGCAGCTTCCGTTTTAGCATCCGCAGCTTAAGAATCTCTTCATGCTATTTTTTCAGTAGATGTATATAAATATCGACAGAATTTTCGGCTCAGCACATAAGCCCGAGAACTCCGTCCGCGCGTCGGGCTTGAACCGATTCATTTTCCTGCACTTGTTTTGCCATTTATAAAGGGTGAATACAATGTTTTTTCTGTTGATTCCGGATCGGAGCATTAAATCGGCTCTGAATTTTTGTGAAAAAACTGTTGACAAAAGCCGTCTACAGTGGTAGACTAAAAAACAGTCTACAACAGTAGACAAAAATCGCGGAGGAGTCATTATGAAAGAAATTCCGAAAATACATGAAGGTGAATACCGTTTCTGCCTTATTCTATGGGAAAACGAACCGATATCCGCAGCGCAGCTTGCAAAGCTCTGCTTCGCGGAACTTGGATGGAAGCGAACAACGAGTTATACAGTGTTGAAGCGTCTTTGCGAGCGCGGTGTGCTGAAGAACGAGGACGGCGTTATAACTTCCATTATTTCGAAGGATGAAGCTCAGGCGTGTGAAATCGATGAGCTTGTTGAGAAGCGTTTTTCGGGTTCGCTGCCGGCATTTGTTGCAGCTTTCGCAAAGCGCCGGGATATGTCGGAAAGGGAGTTGGACGAGGTTCAACGCATGATTGACAGCATTCGGAACGGAGGCGGAAAATGAGCGTGGGTGAAGTCTGCATTTCGGTTATCGATATGAGTATACTGGCAAGCATGATAATTGTTATCGTGCTTGTGCTCAGGTTGTTGTTCAAAAGAGCACCGGGATGGATTCGGGTGCTGCTTTGGGGTATTGTTGCATTGCGGTTAATTATTCCGACGACGATAGAAAGTCCGCTGAGCCTTGTTCCGAACAACTATCCTATAGAAAATTTCAGAGAAAAACTCTATGCTGACACTGTTGACAACACGGACGGAGGAGAGCCTCTCGTGATCCGCGGATCGGGTGGGTCGGAATCCGAACGGGAAGATGCTTCAAACGTGCCCTCCGATGCAGAAAAAACTGCCGAAAGCAGCGACACAGGTGAAGAAGCAAAAACGCCCGGTGCAGCGGGAACACAATCAAAGGAGAACGATTACGACACATCGCTGACAATTCCGCTCCTGAGAATTACTCTGCCCGATGATTACGAGATTGCATGTATTTGGGTTGCAGGTCTGATTGTCATGCTTGCATACATGGCAATAAGCCGCATCGGTTTGGGCAGGAAACTGCGCGAAGCCGTGCTGCTGCGCGATAATATTTATCAGAGCGACCGAGTTAATTCGGCGTTTGTGCTTGGATTTTTCAAGCCGCGTATATATGTTCCGTTCGGCATTGAAGAGCGTGAACTTGAAACCGTAATTGAACATGAGCGGGCGCATATACGCCGCCGTGATAATAAGTGGAAGCCGCTTGGCTTTGCTATCCTCGCGGTGCATTGGTTCAATCCTCTCGTTTGGCTGTCATACGTGCTGTTTTGCCGCGATATTGAATTTGCCTGCGATGAAAAGGTTATAAAAAAGCTTGACAACGAACAGAGAGCGGACTATATGCAGGCATTGCTTTCGTGCAGCGTTAGTCGCAGTCGTTTCAATGCCTGTCCGCTTGCCTTCGGTGAAGTTGGTATTAAAGAACGCGTTAAGACCGTGATGAATTACCGAAAACCGTCGGTTTGGGTGATTCTTATTGCCGTGCTCGCCTGCGCAGCGCTTGCGGTGTGTTTTTTGACCGGCAAAAAGACAGGTGCGGAATTTGAAATGAGGGGCGATAATATTGCGGATATTGATCCCGACTATATTGTTTCCGAAATTCGAAAAGCGGAAAAACTGAATCCCGATGCGGAGATCTACACCCGACCCGGAGGATTTTCATTGGACATGGATTCCGATTTTGAACTTTGGGACAACCAAACAATCGTTTTTTACTTCAAACGGCAGGATGGAATGTATCGCGAACAATTGCGGTTTTTCGGCGATTCGGATATGTTCTTCCTTCCGGGAGAAAGCCGTGTTGCCGCACCCGAAACGGTATATCTTCTTGAGGATTATCTCAACGCACTGAAATACATGCCGAAGGACGAGATTCGCCGCATGTGTCCGAATGCGGATTTATACCTGATTGATTTTGTGGGCTTCAGTGAGGCTGAAGAGCTGAATCGAGTTATAACCTACAGCAAGGACGGAGTCACCAATCTCGGCGAAAAGCTTATTCATATCGTTATAGGTCCAATGCATGGTTCGGATGAGGACGGTTATTCCGGCACCGGGGACGAAATGATTCATCTTTTTTACGGCACGGAAAGCGCGGCGGATCAGAGCGGTACAGCGGCAGAGCTATGGTTTGATGCATCCGGCGGCAGTACCCGTGTTGAGAAAAGCTTTTTGCAATTCCCCAATGCCGTTTTCAGCTGCACGGATTCGGCAGTTGAAGTTAATAACGGCAAAACGACCGTGCTGTATGGCGGACTGCCGGTCAGGGATGCTTATATCTGCGATATAAACGGTGACGGAAGCCCGGATTTTTGCTCAACGATCAACATCGGCTCCGGAATTGTTGACAGCCGCGTTATTATCTGTGATTATGCAAACGGTAAGATTTATGTAATTGAGGATAGGGGTAAGACCGATTACATGCTCCGAACGGATAATGCGGGTTTGCTGTGTTTGGACAGGTACGATTATAACAGCGTAAACTTGATTTCATCTGAATACCTGACAATAAAGCCCGAATACCCCTGTCTGCCGCTCGGAGCGTTTAAAAACGGCTCATTCACTTGAGGCAACTGTTTAATCGTCCGAAGCTGCTTTTTCTGCCGCGTCGATGCATGTCGGTGCGGGGGGAGCATGACGGCGATGAGCACGGCAACGAAAGAAAAATTATATATATCCACTTCTGCCGTTTCTGCTGTTGACAAGCGGCAGAAGTTCTGTTATAATCGTATCGTTGCGAACGAGGAGAGATGTCCGAGTGGTTTATGGAGCTGGTCTTGAAAACCAGTGATGCCGCAAGGCACCGGGGGTTCGAATCCCTCTCTCTCCGCCAGTTTTTTAACAGTATATTAAGTTGGAGAAGTACCCAAGTGGCTGTAAGGGGCTCCCCTGCTAAGGGAGTAGGCTCTGCGAAGGGGCGCGAGGGTTCAAATCCCTCCTTCTCCGCCATAAGTCCACCGTAATTTTGATAGAATTACGGTGGATTTTTCTATGTTCGAAAATCGCTTGAAACGGTTTGAAACAAGTCTTTTAAGCTGTTTCAGCACAGGCGTGATCCGCTGCGGAGAATTTCTGCACACTTCCCGTGACAACGGCGCAGTTCAGGAATTTGGATGGCAAGTGCAATCAATTAATGATAAAGGTGAATATATTATCCTAACCTATTGACTTTAAAATCATCTTGATGTATAATATCAATTGTTAAGAGAAGTAGGTGTTCCCTATTAACTCACTTATGTGCCGGCTGCGGTATCATCGGTCTGAGTACGACAGCGGTAATCACAGAATCAGAAAATGCAGATTAGCGAGGAGACAAATTATGAAATATTGTAAACATTGCGGAAAAGAAGTCAATGACGGAGCAGCAGTTTGCTTAAACTGCGGATGTAAAATTGATGACACACAGAATTCACCAGGCCCTGCAAGACAATTAAAAACAAATCGCAGCTTGCTCAAGTATATTCTTTTGTCAATAATAACTTTGGGTATTTACGGCATCGTGGTGATGTCAAATATCAGCTCTGACATTAACACAATCGCAAGCAGATACGATGGCAAAAAAACTATGCACTACTGCTTGGTCTTTTTCATCTTTTCGTGGCTGACATTAGGCATTGTTCCTCTTGTCTGGAGTCATAGGATTTCAAAAAGAATCGGCGCAGAACTGGCGCGAAGAGGCATCAACTACAAATTCGGAGCCGGTACATTCTGGGGATGGAACGTGCTGGGTGAATTGATCATTGTTGGTCCGTTTATCTATTGCCACAAACTGTTGACGGCTATGAACCTGCTCTGCAATGATTACAATGTACGAGGATGAATACTAATGTTCATAAACCGAGTGGTACTGAATTAAAATAACACAATACCGGCAGTTGATGTAACCGACAAAACAGGAAAAGTCAACTGCCGGCATTTTAATATGCTCCCTTGAAATTTTAAACAGAGTAATTGCAATTATTCGTTCGGCTTATGATATAAGAGAACGTTGACAGAAAAATTGCGGTTGCTGTCTGATGAGTTTTATTTGCCGATGATTAAATATACATTTGAATGAGAACAGTTTAACTGTGTTTTATTAGGGGAAAATAAGAATGCTGATAGATTTTCTGCAATTATGCAGACCTGTTTTGCAATGTGAATCAGAGGATTTCGCACAGTGCCTGATTGATATTCAACAACAAGAAATAAGTCTGGGTTCATGCCGACGATGACAGACGATTTATATCCCGTTTTTGTTCTTTCATGCACAAGTGCGCGACAGATCGTTTCACCAAATGTCTATATTGTTCCCGTTGGCGCTCATGACTGTTGGGCAAAACCGTACTTTGAGCAAATCATCGACGCGTTTTACGAAAAGAACGAATTCCGCGAGCAATTTGCTATCAAACTTGATGAAATGCTATTGCTCAACAATCTTGAGATAAGTTCTTTTTTTGAATTCTCGATGGTCATTTCCCTAATCGTGGCGACATTGATTCTGGTGTTCCGCACTCAGCTTTTGCGACTATTGTTCGGCAAGGACGAAGCGGATGTCATGGTATACAAGCGTGGAAAACTATACTCACCTTGAAGGAATGAACCAAAATGTATACCTTACACCTGCGGATCATGAGCAGTTATAATGCCCAAGACATTCGCAGAAGACGTTTCCCACATGAAGAATACCACAGATACACATTTTCGCAACAGATGATTTTGAACACAAAGCAGCACGGTGTGTTTCGGTGTTAATGATTGGTTACACTCTTACAAACGCCCTTCAGTCAAAACTCTTGCAATTCTCCGTCAATCATGGTATAATGAATCATCAAAATAGTCGTATTTTGCGCATTTTGATGCCGAAAAGGCATACCGCACTTGAGTTCATTACAGCATACTTTGTTGAATGCGTATATGCATCACGCTGCATTGGGTCGGAGCGATCCGTGACGCTTGAAAAATTTCGGCTGTAAATATCTGCTGCCCATCCCGATGCGCCATTGCGTGCGGATCATAGGCACGCAGAGAAGAAATGAGAATGATTCATCCGCAGTTCACGTTGGCTGTGGGTGCCGGAGGCATATTTTACACCAAACATCCAAACACCGCCGCCATAATTTCGCCTTATTCCCCCATGGATTCGCAGAATCGGTTGCAGCGGGTTTCACAATGTTTAGACGTTTCTTTGCATCGACGTACGCAGTGTAAGGTTATCGGTCGGCAGCCGATGAAGGACGTTGAGCCGCGTAAAGTTGCCGCACTCCTCTGCTTGCATGTTTTGAATTTATGTCGGGTACGGTCACGGTTCTGCGCCGAATTGCGGTATCCTGCGGAGAATGTCTGCGGCGGTATTCTGTTGCATCCGATTGTGTCGCCAATCATCTGCGGCAACGGATCGAACGTGCAGCCTATTCCGAGGATGAATGCCTTCGCTTGGGTTATCGGATAAGACGGCAGCGCGAAAACCGCAGTTCCCTTACGAAAGAACAGGTTCAGAAGCTTGATGCGATCGGCATGATTCGAAATCTGCATACATATCGGGATATCCGGTATGTCAAGGTGAAGGTTTACTACGGCACCCATCATACATCGTCGTATTATGTTGCGCCTTTCGCCGATCGGAACGAAGAAAAGCTTTACGAATGGCCAAGGCAGCAGTGTCGCCGAAGAAAAAACGAGAAGCCGAACCGCAAGCAAATAAGAGCATTGGATGCCATCGGTATGAATTGACTCAACAGTAAGGAATAAGCCTGGGAAAACGGCTTTGCCGCCGTCTCAAAATATTACGAAGAAAACGCGAATTTAAGCGTGACTGCTGCTTATTTCACGCAGAATGGCTGCTCGCTCGGCCAACTGATTCGTGCCAGGCGGCGAATCACTAATAAAATCGACCCGCAGAGAGCGGAAAACCTAAACGAAATCGGAAAGATACGGAGTCGTAAGATAGGAAACAAATGATGGATAAACGACTTTTGCTGGCCAGTCCGCATATGTCGGACGAGGGCTATGAACTGGAATACATCAACGACGCATTTCGGAAGAACTGGATCGCGCCGCTGGGCGAGAATGTCAACGAATTCGAAAAAGCAATGTGTGCTTACATGGGCAAGGGTTATCCTGTTGCTCTGTCTGCCGGTACGGCGGCGCTGCACCTTGCAATGATCCTCGCAGATGTAAAGCCCGGCGATACGGTGTTCTGCCAGAGCCTGACATTCTCAGCGTCGGCCAACCCTGTCACCTACTGCGGCGCAAAGCCGGTGTTCATCGACTCCGAGCGCGAGACATGGAATATGGACCCTGCCGCTCTGCATCGTGCGTTTAAACTGCACGATACGCCCAAGGCGGTGGTTGCGGTGCATCTGTACGGCAATCCTGCCAAGCTGGATGAAATCGCTGCCATCTGCCGTGAATGCAACGTTCCTCTGATTGAGGACGCTGCCGAAGCGCTGGGTTCTGCATATAACGGACAGAAGTGCGGCACTTTTGGCAATTTTGGTATTTTATCATTTAATGGCAACAAGATCATCACCACCTCCGGCGGCGGCATGCTGCTGTGCCGGACGGAAGAGGAAGCCAAACATGCCCTAAAACTGGCAACGCAGGCCCGTGAGAATGCGCCGTGGTATCAGCATGAGGAGATCGGCTATAACTACCGCATGAGCAACATTTCTGCCGGTATCGGACGCGGCCAGATGAAGGTACTGCCGCTGCGTGTGGAGCAGAAGCAGGCGATTTTTGCTCGCTACTCTGAAAACCTGAAGGGTCTGCCGCTGACCATGCAGCCGAAGCTGGACTGCGCCAAGCCGAACCGTTGGCTGTCCGTCGCTCTGCTGGATGCGGACTGCGGCGTGACGCCCGCCGACATGCTGGCACGGCTGAATGAGGCCAATATTGAAGGCCGTCACCTTTGGAAGCCCATGAATTTGCAGCCAATCTTTGCGGACTGCCCCTTTGTCAGCGTCAGTGAGAAGCCGGTGTGCGACGATCTATTTGCCCGCGGCGTGTGCCTGCCCAGCGATACGAAGATGAGCATGGACGATGTTGACCGCGTGTGCGAGGTCATCCGGGGGATGTTCTGATGAGGCACAAGGCTGGATTTTATGAGAAGTTCGTCAAGCGGTTTCTTGATATTTTTCTATCCGGATCGGCGCTGATTATTCTGTCTCCGATACTTCTCGTGACGGCAATTTTAGTGCGTGTGAAACTGGGCAGTCCTGTAATTTTCTGTCAGGAACGTCCGGGAAAGGACGAGAAGATTTTTAAGCTTCACAAGTTCCGTAGCATGAGCGATGCGCGGGATGAAAACGGCGAGTTGCTGCCGGATGAGGAGCGACTGGGACGTTTTGGCCGTTGGCTCCGCTCCACGAGTGCGGATGAATTGCCTGAACTGTGGGATATCTTCCGCGGAAAGATGAGCATTGTCGGGCCGAGGCCGTTGCTGGTTGAATACTTACCCTATTACACAGCAGATGAGCACCATAGGCATGATGTGCGACCCGGGCTCACAGGTTTGGCCCAAATAAACGGAAGAAACACGCTGACGTGGGAGCAGAAATTTGCATATGACTTGGAGTATGTGCAACATGTCAGTTTTATTGCAGATTTAAGCATTTTACTGGGTACAGTTGGCAAGGTGCTCAACAGGTCTGGGGTGCAGGTCAATACCCAAAGCAGTGAGGGAAATCTCGCGCGGATTAGAAGTTGTGTTGGAGAAAAAGTGGAGTGATTCATAATGAACATTTTAATTCTTAGCTGCGGAACGAGAAATAAAGTCGTTCAATATTTCAAAGATGCGGTCGGTCCTTCTGGCAAAGTTTTTGCGACCGATTGCAGCCCGTATGCACCCGCGCTTTATGATGCAGATTCTTTCTACATCGTCCCTCGAATGACCGCACCTGGTTATGTCGATGAGATATTAACGATTTGCAAAAGCGAGCACATTGATGGTGTTTTATCTCTGATTGATCCGGAACTATCGCTTTTAGCACAACATAAAGAAGCGTTTGAAGCTGTTGGCACAACGGTTGTAGGTTCTTCCTATGAGTTGTGTGAAATGGCCCTCGACAAATGGGCTATGTATAACTGGTTGACAGTCCATAACTATCGTTGCGCGAAGACCTATGTGAAATTTGAGGATTTTGAGCAGGCACTTGCCAGCGGAGAGGTGACTTTCCCTGTCTTTGTGAAGCCGCGCTTTGGCAGTGCCAGCTTGCATATCTCCAAGGCAGATGATTTGGAGACGGCAGAATTCCTCTTTAAACATCAGCCGGACATGATTGTTCAGGAGTTCCTGAACGGGCAGGAAATCGGCGCAGACGTTTATACGGATATGCTCTCCGGTCAAGTTGTCGCCGTTTTTACAAAAAACAAGCTGGTAATGCGAGCCGGTGAAACGGATAAGGCGATCTCTTTTAAGGACGAGAAGCTTTTTGAACTGATTTTACACTTCGTCGAAGAGAGCGGATATCGCGCGCAGATCGATATGGATATTTTCAAAATTGGGGATGAGTACTATATCTCCGAGGTTAATCCACGCTTTGGGGGCGGCTATCCGCACGCCTATGAGTGTGGCGTAAGAACACCACAAATGATTGTGAACAATCTAAATGGGCAAACAAATATGCCTGCTATCGGAGAATATCAAAGCGATGTTGTCATGATGAAGTACAACGAACTGAAAACACTTGTATTGGGTGATAAGTGACGGTGGAACGAATTCTGATTTTAGCCAATCACAGCGGTGGACTGTATGATTTCCGCAAAGACTTAATTGCGGAATTGAAAAAGCACGCGAACGTTACGGTTGCTGTCCCCCATAATGACCGTTGGGAAGAACTTCATAAGTTGGCGGACAGGGTGATTGAACTTCCCGTCGATCGCCGAGGAAGGAATCCTTTACATGACAGCAATCTTTTCCAGCAGTATCGTGCCATGCTGAAAGAGGTCAAACCGGATCTGGTTCTAACCTACACCATCAAGCCAAACATCTATGGCGGTCTTGCCTGCCGGATGGCGCACATTCCATATGCTGTGAACATCACTGGATTAGGCAGCGCCATTGAAAACGGCGGCTGGCTGAAACGGTTTGTACTGATGCTCTACAAACTGGCATTAAAGGGCGCAAAAGTCGTGTTTTTTGAGAATACCGGAAACCGGGATACTCTCGTTGCCGCTGGTGTCGTGCCAAACGGACGCGATGTGGTGCTCAATGGTGCAGGCGTCAATCTGGAGGATTACCCCTGCCAGACTTACCCGCAGGAAGGGCCGGTGCGGTTTCTCTTTGTGGGCCGCGTCATGCACGAAAAAGGCGTGGACGAGCTGTTCGCTGCTGCAAAGCGAATGAAGCAAAAATATGGCGATGGTGTGGAGTTCCACATTGTCGGCTCGTTTGAAGAGGCTTACAAGCCCGTCATGGACGAACTGGAGCAGGCCGGCGTGGTCAAGTACCACGGCTATCAGTCTGATATAAAGTCGTTTTACGCAATGGCGAGTTGTATCGTACTGCCTTCGTACCACGAGGGCATGTCCAATGTTCTGTTGGAGGCTGCCGCCTCCGGGAGGCCTCTTATCACCAGTGATATCCCCGGCTGCCGTGAGGCGGTGGAGAACGGGGTCAGCGGGTATCTGCGCCCGATAAAGGATGCAGATGCGCTTTACGCTGCGATGCAGCACTTTGCAGAGTTACCGGAGGGTTGGCGGGCCGAAATGGGCCGCTGTGGTCGAGATCGTATGGAACAGAACTTCAGCAAAACCGCCGTTGTGGCGGAGACGATCAAACACTTGGAGATCTGAAATGCAAGAGTTAGTCGTACTGATGCTCATGGCAGTTGCACTGGCATGGTGTGCGGATCATGTTACGCTTGGGCCGATGAACCCCAATCGGCGGCACCAGCTGATTTTATGCACCGTGCTGATCGTTATTTTGCTGGCTGGCTTTGCAGGATTGAGGATACATTGTAATGATACGGGAGCGTATCGCCATAGTTATGAGTTGATTACGGAAAGTTCGTGGGATGCAGCCGATAAGAGCTTGGGCGCGAATCCTATCTTCAGCTGGATTAATTACCAATTGAAAATGCACGGTGTATCCACGCAGAACTTCCTGATGTTCTGGGCTTTCCTGACGGTTGGTTGTTACATCATTTTCGTGCACGGATATTCAGCGAATTATCCATTGACAATTTTTCTGCTGTTTACGACAGGGTGTTACACGTTTACTTTTGCGGGCATCAAGCAGGCTGCCGCTGTCGGCATTGCGGCCATTGCGGTGATGTTTGCCCTTAAAAAGAATTGGATCCCATTTGTTGCATGTGTGCTGATTGCGGCGCTGATTCACCCCTACGCGTTGATGTATCTGCTGGTGCCGTTTATGGAGTTTCGACCTTGGACGAAGCGGACATATTGGATACTGACAATTTTCCTTGCAGCAGGTTTCCTGCTCCGCCCGCTGATCGGTACTGTTGTCAATATCACGGCACTGCTGGGCGAGGAATATACGGCTTCATCGTTCACGGGAGAAGGGGTCAACATCTTCCGCGTATTGGTATGTAATGTACCGTTAGCGCTGTCATTCCTCTATCGTAAGAAGCTGTTTGTGAACACCTCAAAAACAGAGAACCTCATAGTAAACCTTGCCATGCTCAACGGTGTAATTATGTTTGTCGGTTTGTTTGGCACAGCAAATTACTTTGGCCGCTTGGCAAACTATTTCCTGATTTTTCAATCACTGGCGCTCCCGTGGATGTTAAAGAAAATCGGCGGCAGAGACGGGAAAATACTGACCCTTCTGATGGTGCTGGGATACACTGCGTATTTCTACTATGCAAATGTGATTGCTATCTCGTTCGATCAGGACTTTGCGCGGCTGAGCATATCAGAATATCTCGCACAATTAGGGGGATAAATGGTGACTCCGATTCGCGTTTTACAAGTCGTTACCCACATGGAACGAGGTGGCTTGGAATCCATGATTATGAATTACTGCCGCCATATTGACCGTGAAAAAGTGCAGTTTGATTTTTTAGTGCACCGTCAGGAACGAGCTGCATTTGATGATGAGATTGAATCCCTTGGCGGAAGAATCTATCGCTTGCCGCGCTTGGTGCCGTGGCGCAAAAGCTATTTATCTGCTCTGAATCACTTTTTTGATGAACACCCGGAATACAAAGTTGTCCATGTACATCAGGATTGCCTTAGCTCGGTAATTTTGAAGGCTGCTGTGCAGCATAATATCCCGGTGCGCGTCGCCCATAGCCATAGCGCCAGTCAGGACAAGGATTTAAAATACCCCGTCAAGTTGTGGTATAAGCGATTCATTCCTAAATATGCTACCGAGCTATTTGCTTGCGGAAAAAATGCAGGAGATTGGATGTTTAGTGGGGCACCTTATCAAGTCATCAATAATGCCATTGACGCTGCAGCCTATGCCTATGATCCAATCAAGCGACAAAAAATACGGAGACAGCTTGGCTTTGAAAATGAATTTACGATTGGGCATGTTGGGCGATTTAATCAACCTAAAAACCACCCGTTCCTCCTTAATATCTTTGCCGCGCTGCTGAAAAAAGAACCAAACGCTGTCCTTCTGCTGGTCGGAGGCGGAGAGGATATGCCGAAAATACAGGCTAAGGCAGAGGCGTTGGGCATTGCAGAACACGTCCGATTCCTCGGCATCCGCAGTGATGTCGCTGGTCTGATGCAGGCGATGGACGTATTTGTGTTCCCGTCGTTGTATGAGGGGCTGCCTGTGACAATGGTAGAAGCACAAGCCGCAGGTTTGCCTTGCATAATCTCAGATAAGGTGCCGCCTGAATGCATTCTGACCGAGGGTTTGGTGGCTGTTCTGCCTCTATCGGCAGGACCGGAGATTTGGGCGGCAAAGATTCTCGAAAAGAAGAATCTTCCTCGCACTGACCGCCGAAGCGAAATTGCCGCGCATGGCTTCGATATCACTACCGAAGCCGTAAAACTACAGGAGTTCTATTTGGAGGCCGCAGAATGAGTTTCCTAAGAAAAATACTGATGCTACTGAACCGAGAGATTCCGACCAAAACATTAATAAATCGTGGAATGAAGGTTGGCGAAAATTTCAACCGTCAGCAGGGCTGTTTTCTCGACCCGACACATTGCTTTCTGATTACAATCGGTGATGATGTGACGATGAGTGTCCGCGTAACGGTTATGGCACATGATGCCAGCACAAAGAAAACTCTTGGATACACCAAAATTGGGCAGGTACATATTGGCGACCACGTCTTTATTGGTGCAAATACAACAATTCTGCCCGGTGTCACCATTGGTGACTATGCAGTGGTTGGCGCAGGCAGCATTGTTACGCACGACGTGCCAGCAAAGACTGTTGTTGCGGGTGTTCCGGCCAAGGAAATTTGCAGTGTGGACGAATATGTCGCACGATTTCAATCTCAAATGGATGAGGCAAACACATTTGGCGATGAGTATCGTATGGGCTATGGCCTTGACGAAAGCAAAAAGATGGAAATCCTTGCCGCCACAGACGGAAAGATTGCCTTCATCAGATAAATAAGGGACTTGAATGTAACGATGCCGAAGATAACTGTTTTTACACCGACATATAATCGAGCTTATATCTTGCCTAAGTGCTATGAGAGCCTGAATCGTCAGACATGCAAGGACTTTGAGTGGTTAGTTATCGACGATGGCTCAACAGACCATACCAAAGAGCTCGTTGCAGAGTGGCAGGAATGCGAAAATAGGTATCCCATTCGCTATATCTATAAAGAGAATGGCGGCCTACACACAGGATACAATACTGCCATCGCCAACATGGAAACGGAACTATCGGTTTGTATCGATTCTGACGATTCTATGCCGGATGACGCAATAGAGCGTATTCTCGCTGAATGGCAAAAGATTAAGGACAGTGGCGCGGCGGGACTGGTTGGTTTGGATGTGGATCAGAATGGAAACCTAATTGGTAAAAGGCTGCCGGACAGTGAACTGGTCAACGCGGCATCCCTGCTTTGCGTTCCGGGGATTGGAGATAAAAAATATGTTGTGCGCAATGACTTGCTGCGCACTGTGGCTCCGATGCCTGTGTTTGCTGGCGAGAAAAACTTTAATCCACACTATTTGATTATTAAGTTGTCCAAACAGTATCGGTTTCATCCTGTCAACCAATGCTTTTGCTTGGTGGAATATCAACCTGACGGCATGACGGCGAATATCTGGAAACAGTATGTCAATAGTCCACGCAGCTTTGCAGAACTTCGACGAGCGATCATGGAGGTGCCGGGGCTAACTTGGCAGTATCGGCTTAAGAATGTCATTCACTATTGCTCAAGCAGCCAAATCGCTGGAAATCGGAACTATATCAGGGAATCCCCTCGCAAGCTGTTGGTAGTGCTGTGTAGTCCGTTTGGCTGGTTATTGACGAGATATATCAGGAGAAAGGTGGCGAATTAACATGTTGACAAAGAAAGCAATCCAGATGAACATCTCTGGACAGACAGCGGTCATTGTCCCTGTTTACAATACGGGAAAGTATAAGCTGACAAAGTGCATTCAATCTATTCTAGCGCAAAGTTATCAACAATTTATCTTGATTCTTGTTGATGATGGGTCTACGGACGACAGCGGGCAGGTATGCGACTATTTTGCCCATAGAGATTCTCGTGTCAAGGTGTTCCACCAAGCCAATAAAGGAAGTGTAGAAGCCAGAAAGACGGGGGTTTTCTCGGATGAGGCGCAGGCAGCAAATTATATCTGTTTTTGCGATTCAGATGACACCATGCCCAAAGACGCGCTTGAAAAGCTGGTAACTACGGCAGAGAAAGAACAGGCTGATTGTGTTTGCGGAAATACGCGCCGCATGTATCGTGGAATTACAGTACCGAGCCGCTTTATGCCTCCGTGCTTTGCTATCAGTGCACCAAAAGTTTACTCAAACGAAGAAATGCTTTCCGAATTGTATATAAGCTGCTTTGGAATCAGCAATTACCCGGTAAGCCTGTGGGCCAAGCTCTATAAAAATGAATTGATTACACGAGCATCCGATTATGCTCCTGTTGTCAGGTTTACGGGAGATGACTTGAGCGTTACAGTAAGATGTCTCCCTGAAACGCAGAGACTGGCAATTATCCCGGATACCGTATATAACTACCGGCTTGGCGGCGGCACATCAAAATATACACCTGAGATGTTGAACGATTTTTTATGCCTTTACCGCTTCAAAAAGGAAATGGCACAACGTTATCCAATGCCGCAAAATGCGGAGTATTTGATGGCAGTGGAGTTAAAAAACATTGTTCTTTCATGGCTCGAAATGTGTATTCAAAGCGGGAAGTATGATAAGCGGGCACTGCACGAAGAGACTACACGTGTCTGCCGTTTACCCGAAGTACAGGAAGCTGTACAGCAAAACGACTTTGCTGTACAAGAACCGAATGGAATCCGCAAAGCGATTCAAGAAAGCAACGTTAAATACATCGAGGATTTTCTTGCTGAGCGAATTACGGCTGGAAAATACAGAAGATTCATTAAGAAAATATTGAAGTGATAGCATGAAACCATCCATTCTCATCTTCTCTCAGGCCATGGAGCTTGGCGGCGTGGAACGCAGCCTACTGGGCTCACTGGATTCCATCGACTATGACCGCTATGATGTCGATCTCTTCCTGATGCGGCACAACGGGGAGCTGATGTCATATCTGAACCCCAAGGCAAAGCTCTTGCCGGAGATTCCGCAGTATGCATCATTGGCCGTGCCTATGGCATCGCTTATTAAAAGTGGCCAGTTCGGCGTACTTTGTGGGCGGCTACAAGGGAAGTTTGCGGCACAACGCTTCGATAAGCAACATCTCAATGACAAGCCTTCTGTTGCAGCGTTGACGTATAGCCACAAGTACACGTTGCGTTCTATGCCACAGATTTCGGACAAGACCTATGACCTTGCCATCAGCTTTCTAACACCGCACTACTTTGCACGAGAACGGGTGAAGGCAAAGAAGTACGCCGCCTGGATACATACGGACTATACGGCATTGTCGTTTGATAGGGATACAGAACTTGCCATGTGGGGCAAGTATGACGCTATCTGCAGTGTATCTGAACAGGCATCCAAAAGCTTTCAAACAGCCTTTCCAGAACTGGCAGGAAAGGTGCAGACTATCGAAAATGTCCTGCCGAGAGAGCTGATTTGCAGGCAGGCAGAGGAATCGCAGACTGATATGCCATCAGACGGAAGCATTGTACTTCTCTCTGTTGGCCGGTTCTGCGATGCCAAAAACTTCGACAACGTACCGGATATCTGCCGCCACATAGTTGCGGATGACCTTGATGTGAAGTGGTATCTAATCGGCTATGGCGGCGACGAGCTGCTGATTCGCCAGAAGATTGCCGAGGCCGGGATGGAGAAGCGTGTTATCATCCTCGGCAAGAAGGAAAACCCCTATCCCTACATGCGGACCTGCAACCTGTATGTGCAGCCATCAAGATACGAGGGCAAGGCCGTCACCGTGCGGGAGGCGCAGCTGCTTGGAAAGCCCGTCGTCATCACAGACTACGCCACTTCCGACAGTCAGCTGGAGGACGGCGTGGATGGCGTGATCGTCCCCATGGATAACGCAGGCTGCGCTGCCGGAATTGCCGCGCTGCTGCGCGACCCTGCCTGGATGCAGCAGCTGTCGGAGAACTGCGCAAAGAGAGATTATACGAACAGCGCGGAGGCCGAGAAGATCTACGCGCTGATGGAGGACTGACCCATGATCCCAAAAATCATCCACTACTGCTGGTTTGGCCGCGGCGAAAAGCCGGAGCTTGCCAAGAAGTGCATCGCCAGCTGGAAGAAGTTCTGCCCGGATTTTGAGATCCGCGAGTGGAACGAGGACAACTGCGATTATCTTGCCATGCCCTTCATGGCAGAGGCCTACGCTGCGAAGAAGTATGCCTTCGTGTCCGACGTTATGCGCCTTGCCGTGCTGGAGCAGTACGGCGGCGTGTATTTCGACACCGACGTGGAGGTGCTGCGGGACATTTCACCGCTGCTGGGTGACGAGGGATTCATTGGATTCGAGAACGATCAGTATGTTGCCTCCGGCCTGACCATCGCCGCTGAGGCCCACCATCCGGTGATTCAGGCGATGATCGAGGAATATAAAAAGCTGCACTTTGCCGGTGCTGATGGCAGCGTCACGCCCGTAGGCTGCCCGCATCTCAATACGGATGTGATGGAGCGCTTCGGTCTTGTGCGCAACGGGCAGGAGCAGCTGGTTGCCGGGATTCACGTCTATCCGGCGGACTACTTCAACCCGCTGGACAGCGTGACAGGCAAGCTGACAAAAACGAAGAACACCTACTCGATCCACTGGTATTCCATGAGTTGGTTGCCGAAAAGAACGCAGATCAGAGCAAAACTGGGGCGAATATGGCGGAGAGTGTGTAAGGAGAGCAGGAGATAGTATGAAAAAAGCGCTGCTATTAGATACTTCAATAGGCACAAGCAATGTAGGCGACCATATCATCATGGAGTGTGTTGAGCAGGAACTTGCGCCAATTCTGGCAAATGCATTTGTTTTCCATTTACCCACACATGTTCCTGCATTTCATAGCTATGCTATCTGGAAAAATTCATTTGCGGTTCAGAACTATGCATCGTGTGATTATAAATTTATCGGCGGCAGCAATATTTTGGCGAAAGATATGCGAACGCATTATCCGCAATGGAATGTGAACATTTTCAACTGCAAACCATTGTCAGGTTCTGTCTGTGTTGGAGTGGGCGCAGGAGCCGGAGAACATGCAGATACTTACACGACACATCTTTATCGCAAGGTACTCAGCCATTCTTATTATCACAGTGTTCGGGATGAGCGAAGCAAGCGTTATGTTGAGGGCGTTCTTGGTTTGAAGGCAATCAACACCGGTTGCGTGACCATGTGGACGCTAACACCTGATTTTTGCACACAGATTCCTACAAAAAAAGCGGGCAACGTAGTTTTTACATTGACCGCAAGAGCGCAGATAGACCCACGCGATCAGATGTTGATCGATACACTTAAACAGGAATACGACCATATTTCTTTCTGGATACAGGGCGATAAGGATGAAGCGTATTTTCAAACACTGTCCAATACGGATGATATTGAAATTATTCCACCGCACAAATCAGCTTACGAGGCCGTTCTCCTGCAAGACAATATCGAGTATGTTGGCACGCGCCTGCACGGCGGTATTTACGCTCTACGGCACAAGAAGAGAGCAATCATTATTTCGATAGATGAGCGTGCACAAAGCATCAGTGCAGATACAGGTTTAATAACCATTGAAAAAGATGCAGTGAATGGTTTGTCTTCATTGATAAACAGTGAATTTGAAACCAAGTTGAATATTCCGTTTGATGAAATTGCCCGCTGGAAAGCGCAATTTGAGAGGTAATATATGGAAAGCATCTGGATTAAAAAAATAAACACCGACAGAAATTGCGTTATATATCGCTTAGACGTATCTAAAGGTTTGATGCATTACTTTTCTCCAAATTGCGAAATGTTTGCGGAATTTGGATTTGATGTTTCTAATATCCCTAAGAGTCTTTTGGCGGTTCCCATCCTTTCTAATGTTATGCAGTTTGCGTGGCTGTTTGATTGCCTTGTTTGGATCGAAGAGGTAGATAAACAGTTTTATGAGTGCTTGCCGAAGATTAAGCAGGGATTTCAAGAAATGTATCGGAACTATAGTTTCGGCGGTTCCCTAATTGCAGCAAAGGTTATAGATAATCATTATCGTGCGGAGAAGGAAAGTGCTCTTCTTTTTACTGGCGGTGTTGATGCAACAACTACCTTTTTGCGGATAAGAGATACACATCCGATTTTGATAGATACATTTGGATGGTGTAACGATAAAAATGACGAGAGTAGTGTGTTCAACGCAGACATATCTGCGATTGGTAGATTTGCAGGAGAAAACCATGTACAGGCAGAATACATTAAATCTAACTTCGCAACTTTTATTAAGCCGGAAAAGGTAAATAAAGTTTTAAATAGGAAACTCCATAATTCATGGTGGTTTGGATTTCAGCATTCTCTTGCATTTCTGGGTATGGCTTCTATAGTGGCATATTACTACCATATAAAAACAATATATATTGGAAGCTCTTATACATTCGGGCAAGCTGTTAATTGCGTATCAGACCCAAGAATTGACCGCGAATTTAAAGCAGCATCATGCAATGTAGTTCATGATGCGTACGAATTGAGTAGACAAGAAAAGATTGGGACAATAGTCAAAGCAAGAAAAGATTTTAACTTGCCAATCAATCTTAGAGTCTGTTCATTTAAAGAAGAAAATTGTAACCATTGCGAAAAGTGCTTCCGTACAATGACAGGAATCATTGCCGAAGGCGGCAACGTCAACGATTTTGGATTTCATGTTGAGGGAGATTTTTGCGAAGCGTTAGCTGCTTTTTTGCGGGATAATGTCAAGGAACTTGACAAAGACCATATTGTCTTTTGGAATGATATTATTGCTCGAATGTCTCAAAACTACAACGAGTTACTTGATAAGGAAACAGCAGATTATCTATTGTCATTTGATTTTGAAAAAGAAAAAAGAGAGTGCCTTTGGCGCTATTACCGCCAAAACTTTTTCTCAATAGTCAAAAGAAAGCTGAAGGGCATCATCAGAAGAGGATAACCATGGATACATCCCGCACATCAAATTCGCTGAAAAATATGGCATTTGGTATAGGCAGCCAAATGCTCAGCATCTTAATGGGCTTTTTTACCCGTTGGATGTTTATTGCTCTGTTAGGAAAAGAGTACCTTGGCGTATCGGGATTATTTACCAATGTGCTCTCGCTATTGTCCCTTGCAAATCTGGGGTTTGATACGGCCATAATTTATAGTCTGTATAAGCCGCTTGCAGAAGGCGATATGGTTACTGTAAATGGTTATATGCGCGTATATAAACGTGTATACAACACAGTAGGTGTAACGGTTTTCGTGCTCGGCTGCATCTTGATGCCGTTCTTGCCGTATTTGATTAACGGTGATGTCACGATCCCGGAGAACATAAATATTATTTATATTCTCTTTCTGCTGCAATCCGCAAGCTCATACTTCTTCTCTTACAAGCAGTCTCTTCTGACGGCCAGCCAACAGAACCGAATCAATTCCCTATACCATTCGATTTTTATGGTATTGCGGAATTTGGGCGAGATGGTGGTTCTGTTTTTCTTCCACGCATATATTCCGGCGTTGATCTGCATTATCGCTTTTCAGCTTGCTGAAAATGCATGGATTGCAAGAGTAACGGATAAAAAGTTTCCGTTCCTGACAGATTCAAGTGCCGGAAAAATTTCTCCTGAGCAAAAGAATGCGCTGAAGGAAAATGTAAAATCACTGTTTCTTTATAAAATCAGCGGGACGATTATCAGCAGCACGGACAATATCCTGATTTCGAAGTTTCAAGGACTGGCTTCGGTTGGCCTTTATTCCAACTATGTTTACATTGTAGATGTGATTCGGACATTCTTGAGTTACATTTTTTATTCAATGACGGCCAGCATTGGCAATTATAACGCTACAGAAAGCAAAGAAGCGAATGAAAAGATGTACTATAATCTCTTTTTTGCATCTTTTTGGCTGTATGGCTTTACTGGTATTTGCTTGGGGGTATTGCTGAATCCATTTATTGCACTGTGGATCGGAGCGGATTATTTGCTCCCGAACTGGACTGTTTTTATTATCATAGTCAATTACTATACCGCTGGCGTCCAGTATGCATCTACTACATATCGAGAGGTCACCGGCCTATTTAAGGTAGGAAAGTACCGTCCGCTCATTGCTGCCATAATCAATTTGGTGGTTTCTATTATTCTGGCCTATCCGCTTGGCATTTCCGGCATCTTGCTTGGCACTATTATTAGTAGGCTGTGCGTATATTTCTGGTATGACCCGTACATCATCCATAAAACGCTGTTTAGACGGAAACTGAGGTACTACTTTGCAACCTATGCACTCTACGGAATGTCAACGCTTGGCGTGGGAGCAATTTGTTTCGCAATTAGTAATAAAATTCCGTTTCAAAATCATGGACTTGCCTTTTTGACGAATATGGTTTTGTGTGCAGTGCTCCCCAATGCCCTCTTTTTCCTCTTATTTAGGCGGCGAGAAGAATTTCAGGTCATTCTCAGATATATGAATGCCATTAGCAGGAAAATCATCCGTAAAAATTGATAACCATGCTTCACTACATCTACTCCCTTCCGCTTATCGTCATTATCCTTTTCATGGGGCTGGTGCTCATCGTGTGGGGAGGCTTATCCTCACATATGGATGCGCGGCACTGGCGGCACGGGAACCTCATTCTGGCGCTCTTGATGGCTGGTGCTATACTTTGTGCAACGATTCTCACCCGCACACCCGGCGACTACGGCCTCATCCTCACCCCATTCGCCACTTTTACCGCCGCTCAACAGCAGCCGGAGCTCTACCGTGCGATGCTGATGAATGTTTTCATTTTCTTCCCGCTGGGGCTGATGCTGTCCAACGCGCTGCCGCAGAAGTGGCATCGTTGGAGCAGAATCGCCTTTACGACGCTTATCGGCTGCATTCTCAGTACAGGAATCGAGTATGCTCAGTATCGTTGCGCCCTCGGCATGGCGGAGGTGGATGACGTGATCTGCAACACGCTGGGCACGTTCGTCGGCTCCACCTCGCTGCTCATTGCCCACGCTATCGAAAAATCCGAAGAAAGGGTTCGGCACACGAACATGACCCTGACAATCACTGAAACGCACTTCCTTCATATCGCCAAAGCGGCCGTCTCCGGCGGGAATCTGCCCGCCGAAAAGGTGGACTGGCCTGCCATTTTCGTGCTGGCCAATCAACAAAAGCTGCTGCCGCTCCTTTTTGAAACCGTTCGCAAAACGCCTGCTGCCCAGGAAAACGCCGCATTATTTACCGTGACCAAGCAGCAGGTCATCGGGCAGGTGCTGAATCAGGCTGTACGGTCTGCGGAATTTGCCCAGCTTTATTGCAAGCTACGTTCGGCAGGGCTGCATCCCATTGTGGTAAAAGGTCAACTTTTCAGCGGCCTGTACCCGCTGAAAAATCACCGCATCAGCGCGGACGATGATCTCTACATCCCCGACGCAGAGTTCGGGGCTTGCCACGAGCAGCTTCTCGCAAACGGTCTGACCACCAATACACCTGCCGATGAGCTGCCCACGGCAGATGAGGTATCCTACACAAAAAAAGATAGCCCGCTTTACATCGAGCTGCACCGTCACTTATTCGATTCTGCCGAGGACGCTCACGACGAGCTGAATCACTTCTTTGCCGATATCAACCCCGTTGAAATTGACGGTTTTCTCACCATGCCGCCTCACGAACATCTGCTGTACCTGATTTTGCATGCCTACAAGCACTTTGTGCGAAGCGGCATCGGGCTGCGGCAGTTCTGCGACATCGGCCTGTGGGCGCGGGAGTATCGCAATGAAATCGACTGGCAGCGTCTGCATGACCAGTGTGCCGGCGTCCATGCGGCGACTTTTGCCGCAGCGGCGTTCCGTATCGCCAAGGACTGTCTCGGCATCGAATTTGACCTGCCCGCACCGTGGGATGATTCCATTGACGTGGAGCCGCTGCTGCACGACACCCTCTGCGGCGGCGTGTATGGCTCCAACGACTACACGCGGCTGCATTCTTCGACTGTAACGCTGAATGCCGTCAAGGCCAACCGCTCCGGCGAGAAGAGCAGCGTCCTGAGCACGGTGTTCCCGAAACGGGAGTATCTGGAGCGCCGCTACCCGTACCTCAAAAAGCATCCGTATCTGCTTCCTGTTGCATGGATACAGCGAATCGCGCACTACGCCGGTGAAAAGCAGAACTCCGCAGACGGCAACAGCGCCTCCGGCTCAATCAAGCTGGCCAAGGAGCGCATTGCGCTGATGAAGCGGTACGACATCATGGATTAAAAGCAAACACCGCTGTAATAATCCGTTCGGCTTGTCTGTTCGGTTTGCGTCAGAAGCTGCCCGATTGATGTTGGGCAGCTTCTTCGCATTTTTGAAAAAAGAGCGTGTGAAAAGGAAAAGTCATATCCGTAAAGCTGCAATGTCTTTCATTAATGACCGAGAATGCCGGAAGAAAGCCTGCGCGTCATGAAAGCTCTTGACCATAACATGCCCATTGTGACTGCCGATATGAAGGAGCTGAAACCCAGCTATCCGGATTAAGCGCACTTCTTTGAGCTTTTTGGTCAGAAAGGAACGTTGACCTGCGATGACTTCAAGACAGAGTAAGACTATCTGCTGTTGTCGTATCTGCTGCTGAACCATGACCGCACCGTTCCCTTTGACCGGCTCATGGATGTCGTTCACCATCTTGGAGCTTCGGACAGCCCTTATACGTTCCTCAACAATGCGGTCTATCTCATTCGCCGCCCGCTTTTATATGTGCCGTGTTGGGAATAATCCTATGGTCCGGCAGAAAAAACACGATATGGGGAAAACTGCTCCGTACAATGCCGGCGGTATTTTTGTTTGCGGAAACAGCCGTCCTTTTTTACACTGTTTTTGTTTATCACACAAGATTTTTTTCGGCCTTAAGCGATCTTGTCTGCTTTCTTGCGTATTCGGTTATTTTTTCAAAACAGGCAGGAATCGACAGGCAATAAGCTCTCGATTAAGCCTGCACAATTGTTTTTCGGAAGCTGCACAAACCTCAAAACAAAAACAGGGCAGCTCCCGAAGGATGGTCCTGTTTGCTGTTTTCATTATTGCTTTGCAGAAAAGCCCTTGATATGTATATTTTCTGTTTTCCGTATTGCACATATTTATTCGGCGTGGTATAATAATCATGTTATGCACAGCTAATGGCGCGGCTGCTCACTGCACCCGTCTGTATCATGTTGTGTAAAATTAAAAAATCAGAGGAGAACTCACAATGAAAAAAATTACGGCGATTATCCTTGCTGCACTGATGCTGCTCAGCTTTGCGGCATGCGGCGGAAACAAGAAAGAACCTACTCCCGCGCCCGCCACAGAAGTTCCCGCGACGCCCACCGCGGAACCTACAGCGGAACCCACTGCGGAGCCCACGGAAGAACCCACTGCGGAACCTGCCGACAGTTACAATTACAACCAAGCCACCCGCGAATTCACAACCGACTTCATCAAGCTGACCGCACCCGAAGGCTACATGCTTATGAACATCGGCGGAATCGTTGCTTTTGCCAGCAGCGTGGATGAAAATTCACAGAATGCAGTCATTTACATGAACGCACCCATCGGCGATGACGCCGCAATCAATTTCAGTCAGTCTGTTGAAGAAATTGAAGCTTACTTTAAGGAAGCTTTCGGCGGAACCGTTTCCGACGACAAATGTTATAAACTGACCGTCGGTGATCACCCGGTTATTTACTATAAAACAACCGTCGATGTCGACGATGTTCGTGCATACGTCATTGCATGCTATATTTACTCCGGTGATATGCTGACAATGTTCACCGCACAGCTGTATGATGCCGAATCTTTCGAGGCTTGGAACTCTGCCATCAATGAAATGACAATCAGCGGCGAACAGCTCGGTTCGGCCATGACTGCCGAATAATCACAACAGCAGAATTTTACGAATTTCATAAAAAGGCCGCCGAATCTCTCGGCGGTCAATTTTCGTTCGTTTTTTTAACTTTTTAGATAAAGCCGATTAAAGCCGAACAGATTTTTGTTTCAATCCGCATTGCTTTTTCCGCTCCGATGCGTGCATTTTTCAAAGTCCGATTCGGCGCATAAACCCGTCATATGTTTCCACGCGGTCGATATCGGTTTCTGCAACGGATTTCATGCTGTGCAGTCTGTTTGGAATCAGCCGCAAATTCGACACCGCACGCACGATCCACGCCAGCGGCAGCAGCCAATGCCGGCCCTGAAGAAAGGTATAGCGCGATTCGATTTGCCCCGCAGGCGGAAAAAGCATATTGCGTATCAATTTGCCCTTTGCAGTCTTCTTCGATTTCGAATTGCGCAGCTCTATCACTGCATGGTCACGGGAATGGCCGAACAGATCCGAATCCAGAGTATAGCAGAGAAGCTTTTTGATCGCCGCTTCGTCCGGCGGCGGAAGCGAGCAGCCGCATTCCGTGCCGAACCATGCGCTGCATGCATTCATCAACGTATGAAAAAACCCGGTCAGCTGCAAAGCTGCCATCTCCCGCTCAATGTTTTCCATATTCAGCCGTGCGCTCTCATTCTTCATATACAGGGCAATATCCAAATACATTCGCAGCCCCGCTCCGCCGCCGTACAGATGCTTTGCAAGATGGCACACCGTATAAATAAAATGAAAATCCGAAGCAGGTCTGTACCGCAGCCCGTCGTCCGGTTCCGCATACCGCCATGCGGCATCAAAATATGCCTTTAAATCGGCTCTGTTATCCAGATTGCCGTCCATTAAATTCGTGTGGATTTCATAATATTCCGCACCTTTAATGTAGGAATAAGTCGGCTCCCAGTTTTGTTTCACCGAATAGCCCAGCGAAAGCATCAGCTCGTGTACCTTTTGCCTGTCTTCCCGATGGATCAGCATGTCAATATCCCCAAACGTACGCAGCTCCGGAACGGGATAAAGCTTTCGGAGATAATAGCCTTTAACGGGCATATGTGCAATACCCCGAACCGTAAATTTTTTTGATAAAGTTTCAAAGTCTACGCGGCGGTTCAGGTTGCCGACAATCGCACCGTACAAAAAACCGTCCAGTCGGCGGCAAACTTCCGAATCAGTCGAGAGCCTCCAACGCTTGTTTTCATACGCCAACACGGGCAGCATATTCTGCTGTGCCGCCGCCCGCTGCAATTCCGCCATGTTCCACGGTTCTTCCGTTTTCGGCGCAGTATCCTGCACAAAACTGCGCAGCAGTGCCGTGAATTGTTTTTCAATCATTTGCCGATATCCTCAACCCTTATTCGATGTTATAAACACGAAATCTGCGGATTTTCTCAAAGCTTTTTGAAGCGTTCAATTATTTCATCCGCGATTTCGCCCGGCGTTCTTCCGACGGTGTTTATGTGCTCGGCACGCATATCCCCGCATTGCGCATTAAGGCATGTTTGTATATTATTCATGCACCAGCACTCCTCATCCTCTCCGCGCTTAATTATCCTGTCGTGAATTGTCTGCCGATCGCCGTCAAGAATAACATACCCGACCGAAATGCCGCCGTCCGTCAGCCGCTGAATAATTTCCGTATACGAAACATCAAGCACAAGCGTCATCGGCACAATAATGTCTCCATCGTATTTACTGCTTATATCCTTCAACAGTTTGCAGTTCAGTTCCCTCCAAAGCGGGTACCCCTCAAAAATAATGCTGTGTTTGCATTCCTCGGGATAATTGTCCCTGACAGCATTGCCCACCTCCTCCGCATCAAATATATGCGCTTTCGGCAGCTTCGCCCTGAGCTGCTCCGCAACAGTCGATTTTCCGACGCCGTACGCACCGTTTATCCAGTAAATCATTGCTTTCCTCTTTCCTTAATGCTGCATGTATGCTCTGACATGCAATAATGCAGTTTGCTTAATTCAGTCCCGCAGCAGCGGCTTCCCGTGACAAGAGGGCTACTGTCTCCACATGCGTATCATTGTCCAAACTCAAGCTCATATCTTCCGCAATGATTGGGAGCTTGAACTTGATGGACTTGAGCCACTGGCCGTTAGGCTGCCGTTCCTCATAGATCTGGACTTCGGATAGCAGCGATTCCATGAGCTGCCGCTTTTCCTGATCGTCCATGACGGAATAGAGCTTATCAAAGTAAATCAGCACCTTGTAGATGTTGTCGCCCGTCAGCTTTTCCGCCTCAATCGCCATCTTCTTGGCTCTGGCGGCAACGAGCTGGTTTTCTGTATCCTCGATCTTATCATACATCTTGTAAAGCCGGTCATCAAGGTCTGCTTTGCGTTTGATGTAGTGTTTATCGTCCGGGTCGAGAGAATCAATTTCATCCATCAGCCGCACTTTTACGGAATAACTCTGGCGAAGCTGCTTTTCATGCGCCGCGATCTCCTGCTCAATGGCAGAGGTATCCACCTTCATGCTGATTTTTTCCTGCATCATGGCGGCGAACTTTGGATTGCTTACCAGCTTTACAATAACCTCTGCAACGGCGCTGTCCAGCAGTTCTTCATTGATCTGTTTCTTGAAGTCGCACTTATGCCCGTGCGTCATTGTACGATGCTTACAGCCATAGTAATAAAAATCCTTGTATTTTGAGCCATCCGCCTTGTGCTTGATGCTTTTGTTTCCGTACATTCCCACGCCGCAGACCGGACATTTTACAATACCGGACAGCAGATGAATTTTGGTATCCTTGCCCCTGTTGACATGTTCGTACTTCTCCGCTTGTGCCAGCAGCTTGACCTGCGCCTCGTGCCATAGTTCTTCGGAGACAATTCCCTCATGCAGTCCGTCAACCAGCAAATAGTCATCCTGTTCCACAAGCCGGTAATCATTTCTTGTGCCATGCACCTTCTCCGTTCGACGTCTGCCATAGGCAATTTTCCCGCAGTAAACCGGATTTTTCAGAATCCTGCGGATCAACGCAGAATCAAACAGGGGATTTTTCCCGTTTTGCCTTTGGATTTTGTGAATCCCGTGGGTCGCAAGATATTTTGCAAGGCCGTTTGCGCCGGTATCTGTATGCACATACTGGTCAAAAATCACGCGGATTGCCGCTGCTTCCTCCTCATTGATGAAAAGCTGTCCCTTTTCCAGCTTATAGCCATAAGGCGCAAAGCCGCCGTTCCATTTCCCTTCACGGGCTTTCTGGATTCTGCCCTCCATCGTCTGCACACGGATGTTTTCACGCTCAATTTCAGCCACAGCCGAAAGAACGGAAATCATCAGCTTTCCCGCATCCTTGGAGGAATCAATCCCGTCCTCCACGCAAATCAGGTTAACGCCAAAATCCTGCATGACCTGTAGGGTAGACAAGACATCTGCCGCATTTCTGCCGAAACGTGAGAGTTTGAACACCAGTACATAGGACACGCCGTCTTTACCAGACTTGATATCCTCCATCATGCGGTTAAACTCTACACGCCCTTCAATGGACTTGCCGGATTTACCGGCATCCTCGTATTCGCCCACAATCTCATAGTCATTGAACTCGGCATAGGCTTTCATTCTGGATTTCTGTGCATCCAGAGAGTATCCGTCAATCTGCATGGCGGTAGACACGCGAGTATAGATATAGACTTTTATCTTTTCTTTTTTCATCATGTCTTCTCCGCCTCAGTCTACTTTTTATCTGTTTTCTGTTCCAACAGCTTGATGGAATCCAGATAATCGCGCTCAACTTCACTGAGGGTACGGGCTTTGTACTTTCTGTACTCGCCGGTTGCCTTATCGATAGCCTGCTTATGGCTGACACTTCCATTACCAATCAGTAGTTGCTCTCCGCTCATGGTCAGAATCCGATCAAGATGCTCTGACCAATCCTGCATGGTCATTGCCTGCTCTCGCTCCGCCTGACGTTCCGCAAAATCCAGATAGCCGGACACAAGCTGCCCCATAGCACGAAGCTCTTTCTCGTTCAGATAGTTCTTGGCAACTACTGCCTCTTTCAGCGTGGGCTGGCTGCCTGCAAAGGTAGTCAAGCCCATAAACTCTTTCTCCGCATCGGCACGTGTATAAATGACCTCCGCCGCTGTTTGTCCATGAATGGCATAATGAATCTTGTTTTGGACTTTCTTGAAAAACTGAATGGAGATTTCCACCTTGGGATCATAGTCAATACTGGTCGCGTAGATTTCAAGCACCTGACGGTAAAACACCTTTTCGGAAGCGCGGATATCGCGGATACGCTCCAGCAGCTCCTTGAAGTATCCGCCGCCGCCCAGATTTTTCAGGCGCTCATCATCCAGAGCAAAGCCTTTTCGCATATACTCCTTCAAAATTCCTGTTGCCCAAATACGAAACTGCACACCGCGCTGAGATTTCACACGGTAGCCGACAGAAATGATAACATCAAGATTATAGTAATCCACCTGATAAGTCTTACCGTCAGCGGCAGTTGTTGCAAAATTTGCAACAACTGCTTCTCGCTTCAATTCGCCCTCAGTGAAAATGTTCTTGATATGTCTGGAAATGGTAGATTTGTCTCTCTGAAACAGATCCGCCATCTGGTCAATGGAAAGCCAAACCGTATCACCATCGAAGGTCGTTTCGATCTTTGTCAAGCCATCCTCTGTGGTATAAATCATCATTTCAGAATTGTTCTGCTCATTCTCCCAGCGTTCCATGGTCACTTCACCTCGTTTTCTGCCATTGCAGGAGCTTTTGCTCCTGCAATGGCGGTTTGGACACTTATTTCATGACAATTATATCATGCCGCTTTCACGGGTTCAATATCGTTTTCGTGAATATTTTTATCGGCAGCATCTTTTTCAGACACGGCTTCCTCTATGACGAGATCGGGCAGCGCATCAAGATTCAGAACCACGGCATACTTTTCAATCAAATTTGCCAGCAAAGCGGCGAAGCCGCTCCATTCATCTACCATAGGCAGTCTCCCTCTCTTTCTCCGTTCTGTGTGTATATGCCGCCAGCACTTCCTTCGGAATACGATCCAGCACGGCGACGGCATCCTCATAATCCCGATGCAGCTTGGCGTCGGCCAGCTTTTTCAAGGTGCTTTCCTGCGTGGCCTTGTCCAGCGACTGCTCCAACTGCTCTGTTCTCTTTTTCAGCTTTTTATTCTCGGCAGTTGTAACCGTGAACGCCGTATTGTACTTTTTCAGTGTCGTGTGCATCTGCTCCACAGCCGGGATATACTTGTCCAAAAAAACGCCGATTTCTGCTGCTTTTCCTTTGGCATTGAACGCATTGACGCCTGAAAGCAATTCTTCCAGCTTGGCCTTCTGCTTGGTCAGGCGGGTCATCTCCTTGAACACCCGCGGTGGGATATGGTCGCGTCCGGTTTCACTGGCACTCTCACCGCGCTCCAGATCGGGGTATTTTTTGACCATATGCTCCCAAAACCTCTCCTGCCACTGCGTCAGCTTTTTCTTGTTGCCTACGATTTCCTTGGCGCTGAGCCGCCCGTCCGCCGTCAGCGGGATAAAGCAAAGGTGCATATGGGGCGTTTTCTCGTCCATATGCACCACGGCGGATATAATGGTTTTCGGGTCTTGGTGTTCCCGGATGAAGCCCAGCGCCTCGGTGAAATAGGCTTTGATTTCGCCCATTTTCTTGCCCTTGAAGAAGTCCGGTGTTGCGGTTACAAGAGCCTCCACCAGCCGCACGCTGTCCGAACGGGTGCGGCAACCGGCGTCCTTGATCTGCCGCTCTGCCTCTGCACGATATTTGCGCTCCGATTCGAGCAGGTGGAAATTCAGGTGGCTGCGGCTCTTGTCAATATCCGGATTACTGGCGTATTCCTCTTTTGTGCGCTCATTATGCGCCTCAATGTTGGAAATCTCCGGTCCTTTGTACTTGGCAAAGCGGAGAATCGCAAACTGTGGCTTACTCATTTATTTTTCCCTCCGTTTCTGCCTCGTCGTCGCAAGCTCCACATTCTTCACTCCGCCGCAAGCGGCAGAGTTCATCCGTTCCGCTGCTCCTCCTCTCCCCACAAAGGCATCGCCTTTGCGAGGACCCCGGTAAATTTCATATCCCAGTGCGTCGGCAAGCTCGACGACCTCTTTATAGCGGATGCTCTCCCGCTGCAACTTGGCGGACAAATTGGAAACGCTGTCCGACCAGCCATATTCATCATGTAACAGGTCAACAACTTCCTGCATGGTAAAACCGGCGCGAATGATCTGCGCCTTGATTTCATTGCGTACACTCATATTCAAATCCCCTCCAAATTTCAGATAATGAAAAAGCGAAGCCGGTACGCCCTCTGGCATGTCCACTTCGCTGCCTCGTGAAAAATTCTGTTGCCATCAAATCCGCTCAGAATCGCCGTTATGATGTCCTGTTCACAGGTGACACCTATCGACTTTTCTGTTCTGTGTGGCTTTGCTCTAAACCGTGTGATTTCTCATATTTCCGCGCATCTGCTTTGCTATTCCGAGAAGCGCAATTCCGTGAAACCATTTCTGCCATCAGTCAAATAATTTACGGATTTCACTTAGCTTGATTTCGTGCCCGAAAATATATGCTTTGCCGGTCAGAGTTTTTCATATAGCGGCGTTTCAGGAAAAGTAAAACGTACATACGTACACGGCGCAGTCGCAGAAAAATCATCGCCAGTCCTCCGGTACGTACGTATGCTCTGAAATGTCAGAAAACCCGTTTATATTGGGTCTGGCAACCGCTTCAATCCCGAAGAAGCCCCATACACGCCGTCCGGCAGCGTTGGTGATTTTGTTGCAGTATTCCAGATTGTACTTGCTCTGGTTGGCAATCACATTATCGCTGAAACTGCGGCGTTTCAGCGGCGTCAGATTGTTTTCCTCGCACCACATCCGGTAAATTTCGTACAAATCTTTTGAGCTGATGGTGCAGTCTGCTTTCAGCCGGATATAGCCCTCGGATTCCAGAAAATCAAAGACGTTGTTGTTATCCCTCTTGACTGCCTCCCGGTTATCCCGTGTGCGCTGGCTCTCCGTGAACTTGAAGTTGTTGGCAACAAGCCGCTGTAAGCCCTCAAACGCCCACAGGAAGATACCCTCGACCTCCGCTTTCATTTTTTCGGCAAGATCAGGATCATCTATCCGCCCCGCAGGCTTTTCCTTGGTGGTCAGTACAAGCTGGCGGCGGTAAAATCCGTCGCTTCGGTCATATAGCGCTTGCAGATCGCCATTGGAGAACGCCAGCAGGCGGGCAAACATCCAACCCTGATAGCTCTGCTTGCCCTTGCGCTCCAAATCCATTTTGCCTTGAGCGGTCACGATGGACTTGACGTAGTTGGTCTGCCGCAGCGCTTCCATCCGCATATCGTCATCCACACACAGCAGAATGTGTTCCAGATCCGCACGCGCAAAACGGTTTTCAGAAATTTTGCCAATACTGCCGTCCTTCATGTTGCTGCCGAGAAGCGCACCCAGCACAGCGCCGATCTGCGATTTTCCTTCGCCGCCGTTTCCCTTAATCACCATCATGCGCTGCCCCTTGTTGCTGGGGATCAGGCAATAGCCGATGAACTCCTGCAAGGTTGGAATGTCATCTGTATAGAGAATGCTATCCTATCGCAGCGGAACAATCGGCGGTTGAGGTAGAAAACCATGAACCTTTTGGGGCAAAATGGTCTATGTTCTGCCGCCTGAAAGTCCGCAGCTATGTATTGGCTGCGAATGTTGCAGGTACGTTAAAAGTTGCGCCGCTTCAAATTCTCAAGTTCCCGGTCGTCCTTCCACATAAGTTTTTGGATGCCGAGAAGTTCAATCTGCGGTTTTCGGACGCATCCGAGATCACGGAAATTGCGGACAAGCTGCGGTGGTATCGCTATCAAAAAGGACTTCGTCAGCGTGACGCGGCGGACTATGCTGACATCGACCGCAGTACCTATATCCATTACGAAGAGGCAGGGCGGGACTTTTATCTGAAGGAGCATATGGAGAAGCTGGCAGAGCTGTTTGAGGTACCGCTGGAGGATTTGCTGGATGACTATAACCTGTTTCTGCTGCGGGGTCAGGGAGCGCAGATCAAAGCCACACGCCAGCGGCTCGGCTTGACGCAGAAGGCATATGCAGCGCAGCTTGGCGTCCCGCTGCAAAAGTTCAAGCGATGGGAACAGGGTAATGTGCAGATATTCAAATCTACATGGGAGAAGTATTTCAAACAGACATAACAATAGCAGTAAACGAGCAGACCGGCTATTGAGGCTGGTCTGCTCGTCTGCTATGTATTATTGCTGCGCTTTCAGATGCTTCAAGGCGGCGTCTACCAGCTCCAGCTTCTGCTCCGTGGAGCAGGGCAGCTTCTGGATGGATTTCAGCACCTGCTCGGACTGGAACTTCGCCAGCTCCTGCCCAAGCTCCTGCCGAGCCTGCTTTGATTTCGGGAAGATCAGAAATACTTCCATGGCTGCCCTCCTTTCCAGAGCGTTTTCTGCTTCAATCTATGCGTGTGTTCCGGCTGCTATGTAGACAAATAGAACTCGATTTCGCGGCTGCGAGGGAAATCGTATTGCCGCGCGGCTTTGGCGGTGCGGGAAGGCTTGTAATTCAAGGGCTTTTCGCCCCCAAATTGTCTACGCCCGAGCGCCGTTTGCGGGCGAATTTCGCCTTCTGCTGGCGGTGAACCTCCTTGGCGCAGGCGGGGCAGTATTTTGTCCTGCCGGAGCGGGCGAGAATGCCCTTGCCGCAGACTTCGCAGCGGCGGAATTTTTTCGGGCTGAGGATGGCTTGCTACAGCTTCGGCTGCTGAGGCAGTACGGCGCGGCGAAACCACCGGCAAAGCAGGCTGCGGGAGATGTACTGCGGGCAAGCGCCGTCCAACAGCAGGCAGTCGCCATCCAAGAAGTTGCAGCAACGCTTTGTAAGGCCGCGCACGCTGCGAAGCTGCCCCGGCGTCAGGCGAAAGAGCGTGCCATCCGGCAGCCGCTCGATGGGGTCAAGCTTGTGCATCTTCGCCCTCCTTTGCGATGAGCTTTGCATCTGACGGATAGTTCAGCGTAATGAGGGCGGGCTTGCCCAGCCCTTGCTTGCGTCGAACGATCAAGCCGCTGTACTCCAGCTCCCGGAAGATCCGCGTGGCGCTCTGGCGGCTGCGGTGGAGCTTGGTTTGCGCCTGCTCCAAGGTGAAGTACAGCCGAATCGTGCCGTCCGGCTCGACGTAGCCGTTCTGCCGGGAAATGCTGGCTCTGTCCAGCAGCAGCGCATAGAGTACCTTCGCGTCGTTGCTGATGCCCCGCAGGGCTTCGTCTTGGAGAAGAAACCTCGGAAGCGGCACATAGGACGCTGCCGAGCTCTGCGCCGTGAACTTGCAAAAAGTTTTCATCTGACCTCCTATCCCATCCATCAATCCATTCATTTTTGTGTTGGTTGATTGACAGATTGATTCTCTTGCATCTTAATTTATTTCTTATTAGTTAGAGGATGAATTTCAGTCCCGATGGAGGGCGCGAAAACCGACGTCCTGAAATCCGGTTGCGGAACGCTCCGGAGCGTCAGCTTGTCCACCGTCTGAAAAGCCGGTAACGGAAAACCCACGCACGGAAAATCCCGTTGTGGTCAAAGCTCTTACTTTTGCCGCGCTTTCAGCAGCTCCCAGATCTCGGCTTGCCGCGCTTTCAGTTCGGCAACGTCCGCATCGTAAAAACGCCCGATGCTGTTGATGCGGCGGCAAATCTGGTTGATGTTCGAGGCGGCACGGCTGACGGCGGCAGCCAGATTCTTTTGCTCGGTGTAATCGACCTTGATTATGCAGCCGTCAATCAGCATCTTGCGGGTGTATGCGCCGAAATTGTGCGTCCCCAGCTGGCGCATTTTGTGCTGGATGAGATTCAGTTCCTGCTCGTTCAGGCAGATTTCTTTTCGGATGGGGCGCGTGCGATCCGGCATGAGGCTCACCCCTTCAGGTGCAGCCCGAAGGCACCGTTTTCTTCCAGAATTTCCAGATAGCCGTTGCCGGTGAGTTCAGCAAAAACCGGAGCGACTTTTTCGGGCGGGAGGGTCAGAACATCTGCAAGTTCCTGCGCACTCAGACCGCCGTCCTCGAAGGTGTACAAGAGCGCGCCGGTGAGCTTGGCTTCTGCGGAGAGGTTCGTATCCAGCAGGAGGCGGGTGGGTACAGCGGTCATGTGGGTGTTGTTGTAGTAAGTGATCATAGTGTTTTCTCCTTTCAATTTTGAAAAACTTTGTTTGAAGGGCGGATTGGATGGATTGGTTTTCCTTTCACCATCCAACGGACAATTTTTGCCGTTTGTCAGATGGCCTGAAAAAATTTCGGATGTACAGAAGGTCCTCTATATAACCAACGGACACATTTTCTGGTTTTGTTCGAAAAAAGTTTTGAGGGTGGAGGAACCCTTCCTGCGCTCTCGCTCCAAAAGATCCTTTCGCTATTCAACGGACAGAATGAACCGAAGTGTCACGATTTTGTCTCGCTGACATTTTCCTCTCTACTTTACAACGGACATTTTTCCCCAAAAACTTGGCACCCTTTTTCAAAAAACTTTTCTTGCCTCTGATCCTCCCTCTACTTAGCTAAGTGAATCAGAGATCGGTTTTGTCCCAGATTTCTCAAAAAAGTTTCGAGGACGGCGAAACAAGCCCTGCGTTCTGCTTCAAATTACCCTTTCTACTTTCCAACGGACAAAATGATGCGGCATGTCACGGTTCTATCACAATGAGGGCAAAAAAGAAGCGCCTGCCACTACGACAAGCGCTTTGTTTTTGCATCAATTATTCGAGCAAATCCTCTATATCCCTTTGATCGTATTCAGTTTTCTGCATCAGCCGACAGACACCGTCTGCCTCGTCCCGCTACTGCAAAAGCTGTGCAAACGCCCGATAGAGTGCGGCCTGCCGCCGCTCGATCACGCCGCGATTCTGCTGCATGGCATCCGCTGCTTTGCGGATGGACAGCCCCTCGGAAAAGCGTTTCCGGAAGAGATCGGCGTAGTCGTTGAGCACCGTTTTGAGCGACTGCCGGGCAAACGCAAGATCCTCACACATGGCCTGAGATGCCTCGCGGTTGGATATGCCGATGTACTGCTTCCGTTCCCGGATGAGCTTGCATCGCCGCAGATCCATCCGGTAGTTTTCGCAGATGTCCTTGACGTATTCATAGTAGGTTCTGCTGCAACGGATGGCGCGCTCCGCGTACGCCGGGTCTGACGGACGTATTTATCCCGCAGCACGCCATCGACTTCGACCTGCTCGCAGAAGGACGTGTACCGGATGAGGTAGTAATGCTCGTTGTCTTCTTTGGCAAAGCTGGCGTCCTTGCAGACCACGATGGACTCGCCCGTGTCGATGTCCTTCAGCACCCGGACAACGAAAACAGGTTTCCTGTCATACCGCTTGTAAAACCCGGCAAATACCCGTTTGAGTGCCATAAGAAAGCCCTCCTCTCGCTGATTTTCTTACATTATAGCACAGTTTTTTGACAAAGAGAAAGAGCGGCATTGGGGTGGAGAAAACTGGGATTTGGTAGATTAGCAAGCACAGCCGCTGTCCGGACACACGGCGATTTTGGGGATAATCCCAAGCCCTTATTCCTGACCGGAAATATATGTCGAACTGTGCAGAAAAGCCCCTTGAGAGGCGGCTCAAGAAGCATCCCAGCGTAGATACAGTCCCCGTACTGCACGGATACCGCCTGCGCTTTTCCGTAAACCTGTTGTACATATCGTGCCTCCTTTCGCGTTCGCCATGTTGGCTTCTATCATCACCCATATGGTAGCGTAACCCGAAAGAAAAGGTTAACGTGCGAAAAACAGATTTGCAAGCTTAATAGCGCCGATGTGAGGAACGAATCATCATCGATGCGGTGGTTATTATATTGCCGTATCGCAGAAAATATTTTCGCCAAATCGCAGGATTTACTTGAATTGGACGCGCTGATCCGCTATAATACAGTCATTCTATAGCGTGGAGGGACTCTATATGGCAAGTTATAAGCCGAGAGTGATTGACTTGACTATTTCAAATCGCCTGAGAAACAAAGGCGCGATCCTTGTGGAAGGAGCAAAATGGTGTGGAAAAACAACCACCTGCGAACAGCACGCCTCCAGTATTTTGTATATGAGCGACCCGGATCGGGTAAAGCAAAACCTCCAGTTGGCGGATATCAGCCCTCGTTCCCTCCTCCAGGGTGAGACGCCGCGCCTGATCGACGAATGGCAAATGGCTCCCAAGCTGTGGGATGCTGTGCGGTTTGAAGTGGATCACCGGGACGGCTTCGGACACTTCCTGTTGACCGGTTCCGCTGTGCCTGCGGAGATGGAGCAGGTGCATCATACGGGTACCGGCCGCTTTGCGTGGATCAAGATGCGGCCCATGAGCCTGTATGAGTCCGGTGAGTCCTCCGGCGCAGTCAGTCTCGGTGCGTTGTTTTCCTCCGATGATAAACCAATCTTTGCGGAAAACAAGTCTACACTGGAGGATATTGCATTTCTCATCTGTCGCGGCGGCTGGCCCCAAGCGACCTTCCTGGATGGCGATGATGCACTGGTACAAGCCTTTGACTACCTGGATGCAGTTGTGAAGTCCGATATCAGCCGAGTGGACGGCGTTTCCCGCAATGAGACCCGCGCACGGCTCTTGATGCGTTCTCTTGCGCGTCATCAGGGAACACAGGCACCGAACACCACGATCTGCGAGGATATCAATGTCAGCGACGATATGGAACTGAGTAAGGATACTGTTGTCTCCTATACGAATGCGCTGAAAAAGATCTTTGTGATAGAGGATTGCCCTGCCTGGAGTCCGAACCTTCGCTCCAAGACAGCGATCCGCACATCTGACACACGCTATTTTATCGATCCTTCTATCGCCACTGCAGCGCTGGGCATTGGCCCAGGTGATCTGCTGAACGACCTGGAGACCTGCGGTCTGTTCTTTGAAACGCTTTGCATCCGCGATCTGCGCGTCTACGCGGAAGCACTGGACGGCAGCGTGTATCATTTCCGCACCAAAGAGGGCTTGGAGTGCGACGCCGTTATCCACCTGCGCAACGGAAGCTATGGCCTTGTAGAGGTCAAGCTCGGCGGAGACAGGCTCATTGAGGAAGGTGCGCATACGCTGAAGGCTGTCGCTGGTAAGATCGATACGACAAAAATGAAAGAGCCCTCCTTCCTAATGGTTTTGACCGGCACCTCCCCTTATGCCTACCGGCGTGAGGATGGCATGTATGTGGTGCCCATCACAGCACTGAAGAATTAGGGAATCCTATAATGATGCCGATAGTGTTTCGGTACCTTGGATTATAGAATGAGCAAGGAGCAGATGATTATGATAGATGTTTCAAATTTGAAAGACACCTTAAAAACTCTGGGATTTATTGCATATGGCGATATATATGAAAAGGCATTTTCTGAGATTGGGTGCAGCCTGAAAGTAGATTTCCAAGCAAAAAGACTGATTTATCCAAATGAAATAAAGGGCAGGGAACGCAACGATAGTTTTGATCAGAAAGAGAACTTCGTTGTATTTGAATGCGTATGCCGTCTTTTGTCAAAAGGATATCGTCCAGAACATATAGAGCTGGAAAAAGAATGGCATCTTGGGCACGACGCCAAAGGCGGACGCGCCGATATTTGCGTAAGTGATACAAGCGGAAATATGCTTTTTATTATCGAGTGCAAAACCTGGGGCAGAGAGTACGACAAAGCGCTTAATAATACAAAAAGCGACGGAGCGCAGTTGTTCTCCTATTGGCAGCAAGAGCAGTCTTGCAAATGGCTGGTTTTGTATGCCTCTGATTTGAGGAGTGGCTGTATTGCATATAAAGCACCTACGATTGACTGTTCCGACGATGCAAATATCATCCTGCTTTCAAAAAAGGATAAGTCTATAAAGCTCTATCGGGATGCGCATACTACATCAGCCAAGTATGAAGCATGGAAAGAAACCTATGGAAGTCAGATCCATGACGATCTGATCTTCTCCGAAGATTCCGTTGCCTATCAAATTGGGGTAAAACCGCTTCGGAAAAAGGACCTTCGCGATTTCACGCCAGATGATAAGATTGTCAACAAGTTTGAAGAAATTCTGCGGCACAATAATGTAAGTGACAAGGAAAATGCCTTCAATAGACTTGTTGCGCTGTTTATTTGTAAGCTTGTCGATGAAAGCACGAAGAACGAAGACGACGAAGTAGAATTCCAGTATAAGCAAGGAACGGATACATACGAGACTCTGCAAGATCGACTCCAGCGGCTGCACCGGGACGGTATGGAGAAATTCATGCGTGAGGAAATACTCTATGTTTCTGCTGATTATCCAGAATGGCTATTCTCAACATATACCGGTTCCAAACGCAAAAGAGCGATTGAGGATCTTCAGAATACGATCCGTATTTTGAAATTCTATTCGAACAATGATTTTGCGTTCAAAGATGTCCACAATGAAGAACTGTTCTATCAAAACGGAAAGATTCTTGTTGAGATGGTGCAGTTGTTTGAAAAATACAGAATTGTCTATCCGTCAAAGCATCAATTCCTGGGCGATCTCTTTGAGCAGCTGTTGAACAAGGGGTTCAAGCAGAATGAAGGACAGTTCTTTACGCCGATGCCGATTACTCGTTTCATTTGGGATAGTCTGCCTGTTGATCGGATGGTAAAGTCTGATAGAGGAAATGTTTATCCAAAGGTCATTGACTACGCCTGCGGAGCTGGACATTTTTTGACTGAAGCTATCGAAGCGATCAATTATTTCGCGCAGTCAGATGGAAATAACGCATGGGCCAGAGATCACATTTACGGAATCGAAAAAGACTACCGTCTTGCCCGCGTTGCAAAATATCCCTGTTTATGAACGGCGCAGGAGAGGGCAACATTATTTTCGGCGACGGGTTGGAAAACGTACCTGATAAGGGGATTGAGAACGACACTTTTGATATTCTGGTTGCTAATCCGCCATATGCAGTAAAAGATTTCAAGCAGCATTTACAACTTAAAAACAACAGCTTTACCCTTCTTGACCGAATTGGCATGAACGGCGGAGAGATTGAAACGCTGTTTGTGGAGCGAATTGCACAGCTGCTAAAGCCGCAGGGAGTCGCGGCGGTGATCCTACCGAGTTCTATTCTCTCGAATGACAGCGCAAGCTACACCGGAGCCAGGGAGCAGCTTTTGCAGAATTTCTATATCCGGGGAATTGCCGCCTTCGGTTCCAAAACCTTTGGCGCGACCGGAACGAATACTGTCGTGATGTTTCTGGAAAAATTCAATGAACCGCCGAAACAGATTGACCTGTCAGCAGATTCTGTGGATGCGGTTTTCAGCGGTGCAGAGCTTGCCGAATGGAAAGATAAAGACATTTTCGAGGCATATCTTGCACAGATTGATGTCGGTGAGAATGAGTACAGAGCCTTCTTGAATAAATCCCTTTCCGTTGCAGACCTGGAAGGATCCAAATACTTCAAAATGTATGTGACGGCGTTTGCCGATTCCGCAGATGCGAAGAACCTGCTGAAAACAAAAGCATATCATCAGAAAAGTGCTGACGAGCAGGCAGCCGTGTATCTGGAAAAATTGTATTCGTACACTTACTCCATAGAGCGGGAAAAACTGTTTTATTTCTCGCTGGTGTATCAGCAGACAACCGTGATCATTACGGCTCCGGCAGACAACAAGGCACAGAAAGAATTTCTTGGATATGACTGGTCAAACCGCAAGGGTAATGAGGGCATTCAGATCATCACGCCAGGCGGAAAGATGTATGATGATGCGAACCGTGCGGCGGAGGGAACTCTGGCCAATGCAGTCAAGGTATCTTTTGGAGGATTAGTTCCGCAGTTTAGTGAGGACCAGCTTGTTTACGGAGCCGCCGTTGCCACAAAAAATATGTTGGACTATTCCAGAGCTGGTTTCAATAAGTCTATTAGAATAAGCGTAAACAAGAAGATTGTTATCGAAAGTAAATATCCCTTGAAAACCATAGATGAGCTACAGGTATTATTAAAACGCGGAAAGTCACCGACATATGGTGATTCGAAAGTACAAGTCATTAAATCCGGGCAAGCACGAGGGTACCGGGATTTTGACTTTTCATCGAAGTACTATCTTGCTAAGGATACTGAGCTTGATGAGCGGAAACTTCAAAAGGGAGATATTTTGATCAATTCGACAGGTGTTGGAACCGCAGGCCGAGTAACCCTTTTTGAGTTGGATGGTGATTATGTGGTAGACAGCCACATCACAATATTCCGCCCTAACGACGAAGTATTACCCACTTTTGTGTTATTGGTGCTGTCTTCAGTTGTCGGATTCAAAACGCTCGAGAAGATGGCAGATGGTTCAAGCGGACAAGTTGAGTTGTCTATTGAGACCATAAAAAGCATTAAGATCCCTGTTCCACCTATTCCCGTTCAACAGGAGATTGTAGATGCATGTGCCAAAATCGACGAGGAATACAATGCCACCCGTATGAGCATTGAGACCTACAGACAGAAGATAGCCGATCTGTTTGCAGAACTTGATGTTGTTATGTCAACGGGGGGTACAAACTGAGCCTGTCTGATACACAAAAATTCAGCGTTGCCATTGGTAAGCGGGTTTTGGACAAAGAGCTTGTATCGAATGGTAAAATTCCCGTTTACAGCGCCAATGTCACTGCACCGTTTGGCTTTATTGACAAGCTGCTGATTACGGATTTCTCTGTTCCCTCTGTGTTGTGGGGAATCGACGGAGACTGGATGACCAGCTACTTGCCTTCAGGCATGCCGTTCTATCCCACAGACCACTGCGGTGTCCTCCGCTACAAGACCTCTGAAGTAAATCCTCGTTATCTTGCACACCTTCTTGAAGTCGAAGGTGGAAAAATGGGCTTCTCTCGGTCGTATCGTGCTTCCATCGACAGAGTACAGGGAATTACATTTACTGTTCCTGATATTTCAATACAAAACAACGCTATGTCGAAAGTAGAGGACTATGAAATGGCTATAAAAGAACTGGAAGGGTCTTTAGAAAAAATAGCTTCTCGAAGAAGTGAGATTATTAGAAAAGCATTAGCGGAGTGACTGTTTGACGGTGCTATATTTTAAGTGAAAGAAGCGGAGGAGATTATATGGATAAAACAGGAGTCATTTACATACTGACCAATCCGTCCTTTCCTGAATATGTAAAAATCGGGTATGCGGACGATATCGACAAGCGGTTACTGCAGCTCAACCGGAGCGAGTGTATTCCCTTTGCCTTTCGCGTCTATGCGACCTACGAGGTCAATTCGCGGCTTTCTGATTTGAAGATCCACGGCATCATTGACAAGCTGAACCCCAACCTGCGTTCCATCGAGAACTTCAATGGAAAGCAGCGCATCTGTGAGTTCTACGCCATGTCGCCGGAAGACGCCTATTCCATCCTGGAGGCCATTGCGGAGATCCACGGCTGTGCGGACAAGCTAAAACGAATTGCTATGGATGAAACCCAGAAGCAGGCGGAGGAAACCGCGCAGGAGATCGATGCTGAGCACAAAGAACGCCAGTCTCCTTTCCGCTTCTCCATGTGCGGCATTCAACCCGGTGAGGAGCTCGAGTATTGCAATAACCCGGAAATCAAATGCACCGTAGTAGATGATAAAACGGTAAGCTATCAAGGGCAGGTCTACTCGCTCTCAGCTTTGGCTCAGCTACTCACTGGCAGCAAATACTCTGTTGCCGGCCCGCGCTATTTCAAGTACAGGGGCGAATGGCTGAATGACGTGCGCCACCGACAGGAGAGATAAATACCTGTTATACACTATATGTTTATTCGTTGCGGCAAGAGAGGTAGCGTATGTACGAGAAGGAATTACAGAGAATACTAACTGCTTCACAAAACAATGCGCTTACGTTTTTCGTCGGCGCAGGCGTATCAGCACTCTCCGGAGCACCAACTTGGAAGGGGCTGATTCATGCAATTAGTGATAGATTGGGACAAGCACGAAAAGATGAGTATTCTTCCGATGAGTATCTGCAAATTCCGCAGATGTTCTATTATTCTTTAGGTGAGAACAAGGAAGAATACTATACGTTTGTCAAGGCACAGCTTCATTCTTCGCCCATGTTGCCAAATGTCATCCATCGAGAAATGCTAAACCTTAATCCAGTCTCTTTTATTACCACCAACTATGACACGCTATTGGAAGATGCAGCGGTTCAGTATTGTCAGAGCTTTAAGGTTGTTTCGCGCGATGAAGATGTTCCGACTATTTTTGGAGATAGATTTATTCTAAAACTACACGGAGATTTCAAACATAATAATTTTGTGCTTAAGGAAGAGGATTACCTCAACTATAGCGACAATTTCAAGCTAATTGAAACATTGGTGAAGTCCATTTTTTCCACCAACACTGTTGTTTTCATAGGATACAGCCTAAATGATTATAATATTAAGCTGATTCTGAACTGGACGAAAACACTACTTAAAGATAGCTTCCGGGAGCCTATCTTCCTTTATGTTGGCAGCTCAGCCCTTACAGATACTGAGCTTATTTATCAGCAGTCGAAGGGGCTCACAGTTGTCGAATGGAATAAACTCATTACTTCAACCGACGATTATTTAGATCGCTACAATGCGATCTTTGCTGCACTAAAGAATCAATCTAAGTTGTCATTGGAGGGGAAATCAGAGGACGAAGCATTTGAGATCCTGTATAATTTGCTTCAACCGTTAGACCGTTTGAATGCCCTTCGAATCGAGGACGTTTCAAAACGACTGTATCCATATATCAGAATACGCGACGACGGAGTTATTGGCTTATCTCAAAGGGACGATCTTTTGTTAAAGAGATTCTTTGCCATTAATCTAATGCCAGATTCTCAACAGAATAACCTTACAAAAGATGTATTGGGAAAATACCATTGCATTCTCAATGTCTTCAGAAAAGCGAGAATACTTGAGGTAGAAGATGGTCACAAATACAGGCGTTTTGTTGCTGGCGAGGTGCCGTTTGCAGATAAGAATTGTATTCTGTTCGATTATTCTGCTATGCACGCATTTTCAGAAAAGACATATAAATCACTGGATAAAAACTATAAAAAAGCATTTTATCTATCTCGGCTAAGGCGTTATGACGAAGCGTTCTTTCACTTTTCTGAGATCGCAAAGCAAGCTTTTAAGGATTCGGACTATCTGCTGTACTATTTTGCGGAGTCCAACTGCATCAGCCTACGGAAAGTAATCAAGAATGTAAATACATGGTATCGCTGCTATGATCTTGATGCTGTCGAAGCATTGTCTCCAAATGACTCAGAGGCTGAAAACTTGTTTAGACGCCTTCCGGTAGAATTCCGAAATATATATGACAACCTCAGAGATATTCATAGTGCGAATATGCTATATAAATATTCGTATGAGGCTTTTACTGACGGACAAAAGCTTCAAAAAGCGATTGAGTCTGGATCAACAGAATTTGGCATGACAAGCAGCGGTAAGGCGATTTGCAGAGTAAACGATTATTTGCATTTCTTGCTCGGAAATGGAATCATAGCGGATGTGTTCTCCGAGTATAGAAGTGCAGTGAAGAATCTGATGTCCCTGTTAGTATACAAATACTCCACACAGGGAAAGAAAGTATTACATGAGCAGCCATTTCCTTTTATTGATGGAAATGATGTTTATTTTGATGAAATTGATTTCCACTGTTTCATAGAGTATTTTGACGCCAAAGAAATAATCGCACTATTAAGCAAATACCATATTGAAACAATCGAGTTTCAGAATACGGCTTCGATAGAGAACGCTGTAAACAACTTGCTGGATTACTACAGTTATGCGGTCAAATCTTCAAAAAATAACATTGATGTTATTGGATTACAAACGCAAATCAAGAATTGTCTCACATTACTCAGATATGTTAGCATTTCACAGGGTTTGGTTGATAAGATATGCGGCTTCATCCTTACACAAGAGTTTCGGGAAATACTGATAAATGATAAGGTCCTATTCCTTGATCGCCAACTGGTGCACAGGAAAATGTACAGCAAAACAACGAGCAAAATCGTAGAGAATACTCTGATTTCGTATTTGGATAAACATATTGCTGCCTTAAAAAAGGGCGAGAGGTTTGAGTTGTTCTCAGCAAGCACGGGTATCAATTATTGCAATCTTGTCCATTACATTTCTGCACCAGAGGAGAAATACTATTCGCGAAGACTGTCTATGAGAATCTCGCAGATTATAAATAATAATCTGTCCCAGATGTATTATCAGATAACTCAGCACTACTGCGGATATGTTTCAAAGAATCAACAGAAAAAACTTATCACATGGGCTAACAAACTAATACAAATGAATTTTAGCTTTGATTTGTTTAAAATGCTTGTGCAATGTGATGCGCGTATTAGTAAAGCAGCTAAAACGCAACTGAAGGTATACCTTAAGCAAAGAATAGATGCGGCTAAAAATAAAAATAACAATGGCGTAGTCGTATATCCAACTAAACAACCATATGAAGAATTAGATCAGGTCGGTTATTGGTGTCTTCTCAATGTTCTCAAAGCAAAGGACTTCCAGGAGTTCCTCGGCAATAGTGAGGCGTTTGACTTTTATTGTGAATACGCAAAATTTGATTTCAATAAATTTGATGTTTCGTGGCTGCTAAACCTTTACCCACATACATTGGAGCAGATTGCAAAAAATGAGAAGGTCAAAGGATGCGTACGAGTTGCCATAGCAAATGCATTGAATGATGGAGAAATAGCATTATCGGACAGTCAACGACTTCAAAGCATCCTTATCAAACATTTTTGCTAGGCTGGTCTCCACAAATTACCATTATTTAATTATAATTTTCAGCAAAAAGAGGCTGACGCTTTCCCACTCGAATTCATTGGCAGACGGTGCGGTGGTTATAGCCGGTAAAGTCCACAGCGGTGGTCACATCGATCACGTCCGGCAGCACGGCTATCTTGCCCTCGTAGTAGCATTGAAGCTTCTTCTCGTCCTTGGCGCACGGCGGATGGAGTGCTTTCCGCTTACTGATTTGGCTGGCAATTTGCATCTGCTTCTTATTCATAATCTCCGGTTTCTTTGAATTCCATAGCACCGTATTTCCTAACAAAAGTCGAGCAACTTGTGGCAACACATTCTTATGATATCTGCGTTGTTGTGACCCTGAGTAATAATTCTGCTATACCCCATTATACCCTTGATTTTTCGGGTATAATGGGGTATAATTCTGCATAGAATAGTATCTCACAGGAGGTGCGCTATGGAATTATCCGATATGCAGGCACGGGTGACAGAGTTGGAGCAGCAGATTTCAAATCTACCTGCCGGTTCTATTACGAAGAAAACCGTCAACGGCAAGGAGTATTTCTATCATCGTTGGACGGAGAACAAGAAGCGGCGGGAGAAGTATATTCCTGCTGACGAATTGGAGAATTTCCGCGCCCAAATCGAGCGGCGGAAGGAGCTGGAGCAGGAACTGAAGGCGCTGAAAAAGCAGCTGCCCAAAGCAAGAACTGTGGATACTTCCACATTTACCACCAACATCCGCACCGGCGAGGCGCTGCGATCCTTTGCAGCACCCGTCCGTGACTATCGCAAGCGCGAGTGCTTCCGGCAGCTGCACGACTTTGTCTACGGTGAGCCGCAGGACAAGGTGTTTATTCTCTACGGCCTGCGCCGGACAGGGAAAACCACCATGATCCGCCAGATTTTTGCGGAGATGAACGACGCAGAGCTTGCCAAGGCAGCGTTCATCCAGATTACCGCAAAAGACACACTGGCAGACGTGAACCGCGACCTCAAGGCATTGGAAGCGCAGAGCTTTCGCTATGTGTTCCTCGACGAGGTGACGCTGATGGAGGATTTTATCGAGGGCGCGGCGCTGTTTTCTGACGTGTTTGCGGCCTGCGGCATGAAGATCGTGCTCTCCGGCACGGACTCGCTGGGCTTCCTTTTTACCGAGGACGAGCAGCTTTACGACCGCTGCATCCTGCTGCACACCACATTCATCCCTTACCGCGAGTTTGAATCTGTCCTCGGCGTTCACGGCATCGACGAGTATATCCGCTACGGCGGCACCATGAGTCTCGGCGGCGTCCACTACAACGAGACATCCACCTTTGCCAGCAAGGAAAGCGCCGACGAATACGTGGACACCGCCATTGCCCGCAACATCCAGCACTCCCTGCGCTGCTATCAGTACGAGGGACACTTCCGCCATCTGCGGGATTTATACGAGAAGGGCGAACTGACCAGCGCCATCAACCGGGTCGTGGAGGACATCAACCACCGCTTCACGCTGGAGGTGCTGTCGCAGGATTGGAAGTCCCACGACCTTGGCATTTCCGCCAGCAATCTGCGCCGGGATCGGAAGAACCCGACGGACATCCTCGACCGCATCGACCTTGCGCTTGTCACCGACAGCCTGCGGAAGCTGCTGGAGATCCGCAACAGGGCAGAGCAGACCGTGGCGCTGGACGATGTTCACGCGGCGGAGATCAAGGAGTATCTGGACTTGCTGGACTTAACGCGGGAGATCGATGTGCTGCACCTGCCGGATGTCAGCACAAAGTCCGAACGCACGGTGATCGCGCAGCCGGGTCTCCGCTATGCGCAGGCGGATGCGCTGATCCGCAGTCTGCTGCTGGATGAGACGTTCAGCGCGCTGTCTCTGGCAGAGCGCACCGCTGTGCAGCAGCGCATCCTGACCGAGATCAAAGGGCGGATGCTGGAGGACATCGTCCTGCTGGAAACCAAGCTGGCAAACCCCAAGAAGCAGGTATTTGTCCTGCAATTCCCCGTGGGCGAATTTGACATGGTGGTGTTTGACCCGGAGGCAGGCTCCTGCCGGATTTTCGAGATCAAGCACAGCGAGGAAGCTGTCCCGCAGCAGTACCGCCATCTGATCGACGAGCAAAAATGCGCCCAGACCGAGCACCGCTACGGCCCGATCACCGGAAAGTTCGTCCTCTATCGCGGGGAAAGCCAAGTGATAGACGGCATTCAGTATCAGAACGTGGAAGAGTATCTGCGAAGCCTTGCATGATGAAACCGCCGCCCCAATTTTCCATTCGGGGCGGCGGTTTTTATGATGCAGCTTGTCATATGACAAGCTGTAACGCAAAATAAACTTGACGTATGACAAGTAGCAATGCGCAAAAATCGTGCGGCGAGACTGCAAGAATGCAGTCGATGACGAAAACAATAATGTTCTAAATAGCATGCATCGCTCATTTCATCAATCATTTTCTCGATGCACATGAGTGATGCCCTCCGAACTGGCACGGTCAGCGCGCGAAAACCTCTGCCTATCCGCAGAAATTTTCAGATTCTTCCCTTGGGTACCTTTTCAAATGGATTCCAATACGTTATAATATATCTACCAACCTAACGAATGGTGCGAGGTGCCGCCATGAAAACGAAAGATACGCCGAAGCAATACGTTATCTACTCCCGCAAGTCCAAATTCACCGGCAAGGGCGAGAGCACCGAGAACCAGATCGAGCTGTGCCGCCAGTACAGCGCCATGCACTTTGGCGAGGATGCGGCAGAAAAGGCGCTGTCCAACGAGGACGAGCGCGAGGAGCATCTGAAGCGCGAGCGCATGCCGCGTCGTGTCGAGGAGGCCGAGCAGCGTGTGGGCGTGAGGACGCCGAGGTCGGCGGACAAGGACACGCAGTTCAGCGAGTAGCCGAAAAGATGAGGGAGCAGCGTCAAGCTGCTCCCTTTCTCAAGTCCCCGCTCGCGGGCTACGAAGAGACCTTCAGAAGGGCTGTTGATGGACGTACACGCAAGGGGCGGAAAATCGGGGTTTTCGTCGACCGCTCATTTATGAGACGGATTCGGAATGCGTGGCGGAACGGACGGAGCGAAGCGAGGGCGTGAAGCCCGTTTGGAGACCAGCAAAAGCCCAGATAGAGCCCCGAAAGTGGCAGTTGAACACACATTTGTCGGCTCATATAATTAAATATGGAAATACGCAATTGATTAAATACATAGCGAGGTGAGGATATGAAGACGATTCTGGTATGCAATCAGAAGGGCGGCGTTGGCAAGTCCTTGGTCGCTGACGAGATTGCCTTCTCCTTCGAGCGCTCCGGTATCCCTGTGAGCTTCTACGACTTGGACACGCAGGGCGGCACGTTGCACAAGACGCATGAGGAGGATGGTGCGCAGGTCGCCGTGGTGGATACGCCGGGAGCCTTGCAGGAGGGACTGGCGGACTGGCTGAAGGAGGCGGACGTGGTGGTCATCCCGACCAGAACCACGTCAAAGGACATCGAGCCGCTGATGCGCATGCGCAAGGCGGTGTTCAAGAACGGCCACGCGAAGATTGTCTACGTGATGAATGGGTGGAACCGCTTCAAGGCGTCCCGCGACTTCATGGCGTGGTTCGAGGGTCTGGCGGGCGACCAGACGGTGGCCATGCTGCCCCAGTCCGAGGCGTTCGTTCAGGCGGGAGCCGCCGGCAAGTCCGTGGCCGAGTTCGACCGACGCGGCAAGGCGGCGAAGGCGACTCTCGCTCTGGTGGGCACGGTGCGCGAGGCTGCGGGGTTCCCAAAGGAATAACCGCAGGTCAGAGGCGTGTTGCGTATGGACAAATGCGTCTCTATGATGTATAATTGTGCAAATGTGTAAATGATTAAAGGAGGTCGAGCCATGGCAAACATATTCGAGAAATACGCTGCCGACCGCGAGGCCGAGCAGAAGAAGATAGAGAAGGCTGTCGTCGCCGATACAACGAAGGAGGAGAAGCGCACGACGCTCTCGCTGTCGCTCACCGTGAGCGATAAGAAGGCGCTCAAGATGATGGCTGCGGAGCGCGAGACGACGATTGCCGCGATTATCCATGAGTGGGTGCAGGAGCATATGGAAAATGCAGGGAGGTGAAAATATGGAGGATGACGGTCGCATTGTGTGCACGAAGGGGCTAATCGAACACATAGAGAATAGGCGGAGTCCAGATAATCCGACTTCTCCCTTTTTTTGGTATAACCGTCTGAGCGAACTTGGGAAACAAGCTCAGACTGAGAGGCTTGTGTATAAGGCAGTTAGTTCATTTAACGTAGTTGACCCGTATTGTTTGATACTGAAACTTGTGGCAAAAAAATATCTCACTCGCGAAATATGCGAAATCGCAGTACGTAAAAATGGTTTAAATTTGGAATATGTACCAGAGAATCTTCGGGATGAAGATATGTCTATTGCGGCCGTAAGCAATAACGGCGACGCTTTGCGCAGTGTTCCGAATTCGATTCTGTGCGGCAAGAAGGGCTACGAGTTATGCTGTGTAGCTGTTCGCAATAGCGCTAAGGGTAGTGCTGTTGCGTATGTGCCCAGAGATTTAATGAAAGCTGAAAAGGGGAAATCTATCTGCAAAGCTGCCGTTCGAGCAAATGGCTATGCGATTAAATGGGTCCCAAGGAAGTTTTTGAGCAAAGAGCTTGTGCAGAGCGCCCTTGAGGCACCTGTTCCTGAGCGCCAAGGCTTTTGGTATGAATCGATATTATCTCTGATTCCGGAAAAATATATATCCAAAGAGGTTGTTGCGATATCGGTGCGACGTTGGCCGAAGAGCATTGCGGATGCTCCTATTGAGTGCATCACCCCCGAACTCTGTATCGAATTAGTTGAAAATGACCCCATGAATTTGAACTATATTCCTTTGAATATGATGAATCGGGGGCTTATTGATAATGCTCTGAAGAGAAATCCGAGGGCAATATTATGCCTGCCCAAAGAAAAGCTGACAAAAAAGCGTTGTCTTGATGCGTTTCGAAGGGACCCCACGATTCCCATTGATAGATTTCCAGATTCTATTTTCAATTACTTGGAAAAGAATATGGACGCATTTATCGGATATGAGCCTATAGAGCTTCGAACGCCTGATTCTAGCGTAAATAGCAGTTTGATTGCCCAAAATGATGATGCTAATTCGCGAAGTCATGATTTGACGGTTTTAGACGATTCTGTAAAAACAATTCATTACATCACAGATGTTCATTTAGAACATCAACTTGCTAAACGGCCACTTGATGTATGCAATATGTCCATTTATGAAATAAAACGTCGTACCGCGGAAAAGATTAGCGAGCTAATGGCTTCTGTTTCTGATTCCGATGCGAGAGGATTATTGCTCATAGGCGGGGATGTGGCAGATAGTATTGCATTGGAAAAGCTCTTTTATGAGCAATTATCCTCATGGGATGGATGGCGAGGAAGAATTATCTCCGTCCTTGGAAATCATGAACTCTGGGACGGTGACCCAACAGGGTGTAAACCTGCACGCCCGTTGGACGATATCGTTGACGACTATCGTCAAGCCGTATCGAAGTACGCCACTATATTGGAAAATGAATTGTTCCTTGTCTACAAAGGTCAAACTGAAATCATTTTAGATGAGCAAACAATCTTGAATACCGATACTGAAGAGCTTCGCAATGTATGTTTGAATTCCACATTCCTGTTGCTTGGGGGCATAGGATTCTCCGGGCTGAACCCTATTTACAATGCAGAGATGGGTCTTTATCGCGCTGCGGTATCGCCGGAAGAGGATTTTGCGCGCTCAGAACGATTCCGAACTGTGTATGAAAAAGTTTTGGCAAGTGCGAAAGAACTTCCTGTTGTCGTATTGACTCATACCCAGATGGAAGATTGGTCAAATGAACGCTATAACCCCAAATGGGTTTACGTGAACGGACATACTCATAAAAACAAACTACTGCTTGATGCTGACGGAACTGCTGTTTTTGCAGATAATCAGGTGGGCTACAAGCCGAAAACTTGGCATCTTAATAGTTTTAGCGTTGATATGCGTAGATATGACCCATTTAATGATTACCCCGATGGCGTTCACGAAATATCACGTGAGCAATACATAGAGTTCAATCGATGCCAAGGCATTATGATGCAGGGCATGAAATATCCCGGCAATTTGTATGCGATAAAACATGACGGCGTTTATATGTTTGTGATAAAAAGCGCAAGCAGCCTTTGCCTTTTAGAGGGAGGTAGGCGTCATAAGCTGAATCGTGATATTGACTACTATGATAGTCATCTTTCTCGGTATATTAAGAAGGTGCGAGATGCATTCGCACCGTATCAAAGAGCATTATCCATCATCTCAAAAGAAATACGCACCATTGGAGGTGCTGGCACGGTTCACGGCTGCATTGTTGATGTTGATTGGTTCAATCATATATATCTGAATCCATTCGACGGCAAAGTCACTCCGTATTTTGCCATGGATATGACATACAAATTAGCTTATAAGGACACGAAGTCACTTCTTAAATCATCGCCTATGCCTCCGCAACTTTCTAATGGAAATTCTTTACTTGCACGTTATTCGTCTGCGCTAGATGATGGGCTTATTCCCATACTGTCGCGCAATTCAAACGAGAAGTGGGAACTTGCCGTTGTTCCAGAAATTGTTTTAGATAGGTCGATGTATGAACCGTCTCGCATTATGCGTTCAATTCAATATATTTTCGACCAGAACGTATTGCGTGTTTGGAATGACGCGGTTCTCTCGATTGAAGATAAGGACGAGTTCGGAGCGCTGACCGGCACGAACAGATTGATTGGTCCGTGATAATAGCAATAGCAAGCCCGTCGCTCTTTTGGGCGGCGGGCTTTATAATTAAATGCGTATTTACGCAATTCATCATATAGGAGGAACTAACGTGAAAGCCTATAAGCAGAAATTACGGGAGGGGGTGAGCCTATGGCACGTAAGAAGAGATTCGCGCCGAACGACAACAACCTTGCGATAGCGTACTATCGCTTTTCGTCCCACTCGCAAAACGACGCAAGCATCGAACAGCAGCGCGAGCTTGCCCACGAATGGGCGGATGCGCACGGCTTCAAAATCGTGCAGGAGTATGAGGACGCGGGCTTTTCCGGCGGCAATCTGGAGCGCCCGCAGTTCAAGAAAATGATGAAGGACTCCCAGAAGATCGCCTTTGCCGCCATCGTGGTCTACCGCCTCGACCGCATCAGCCGCAACATCGGCGACTTTGCCAAGCTCATTGAGGACTTGGGCGACCGGCACATCGACTTCATCTCCATCCGCGAGCAGTTCGACACGTCCTCGCCCATGGGCCGCGCCATGATGTACATTGCGTCCGTGTTCTCCCAGCTGGAGCGGGAGACCATCGCCGAGCGCATCCGGGACAATATGCACGAGCTGTCCAAGACCGGACGCTGGCTGGGCGGCACAACGCCCACGGGCTACGCCTCGGAGAGCCTGTCCAGCGTGACGGTGGACGGCAAGGTGAAAAAAGCCTGCAAGCTCAAACCCATCCCAGAGGAAATCCAGCTGGTCAAGACGATCTTCGAGGTGTTCATGGAGACCGGTTCTCTCAGCAAGACCGACCAGTATCTGCTGGAGCATCGCTGCGTCACGAAGCGCGGCAAGCAGTTCACCCGCTTTGCCATCCGGGGCATTCTCACGAACCCGGTTTACATGATTGCCGACGAGACGGCGTATCAGTATCTGAAAGAAAATAATGTTGACCTGTTCGCCGAGCGTTCGGAATTCGATGGCGAGCACGGCATCATGGCGTACAACCGCACGCTCCAGCGCCCCGGCAAGGCGAACCAGATCCGCCCGATGGAGGAATGGATCGTGGCGGTGGGTAAGCATCCGGGCATCATCGCGGGCAGCGATTGGGTGCGGGTGCAGGCCATGCTGGATGTCAACAAATCCAAGAGCTACCGCAGGCCGCGCAGCAACGTGGCGCTGCTGTCCGGGCTGCTGCGCTGCGGCGAATGCGGCGACTATATGCGCCCGAAGCTGACCAACCGCAAGAATGCGGACGGTGAGCTGATCTACACCTACATGTGCTCCACCAAGGAGCGCAGCCACGGCACGGTCTGCTCTATGAAAAACTGCAACGGCAACACGCTGGACGCCAAGATCATCGAGGAGATCCGCAAGCTGTCCGCCGACAAGGAGACCCTTACCCGGCTGCTGGCGCAGACCAAGAAGGTTATCAGCGGCAGCAAGGAGGGCTACGATGCAGAGCTGGCGCTGCTCCGGGAGAAACACGCCGAGACGGAAGAGCGCATCAAGCGGCTGGTGGAGTTCCTGTCCGTTGCCAGCGACACCTCTGCAAAGTACGTCATGGAGCAGATCGACGAACTGCATCGGGAGAGCGAGACTCAGCAGGCAAGACTTTCCGAGTTGGAAGCCCTCACCGAGCAGAGCCGGATGCTCCATCAGGAGTTCGCCTTCCATCAGGAGATGATCGAATCCTTCGCCAGCGCGGTGGATTCTGCCACGCTGGAGGAAAAACGCCGCCTGCTGCGCACCATCGTCAAAAAGGTGGTCTGGGACGGCAAAAATGCCTATGTTTACCTCTTTGCGGAGGGTGGAGAGGCGGATTTGCCACCGATTGACCAACCTATGTATCCGTTGGGAGAGGATAGCGAAGCCCATCCAGAAAGGAAAGCCACCGAACGGGAGCCGGTGCGTCAGGGCGGTATGCCACCGGCAGTCTGCTCCGTACAATGGTCGGTCTGCCCTCGGTAAAGCTGCCGTCCAGCTTCAAGGTGCCGTTTGCCAGATGGATTCTATCTGCCTCCGGCACAAAGTCCTCTACATGAGCTGCCAGCTTCATCACTTCCAGAATGTTGGTGATCTTTCGAGGGATATTGTTCACGGCGCAGCATTTCAGTTCCTCATAGATTTCGCCCCGAAGCGGCAGATCGTCGGTCACCCTGCCGTCCGGCGTAAAGAACACACCGTTGGCAAAGATGATTTTCCGGCTGTTCAGAAATTCATCACAGAACAGTGCCTCGTTAATATTCGTGCCGTCAAACCAGATGGGCGCGTCTAAATTAGCCGATTTCCGTTTCATCACGGGCATCCACCTCCTTTTCTGTCCGTTTCAGGCGTTCTTCCAGCCGGTCGATCATGCCGTCCTTTTGAAGCATATCCACGGTTTTCACGCGTACCTCCAATTCCGCAAAGGTTAAAATATCTGCCAGATCCTCGATATAATCGAGCATCTGGCAGGCTTCCACAAAGCGGTCATCTTCGTCCTCGCAAGCTCCATATCCTTCGCTTCCGCCTTGCGGCGGAAGCTCACTCATTCCGCTGCTCGTCCTCTCCCCATCGGAACCGCTTTGCTGGGTTTCGGCGGGAGCCCTGAGATCATCCGGTGTTTTGGGTGCGTACTGCATCTTCCAATGCTCCAAAAGATGCAGATAATCGCACAATACCCGCTGGCAATGCAGCGTCTCTTTCTGAAACGCCTTTGCCAGCGGATATTTCGGTTTCCGCAGCGCTGCCGCAGCCGGAGGCTTGTCCGGGTCGATCCCAAAGTCATACGCCAGCTTCTTCGCCGCATCATAGCTGCTCAGATTGAACAGCCTTGCCACAAGGTCGATCACATCGCCGCTTGTCCCGCAGCCGAAGCAGTAGAAATAATCCTCATTCAGTTTCATGCTGGGCGTGCGGTCGGCGTGGAAGGGGCAACAGACCATGTTGCCACGGTTCACTTCCAATCCGTAGTATTCGGCAGCCTCTTTTACGGAAACTCCCATCTTGATTTGTGTAAATAAATCCATACCTGTTTCCTCCTGTAAAATAATTGAACTTCGCCGTTCTCCCCAATGCCTTTCCTGCCCGAGTCCTTACCCCGGCGTTGCCTCTTCCCTGGTACGCGGAATGCGATACTTCTCCGGAAGCATATCCTCATCGGACGATCATGAAATTTTCAAGGTGCTGTGTGGTTTACGTCTAAATTTTAGTAAGAAAACAGGCCCTTTCCCGTATATCCAAGAGGTAGGAAAAGTGGGGTAGAAGTTGAAATTTTCCACGCTTTGAGACACAAAACGGAAAAACATGATATAATACAGAAAAATGAAAAAGGAGGCTGCTGTATGCAAGTCAAGCTGACAATCGGAGAGAGATTAAAAGATTTACGAGTAGAACGAAAGCTGACCTTGGAGCAGCTTGCCGCCGAAGTGGGCATCTCGAAATCCGCACTTAGCAAATATGAAGCATATAACGGCAAGGACATCAGCCCGTACAGCATTTTGTTGCTGGCGGACTATTACGGTGTTTCCTGCGACTATCTGATGGGACGGACGGAAACAAAAAATCACCCAAACACAGCTCTGCATGAGCTGCATTTGAGTGATGCTTCGATTGATGTATTGAAAGCGGGCAAGTTCAACCACCGGCTGCTGTCGGAGCTGATCTGCCATAAAGATTTCCAGCGCTTTATGCTGGACGCTGAGATTTACGTTGACCGGATCGCGGATATGCGGGTCAACGATATGAACGCCGTGCTGGAAGCCGTCCGGCAGATGGCGTTGATGAAAAATGGCGGCGAAGAAAATAACCTGCATCTGCGGACATTGGAAGTGGCGCAGATTCGGGAAGATGAATATTTCGGAAGTCTGATTGCAGATGACCTAAAAGGCATCCTTCGTGATATTCGGAGTGAACACCGCCCTGATACCATGACGGCAGATGAAACATCACTCGCCGCAACCATGCAGGGTCAGTTGCAGGATGCAATGAACTTTGAGGGAAGCTCGGAAGAAAAGAAAGCAAAAGCATTACTTGCCACATTAGGGATCGATTATGATGCCATTACAATGGAACAGTTTGTCAACTTGATCGAGGTGCTGAAGCTGTCCAAGCACCTGAAAAGTCCTATCAGCCAGCGTGGGAAAACGACTATGACCCACGGCAAAGGGAAGCGGAAGAAGCGCTGAAACAAAGGCAGCGCTGCGGCGGGACGAAGGCTTTTATATACCTCTGCTTCCTTTTCCGGACAGTCGGATTTTGCTTCTCAAAAATCCCGCATTTGTGCCGTAACTCACGTCACAAAATCCGCCCGTCCTACTGCCGCAGAAAAGCATTTGCCGCCACACTCTGCCCTGTTGCAGAGCACGCCGTCAACCCCTTTCCCGCGTCAGCCGGAAGCAAAGGTATAACACACTAGACTTTCCTGCGGAAAATCGTGTGCCAACAGGGATGCTCGCACCCCTATTGGAAACCCAGCGTCAAAGGGATGTTCCCTTTGAAATCCCTCATTTTCTTCGCAGGCGCATATGCAAACTGCAAAAGCAACAGCTTGAAAATAAAAAAACGCTGCAATCTTCGCCATATAATTGGGCGAAAATTGCAGCGTTTTATCACACTCAATGTAAATAAAAAGTGGGCAGCCTTTTCAACAGCATTGATATAAGATATCCAATCAGCACGAACATCACCATTACGGAGAGATAGTCGATCAGAAAGATGAGCACCGGCTCGGTATAATCGTAGAATATGAAGTGGCTTCTGAGCAGCAGATACAAACTAACGCCTCTGCGTCGGAAAGCGAACGCGCCATATACTGCCCAGAGCCAGCCGATCAGTCGCAGGCTCCACGTCCGCAAAGGCGAGGGCTGCAAGTGCTTGCGCGCCATCGCCAGCATCATGCTCCAGTGAAATCCCAGATGCAGGCTCATACAGACGAAGCCCCAGTAGGCGCAGAGGATATGCACCTGCTGTGCAAGCTCATAGCCGCCGTGCTTTGGAAAAAACGCAAATACATAACGGGACAGCACAACGCCGCTAATCATTGAACCGGACATAGAAAGAAAGATGATTCCGACCAACGCCGTCTGAACCATGCGGATGGGCGTGTATTTGCCCTTTCCGACTGCCAACAGCCACTTTCGGTTGAGTATATGGTGTGCCACGAACAGAGCGAACATTCCCATACCGATCCACTCGTGGGCTGCCTCGCCCACAAGACCGTAGGCCATCAGAAGCAGCATGGACACCGACATGGCCGCATCTACGGCGATTTTTATTTTGAGAGTTGGTTTCATGTCCTCATCCTTTGCTGTGAGAGATCACCCAGTTCAAATTGTCTGGTTCATCAAAGACCACATTAGCTCCACCGTGGTAGTTATAAATGCCCTTTTCGTTGAAGAAGGAATTATTGGGCGTTTCAATACGAAGAACCTGGTCGATGTCGGCATCGCTCCAACCGGCATTTTCATAGGCATCGTGGAGATTTTCGTAAGCCGAGCGGGCCTTGGCGCTGCCGTAATACTCGTCACCGTCGGCCATGTAGATATAAATCGCCACGCTATTCTCCGCAATGGGTGCATAGCTGCCATCCCACTGAGAAGCGCCGTGGAGATAGGCGGCGTACAGGTCGGGCCGCATGGCTACCGCACGGGACATGGTCTCGCCGCCTGCGGAATACCCGGCGGCATAGACCCGGCTGGTATCCACGGCAAAACGATTGATAAAGTATTCCGTTAGTTCAATGGCCTGCCGGGCGGATTTTTCACCCCAGTCAGTGAGCTGTGCAGAAACCACGACCATCTCGGTGTCCAGCCTTGTCCATGCGGTAAAGCCACTCCAATTCAGATTGCTACCGGAAGAATCTTCACCGAACCACATCATGTTATAGCCTGGCATAACGACCATCATCGGAAACTTGCGGCTGCCATCGTAACTGTCTGGCAAATAATAGCTGTAATGGATGTCACCGTCCGCGCCGGAGAAGATTTGCTCTGCAAACAGGCCAGTCTGAACCGGCTCCGATGTGACAGCCGATGCTGTGCTTTCCAACGGTTCTTCCGTCAGTTCGGCACTCGGAGCAGGCGTTATCTCCGACTGGGTCGGCGCTGCTGTACCGGCTCCGCACCCCGCGAGAGTCAGTATCAACACAAGAGTCACAGCAAGCGAAAGAAATCGATTCACTTCTGCTCGTCCACCGGCGGAACCATTTTCGCATACTTTTTGAGCATTTCCGGGGTGCTGGTGTAGTAGCGCACATTGCGGTTCAAGGCGGTGATCTGCGCCATTTCATCATCGGTCAAGGCAAAATCAAAGAGGTCAAAGTTGGACTTGATATGCTCCGGATTCTTGGAGCCGGGGATCACGATATTGCCGCTCTGAATGTGCCAGCGGAGAACGATCTGGGGCGCGGATTTGCCGTACTTTTTGCCAAGCCAGGCGAACAGCGGCTCCTCCAGCAGCGCCTTGTCACCGTGGCCCAGCGGATACCATGCCTGCGGCACGATACCGTTCTCCTTCAGGAAGGCTTTCAGTTCAGGCTCCTGATGATAGGGGTGCAGCTCGGTCTGTAATACCGTGGGGCGCACCTCGCAGATGGAGAGAATCTCCTCAAGCTGCGCTTGGTTGAAGTTGGACAGGCCAATGGCACGCACCTTGCCCTCCTTGTACGCCTTTTCCATCTGGCGATAGCCATCCACATAGTTGCCTGCGGGCTGGTGGATCAGCAGCAGGTCGATGTAGGGAGTGTCCAGACGGGCAAGGGTCTTGTCCACTGCGTCGGGCTGCTCATAGAAGCTGGGCCACAGCTTGGTTTCCAAGAAAATCTCCCCCCGCTGCAAGCCGGACTTCTTCATGGCGCGGCCAACGGCCTTTTCGTTTACATAGGCGTTGGCGGTGTCGATCAAGCGGTAGCCGTTCTGCAAGGCGCTGACGCAGGAGGCCTCCGCCTCGTCCGGGGTCAGAAGAAAGGTGCCGATACCGGCCATGGGCATTTTCACGCCGTTATTGAGAGTTGCGTATTCCATAAAAGATTCCTCCTTAAATGTTCTTTCCAAGTTTCGTGGCTTCGTTTTTATTGGTTGCCATGCCGCCGTAGGCCATACCGTAGAGGCCGGCGAAGCGCTTCATAGTGTACTCGCCCGCCTCCAACATCCACTGTTCCGGGGCAGCGCCCTGAAACACGAAATACAGCTTGCGGCCGGACAGTTCGCCGTCCTCCACCTTGCCGTAGAAACGATCCAGCACGTTGCGCACGCTGCCGCAGATGTTGTGCCAGTACAGGGGTGAGCCGATGACGACGATGTCCGCCTGCTTCATGGCACCAATGACAGCATCCAGCCCGTCGCCGGGGAGGTTCTGGCCGTATGCACCGATGGTGTAGTCCGTAAGGTTCATGGTCTTATACTCGTGGCCCTTCAGCAGCTCCGCCGCCAGCTTGGCGGTGTTTCCATTTTTGTTGGGGCTGCCGTTGATAAATAAAATGCTCATAACAATGCTCCTCATTTCAGTTTTCGATATTCTTCTTCACTCACTGGTTCACACCACTGACTGCGGCAGTTTTCTCCGGGTACTTCCACAGCCAGATGGGAAAACCAGCTGTCCGGCGCTGCGCCGTGCCAGTGCTTTACACCGGGCATAATGTTGATCACATCGCCGGGGTGCAGCTCCTGCGGCTCTTTGCCCCATTCCTGATAGTAACCGCGCCCGGCCACGCAGATAAGGATCTGTCCGCCGCCTTTGTCCGCCTCGTGGATGTGCCAGTTGTTACGGCAGCCGGGTTCAAAGGTCACATTGAAGATTTTGACCTGCTCCGTGGAGACTGGCGCAAGATAGCTCTGCCCGCTGAAATATTGTGCGAAACCGTCATTGGGCGCTCCGATGGGAAATATCATACTGTTTTGATGACGCTGCTTTTCGTCGGCGCTTTCCGCATCTGCCCAGATGTCCTTTGCCATTCGGAATGCCGCCCAAGCCTTGGGCCAACCCACATAAAACGCAGCGTGCGTCAGAATCTCCGCAATTTCGCTGCGGGTAATTCCGTTTTCCTTGGCCATTTGCAGATGATGTCCGAAAGAGGTATCCGTCAGCCCCTGCGCCATCAGTGCTGTCACGGTGATGAGGGAACGGTCGCGGGCGGAAAGCTCGCTTTCACGGCTCCAGACCTCACCGAAAAGAACATCGTCATTGAGCTGTGCGAACTTCGGCGCAAATTCACCTAAAATATCCCTGCCCGCTGTTATTTTCTTCATGTCGGTCACTCCATTTCACTGAAAACTGTTTCCAGCCATGCGGCGTAGTCCTTAACCCAGCCACCATCGGAGCCGAAGCCGTGAGGCCAGCCGTTCAGTACGATGCGCCCGGTGGAAATGCCCATGCCGGAGATTACATCATATTGCTGCTGGAACTGACGATAGAAGGGGTCCTCGGTGCCGTAGACATAGAAGGTCGGCGGCAAATCGCCCTCGGTCAACCAGCTTGCATCCATATTTCCCACGCTGAGGCGGCCATAGAAGGAATAGATCATGCCTGCGGCAGAGGCATAGGCGAGAGCGGTGTCCAGCTCGTCCGGCACATAGGTGCTGTCCAGCGCCGTGCCGATCACATCTTCGTCATAGTGCATCAGAAATTCACCGGCCTGAATGCCGCCCGCCGAAAAGCCCATGACGGCAATATCATCCGGGTCAATGCCGTAGACCTCCGCATTTTTGCGGATGAACCGAACGGCTCTCGCCACATCCAGCGCACCTTCCTCCTGCGTATAAGGAGACAGGCGGTAATCTACGATGAAGGTCTGAAAGCCCAGCTCTCGCAGTGCTGCGGCGGTGGGCAGCGAATCGGTGTAGTTGCCCCGGAACTGATAAGCGCCGCCCGCCATCAGCACCACCGCGCCTTTTGGCTTCACGCCATCCCGGACGGGGATAGCGGTGACATAGGGGCGGAAGTTCCAGTCATCGAAATATCCGGTCATGTCCTGCGTAAATTTCGTCCTGGCGGGAACATTGCCTTCCTCCCAGAGATAGAGCACCTGAATGTTTGCAGGGTCTGCTGCCGTGTTCAGCACGGTGTTATTACCTACCGGTTCCGGCATCTTTTGCAGCATGGCTGTGCGGGAATAATCGGAAATCTTGCCGCTGCCGAAGTTGTATGCATCAGGAAAATCGCCCGGTGTGGCTACAGTGTCCGTAGAAGATCCGTCGCGCAGATCATCGATGGGGGTGGTAGAAGCAGAACTGCTTTCGTTTGGTTTCGTTGTCATAGCATCCTCAATAGCCGCAACGCCGTTTTCCAGCTCACCGCTGGGAGTTCCGACGGACTCCCGGCCACAGGCGGTCAGCGACACGACCATGAGAATTGCAAGCATTGCGGCGAAAACTCTGTTCCTACGCATTACATACCCAGTCCATTGACCCAGGACTGTACATCATCACCGGAAACGCCGGAGGAGAACCGCTGGCCTTCCTGCCACTCGCCGGTACCGGCCATGTCGGCCAGCAAACTGCCGCTCTGACCCATACCGGAGGAGGAAGAAGTGGCAAAGGGGATGACGGTCTTGCCGGTGAAATCATTGTTTTTTACAAAGGTGTCCACGGGCCACGCTGCGATACCCCACCAGATGGGATAACCGATGAACACGGTGTCATAGGAATCCCAATCGGGAACTTCAGTGGTGGTCAGGGGCACATCCCGCAGGGACTCGTCATCATGTTCCCGGCTGACGCGGCTGTCGGGGTTCGTCCAGTTCAGGTCCTCGCTGGTGTAGACTTCGGTGGGAACAATCTCAAAGAGGTCGGCACCGGCTGCCTCTGCAATATCCTTGGCCACCCGCTCGGTGTTACCGGAAGCGGAGTAGTAGACCACCAGTGTCTTGCCGGTCTCGGGCTGGGTCTCCGGCTCGGATTCTGCGGGAGCGGTCGAGGAGCTTTCGGGCTGTTCGGTCGGCGCAGAGGTTTCGGGCTGCGTGGTGGAAGATGCAGGCTTGTTGGCAGAGCCGCAGGCGGCAAGGCCAAGTACGAGCACGACGCTCAGCAGTAGTGCAGTCAGTTTTTTCATGATAAAATCATCCTTTCAATTCAATTTTAGTTCTATTTACATTCGCAGAGAATGTCATATATTTCATCGTGGGTCAACTTTTTGCAGCAGCCGGGGGTGAGAACGGTGGAATCCGCGATGGCGCGAAAATCGGTGTCATCGGGGATACCCAACTCTGCAAAGCTGGTCGGCAGACCAATTTCCTTGATGAACGCAGCCAGCGCGTCGATACCGGCAGCAGCCGTCTCCTCAATGCTGCCCTTGGGTGCGACACCCCAGACATTCTGCGCAAACCGTGCAAACCGCGCTGCGCCGGACTTGTAAATATGGCGGTACAGAACAGGGTGGATCACCGCCAGACCTGCACCGTGGTTGCAGTTGGTGTACGCGCCCAACTGGTGCTCCAGCATATGGCACTGGAAGTCCGTGACTTTCCCGATCTTCAGAACGCCGTTCTCTGCCATCGCGGACGCCCACGCCAGCTCACTGCGGGCATCGTAATTCTCCGGGTCGGTCAGCAGAACGCGGATGTTGCGGATGACGCTGCGCATGACGGCTTCGTTAATATCGTCGGACAGGTTGTTTTCATCCGGCTTGCCGAAGTAGGTTTCCATCGCGTGGCTCAGCGTGTCGAACGCGCCGGAAATAACCTGCTTCATGGGAACGGACAGCGTGTAGCTGGGGTCAAGGAACGCGAACTCCGCCTGCGCGCCCCAAAGAGCGCCCTTGATCTTTTTTCCCTCGTGGGTGATGACGGCCCCGTTGTTCATCTCGCTGCCGGTACCGAACACCGTGACGATGGTGCCGAGGGGGATAAACTCCGTTGGGAATGTGTGCTTGGTGTTCTCCAGTTCCCAAATGTCCTCGTCCAGTTTGGCCTGCGCGGAGATGACCTTGCAGCAATCGGACACGCTGCCGCCGCCCACGGCGAGGATGAGGTCAACATGATTTTCCCGCGCCAGCTTTGCGCCCTCCTGCGCCTTGGCATAGGTGGGATTGGGCATGATGCGGTCGAACTCCACGACACGCTTGCCTGCGGCATTCAGGATACCCACGATCTCATCGTACACGCCGTTGCGCTTGATCGAGCCGCCGCCGTAGGCCAGCATGACGGTTTCGCCGTAGTTCCCCAGCAGACAGCCAAGATACTCCTTGACGCCGCCCTTGCCGAAATACACCTTCGTCTTGTCCTCAAAAATGAAGTTGTTCATATCAGGAGCTCCTTTCGCTTTTTCTGCCCCTATTATAAGAAAAGCGAGACTTCCTCGGAAGTCTCGCTTTGTTCATCAGTATATACCTTTGGGTTATAATCAGCCGTACAGTTCTTTTCTGACGGCCTTCGCCGCATCCAAAAAGCGCTGTACCGTCGGTGTCGGCTCCGGGGAATGGAGAATGCCATAGGGAATGCTGTAATTCCATTCCACTGGGATTACCTTCAGAAGCGGATGGACAGTTGCCCAACCGGGAATAGCCAGCAAAACGTCATTTGTGTTCTCACAGCGGTTGAACACATCCATGTTGTAAAAGTCAAAATCCACAATGTGAATTTGCGGATGGTGCTGCCAGAGGTCATCTCGGAGTTGATCCACATAATGGCTCCAGCCGCGGTGCATCAGCAGCAGATTCTCCCCATAGAGGTCAGAAACTTGCAGCTTGTCTTTGTCCGCCAGCCGGTGGTGGATGGAGACTGCACAGCAGAAGCGCCCCCGCGTCAGCTCCAACCCGGCACAGCCCCGCAGGTGCAGCATGGTCTCATCAAAAATACCGCCTACTACATCAATGTTCTTTCCGAGATTTGCAAGGATCTCTCTCGCATTTTCCGGGGTGTTCTCAAAGGGGACGATCTGAAATTTGATGTCCGGGTGCAGAGTTTGAACTCTGGACCAGAGCTCCATCAGGAGTTGTGCCGGAGTCATGGGCGAGGAACCGATGCGGATGATATTCTCATCCTCCTGCATGGCGTTTTTTGCCCGAGTCACGGAGTCCCGGCAATACTGGATGATATATTTTGCATCCTGGTACATAGAGCGCCCAGCTTTTGTGAGTTGCAGCCCCCGGTGGCTGCGGTCGAAGAGCTTCACGCCGAGGGATTCTTCTAAAAGATTGATTTGCTTGATGACAGCCGTGGGCGTGATGTAGCTTTCTTCGGCGGCTTTGTTGAAGCTGCCTGCATCCGCCACGCGCAGAAAAGTTTCAAGCTGTGGGTTATACATGAAGCACCTCCTTTATTTTATAGCATTCCAAAATGTTTCAATGCCTCCGTAATGGCTCTTTCCTTTTCCGGTGGGCATTGGGGCTGCTTAGCGTTTTCGGATTTCGGCTTATTGTAGTTCTCACGCTCAATGATGCCGTATTTCTGCTTCACCTGTACGATATAGAGGTAGCTGACCTTCAGTCCGGTATGTTCCAAGACATATTCCCGGATTTCCTCGTAGGTTGCTTTACTCTCCGCCGCAGTCAAATCCAACTCGTCCATCTTCACTTCGATCTCGATATGTTCCTTGCTTTGAAGTTTGTACAATAAACATACCGTCTCAACTTCACCGCCTGTATTGCTGACAAACAAGACTCCACTTTCTCCGTCATAGGTCACAGGGAATGTAAAGTGGATGGTTTTAATCAGACGCCCGTCTGCCCGTTTTCCCTTTGGGAGCTCGTTGATTTCTATGGAAGAAATCATGGCTCGCAGCAGTCCTTTCTTGTCCTCCGGGGACATTACATCGTAGTATTTGCTGAACCCTTCCAGCATTTCAAAGATGGATTCCTTCGTCATGGTGGATTTCTGTACCATCGTGATTTCGTCATCGACCTGATCCAGCCTTGTCTGAGCATCATCCAGCTTGTCGTAGATATCATCTAATACGCGGTTCAGACTGTCAACCTTTTTCTCATAATGTCTGTCACCGGCATCCAGCTCTGAAAGTCTTTTTTCGGTCTGCATGAGATTGTTTCTGTATTTATTGTGCTCGGCTTCAATTCCGGCTCGTTTCTTTCTTAGACGCTCAATATCGGTTTCACAGTCTACTTTCTTTGAGATCAATTCTACAAATTCCGGGATCGTTACCATCGCGGAGATAACATCGCGCACCTCCTTTTCCAGCTTAGTGCCACTGTAATACTTGTTTGCCAATGAACAGATCAGTCCGTTTCGGTCTCTGCCGGAAATACAGCGATAGGAAATATACCGGGGATAAAAGCCTTCCTTTCCGTTTTTTCGCGGCCTTTGCGGAGCCGTATACCCGAAAAGGTTTTTGCCGCAATCCGGGCATTTGATGAGGCCCGTCAACGGATAAATATTGGTGCTGTCACTGCGGGTTTTCCTGTGGGCTGCGCGTTTTGCAAGAAGACTCTGGGCTCTTTCAAAGGTTTCCTCGGATATAATTGCGTCGTGTAAGCCATCGACCAGTATGATTTTACTTTCGTCATCCTGTTTTACGACCTTTGTCTCGTTGTTTGTACCCTCAACTTTTACCGTATGGCGGCGGCCATAGGCAATCTTGCCTTCGTAGACAGGATTTTTCAGAATAGCCCGGATCGTTCTATCAGTAAACCCGGAAATCTTTGTATTTCCGCGCTGCTGCCTCGTTACATTTTCATCATTCAGCTTGCGGGTGATATATTGAAGACTTTGTCCTTCCTCAGTATACAGTCTGAATATTCTTTTGACGATTTCCGCCTCTGACGGTTCAACTACAAGCTTCTTATTATCAAGCGAATATCCAAACGGCGCCTGCGCTCCGTTCCAAAGACCGCTTCTTGCTTTTTGCTGTCTGCCGGCAAGCGTTTGTTCGTGGATATTTTCAAGCTCGACCTCTGCAACGGCTCCCATAATATTGGCAATCATTTTTCCTGTTGCCGTAGAAGTATCGATGCCGTCTTTTACGCCCAGAAGCCCTACACCGTAGCTTGCAAGCTCCTGGAGATACTTTGCTGTGTCGCTGGTGTTTCTGGCAAATCGGGAAAGCTTGAAGACAAGGACATATTTTATATTATCCTTTTTTCTTCGTATATCCTCCATCATTTGGCTGAACGCAGGTCTGTGTTCGGCGTTCTTGCCGGATTTGCCTTCATCAGAGTATTTTCCTACGATGCTGATGTCCCGCCTCTTGGCAAAGTCTCTGATTTCTTCTTCCTGCGCATCAAGAGAGAAGCCATCCACCTGTATGAGCGTGGAAACACGAGTATAGATATATGCGTTCTCCATGAACAGCTCATCTCCTTTCCGTAAAATCCTCTAACGCTTTTCCATGTTTCATTATATTGTCAGTAGTATTTTTCTATATGGGTTTATTATAAACAATGACACAGATATTATCAAGTACCTATATGTAAATTCCGAGGGCGGGGAACCGGTGGGTTCCCCGTTATCCTCCGTATCACCGATTTCTTTCGTCTTATATTTTAACAGCAGTTCAGCTATCATAACGGAGCAGCGAATAAAGTTTCGATCCTGCATCAATTCGTTCCTGTAGTTTTCCAAATACAAGTCCTTTCCAGCCAGCCAGCTATTCAAGCATTATTTCATATACAACTCACTTTCTGTCATCCACGTACTGCGATGACGATGTCTTATTTCTGCTGTCTTTGATGAATCGAGGCTCAAGTCAAATCATCCTTGCGGTTACATTGACAGCTCCTCTTTTTTGTGAATCCTTTTCTGCGGTGCGGGTGTCCTATCTGCTTTCAACATCACCATGACACTTTCTTTTTTCTCTGGAATCTCTGCTTCATGGAGCACTGTGTCCACACAATACCGGATTTGCCGGATAATTTCCGAATCCATATTTGCAGATTGCAGTTGGTCATTGAGCTTCTTGTTTTCCTTTTTGAGCATCCGCACTTCGGCTGCAAGCTTTTCACGGTCTTCGTTGGTGATGTTGTTTGCTTTCAAATACCGAATTGCTTTGTTGTATTCGGCGAGTTCGTCCCCGTGTGCCTCTGCATACTTTTCTCTTATACTTTTGAATCCACGCTTGGATTTATCGGCAATCGGCTTCAGGCGTGCGCTGGTGTCGATATAACCGATGCCGGTTTCCAGACGCTTGATGCGCTTTTCGTTGGCTTTGACTTTGTCGATAATCGGCTGTTGGGATTTAAGCATGACCTTGAAATCTTCCATAGTTGTGATCCCTGTTTCCTGCAGCCAGTTGAAGATTTTAGAACGTTGCTTCAAATCTACGACAGAACCTTTTTGTTTCGCGTATTTATTCCAGTCAAAACGCTGATTCTTTCTCATATCATAATAGGCATTGACAAAATCCAGAATCGTGGGCTGGGGTGCTTCTTTCTCGGTGAATTCCGAAATCTTCCGCACCACGGATTTGAGCCAGGCGGACAGATCGGTCAGCAGTCGCCGCAGCGAAGAAAGCGCGCTGTTATGCTCTTTTATCCGGCGGTTGTATTCACCGATCTCCGTGCGGATTCCTTTTTCCTCCATGTGGGCGACCGCCGGACCGAGATGAATCGTCGGAAGCTCCGCCTTGCCCTGGCGCTCAAAGGAGCGAAGATCGAGCCGTTCGGGGATACCGTTTTTCTCAAAATACCGATTGACCGCCTTCGCCCATTCGGTACGCCAAACCTCGGCGTACTTTCTGTCGTTCCAGTCAACGGTGTTTTCCTTATGGCTTTTCCATTCGCCGGACGGGAGCCGGATGCGTTCGCCGTTTTCGTCGAGATCGTAAACCTTGCGCGCTTTCGGAAGCCACTTCCCGTTTTCGTTCATCGCCCGCATTGTCAGCAGAATATGCGCGTGAGGATTGCCGTCGCCTTTGTCGTGAATCGCAAAGTCCGCGATCATGCCGCGGGAGACAAATTGCTCCCGGCAGTAATCGCGGATCAAGGCTTCATATTCGTTTTTGGGCAGTTCTATTGGCAGCGCCATGATGATTCCCCGCGCAAGCTGGGCGTTCCATTGTCCTTCGACCTTCTCGGCGGCATTCCACAGTGCCTGACGGTCTGCGTATTCCGGCGGAGCATTGGGTGGAAGGAGAATGCCTTTTGCCAAGACCTCGCCGGATTTATAGCTGTAGTTTTTTGTCTTCAAGTCGTACTCGCTGAAAAACTTTTCGCCGCTCTGATAGGCGGCTCCGGCAACGGCGGACTGCCGTTTGCTTCTTTGCCGGATAGAGATTGAAAAATGCGGACATGCGATAATGAATCACCTCCATTCCCACAAGTCGCGCTTTGCGACCTTAAAACAGGGTAGCCGGAACGGCGCAGGGGCTTGCCCCTGTGATTGGAGCCTGCGAGAATCCAACAACCTTGTAAACGCAAGAGCACCGGGAAACCGGTGTATAATTGCGCCCTCTTTCATCGGGTCTCATCCCCGGTGTCTTCTTTTCCGGCGTTTTGGATCATCGCCTTTAGGAGCGCGTCAACGGCAGGCTGACGGAACGCCGTGAGCAGGAGCTCGTGTACCTGTTTGTCGGTCAGCAGCAGCGGTTTCAGAAGGAATGCTTCCAACATCCCGCCGCGAGTGAAGATTCTCCGGTTCCGCTGCTTCCGGAGAAGCCCTTTTTCAGCGGCTTCCATAGCCTTGATCTCATTTTTCAGTTGTCGCATCTTTGCCTCATTACGGGTTTTTTCATCATTCAGTCGTTCAAGCTCCTTGTTCATCGGCACCTCCTGTATATTGGCGAACATCGCCTTCTCGCTGTGTACATACGTACATATCGTTTTACCGCAAGCTGCTGTTACAGTAGGGTTTCACCAACAGCTCGATTCCGAGAAATCCCCAGACGCGCCGTCCGGCAGAATTCGTAATGGTGTTGGTGTGCTCGAGATTGTATTTCTTCTCGTTCTCCACCAGAAAATCACTGACGGAACGGGGCTTCAAAGGCGTCATTGCATTTTCCTCACACCAGATGGCATAGGTTTCATAGATTTCCTTGGAAGAGGCACTGCAATCGGCTTTGAGCCGCACATAGCCCTCATCCTCCATAAAATCGATCAGGTTGTTGGAGTCCCGTTTTACGTACTCGCGGTTATTGCGGATGCGCTCACTTTCCGTGAATTGGAATTTGTTTGAAACAAGCCGCTGCAATCCCGCAAACATCCAGAGAAAAACGCCCTCCGCCTCATCCTTCATTTTGTCGGCGATATCCGGATCATCCATCCTGTCTGTCGCCTTTTCTTTCGTGGTCAGAATGAGCTGACGGCGGTAAAAGCCGTTGGAGCGGTCATAAAGCGCCTGCAAATCTCCGTTGGAGAAGGCGAGCAGTCGGCAGAACATCCAGCCCTGATAGCTCTGCTTGCCCTTGCGTTCCAAATCCATTTTCCCCTGTGCGGTAACGATGGATTTTACATAGTTGGTCTGTTTCAGCGCTTCCATTTTCATATCGTCATCGATCATAAGAAGCTGGTGTTCAAGGTCGGCGCGGGCGAATCGGTTTTCCGAGACTTTTCCGATGCTGCCGTCCTTCATGTTGCTGCCGAAGACAGCGTTCATGACGCTGCCGATCTGGCTTTTTCCTTCGCCGCCCTTTCCCTTGATAATCATCATTCTCTGACCTTTGGTAGAGGGGATGAGGCAGTATCCGAGGTATTCCTGCAAAGCCGGGATATCTTCCTCATGGAACAGGTCATGCAAAAATCGCAGCCACTTTTCCGGTCTCGGAGCATCGGGATCGTACCTGATCGGCAAACGGCTGCGGACGATCTCAGGCTTTCCGGGGACAATCGTCCCGTCCAGATACAGCGTTCCGTTTGCAAGATGAACTCTGTCCTGCTGCGGCGCAAGATCGATACCCGTACTGTAGAATTTCAAAAGCTCCACGATATTGTTGATGGTGTGCGGTACGTTTTTGACGGCGCAGATTTTCAGCTCATGATAGATTTTCTGTTTCAACGGGCGCTCGTCCGTCATGTGTCCCTCCGGTGTAAAGAAGGCGCTGCAATCATAAGCGAGCTGATGATTGCGTGTGAACTCTTCGCAGAATGCCGCCTCGACAATATCTTTTCCGTTCCACCAGATTGGGCAATCAAGCAGCTCGTCCATTGGCATGCACCCCCTCCAATCTGTAACGCAGCTTTTCTATCAGACCGTTTTGAAGCAGGTCGTCCACGGTTTTTACGCGCTCCTCCAATGTTGCGGCGCATAAAAAATCTGCCAAATACTCGATTGTGTCGAGCATCTGACAGGCTTCCACGAAACGGTCGTCGAATTCTTCATTCGGCGTTTTCGGTGCGTATTCGGTCTTCCAGCGGCGGAGCAGCTGCTCATATTCCGTGAGAACTGAAATGCACAGCGTTTCGTCCTTCCGGAACTGCGCGAGATACGGTCTTACCGGCATCAAAGTCGGCGGCTTGTCCGGGTCAATGCCAAAATCCACGGCAATACGGTGAATAACCTCCGTAAAGCTCAGCCCCAGAAGCTTTGCTGACAGGTCGATGACATCCCCGTGCGCCCCGCAGGCGAAGCAGTAGAAGTGGTCGTCATAGAGCTTCATACTCGGGTTGGTGTCGTTGTGGAACGGGCATAGCGCCATCCCGTTCCTGTGTACGGTCAATCCGTACTGTCGTGCGGCGTCGGCAGGTGCAACCTTTGCTTTAATGATTTCGATTTGTGACATGCTATCACTCCTTCGTAAGATTTAGCCTGGCAAAATGTCCGGGCTATGTACGGCGCCTGCCCGCAGCGGCTTGAAGGAAGGAATTTCGGAAGCCGCTTCCGAAATTCCTCAATCTCCGGCCATTCTCTGAAACTCTCTGATGGCTTCCACCTCCGACTGGTAGAACCAATCACTATATGGATTCTTCTTTACAAGCTTGGCTGCATTGCGGATTTTACGAATCGCATATTCGATCTCACGGGATTTGTACCCCATCTTCAATGCACTGATAGATAAGTTCGCGATAAGGACGCAGGATTCATAGGACATACGATCCTGCAGCCACATACGACCAATCTGTTCCAGTATGCCGTGCTTCCCGGTGGCGGTTTGTGTTGCGTCATCGGAACGCCAGAGCATATGGCTGTCCGGAATTTCGGAAGCGGCTTCCGAAATTATATTGATTGCCTCAAACATATACTTTGCATTGACCTGTGTACGGCGAGTACCGTCTAAGCAGGAAGTAGTCCCGATATCTATCGGAGGCCTACCGCGCTTTCGATTTTCGGAAGCCGCTTCCGTTATTCTGTTCTGTTCTTTCATGTTGCACCTCCGGCAAATTTCTCTCAGATAAAGAACAAGCGAGGCTCCGTCTTTTGACAAAGCTTCGCTTGTTTTCTCCCTCTCCATAGTATATGGGCATGGGGGAATGTGTTTTGTTCCAATTTTGAGAATTTTTTTGAAAAACTTTTTCGGTACGTATGTACACAGCGAAAAGGCGCAATTCCTACTCTATATGCTTGTCTATGAATTCGCCGTATTCCTTGCTTACAAAATCGTCAAAACGATTTGCCACCTGCCGGATTCGCTTTGAAACTGCGCTCGGCACCTTGAAACCAACCCTCTCTGCGATTTCTTTCTGAGAATAACCCGCGGCTCGAAGCTCCAGAATTCTCTGATCCGTCTCACTCAAACGGCTTTTGAAATCATCCATCTTGGCTTTTTCCAGAACCCTCGTTTCAAATTCCGCACTTGGGTCAGCGATATCATAGAGAGCATCGCCGTTGATTGACAGCCCGTTTGCTCTGATTTCCTCCAAGGACAGGGCGGGTATTGTCCGGCTGTGCATCCATGAGCGCATGAAGTCCCGCTTCTGAACGCTTTTTCCGGCATAATCCTCCGGCTGACGGGATTTCCATATCTCGTCAATAAGCGGCTGCCAGTTTTCCTCTTCGACGGTTATTTTGGTGAGGTCTTCAACAAACACGCTGAATTGCTCGTATGTCAGCCAATCAATGTCATGCGCTGTGGGCTCCGTAAAGAGCTCCTGGAAGCTGCCGCCGTCAGACGCCTCGATCCTGTTGCGGAAATGTGGGAGAATGAGATATGCCATTCTCCACAATGGGAAGTCGCCGGAATACTTCTGCCAGTCTCCGGGGATGTCCTGATACTTGCCGCCCTTTTTCGGAACCTGAAAGAACTGCCAGGCAGCCCAGGCATAGCAATCCCATACAAGCTCCAAAAAGCTGTCGCTTTTCAGCATACTGCGGTACTTTTCGCTGTCGAGCAAACGCTGGATATTTCTCGGCAGTTCCAAATACTCCGGACGCTTCTCCACAAGCTCACGCGGCAGCGCATAGAACATCCGCAGCCAGGAAAGGTTGCTGCTTAGGGGGATTTCGATGATCTGTTCCAGGAGGATTACGATATAGCCTCTTTGTTCTTTCATACGTTGTCACCAATAGAGTCAAGATCGTCACGCGCTGCAACAAACCGTACAAGATAATTGCTGTCTGACTTGCCTTTGTTTATTATTTGCCTTAAATACGAATCATCCTCATTAACCTGTATTCGCCCCAGACGAGTTAAGATTGCAATCTTAGCTGCTTGTGATCCAGTATCCATGATTTGCGATAGATGAATCAAAGCAAGGCGTTTTGCATTTTCGAAATTAGTTAGCTCAATCAGACATGTGGTCGCGTAATACTTTACATCTCGCTCCTTATGCTGTGACATAAAAATGCTATAATACAAAAATGCTGAAATGAGAGTATCATCCTCCAATTGATCTTTTGCGCACTCAAGAAAATCAGTTATTATCTTCAAAAACTGCACAATGGTATACGCTTCCGATGAATCTGTTGAATATAGCTGATCAAGCAGACCTTCGCAGCCTGGTTCGAAAGAACTGTAAATAAAGAGGTAATACTGGAATGATAATATGCGATTTGTATCTTTTGAGAAAAATCCCATCTCATTTCCGATAGAAAAAACTGCAGCATTGGCTATCATTTGGTCGCCTATTTCATTCCAGAGTTCTTTTTGTTCACGGCTTCTGAAATATACAAATTGCAAAAGACGAACCGCCGATCTCTTGGCTTGTATTGTTTGCTTTTCTGAAGATAGAGTTTCAATTCCTGCATCGATAATGCTTTTTAGCAATTCTGAACCGAGAATGATTTCCTCTGTTTTTAGAATATTATAAACCACATCAAGGCTTTCGTAGGCATATCCAGAATATGTCCCATTCATTTCCTGCGTTTCGTTGCGAGATTTTGCTTCCGCTATATACGATTTGATGTGCTCAGAGAAGTCTTGATTTCGTTGTGCTGACATTTCCAACAAGAATGTATGCTTATAAAAATCAGGATACTTTTCCGCTATTACTGCTTCAAGGTCTTCGTATAACACCTCAGTAGTCTTGCAAAACCGGATAACTGCCGAAGAATAGTATTGATCAAAGAGTTGTTCGTTTTCTGTCGCTGTCACATCAAGTAATACTTGTTTTACCTTGAGCTGATCCTTCTGAGTAATCTTTTCAAAATCAATACTGCGAAGCACCTTAAAACAATCCATATATAAGCGCTTCAACCCATGATGAAACACCTCACGTATAAAGGCAACAATATCTTTGCCATTCATACGGTAAGTGTTCTGTCCAAAAAAATCAAAAATAAAAGTATTGATATTGTCAACACGCTTATCGTCTTGAACCCACCTCATAGCGTAATCTATCAATTCGCTATAAAGAGCAGAATATGCTGTATCGCTCATATAATATCCAAGCCGGCTGGCCAGAAGATATTTAGACATTATTTGATGAATAGGATCAAACATATTATTGATACAATCCATAATCGAATCAATATCCTGACCATTGAGGATATCTATGGATTGATTATATGTCCTGATTACCGCATCAAGTTTCTTCAAGTCTCGGTTGATTATAAGATACTTAATGTATTCGACAAGCAATTCATGATCTTCATAAAGAATACAGAGCATCGAATAAATCGAAATGAGCCTGTCTCGCGTTATCTCTGTTTGAACAATAGATCCGTGCATTTCAGCAATGCAAAAAGCATTTGCAAGCGGAGAAAAAATCTGATCCAGTCCACCCCAGTTTGTTGTGTAGGGAGAAATGCTTAACTGAGAATAATATTTTTTGGCTATCTCTTCCTGCATGTTTTCGACTTGTCTATCCAAGTACGGGAAATACACCGGTTCGCCGCTCGTATCTATTAGTTTTTGACCCGGATTTTCAAGAGTGAATGTGCTATTTCTTTCGTCAATTCGTCCTTGGACATGTCGGATATCGATTGCGATGTCGTTTGCAATCCACGTTGGAATACCTTGCTTATTAATCGCAGTAGAAACAGCTTGCTGAAGCAACATAAGACATTCATCATACTTAGTGAGATAGTAGCATTTTTGAGCCTGATATCGCAGCTGCAAAACTTCGCATATTTCCCCGTTATTCTCTTTGCTCACTTCGGTGCATATGCTATCGATAATAGTCTCATCAAAGGGCTTTTGAAAAATAACGGTTTGCAGATGCTCAGACAGCAGTCTTTCGAGCGATGTTTCTTCATCCTCTTTATTAAGCGGGTTCACCGGAAGTATATTTTTTGTGAGTACACATGCAACATGCGGGTATTTTGAAAAACTCGTGGCTGGAAGCGAATATGTTTCAGTGATTAGCGCCTTAGCACTTATTGGCTCGACTTCGCTCTTTTCGACCGAAAACAGTTCTTCCTTCTTCTTATATACCGCGATAACGTCCTGCATCACGCTATCGTATGCTTTGGAGACGATGTCAGAAAACTCGTGTGCAAGAGCATACTTTGCTGATTGCAGTTTTCTGACATCTTCCTGCATGGGGGTTGGCTCTTTCTTGTTCTCATCGCAAAAAATATAAAGCAATCTTAAATGCTTGTCTTTTGCTCTTTTTTCTTCACTTAAGACAGCCGGAGGAACCCCATCCGCATTATCAACGAGAAAGATACAGAGATTTGAATTGTCAACATAATCCAAATAAGCACTTTGCGTGTCTTCGCTGCTGGCTGGATCTGTTTCAAAAACATATGTTTCTACCAAGCCTGTTACATCTAACAGCTTCTGTAACGATTTCCTTGCGATGGTGTATTTCCCGCCACATTTAGAACTGATAAAAACTCTCAGTTTATGCTCAATGCCCGAATAACTCATAATAAACCTCTTTCTCCTATGTGGTACATAGCCGATACTATAGCTATCGACCATTACAGCTCCTTAAACCTCTCGGCCAAAAGCGCAAAGGTAGAACTCGACCTGATCTGCCCCGCCGGAATAAACAAATACTGCCACTCCTTGTATCCGTTGGCTTTGCCCCAACGGGAGGCAACGGCGCAATACTGTATCCCTCGCTCTTTCTTTGCGATTACATCCGGGTCATTGAGCTTATCCTCGCCCTTGACCTCCACAAGATAAATAATATCCTCGGTTTCTACCACGAAGTCCGGCTCGTACGCATGGCCGTGGTTATAGGTGATATTGAACTCACGGGGATGCGGTCTAAGCCAGTTGATGACATCAGAATCTGTTTCCATCACACGGGCAAGCGTCAGCTCTCCGTCCTTGCTATGGAACTTCGCCTCACTGAAAACGCCCTTTTGAATACCGGTAAACAGCACATTCCTGATATCCTCGGTAAAGGATTCAAAAAGGCCGACCTTTTCTCTCCAGCTATAAGTCTGCTGGAGATTATATTCGCGGGTACCAACGACCTCCTCTTGCAGAAAGCCGTTCTTACAGTAAAAATGCTGCATCATTTGCGCATACAGTTTGTTTGCGATATCGCGCTTATACATCATAACGATATTGCGCATGCCGTTCTCGCCGTGGTTCGCTGTATAGTGGTCGCAAAGCCGGGAGATCATTTTGAACAAAAGCGCAGAGCATTTTTCATAGTCGATCTCCGGCTTTTTGCGCAGCTCATCCAGAATTACTTTCTTGGGGTTATAGCCTTCAAAATCAATGGCGTCTCCCTTGATGCGCTGGCGATCTGCCATGTCTTCAAGGTTCTGGATTAGCAATTCATTGCGAATAGGCACATGATTAAAGGCCGACACATCGAGATCAAAATCCACAAACACATATTCCTCAACGCCGGCATCCGTGATCTTGATACGGGGAATCGGGATGAACTTTGCTTTTGCGGCGATATGTGTCTGCTCCGTCTGATACAGCATCCATGCGGCCAACGGCATCTCATTTTCATGGAACGTAACGCCCAAGTCCTTATCCACAGAGAGCTGTGCAGCAACCGTATCAACAATTTTCTGTGCGGTTTGAGGTGTAACGGTATGCTCTGGCTCGGTCTGAATGCTGCGGGAAACCTCCTGCCGGATCAGCGTCTGCGCTCTGGAGATCACAGCGTCGGTCTGCTCTGTCCGCTCAATCTGTGTGAAGGAATATGCTTCATCGTGGCTTTCGTTGGACGGCATGTCAAACGATAACTGCGTGGTGGTAACCTGTTCCGGCACAATTTCTTCCGCCTTGATAACATTCCCTGCCTTGAAAATGGAATCACCGCGCTGCGCCTCCGCCAGAATATCATTGAATTTATCATGGGCAGTCAGCATGACGGCATCTACATCCCGGTCACCGGTGCGCTCCCCATAGGGCAGGCGCAGACCGCGACCGACCATCTGCTCTCGCAGAATTTTGGATGCGGCTGTCCGAAGCGGAACGATGGTATAGAGGTTGTTGACATCCCAGCCTTCTTTGAGCATATTGACATGGATCACGATCTCCACCGGATTTTTCGGGTTTTCCACATCCAGAAGCAGACGAGTGTTAGCTTCGGTCTCTGCGCCTTTCTGTTTAGAGTGGACGATTATCGTTTTGTTGCGATATGCGCCACTACGGAATTCGTCTGACTTTACGAATTGCTCCACCCAGGTTGCGTGATCTGTATCCTTGCAAACTACGAGCATAAACGGCTTCACCACAGGCTTGCCGTGATTGGCAGCGTAGACTTCCAATTTGCGCTTTGTGCTTTCATGGCAGGTGATGCCGTCCAGCAGCATCATTTTATCCAGCTGTTCATCACCGAAGTTATAGAAATCAATGTCCGAGCGGGTCACGGCATATGGGGTGCGGGTATAGCCATCCTCGATTGCCTTGGACAGAGGGTATTCATATACCACATTTTTGAACGGCACCTGCTTGTTCCCCTTGGTCACCAATGGTGTCGCTGTCAATTCCAATCCCAGCAGCGGATGCAGCTCGTTCAGCGCCTGTGCCCCCTTTTCTGCCCGGTAATGGTGTGACTCATCCATAATGAGCACAAGATCCGGCAAGTCGGACAACGCCTGATAGAACGAGTCCCCAATGAGCTCGTTCACCTTTTTCATATTTGCGCCCTCTTTGTTGAATTTATCGATGTTATACACGAAGATGTGAACATCGGATTCAAACAGGGAGAGCGTTTTTTCGCGGTAATCGTCATCCGTAATGATCTGCGGCGGCGTGCTGAAACAGCCAAGCCCCTTGAACACATACTTGGCGCTGTTGTTATCACTGAGATCCTTTTTGAGTTTTTCAAAAATCGTGGTATTGGGAGCGACAACGAAAAAGTTCCTGATATGGTGCTGCGTGTAAAGGTAAGCGATAAAGGCTCCCATCAAGCGAGTCTTGCCGACGCCGGTCGCCAGAGCAAAAGTCAGGGACATAAAGTCACGCTCAAAATCGGAGCAGATCGGATACATAGCGTGGACAGCACCCAGTGCCGCTTTCAGATTCATGCCCTTGCGGAGCTGTACGGCGTTGGTGATCTCTTCAAGAATCTTCAACGATTGCGTCTGCGGCTTGCGGAGAGACATGACACCACTGATATAATCCGTTGTATAGAGCGGAAAATCGTTAGACATCCTCTTCCTCCTCGTCGCAATCATCATACACCGGCGGGTGTACGATATTCAGGTTGTAATCTGCTTTGCCGAACTCGCAGCGTTCCAGCAGCATTTGCGGGATTTTCTTCACTGTGATATTATCGTATGCCTTGTCCAGTCCGCTATCAAAAGAGCGGCAAGCGATGATCAGATACTCGCCTTCCTCCATGGTGTCCTTGATGGAGTCCAGATAGGGGCTGTTCAGGTGGCGGGTCGTTACAAAGAGATAGCTGTTCTCGTTGCCCACAGACTGTTTCCAGAACAGATCTCCGTCCGGCTGATAGCGGAATCCCTCGTGCAGAGCCACCGCCGCTGCCAGCATATTGGCATCATAGTCCTCGTTGATGACATATTCGTCAAAGGGGTCTTTGTTGATTAGGGTGGGTGCTACCTCATAGAAACGATAACCACCACCGCCTTGCCAGTTCTGCGCCTTGGTAATGCCGCCGGGGTCTTTTCCGGCAATGACCTTATCCATGCGCACTTTGCAATGGGTATAGGCGTGATTGCCCATTTCCACGCCGATCCAGCGCCGTCCCATTTTTTGTGCGACGGCAGCGGTGGTACCGGAGCCAAGGAAGGAATCAAGAACCAAGTCACCGGGGTTGGTTGCAATGTGGATGATGCGCTGAATGAGTCCTTCCGGCTTGGGTGTATCAAAAATATTATCTTTCCCGAACAATTCCATTATTTCTTTTTTTGCGGAGTCAGTGTGCCCGACTTCATCACTTGGCCACCAAGTCCATGGTGCTACTCCAGGGACTTCCGAGAGATAACGAATTTTATTTGGCTGGCTGTTATTATCCTTTCCAAAATAAATCCGTCCATCAGAAAGAAGCTCTTCAAATGTTTTCTTGGATAACGACCAGCATCGCCCAGCCGGAGGTGTGTGAATCTTTCCACCAGGCGCTTTTATCTCATAGAATTGATCTGGGGTTGCATGACCTGCTTGAGCCGTCATGGGGACTGGACGCCAACGCCCCCGTGGGTCGTTGTTTGGATTTTTGTAGACTTTAGCTTGCTCTTCAGTCATTGGGACTAAGTTCCGCACTTCTTTAAAAGACACCGTATCCTTTGCGTACACAAGAATGTATTCATGTACGTCACCGATAGATTCACGATTTTCACGGGAATACCGTTTCTGCCAGACAATCTGTGCAACAAAATTATGCCGACCAAATAGTTCGTCGCACAAAACCCGCATATATGCCTGTTCTGAATCGTCAATGCTGATCCACAAACTACCGACAGTATCATCAAGAAGATTCCAGAGAATTTCAAGGCGTGGACGCATCAGATTAAGCCAAATACTGTGCTCCAGATTGTCATCGTAGTGTTCAAAGGCAGAGCCGGTGTTATACGGCGGATCGATATAGATACACTTTACCTGTCCGGCAAATTTGCTCTCCAGCGCTTTCAGTGCCAGCAGATTATCCCCATGGATCAGCATATTCTGCGTATCCGGATCGGCGGCAGTGTTGGAAAGCTCCGCATTCTCAATCAGCAAACGAGGCTCGACCCGAATCGGCTCGTCTTTACCGTACCATGTCAGTTCCAGTTTGTTAGCCATAATATCTCTCCCATAATCTGCTGACAATTCATTATAAAGATCTCGCAGTCCAATAAACCGGACTTACAGGCTCAAACTGTGCTCGTCCAGCAGGAAGTTTCGGACACCGATGGTCACGATCCCCATATCGTTTCTTCGCACCTTGATGTTATCCCGCACGATGATGATTTTCTTGAAGGAATCGCCGATAGCGTTCAGCGGGCGTTCCTCCTGCTCCCGCTTTCCCTCGGTGTTCATCGCAAAGGCAGACTGAATATAATACTTCTCACTGCCGCGGGTCACGACAAAGTCCACCTCAAGCTGCTTTTTCGTGGTCTTGTTCTCGCTGTTCTTGCCAAACTGTTCCACAAGTCCCACGTCCACATGATACCCACGAATACGCAGTTCGTTGTAGATGATGTTCTCCATGATGTGGTTTTCTTCCATCTGCCGGAAGTTCAGTCTCGCATTGCGCAGCCCCACGTCCTCAAAGTAGAACTTTGCCGGAGAACCGATATACTTTCTTCCTTTGATATCGTAACGGACCGCCTTGCTCACCAAGAAGGCGTCCATAAGATAGTCCATATACTTTTTCAGCGTCTTGTCGCTGATGGTCTTTTTCTTGACGCTTTTGAAGGCGTTCGCCAGCTTCAAGGGATTCGTCAGCGAACCAACGGCGGAGGCGAGAATGTCCACCAGCTCGTCCAGCTCCTCATGATGGCGCACCTTATGGCGGTCGATAATGTCGCTGAGATACACCTTCTGAAACAGTGACATCAAGTATTCCGCCTTTTCCTCCGTCGTTTCGCGGGAGAGGATCAGCGGAAGCCCGCCGTAGGTGAAGTAATCGTCCCATGCTTCGTCGGCGCTGCCCTCGTAAACGGAGCAGTATTCCCGGAAAGAGAGCGGATAGATGCGTATTTCGTCCCCGCGGCCGCGGAACTCTGTGACCAAATCAGAGGAGAGGAACTTGGAGTTGCTGCCGGTCACATAGACGTCTGCATTGCGAATATGCATAAAGCTGTTGAGCACATCCTCAAACTCGGCAAGGAGCTGCACTTCGTCCAGAATAATATAGTAGGTGTCCTTGTCAACGATCTGCTCTTTTACATATTTCAGCATATTGTCGGGATCGCGCAGTTCTTTGTTACTGCGGTCATCCAGGGCGATCTCGATGATATGGTCTTCCCGAACGCCCTTTTCCAGCAGATAATTATGGAACAGGTTGAACAGAAGGTATGACTTCCCGCACCGGCGAACACCCGTCACGATCTTGATCAATCCATTCTTCTCGCGCCGGATCAGCCGATCCAGATAGATATCCCGTTTGATCTTCATATTGACCTCCTGCTTCCGGAACAAATGTGCCTACACCTTTTTTCGTAATTATTATATAGGATAACCACGCAAAAGTCAAGTATTCTCCATAAGTTCATGTGTCCAGTATAGAAGCATCTAAAGAAAAGGCGCAGCTCACCGACCGGTAGAAATCGGCGGGCTGCGTCATGTTCATTCTAATCCATCAGCCGATGCTCTGGCTTGCCTTGTACATATGTTTTCGGATCACCCTCCAGCACCAGTTGTGCATATTCAAGAGGCTTGTTGTAGATTAGCCAGTCCAGCTCCGACCGCTGATACATATGGTCGGCGAACTCATTCTCCACGGCAATGGTATCAATGGAAATCAAGGAGCCATCAGAGTATTTCAGTTCCACGCAGGCGGTGTCCATGTTATATTCACAGGAAATCAGTTTGCTCAAAGCTTGCGCTCCTTTCTCGCATTCACGAAATCATCCCGAAATGCCGCAGCGCATCCAAGATTGCTTTTTCTTTATCCGGCGGGCATTGGGGAACATGGGCATCCTTGGACTTTGGCTTGTTGTAGCTGTCACCGACCTCCAGCCCGCATTTCCGTTTAACTTGGGATATGTACAGGGAGGAGACCTTCATCCCGGTTTGCTCCAACACATACTCCTTGATCTGCGGATAAGTGGCTTGTCCGCGCTTTTCTTGCAGCATTTCATCGACATTCACATCAACGTTGATATGCATCCCATTTCTCCGCACTAAGAGACACACCGTCTCGACATGATGTGTCATCGGGAACATATCCACGGGCTGAACCGACATCGGGGAATAGCCTGCGGCGGCGAGTATTTTGCAGTCGCGGGCAAGCGTTGCGGGGTTGCAGGAGACATATGCGATGCGTTCGGCTCCGCTGTTTACAATTGCATCAAGAGCGGGCTTTTCCGCTCCGCGGCGCGGCGGATCGAGCAAAATTGCCGAGAAGCGTTTGCCTTCCGCAACGAGGCGGGGCAGGGCTGTTTCGGCATTTTCGCAGATGAATTCCGCGTTTTTGATGTTGTTGAGTTTTGCATTCCTACGGGCATCCTTAACGGCGGGCGGAACCGCTTCAATGCCCAGAACGGAGCGGGCGCGTTGAGCCAAAAGCAAGGAAATCGTGCCTATCCCGCAAAAAACATCCGCAACATCATCGTTTGCAGTCAGGTTCAATGCATTTGCGGCGGCAAGGTACAGCTTTTGTGTCTGTTCGGGGTTCACCTGCAAAAAGCTGTGCGCACCGACGTTGAATTTCAATCCGCAAACCGTTTCGGCAAGTTCCGCGCTGCCGAACAGCAGTTCGGTTTTGCTGCCGATACCGGGATCACGCGGGTTGCGGTTGATTCCGTGGATACAGGATGCAAGCGACGGCAGACCGCGTTTCAGCATTGAAACAAGTTCATCCGAATGCGGAAGCGCGCCTGTTGTTACTATCGCAGCCATCGTTCCGCCCTCGGTTCTGCGCACCATAAGCTGCCTCAAAGTCCCGCTTTTTTGTTTTTCATCGAAGGCGCGGATGTCGAACAAATTCGCCCATTCGGCAACGATTCTTTTCGCCGTCATTGCCTCTTCGTTCTGAATCATGCATGTTTCAGCGGGCACGAGTTTATGGCTTTTTTGTTCGTAATAGCCTGAAAGAACCTGCCGAAGGTTTTTCTTATTTGTCTTTTCGGCATTTGCAAACTGAAAAACGGCCTTGTTTCTGTAATGTTCGGGCTTGTCCGCGCCGATGCACGGAAGAACTTCAATCCCGCGAAAGCCTCCTATGCGCTCCATTGCGCTGCGCACGGTTTCGCGCTTCATGCGGAGCTGCTCCGCATAGCTCATGTGAAGAATATCACAGCCCCCGCATTCGGCATAATGCGGGCAGGGCGGAATTACCCTTTCTGCCGACGGCCGAAGGATTTTTTGAAGTTTCGCTTCCGCAAACGAGGGTGCGGCTTTTTTTATTTCCGCTTCAACGGTTTCTCCGCAAATTGCGCCCGGCACGAATACAGCCATGCCGTTATGCCTTGCAATCCCCTGCCCCTCCGAACCGTACGCCGTGATTTCAAGCGTCACCGCCGAACCTGCCGACAGCTCCGAACGGTTATCCTCGGCGGTTATGCCGGCATTCATTCGTTTTCTGTTTAAATCCATGAATTTTTCCGTTTGCTTCCTTTTCCGTTCACTGAGCCGCACTCAGAATTTTGCCATAACCGAATTCAGGTCATAAAGTTTATCATCAAAGCAATCCCGCGTTGAAACTGCTTCCGCAAGCGGAACGCTGATAATGCGGTTGTCCCTTATGCCGACGGCGTATCCGAAGTTCTCTCGCAAATCGTTATTTTCCGCCGCTCTGCTTCCCGCACGGTCCGTTCCGCGCATATTCGCCTCGTCCGCAAGCAGTTCAACCGCACGCTGCCCCATTTTAGCGGCAAGCACTCTGTCGAACGCGGACGGGTTGCCGCCGCGCTGGATATAGCCAAGCACCGTCGCCTTTATCTCAACATCGGTGTATTTTCGGACATATTCGCAGAAATCCTCCGCTTTGCCCGCGCCTTCGGCGATCATAACAATGCTTGTGAGCTGTCCGCGGAGTTTGTTTGCGGCAAGCCGGTTCGCCGCATCCGCCCATGAAAGAGGACGTTCCGGAACGAGAATTATGTCTGCCGCGCCTGCAACACCCGCCCAAAGTGCAATATCTCCGCATCTTCTTCCCATGACCTCGATAACGCCGACCCTGTCATGCGCACGCATCGTGTCGCGAATTTTATAAATCTCGTTCATAACATTGTTCACGGCTGTATCGAACCCAATGGTAAAATCCGTATACCCCATATCGTTATCGATCGTTCCCGGAATGCCGATGACGGGAATGCCGCGCTTGCTGAGAGCATCCGCACCTTTAAAGCTGCCGTCGCCGCCGATGACGATAAGCCCTTCAATTTCGTATGCACGCAGAACGGAAATTGCCTTTTCGATTCCGCCCTCCGTTTTAAACTCCTCGCTCCGCGCCGTGCGAAGTATCGTTCCTCCCTTGTGCATTTTGCTTTCAACGTCGGCATGGGCAAGGTACCCGACCCTGCCTTCAATAAGGCCTTTGTAGCCGTGGTAAATGCCCATTACCTGCAAATCGATATCCACCCCTGTTTTGAAAACGGCGCGTATCGCCGCATTCATGCCCGGAGTGTCGCCTCCGCTTGTTAAAACTCCGATTCGTTTCATCTTTTGCCCCTTTATTGCTTATTTCGCCTTAATCTCAATATTATTTTTTGCGGACAATTTTTACATTCTCTTCCCCAAGCATACGCTTCAGTTCAAACAGCAGCTCCTCCGCACAGTTCACGCAGCAGTGGCGCGGCGCAAGCAAAACCTTTCCCGTTGCCGCATCGCGAAACAAAACCTCCGTGTTTCCGGGAAATCTGTGCAGCAGTTCAACAGCCGCATTCCGAAGATGCAGCGCGTCGGAAAGAAAATTCAGCGCAAGTCGCTTTTCCCCCGCGTTTTTTGAACTCTTTTGCAGCGGAACAATTTCGTCAATCAATATTGAATTGTCCCTGTCCTCCCGCATGGAGAACCTGCCGCGGACAGCAACGCATTTATCGTTTGCGATAAGGGAAGCATACTTTTGGTAAATGCTCGGGAACGCCGCAATCTCAATGCTTCCGCTCATATCCTCCAGCACCGCATACGCCATCAACCCTGCGCCGGATTTGACCGCACGGGTTCTCAGGGAACCGATGATTCCTCCCGCCGTCACGGTTTGGTTATCATGTATTGCACCCGAACCGTCCGCCTCCGCAAGCTCGATGCAGGGCGTTAATGCAGAAAGCGCAGCCTCGTATTCCATGAGCGGATGCCCGCTGACATATACGCCGAGAACCTCCTTTTCGGCACGGAGCAGAATATCAAGCTCAAACTCCGTTTTCATATCGGCCTTATCCGCTTCGGAAACCGTGTTCATCATGCTTCCGCCGTCATCCCCGCCGAAATCAAAAAGCGAAAGCTGTCCCGTTTCAAGTCTTTTTCTTTCGGCGGCGGCCGCAGTGAACTCCTGTTCAAAATGCGCCGTCAGATATTTTCTCGAAACGCCGAAACAATCGAAACAGCCAGCCTTTATAAGCCCCTCCAGCAGGCGTTTGTTCAGCCCGTCGGAAGTTCTTCGGAGGAAATTCGAAAAATCCGAAAACGCTCCGCCGCGGCTCCGCTCCTCCAGCACATCGTTCATCGCTCCCTCTCCGACGTTGCGTATCGCGGCAAGGCCGAATCTTACAGCACCGTTTTCAACCGAAAAACGTGCCTCGCTGCGGTTTATATCCGGCGGAAGAATTCTTATTCCGTGCTTGCGGCAATAGTAAATATAGAACGAGACCCTGTCCGCCGCAGTAAGATAGCTGTTGATGAGTGCAGTCATGAACTCCGCAGGATACAGGCATTTGAGCAACGCGGTTCGATAAGCAACCACCGCATAGCACGCCGCATGAGCCTTGTTGAATGCATATGATGCAAAATCCATCATTTCATCAAAAATCTTCTCCGCCGCTTCCTTCGAAACGCCGCGCCGCAGTGCACCGTCAATTTTCACAACGCCGTCTTCCTCAACGCCGTAGATAAAGTTTTTGCGCTCCTGCGCCATAACATCGTGCTTTTTCTTGCTCATTGCGCGGCGGATAAGGTCACTCCTGCCGAGCGAATACCCCGCAAGGTCGCGGACAATCTGCATTACCTGCTCCTGATAGACCATGCAGCCGTAGGTTGCGTTCAAAATCGGCCGCAAAAGCTCCGTTTCGTATTTCACCGCTCCGGGATTCTGTTTGCACTCAATGTAGCGCGGAATCTGATCCATAGGACCCGGGCGATAGAGCGAAATGCCGGCGATAATGTCCTCAAGGCTTGTGGGCTTCATCTGCATCATGAAATGCGTCATCCCGCCCGACTCAAGCTGAAAAACTCCAACGGTGTCGCCCGAACTTATAAGGTCATATACGCATTTGTCGTCGTAATTGCAGTTGTCAAAGTCCGGAGGCGTTCCCCCGGACCGCTTTATGTATTCGCAGCAATAACGAATCACGGTCAGCGTCCGAAGCCCGAGAAAATCCATCTTCAGCATTCCGAGCTCTTCAAGCTCCGTCATTGTGAACTGCGTCGTGACAGCCTCATCATTGCGCTGAAGCGGAACAAGCTCCATCGTCGGAAGGGATGAAATAACAACACCCGCCGCATGAGTTGAAGTGTTTCTGGGAAGTCCCTCAACCTTCATTGCAAGCATCATGAGCCGCTTCACGCTGTCATCTGTTTCGCAAAGGTTCTTAAGCTCCGGAACAAGCTCCGCTGCGCGTGAAAGGGTGATATCCTTTTCCTGCGGGATGAGTTTTGCAATTCTGTCCACATCCTGGTAGGGAATGCGAAGCACCCTGCCGACATCGCGAACGGCACCGCGTGCCGCCATCGTGCCGAAAGTCACTATCTGCGCAACATGATCGCTGCCGTATTTGTTTTTTACGTATTCAATGACTTCCTGACGCCGTTCATAACAAAAGTCCACGTCAAAATCCGGCATACTGACGCGTTCGGGGTTCAGGAAACGTTCAAAAATCAGGTTGTAGCGAATCGGGTCTATGTCCGTGATGCCCATTGCATATGCTGCAATGCTTGCCGCGCCGCTGCCGCGTCCGGGTCCCACGGGTATGCCGTGCGTTTTTGCAAAGTGAATAAAGTCCCACACGATAAGGTAATAATCCACAAACCCCATCGAGATTATAACGTTCAGTTCGTATTCAAGCCTTTCGAGATGTTCCTTTGTCGGCTCACCGTAGCGGCGGCGCAGTCCGTCGGTGCAAAGCCGGCGCAGATACTGTTCGTTCGTCATGCCATCCGGCGCGGTGAAACCCGGCAGGTGCCGCTTGCCGAATTCGATCGTCAGGCTGCATTTTTGTGCCGCCTCGGCAGTGTTTCGAACCGCCTCCTCATAGCCGCTCATGCGGCGAAGCATCTCTTCTTCCGATTTGAGATAGAATTCATCCGCCTGCATCCGCATTCGGTTGGTTTCGTCCACAAAATGCCCCGTTTGAATGCAGAGCAGAACATCCTGCGCCTCCGCATCCTCTTTTCGGACATAGTGAATATCGTTTGTTGCAACAGTCTTTATGCCGAGTTCCTTTGCAAGCGCATCCAAACGCGGAAGAACTATAAGCTGCTCCGGAATTCCGTGATTCTGCAGCTCAATGTAAAAATCATCGCCGAACATACCCTGAAGGCGTTTTGCAAGGCGGCGCGCTTCATCGTATCTGTTCATCAGCAGAAGCTGCGGAATATCGCCCGCAAGACATGCCGAAAGGCATACAAGCCCCTCACAATGCTTTTCCAGCAAATTATAGTCAATGCGCGGCCGATAATAAAAACCGTCCACAAACGCAATTGAGGACAGTTTGATAAGGTTTTTGTACCCCGTTTCGTTTTTGCATAAAAGCACAAGGTGGCCGTTTTCTCTCGTGCCCTGTTTTTCGTAAATTGAATTCGGCGCAACATAGGTTTCCATGCCGATAATGGGCTTTATCCCCTGTTTCATGCACTCTTTATAAAATGCTATCGCGCCGTACATATTGCCGTGATCCGTTATCGCAAGCGAATCCATGCCCAATTCCTTTGCACGCGAAACAAGCTCGCGTATCCGCGCCGCGCCGTCCAGCAGGCTGTATTCGGTGTGAACATGAAGATGCGTAAAACCCATTCTTTCCTCCTTTGTGCCGATGAACCTTTTCCCCATGCCGCACTGTTTGCGGAAAACGCGGAAACCGCCCCCACTGAATCAGTCCGGCATTTTCGTCCGTATGTCTTCCGCCATTTCGCACAGTTTTCTGAGGCGATAATTTGCGGCGGATCTGCCGATGCCTATTTCCTCCGCAAGTTCGGACAGCGGCATTTCAAAATTGTTGAGCCTCGCTTCCGCGACAATGCGAAGCGGCGGCGGAAGATTCTCCGCGCCGACAACGCTCAGAACAAGGCGAATATCCTCCGCCTGCTTCATTGCCGTGCGCGTTGCCTTCTCAATGTTTGCATTTATGCAGTTCACGCCCCTGTTCACAGTGTTGTTGAGTTGGCGCACGATTCGCTGTTCGTTAAGCACCATCACTGCATCCGATGCCCCGGCAAGTGCAAGAAAATCCGACAGTGTCTCCGATTCTTTGATGTACAGCACAATGCTGCCCTTGCGTTCGGTGCACTTGATACGAATTCCGAAATCGGAGATCATCCGTTTTGAAAACATTGCAAGCTCGGCATTTTTGAACACAAGCTCACAGTGATATGCTTTTTTTGGTTCCGACACCGAACCGCAGGCAAGGAACAGCCCGCGAATAAATGCGCGCCGCTGCATCTCTGTTTCGATAACACTCTTCGGAACATGCGGCTCATAACTCTTTTCGCCCTGCGCATCAAAGCTCACAAGCCCGGTCGCCGTCAAAAAATCATCAATACCGTTCCCGTGGAGCAGGAGTTCGCAGTATTCCGCATTCAATCGCTCGTGCTTAACGCGGTTCAATTGGCTTTCAAGCCCGAAATACTGTGCCGCCAGCTTGGAAACAAGGCTCAGCGCCGCTTCGCTTTCAAGCACATAGTGCACACCCCAGCGCCGCATCGCCGGCATCAGTTTCAGCGCACCGATACTCAGAGTGAATGCGCTTAAAAGCGCGTGCGCATCGGCCTCACGCTTTATTTTCTGCTCCGAAATTTCCTTTTTTACTCCGGCAGAGAACGACGGGCATTCGTGTTCGCTCTGTTCCGCCGTTTTTTTTGCATTTTCGGTTTTAAAACCGCTGCCGTCGATTTTGCTGTTGTGTTTTTTTTCGTTCATTTCAAATGTGCACGTTCGTGCCGCCCTTTGCGCTGCGCTTTTTTATTCGCCGCCGCAATATTTATCTCAATACTGTTCTATTTCGGTTCAAACCGCGTCCTTATGTCATCCGCTTCGGAAACAAGATCCCGATGCTCAAGCAGAACGGAGCATTTGTCTTTCATTCTGTCGTGAAGTGCTTCCGCCATCGCAACGGAACGATGCCTGCCGCCCGTGCATCCGAACGCAACCATAAGCCGCCGCTTGCCCTGCTTTATAAACTCCGGAATCACAAGATCCAGCATGTTTTCTATCATGTTCAGCTGCCTGCGAACATTTGCATCGGAAAAAATAAATCGGCGAACCTCTTCATCCCTGCCGGATTTGCAGCGCAGCTCTTCAATGTAGAACGGGTTTGCGGTGTAGCGCATATCGAAGATAAAATCCGCATTTTTCGGAATGCCGCGTTTGAAGCCGAAACTTGAAATTATCAGTCTGAGCGGAATATTCTTTCCCCGCATTAAAATATCCTCAACCGTTTTTCGAAGCTCGTTCAGCCGCATGTTCGTCGTGTCAACGATATAATTCGCCTTCTCCTTCAACGGGATTAGAATTTCGCGTTCGGTTTGAATGCCTATGCCGACATCGTCATTCATCGGGTGGCGGCGGCGCGTTTCGCTGTATCGGCGCACAAGCACGCTGTCCTCGCACTCAAGGAACATTATTTCGTACGGACATTCAAGCCGGCGCAGTTCATCATAAGTGTTGAGCGGATTGTAGCCGAACACCGATTCGCGGCTGTCGATAACAAGCGCGACGCGTTCGATGTTGTTTTCGCTGCTGCTGCAAAGCTCAATGTATTGTTTTGCAAGCTGACAGGGCATATTGTCCGCGCATACAAAGCCCATATCCTCAAGAATGCCGAGAACTTGAGATTTTCCCGCACCCGAAAGCCCTGTGACGATTAAAATATACATTCTGTTTTCCTCAGTTTTATCCCGATGTATGTTTTCCGTTTTTGTTTATATTGTTGTACTCGAATTTTATTTAATAATTTTAATCTCCGGCTCAAGCAGAACACCGAATTCTTTATATACGCGTTCGCGCACAAGGTCAATCAGGTTAAGCACATCCGCGCATGTTGCTCCGCCGCAATTGACGATGAACCCCGCATGCTTCGGGCTGACTTCCGCCCCGCCGATTCTTGTGCCTTTGAGCCCCGCCTGTTCTATCAACGCACCTGCGAAATGCCCCTCGGGCCGTTTAAAAGTGCTTCCTGCGGAAGGATACTCAAGCGGCTGCTTTTCTTTGCGGCGCATATTGAATTCCTCCATTCTGCGCCGAGCTTCCCCGTCGGCATCAACAGCAAGTTCAAACTCCGCTCCCGCAACGACGGCATTCGGAAAGGCGTAAACAGAGCTTCTGTATCCAAGATCGCCCGCATGAACGATTTTTTTTGCAATGCGTCCGCATTCAACAACGGTGACGCTTTTCAGCACCTGTTTTATCTCCCCGCCGTATGCACCTGCATTCATTGCAACCGCACCGCCGACCGTGCCCGGGATACCCGCTGCCCATTCAAGCCCCGCAAGTCCCTCGGCGACGGCCGCCTTTGCAGCCGTGCAGAGCAGTGCACCCGCTCCGCATTTCAGCCTTGTTTCGTCAAACCCGACGCCAGCCATGCGCGCACCGATTCGGATGAACAGAGCCTCAACGCCGCTGTCGGAAACGAGAAGATTGCTGCCGTTGCCGATAACATACGCAGGGTAATCGCAGTTCCGCGCCGCAGAAAGCATTGCGCAAAGCTCGTCCGCATCCTTCGGCTCCGCAAAAAAAGTTACGGGACCTCCGATGCGGAAAGTTGTGAATTCCCGCGCCCGAACATTCCGCCTGAACGGCAGATTTCCGAGAGCCCTTGCAAGCATATCGTTTTTTTTCATTAAAAATCCCGTTTCCTCTCCTCCTGTTTCGGGGATCGCGTTCAAATGCTTCCCATTCCGGAATGCATGCCGCGGCACAAATCCCCATGTTGTATTTTACAGCAAAAACAGGCGTTTGTAAAGGTTTTTCGTCCTCATCTTTTTTTGAAAACGGCTTAAACGGGCGGGCGTTTGTCAAAAAGCGGCTCTCCGCGCCGCTGCACCGGTAAAAGCGTTAGGGAGGTTAAGGATGCTCTCGCTCAAAAGCCCGTATGCTTCCGTCAAAAAGGACTGCTCAAACTTTTTCTCCGCCGCAGGGTTCATCGGCATAAGTCCCAATGTGCAAAGCTCGCTTTGCCGCGCAGCGGAAAGCATATCTGCAATAAATTCCGAAATGCAGCCCATTTTTTCGCGCTCCGTTTTCGCCGAAATGCCCACAAACTGCACTTCGTCCGTTTCATTGCAAAAGGGCAGCACCTCGAAATATTTTGCCTTGTTTGCGGCAGCAAGTCTTTCCATATCTCCCGCCGCGCGCGCATCACCGATGCAGAAATCCCCCTTGCCCTTTTTAAATTCATCAACGCTGCTCCGTTCAAACTTCCCTGCCTCGGTTCCGAATCCGTCGTTTGAATAAGAATCGGCACCGGCTTTGCTTTCGCCGTTCTCCGTAATATGTTTCAGTATTTCGGTCATTTCCGCCGCAGTAACCCTTTCCGGATAAAACAGCGCAAGCTTGCACCCGGCCGCAAACGGAAGTGCGCGCAGCGTCCGCCCGTCCGTGCCGCAGTCAAAGCCCGCCGGCAGCTCTCCGGCCCCGTATCCGTCACCGAAATCCACAGCCGTGCCGTCGATACCGAAAATCTCGGTTCCGTTCATGATTCGAAGCTCCCTGCCGTTCAAAAAACCGGCAGGAAAGCTTATCACGTCCGGAAATTCTCCGTTTTGAAGCTTCGCTTCCGCTTCCGCTTCCGAAATTGATTCAACCTCAAAATAAACACCGAAATGCCGTCGTTCCGCTCTGTCCGCAATTTTTTTGAGCCACGCTCCCACACTGCCCATATACGGCTTGAATCTGACAACATGCCAAACGTTTATAACGCCCGAAAATTCCTCCTCCTCCGGTTCGAGCCATTCGCGATATTGATCCCGTTCAAGCATCTTTCCCGCACATTTCGGCAGATAGATCATAAACAGCAGCACGGCCGCCAGCAGCACAGCCGCAATCGTTTTTTGAAATCCGTTCATGCCGCAGTTTATGCGCCTTTTGCCGCCTGCATTCCGCAAAAATCAAAAACCGCGAGTGTGCGTCATGCGCATTCACGGCATTATACAACAGTTATTATTCGCTTTTTTATATTCGCAATGCGTTCTCTCCGCTCGCATATCACTCGAAAAAGCCGTTAAACTCCGGAGTGAATTCCGCGCTTGCGGATGAAAGGCTTTGCGTGTAGATGTTTTCGAATCCGAGGGAAAGTGCATAATCAACGGCCCTTTTGTATTCGCGCTTCAGGAGCCTTCTGTTAAGCGGGGGCTGAAGCTCAAACATCGGTGTATACTGGCTCATCAGTGAAATATGTGTTTCGAGAGGAAGATTCTCCCTGATAAAATCCAGCACTCCGCGCGCTTCATCCACCGAACCGGGCAGAACAAGATGGCGAACGATCATTCCGCGCTTTGCAATTCCGTTCTTATCGCTCTGCAACACCCCGCACTGACGCTGCATTTCCCGCACGGCGGCAGCGGCAGCGGAAAAGTAGTCCTCTCTTCGGCTGTATTTTTTTGCGGCGGCGGAGCTTACGTATTTCAAATCCGGAAGATAGATGTCAACAAGCCCCTCCATAAGGCGCAGAGCTTCAACCTTTTCGTAAGCATTCGTGTTGTAAACTATCGGAATGCGCAATCCCCGCATCCGTGCAAGCGGAACGGCTTTTGCAATCATGCGCACATGCGGTGCGGGAGTAACCAAATTGATATTGTTCGAACCGAGTTCCTGCAGGCGCAGCATTATGTCCGCAAGCTCCCCCGCATCCTTCACAACGCCCTTTGCAGATTGGCTGATGTCCATATTCTGGCAAAAAACGCAGCCCATATTGCAGCCCGAAAAGAAGATCGCGCCGCTGCCTTCCGCGCCGGAAATCGGCGGTTCCTCGCAGTAATGCCGCGCCGCTCTTGCAATGAGCGCGGTTTCGTACGGGTTCCTGTTTCCGAGGCTTTCCGCTGCAAATCCGCCCACACCGCATACTCCCGCATGTTCCGCACGGTTAACCCCGCACTCAAGCGGGCAAAGCCTGCATGATTTTCCGCCGTTTGCAAAAAGTCCGCAGGATTCAATGCCCTCTGTCTGCATTTTGGTTTCTTCCGATGAAATATCCGAAATAATCATTTCATTCCGTTCCGACCCCTCCGTCTCAGGCCGTCGGTTCCCCGTCCTCATTTTTATTCTCCGCCTTCTGCAAGGCGCGGTGTTTTTTCGGCGTGCTGCATTTTTCGGCCGTGAAACGGAACGCAATGATTCCGTTCTCATACTCGATGTCGATTTTTTCGCCCAAAAGGTTAAGCACCTCTGAAACTATCGCAAGGCCGAGTCCGGTGCCGTCACCCGTGTGCGCATGATCCGCTTTGTAGAATCGTTCAAACAGATGTTCAAGGTCGGCAGGATCGACTTCCGCGGGATTGCTTACAACAAACTCATAGCGATTCTTTTCCGCATTTTCAAACAGGTTCACGCTGACAGTGCAGCCGTCCGTGCCGTGTTTTATCGCATTGTCAACCAATGCTATGAGCACCTGCTCAATGCGGTCGGCATTTGTGTATGCATAGTATTCACCCTCGGGAGCTTCAAGCCGCACGCTTTTGCCGCGCTGTGCCGCCGCATCGTTCATCCTGTCCGCAACATCGTATGCAATTTCATAAAGTTCAACCCGTCCCTTTGAGAACGCAACGCCGCCGCTCTGAAGCCTTGAAAGTTCAAGCAGGTCGTTGATAAGGTTTGAAAGGCGTATCGATTCGCGCAAGATATAGCCGTAGTAACGTTTTCTGTCTTTTTCATCCTGCACCATTCCGTCGTTAAGCGCATCCGCAAGGCTTCGAATGGATGCAAGCGGCGTGCGCAGCTCATGGCTGACGTTTGCAACATAGTCCTTTCGCGTCTGTTCAAGTCTCTCGCTTTCGGTAACGTCCGTTATCAGCACAACCGCACCGAAAAGCGAACCGTTTTCCTCGTGAATCGGGGTTGCCGCAATGCGGAGCATCCTTTCGCCGATCGTGAAATCACAGTTGCGCACTTCGTCCGTATCAAGAGCTTCTATCGCCACGGCAGCAATTTTCGGATAACCGGCCGCCGCTGCGGGGTGGGTATTTTCCTTCCCGCCCAAAAGCTGCACGGAAGCGGAGTTGTAATGCGTGACAACGCCCGTTTTATCCACGGAAATAATGCCCTCGCCGATGCCGTCAAGCACGGTGCGCAGCCTGTTGCGCTCAACAACAAGGCTGTCAATATTGTTTTGAAGAGCTTCCGCAAGAATATTGAACGATTGCGCAAGGTGACGCGATTCGTTGCTCCCCTCTTCCTTGGCGCGAACGGTCAAGTCTCCCCCCGCCATTTGCAGCGCAACGTTTGAAACGTGCCGAATGGGCTTTGTTACCTTGCTGAATATGATAACTATCGGAATAAGCATCAAAAGTGCAATGCCGAGCATTGCAAGGCCGAGTTCCACCGCAAGCTTTGCAAGCGTGCTTTCAGCCTGTTTTGAACCGACAACAAGTATCACGGAACCGATTATATCACCCGAATCGGAATACACCGGCGTGCCGACAACAATTCCTATATCGGTTGACGGAAGAGCAATTTCTTCCCCCTGAATGACCGTTCGGAAGCAGCGGCGGACGGTTTCAACGCTTTGGTCGTACTCATCCTGTTCTGCCGTTGTAACAACCTCACCGTTAGGTTCGATTATGTAAATTGTTGCATCCGATGCGGAAAATTCGCCGAGATGCAGCATCCTCGCAAGCGTGCGTTTGTCCGTGTTTGATTCATACAGCTTTGTCACGCGCTGCGATATTGACTGCGCTTTCGGCTTCAGTTCGTCAATTTTCATTCCGGCGTACATTTCATGCCCGACAACGGAAAAAAGGCACGCAACAAGTATCACGAGCAGCACCGTGATTGCGCACACAATATAAAGAATTATTCTGAACAGGCTTGATCTTTTCATATCTCTCGTTTTCTGCGGGGCCGTGCTGAAACACGCCGCACACGCATTTCGGAAAAAACATCAGCAGGCGAACCCGCAGCGTTTCAGCCTTTCGGGTTCGCCCTGAAGTTCATTTTCATTTTTGCAAAACGGTTCAAAAGGGCAAAATCTGTCCGTTTCATTCCGTCGGCTTTTCTTCAACGAAATCGTATGCCTTCGGCGTTTCGGGCAGTTTTTTGCGTTCCTCGTTGTCCTGTCTGTCATCGGGATCGCCGTATGCCTCAAACCTGTAGCCGACACCGTAAACGGTTTTTATCTCCCAACCGCAATCGTCCGCAGACTGCAGCTTCTGGCGAATGCGCTTAATCTGAGTGTCAACGGCGCGCGTATCGCCGTAGTATTCATAGCCCCATACGATTGAAAGGATCTTTTCGCGCGAAAAAACCTTTCCGGGATGTGAGGCAAGCAGCTGAAGGATCTCGACTTCTTTCGGGGTGAGCGGCAGTCTTTCGCCGTTCAGCCTTACGTCGTAGTTATTTATATTGATTTCAAGGTTTCCGTAATGCAGAATCTTTGCGGGTTCCGTTTCCTGCATTGAATACCTGCGCAGAACGGCCTTGACCCTTGCAACAACTTCACGCGCGCTGAAGGGCTTTACAATGTAATCGTCCGCACCGAGCTCAAGCCCGAGCACGCGGTCGATCTCCTCGGATTTCGCCGTCAGCATTATAATCGGAACACTGCTGTTCTGGCGAATCTCGCGGCAAACGTCCATTCCGCTTTTTTTGGGCATCATGAGATCAAGAATAACAAGGTTCGGCTTTTTGCGGTTGAATTCTTCAATCGCCTGTTCGCCGTCAAATGCCGAAATGCACTCGAACCCCTCGTTTCTGAGGTAGACGCCGAGTGTTTCGTGAATGATATGCTGATCATCGCAAATCAGTATCTGCTGTTTGACTGACATAGTACTTTGTACGCTCCTTTGTTGGTTGGTGCATTTATATTATATTGCCTTTTAAGCAAAGTTTCAAGTACTTTTTTTATTTGACATATCGAGCTGCGCACTTTGTCACAATATTCTTTTTTCGGTCAATCAGCGGCATATTCGCGTCGAATGACAAAATAGGTACATATTCTGTCAGGCAATATACACCGATAGGCAACCAAAATTGCCGCATTCGCGTGTTATAATAGGAGCATGAAAAGAATCGGGCCGGCGAACAGCCCCGCAAGGGTGCTCTGGCAGGGATGCGGCGGCGGACTGTTCAACGGGTTTTACCCGCGGAGCAGCATGAACAATGTTTACTCCGAGCTCTTTTCACAGAAACTATCATTATTAATTAAAGGAGTGTAACATCATGGAAGAGAAAAGAAAAATCAGGATGCCCATCGGCGCAGCCGTTGCGTGCCTTCTCATAGTTGCCCTTTTGACCGTCGGTATCGTTGCCGGCGCCAAGTTTATCAACAATTCGCTTTCTGCCTCACAGACCGAAAAGAACGCTTCCGTCCAAGCAACATCGGCACCTTCCGGCTCAAACGGCACCGTCGGTTCATCAGGCGACAAGACCGGCGACCTTCCTTCTGACAAGCTTTCTTACGCCGGCAGTTCGGCTCGACCCGATTCGGAATACAAAACCATTGAAAACTGCATGTCCTCCGTTGTCAGCATCGACGTCACGGCGCAGAGCGGGCACAAGAGTGTGCTTGCAGGTTCGGGCTCCGGAGTCATCATTTCGGCGGACGGCTATATCGTGACCTGCAACCATGTTGTTGAGGGCGCACAGAAAATTTTCGTCTACCTTGACAACGGCAATGACTACGAAGCAACTCTTGTCGGCACCGACAGCGTGACCGACCTTGCGGTTATCAAAATCAATGCCTACAATCTCTCTTACGCCAAATTCGGCGATTCCTCAACGCTCAGCGTCGGTGAAGACGTGTTTGCAATCGGCAACGCACTCGGCCAGCTTTCCAACACATACACACGCGGTTCCATCAGCGGCCTTGACAGGAGCATTACCATTGACAACGTAACCATGACCCTGCTCCAGACAGATGCCGCAATCAACCAGGGCAACTCCGGCGGCGGACTGTTCCGTGAATCGGACGGCACTCTCATCGGCATTGTGAATGCAAAGAGCAGCGGCAGCGGTATTGAAGGCCTTGGCTTTGCAATTCCCTCCACGCTTGCCCGTGAAGTTATCGGCAACCTTATGGACTACGGCTTTGTTGTCGGCCGTCCCTATCTCGGTGTCTCCACTCAGGATGTTTCCCTCTCCGGTTACGGATTCTTCACCAGTACTTACACCTATCCCTGCATTGTATCCGTTGAAGACGGCAGTGCGGCTCAGCAGGCAGGACTGAAAAAGGATGATGTTATCATGGCTGTCAACGGCGACACGGTCTCAAGCTCCGACGGACTTTACATCGCTGTCAGCAAGTTCAAAGTCGGCGACACCGTAACGCTCACCATTCTGCGCAGCAATTCGCAAATCGATGTTTCCGTAACTCTCGGCCAGCGCAGCACGGCAAAAACCGCCGAATAATGCAGTCGCTGATTATGCTTGAACAACCAAAACGCACCGCCGCACATTAAAGCGGGGTGCAATATCGAAACAACCTGCTGCGTGCAGGTTTTCAGATAAATTGTTCCGCCTTTGGGAAAGGATCCTTCCCGAAGGCGGACTTTTTTTGAGCCTCTTCCTTTCGTTTTGAAATGCAATTTTTTATTTCTCCTTTCCAAAATTCCTCAGGTCAGCGTTTTGTGTGCGGAAATCAAAAAAAATCGAACATTTCCTGAAAAGGGGCTACCATTTCGACCTCGATGTGCTATAATGTATTCGGTGGAAGAGTTTTATTTTCCGCAAAGCTGCACAAACTGTTCTCCAAGCCGACTTTTCGGGTCCGCAAAACCTTCCGACGTTTGCGGGACTGATGCAGCGGTTCGCGGAGCTCTGTCTGCCCGCAGGGAACTGCCGTGTGATGTTCTCGCGGGCGAAAAAACCGCAAAACGCTTAAAACCAGTTATAAAATTTATAAAAATTGAAAGGTCGCTCCCCGATGCCGAACCGGTGCGGGCGGGCAGAAAAAAAATATGAAGGACGGATTCATCAAAGTTGCTGCATGTTCACCGAAAGTTGTGCTTGCAGACCCGAAAGCCAACGCCGATGCGATAATTGCCGCGCTGCACCGCGCCGCGGCACACGGGGTTCGGCTTGCCGCATTTCCCGAGCTTGCAATGACGGGCTACACCTGCGGCGACCTTTTCATGCACGAATTGCTTTTGGACAGCGTTGAAACCGAGCTTCTCCGCATCGCACGCGAAACCGCGAACCTTCGGCTTGCTGCCGTCATAGGTGCGCCGATTCGCTGCGCGGACAAGCTTTACAACTGCGCCGTTGTCATATCCCGCGGAGTTATTCTTGCTGTCGTTCCAAAAACGCACATGCCGAATTACGGCGAATTCTATGAGCTGCGGCATTTTGCCGTGCCGTCCCGCACGGAACTCGGCGCCGCCGCACCTTATATTGATTCATTGCAGACTTTTTTCAATCCCGACGGCTGCATCTTCTCATGCACGGATTATCCCGATTTCCGTTTCGGCATTGAAATCTGCGAGGATCTTTGGGTTGCTTCCCCTCCGTCGGATAAACTTGCCGCTGCCGGCGCGCTCGTGATCGTTAACTGCTCCGCCGGAGATGAAATCATCGGCAAGGCGGATTACCGCAAGCGCATCACGGAAGTTCAATCCGCAAAAAACATTTGCGCGTACCTGTATTGCGGCGCGGGTGAGGGTGAATCAACAAGCGATATGGTCTTTTCGGGGCATTGCTTTGCTTACGAAAACGGCACACTGCTTGCCGAAAAAGCACCTTTTGACTATGCGAACGATATGCTTATCACCGAAATTGATTTGGGACGGCTGCTTTACGACAGGCGCCGCGTGAACAGCTTCTGCGCGGGCAATGCTGCCCATTCCGGTCTTTTCGTTGATTTCTCTCTCGGATTCGGTTCATGCGGCCCCGCCCCGCGCGAGGATCTTCCCGAAACGGAACTTACCCGCCGCTTCCCGCGCAATCCCTTTGTTCCGCATGACGAAAACGAATTGAACGCACGCGCAAAAGATATTCTGACGATACAGGCTCTCGGGCTCAAACGCCGGCTTGAACACACTCATTCAATGAGCGCGGTCATCGGCATTTCGGGCGGACTGGATTCCGCACTTGCGCTGCTTGCCGCGGCAAAGGCATGCGACCTTATGGGCATTGACCGCAAATTTGTTCACGCCGTCACCATGCCCTGTTTCGGCACCACCGAACACACGAAACAAAATGCCGTTGCTCTTTGCAATTCCCTCGGTGTAACGCTTCACACGATTCCGATTGCGGATTCGGTGCGTTCGCATTTTCGCGACATCGGGCACGACGAAACCTGTCACAACGTTGTTTACGAAAACGCACAGGCGCGTATGCGCACCCTTGTGCTGATGGATCTTGCAAATGCGCTGAACGGCCTTGTTGTCGGCACGGGCGACCTTTCCGAGCTTGCACTCGGCTGGGCAACCTACAACGGCGACCATATGAGCATGTACGGCGTGAATGCAGGCATTCCCAAAACGCTTATCAAATACGTTGTGCGTTATTATGCGCTGCACTGCGAAAACCCCGCGCTGCACGACACCCTGACCGCAATACTTGAAACCCCAATATCTCCGGAGCTTCTTCCCGCCGATGAAAAGGGCAATATTGCTCAAAAAACAGAAGATCTTGTCGGGCCGTACGAGCTGCATGATTTCTTCCTCTACTACGTGCTGCGTTGGGGCTGCCCGCCTGTAAAGCTTTTCCGCATTGCAAAGCAGGCATTCCGCGAAAGTGAGTTTTCGAATGAAACGATTTTGAAATGGCTCAAAAACTTCTATCGCCGTTTCTTCAATCAGCAATTCAAGCGCAACTGTCTGCCCGACGGGCCGAAAGTCGGTTCCGTCTGCCTTTCCCCGCGCGGGGATTGGCGAATGCCGAGTGACGCCGTTCAAAGGCTTTGGGCGGATGAAATTCAAAAATTGAGCTGAACAAACGCGAATTAAACCGATTAATTCGGAAACGGGGTTTTGGGTGTATTTTGGGTTTTTTGTCAATCGTACCTACCGAGTAATTGAGCAATTGAGGTGTGCAGCATGAGTTACCACGCATTATACAGGCAGTACCGTCCGAGCAGGTTCTGCGAAGTTGTAGGACAGGAGCATATCACCGATGTTCTGCGCAACCAGATCCGCACCGGGCGCATTGCCCACGCTTATCTTTTCAGCGGTTCACGCGGAACGGGCAAAACAAGCACGGCGCGAATACTTGCCCGTGCCGTCAACTGTCTTGACCCGAAGGACGGCGAACCCTGCGGCAAATGCGCTGCCTGCCTTACGGACGTTTCGGAAAGCATAGACATTATCGAAATGGACGCCGCTTCAAATTCCAAAGTTGACGAAATGCGCGCGCTCCTCGAAAAGGCCGAGTTTGCTCCGATTTACCTTAAAACAAAGGTTTATATCATTGACGAAGCGCACATGCTTTCAAAAAGTGCAAACAACGCTCTTCTGAAAACTCTCGAAGAGCCGCCCGCACATGTTGTTTTCATTCTTGCAACGACCGAACCGCAGGCTCTCCCCGCAACGATACTTTCCCGCTGCCAGCGTTTTGATTTTCGACGCCTTTCGGTTCATCATCTTGCGGCGAACACACGGCGCGTACTTCATTCCGCAGGGGCTGAAATCGAAGACGAAGCGTTGATGTGCATTGCGCGTGCGGCGGACGGCGGAATGCGTGACTGCCTGAGCATTGCCGACCAGTGTCTGAGCTTCTGCGGCGACGCAGACAGCACGGAACAAAAACTTATCACTCAACAGGATGTTCTGTCCGTTCTCGGCAGCATGAATGCGGATTTTCTGTTTGATTTTGCGGATTCCGTGCTGCATTCCGACACGGCGGCGGTCATGAAAAACATCGAACAGGTTGTCTCCGGCGGGCGCGACATCGGCGTTTTCGTTCAGGATCTTTCCAACCATTTCCGCTCGCTTCTGCTTGCAAAAGTTTGCGGAAGCTGTGCGGATATTCTTGACTGCACGCAGGACACGATGGAACGCTACCTTGCACAGGCGGAATCAGCCGGCAAGGCGCGGCTCGAAAGAACGCTTGATGCTCTGATGCAGCTTCAGCCGAACCTTCGCTGGGTCACCATGCCGCGGGTTTTGCTTGAAAGCACGCTTCTTAAAGTCTGCCACCCGGACGAACAAACCGATATGACCGCCCTTATCGACCGTATGGAGGAGCTTGAACGCAGGCTCAAAAGCGGCGCATTTGTTTCCGCCGAACCAAAAGCGGCCTCCGATTCGGCTCAAAGTTCGGGCAGCCGTTCGGACAATTCGGGCAATAAAGAAGCGGGTTCCGCATCTTCCGAAAATGAAAAAGCAGCAGCCGAACCGGCGCTTCCGACGCCGCCCGTTGTTTCCGACAGTTTCGAAGTGCCCGCCGCAACGCCCGAAGCGGAAGAATTGTTCCGCGCATTCATGGCGGCACTGATGAAAACGGATATGATGCTCGGCATTCAGATTCAGCTTGCGGCAGCGCATTGGCTCGAAAACGAAAATCTTTTTATTTGCTTTGACAAATCAAAGCGTTCCAATTATAATTATGCAAACACACCCGAGGTGAAGGCAAAACTCCGACGCGCAGCGGGCGAAAGCATTGCGCCGCACGGCGTCGAGCTTGTGCTCAAGGACGGAAGCGTCGTTGCAAAAAAGGACGTTCCGACTGAGCTTTTCGGGGTTGAAATCACCGAAGTTTAGCAGAAAAAGTACAGCAGAAAACGTTCTGTATAACGGCATTCGGCGAAAGGTATTATTTTATTTTATATAAAGAGGTTACACAATGCAGATTCAGGCACCGAAGGGAACAAAGGATGTTCTGCCCGGCGAAAGCTATAAGTGGCAGTATATCGAAAAAGAAATGCGCGATCTGTGCCGCCTGTACGGCATTAACGAATTGCGCACGCCGATAATTGAACACACCGAGCTTTTCATGCGCGGCGTCGGCGACACGACGGATATAGTTCAAAAGGAAATGTACACTTTCAAGGATAAGGGCGACCGCTCCATCACCCTCAAGCCCGAGGGCACGGCGGGCATGGTTCGCGCCTTCCTTGAAAACAGGCTCTTCAACGAGGCTCTTCCCCAAAAGATGTATTATCTCAACGCTCCGGTTTTCCGCTATGAAAAGCCGCAGGCGGGAAGGCTTCGCGAACATCATCAGTTCGGCGTTGAGTTTTTCGGTGCGTCCTCCTTTGAAGCCGATGCGGAAATCATCATGCTTGCGCTCTCCCTTCTGAGAAGGTTGGGGCTTGACGAGTTGACGCTGCACCTTAACAGCATCGGCTGCGGAAAATGCCGCCGGGAATACAACAAGGCTCTTTTTGATTATCTGAAATCACATATCGACGGCATGTGCAAAACCTGTCAAGACAGGCTTGAGCGCAACCCCATGCGCATTCTTGACTGCAAAGAGGAACGCTGCAAGGAGATCTGCCGCAGCGCACCGCGCACGCTTGATTACCTCTGCGATGATTGCCGTGCACATTTCGAGGGACTCAAGCGCTGTCTCGACACCTGCGGCGTGAAATACGTTGTCGATCCGGATATCGTCCGCGGGTTGGACTATTATACCGGCACGGTATTCGAAATTGTCTCCACCCGCATCGGCTCTCAGGGCACCGTATGCGGCGGAGGCAGATACAATAACCTCGTTGAAGAACTCGGAGGGCAATCCCTTCCCGCCGTCGGTTTCGGCATGGGCATGGAACGCTTGTTGATGGTCATGGAAAACGCAAACGCCGTCATTCCCAAGCCCAAGCCCGTGAAGGTCTATTTCGCCGCAATGGGCGAACAGCCCCGCCTTGCCGCTTTCGGCCTTGTTCAAAAGCTTCGCGAAAACGGAGTTTTTGCCGAATTCGACCACATGGAGCGCAGCTTTAAGGCGCAATTCAAATACGCAAACAAGATTTTTGCGGAATATGTTGCTATTCTCGGCGATGACGAGCTTGCGGCAGGAGCAGCAAAAATCAAATGCATGGCGGACGGCTTTGAAACCTCCGTCAAGCTTGATGAGCTTGTTGACTATTTTGCGGACTGAAACCCGTTCCGCAATTAAATACGAACAGAGCAAAAGGGAGCTGTGACAGTTCCCTTTTTTGTTGTTTTCTTTCCCGCTTTTAAAGCATGATGCATATCAGCCCGTTGCAGCCTTCGTTTACCATTCTTGTTATCGCGTCGCGCAGCTTCATCTGAACATCCGCAGGCAAGCGCGACACCTTGCCCGCCATGCCGTCCTTAACAAGGTCATAGAGCGATTTTCCGAAGATGTTCGTGCTCCATATCTCATCCGGTTTGTTTTCGAACTTGTCAACAAGGTATTCGATAAGCTCCTCGCTCTGTTCGGCGGTGCCGACAAGCGGGTTGACCTCGCTTTCGATATCAACGCGAATGATATGCAGTCCGGAAGCCTTTGCTTTCAGACGGACACCGAAACGCGAACCATGCTGGACTATCTCCGGCTGATCCAGCTGCATTTCATCTATCTGCGGCGGAACAAGGCCGTAACCCGTTTCCTCCGCCGCCGTGAGTGCGCCCGCAATGCGGTCATATGCCTTTTTTGCCAGAACAAAATCCTTCAGCGAAGCAATAAGCTCGCTTTCGTTTTTAATTTCGCAGCCGCATTCCTCGCTGAGCACACGATAAAACACATCATCATTCGGAACAAGCCGGAACACCGCGCTGCCGCTGCCAAGGCTGATACGAACCTGCTCAACGGGTTTATAATCCTCCATTCCTCCGAACACCTTTTGAATCAATGCTGCATCCCGCATTTTGTTCAGGTTCGGCATTGCCGCTTTCGCCCTGTCAAGCAAAGCTTTAACAAGGCAATGCTCCGTTCCGAGAGCGCGCATCCATTCGGGCATTTCAATGCAGATGCTGCCGAGAGGGAATTCCTGCAAAACGCCTTCCAGCAATGAGTCAATATCCGAAAGCTCCATTCCGAGAACGTCCAGCGGCTTTACAGGCGCACCGTATTTTTCCGAAAGCTGTGCCGAAAGCTCCGCTGCCGCCTGCCCCGTTGGGTCGGAGCTGTTCAAAATGATGATATAGGGTTTTCCCGTGTTCTGCATTTCGCGCAGCACCGCCTCTTCCGCAGGCGCGTATGCTTCGCGGGAAATTCCCGTGATGCTGCCGTCCGTCAAAATGACGATGCCTATTGTTGAATGTTCCGTAATGACTTTCCGCGTGCCGAGTTCCGCGGCTTCATCAAACGGAATATCGTAATCGAACCACGGTGTTCTTACCATGCGCGGCTGCTCCCCCTCGCTGCTGCCGAGCGCACCTTCCACCATATAGCCCACGCAATCCACCATGCGCAGGCGCAGCTCAATGCCATCCTCGCCGATGGTGAGCGCGACCGCCTCATTCGGAACAAATTTCGGTTGAGTTGTCATAACCGTTTTGCCCGAACCGCTTTGCGGCAATTCGTCCACAATTCGGGCCAGGGCATATTCGTTTTCAATCTTCGGAAGAACCATAAGGTCCATGAACCGTTTGATAAATGTCGATTTGCCCGTTCGAACGGGGCCGACGACGCCGATGTAAATATCCCCTCCGGTACGTTTTTGAATATCCCGATAAATGCCTGTGCTTGCCATAATAACCTCCGATTGCTGTTTTGCCGCTGAATCGGCTTTATCCTTTTGTGAATTGATATGAGCGGCAGCGCGGAAATATTCGCATTTGCGGCTTTTTTGTTTAATTAAAAGCCCCCTCCGCAAACAGTGCGGTGAGAGCTTTTTGCAGGTATTGAATTTTTCGAATTGCATTTACACTGTCAAAAAAACCGACGCAGCCGTGCCTGTTTAAAGCAGCTTTTGTCCGTTGATAAACAACGCAAAGCTCAACCCGAGCCTGTTCGCGGCACGCATACAGAGCTTCATGCGGGTCATGAATATTTCGAAATAATCCATAATGGAGCAATACTGCGTGTCGATGGTCAGATTCAGCGAAAGAGTCGCCTTGCTGTCATCGATTCGGATATTTGATTCCGTAACGGAGTAATTTACGCGGTCGTGAATATCAAAAGTCGAGATATTGCGATTGCGCACACGGCTTCGGCGAACATCGCATTTATCCGCAAGTATCAGCGCAGCGGCAACAGCGTTTACGGGTACGCCCGTGCCCTCGTCATGGTTGCCGATCGCCGTTACGATAAGGGAAATATCCTCCGCACTCATTCCGCGCTCCTCCAAAAGCCGAAACGCAAGCAGTGCACCGCTTTGTGAATGGTCAACGCGGTTTATAAGGTTACCGATATCGTGCAGATAGCCGGCAATGCGGACAAGCTCCACTTCGTGTTCGGAATAACCGAGTGTTTCAAGGATATGCGCCGCATTTTCGCTCACCATTGTAACATGCGCAAACGAATGCTCCGTGAATCCGAGCGCAAGCAGGGATTCGTCCGCACGAATGATGTAGGTTCGGATCGAGGCATCCTCCCGCAGCTGTTTATATGTTATCGCCGTCATAAAAATCTCCCCCTTATTTTCGGTTGAAAAACGAACCGTCGGAAACTCCCGCTTGCGTTTTTTGCCGCCGGGAGTGTTCCCGATTCCGTTTGCCGCCTCAACGCACCTTCAGTCCGCTTGCCATATCGCCCATGGTTGTAAGTGCGGAAAGGTTCTCATCCGATGCATCGCTTGCGCAAAGTATCATGCCGTGGCTTTCAATGCCGCAGATGGTCTTCGGCGCAAGATTTGCAGCAACAACCACTGTTTTGCCGATGAGCTGCTCCGGGCTGTACCATTTTTTGATGCCGGAAAGCACAATGCGCTCCTCACCGCCCATTTGCAGCGTGCATTTGAGCAGTTTTTTGGATTTTTTAACTTCTTCGCAGGCAATGACCTTTGCAAGGCGCAGATCAAGTTTCGCAAAGTCGTCATAGCTTATCTCCGGCAGCAGCGCGGGTTCGGCGGGCTTTTCCTCGGATTTAACCTCAGATTTTGCCTCCGCCTTCTCCTCCGCTGCCTGCTTTGGCTTCGGAAGCAGTGCCTCAAGCTGTTCAAGCTCCTTTTTGACATCGATTCGCGGGAAGAGCGCCTCTCCCTTTTTAACAATCGTGCCTTCGGGCAGCTTTCCGAATTCCGCAGCGGAATCAAACTCCTTAAGCGTTTCGTCCGCAACGCCGAGCTGTTCAAAAATCTTCGGCGCGGTGCGGGTCAGGAACGGACGCAGGCAAACGGCGACAATGCGCAGGCACTCCGCAAGGTTATAAAGCACGGTTCCGAGCCTGTCACGCTTTGCTTCATCTTTTGCCAGCAGCCACGGTGCGGTAATGTCGATATATTTGTTGCAAAGACGAACAAGTCTGAAAATCTCTGCCAAGGCCTCATTGGGGTGCAGCGCATTCATGCAGGCATCGATTTTTTCCGCAAGCGCGGCCGCTGCGGGAACGATGGTTGAATCCTCTTCCTCAACGGGCGCGTTGGGCGCAGGGATAACCCCGTCGAAATACTTCTCAATCATTGCAACCGTGCGTGAAAGCAGATTGCCGAGGTCGTTTGCAAGGTCGCTGTTTATGCGCGTTATCAGCACCTCGTTGTTAAAATTGCCGTCGCTTCCGAACGGGAATTCGCTCAGCAGGAAGTAGCGAATTGCATCCACGCCGTAACGTTCGACAAGCTTGACGGGGTCAACAACGTTGCCGAGGGATTTGCTCATCTTTGTGCCGTCCAAAACAAGCCAGCCGTGGCCGTAAACCTGTTTGGGCAAAGGAAGGCCGAGAGCCATCAGCATGATGGGCCACACAATGGTGTGGAAACGGATTATCTCCTTGCCGACGATGTGAACATCGCAGGGCCAGTATTTTTTGAACATTGAATCATCATCGCTCAAATAACCGAGCTTTGAAAGATAGTTCAGCACGGCATCGAACCAGACATAGATAACGTGCCTGTCGTCAAAGCTGACGGGCACACCCCATTTAAAGGTGCTGCGGCTGACGCAGAGATCCTCAAGCCCCGGAAGCAGGAAGTTGTTGAGCATCTCTTTTGCGCGGGAGGCGGGTTGAATAAATTCGGGGTGAGTCTCAATGTATTCAATGAGGCGGGGCGCATATTTGCTGACGTTAAGGAAATAGCTTTCTTCCTCAACCTCTTCAACCTTGCCGCCGCAATCGGGGCACACTCCGCCGCTCTCCTTGAGCTGCGTCTCCGTCCAGAACGCCTCGCAGGGCGTGCAATACATGCCCTTGTAGCTGCTCTTATAAATATCGCCCTGATCATAGAGCTTTTTAAAGACCTTTTGAACGCATGCAACGTGGTAATCATCCGTCGTGCGAACAAAGCCGTCGTTGGAAATATCCATAAGCTGCCAAAGGCTGTGGAACCCCGCAACGATGTTGTCAACATACTGCTGAGGTGTAACTCCCGCTTCCGCTGCCTTGCGTTCAATCTTTTGTCCGTGTTCGTCCGCACCGGTCAAAAAGTAAACATCATAGCCGCGCATTCTCTTATAGCGTGCAAGCGCGTCCGTGTTCACGGTGCAATAGGTGTGTCCGATATGCAGTTTTGCACTCGGATAGTAAATGGGCGTTGTGATGTAATAAGTTTTCTTTTCTTTCATGATTTCCGTCATAAAAACTCTCCTTCGGAAGTATTCCGGATATTTGCGTCTTGAATTTTTTGAAAACAAATTAAAAACGCCCCCATATCCGGTCAAGGGATATAGGGGCGTCCGTCATGCACGATGAACCTTTCCGCCGCAAAAACGGCAGAAACGCTGTTCGGGTATGCGGCGTTGTCGCGGTACCACCCTAATTCCCGACAAAAGGCGTTTGTATGCGCAAACATGCCGTGTCGGCTCATTTCGCGCTGTAACGTGCGCACACGCCGTGTCTTAATGAATTCTGCACGGCTGTATGCAATGCGTGCATATTTCGGTTCGACCTCGGGGGCTCGGGAGCCATGTTCGGGATACCCCGCTCCCGACTTGCACCGAACGCCGGGTCTCTGAAAGCGGAAGCTGTCCGTACTCTTTCCGTCACAGCCCTATGAAATTCGGCGGAGATTAATGCGGAATTAACCGCTGATAAATCCCCGCAGTTTATATTTTAATCATAGTCTGCACGTTTGTCAAGCGGTTGATACGATTTTTCGGCAATTGCTTCTCCTGCGTCAATTATCGGTTACGCTCGGCATATAAATCCGCCCCTGTTTATCCGCAGTGATTGAAATTGCGGCATAATTATGTTATAATCTCCCGGCACGGGGGATTTCGAACTATGGCTAAACTCTATTTTCGTTACGGCGCAATGAGCTCTTCAAAAACAGCTCAGGCAATAATGGTCAAATACAACTACGGCGAGCGCGGGCAAAAAGCTCTGCTTGTGAAGCCGGCTGTTGATATTCGCGACGGTGCACGCATCGTGCGTTCCCGCTGCGGGCTGACCGACGAATGCATTTTGTTCGATGATATTCCGTGGAACGATGTGCATGATCATGTTTATGACTGCATAATCGTTGACGAAGCGCAGTTTTTGACCCGAGCGCAGGTCATGCTGCTTGTTGAGGCAGTTGACAAATACAATATTCCTGTGATATGCTATGGGTTGAGAACTGATTTTCAGGGCAATTTTTTTGAGGGCAGTCACACTCTCATGGCTCTTGCCGACACGATTGAAGAGATAAAAACAATTTGTTGGTGCGGAAGGAAAGCGATCATGAACGCGCGGCTTGACGGTAAAGGCGGAATTACCAAAGTCGGTGAACAGGTCGTCCTCGGTGCCGACGATAAATATATAGGTCTCTGCCGAAAACATTGGGCAGAGGGCAAAATTAGCAATGATTAATTTTAAATCTAAAAATCGAAGCGATTGCAGCTGTTTTTTCGTTGTGCATATTAAACGCACCGCGAACGGTTTTTTGCAATCTTGAGGAAAGGCTATGAGATTTTATATTGCAACAGGTCTTGTAAATGCCGAGCATGCGCGTAAAGCCGCCGAGGTTTTGCGCCGCAACGGGCATGAACAGACGTACGACTGGACAACCCACGGTGACATTCGTCACGAAGGCGCAGAGCGCATGAGCGAAGTTGCTTTCAACGAACTGCGCGCCGTCCGCGACGCCGAGCTTGTCGTTGCCCTTCTTCCCGGCGGGCAAGGCACACATACCGAACTTGGCGTTGCTCTCGCAACACGCAGCAACAAGCGCATAATACTTTGGAGCGAAACCGGTGATGAATTCGCATTCGACAACCGCACATGCACGTTCTATTTTCACCCTGCGGCGGAACGCGTTGTCTGCCCCTTTGAGGAACTTCTTGAAATTCTGAACACCGACCGCATTGACTCCGCTTCAAACTTTGCGGATTGATTTTGCGATTTTATCCGACAAACCGAGATTGACCGGGCTGCTGCAAACGGCTTTTTGCCTGCGGCAGTCCTTTTTCAAAAATTCCGTTACGAATAAAGTTCCAAACAAATTTCTACAGCAGCACCGCAGACAGAGTCCCTTTCCGCAAAAAAAAGATTATTCAGAGCATCCTTTCGTTAATTCGACAGCCGTTTTCTTATTAATTCGGACTTTTGATGATTGAAATTAAACGGATTTCCGTGTATAATATCCTATGAGTTATAATCGGCCGGCAGGTGAAGGGGTGTATGCAGTAAAATCGTTTTATCTCAAATCGTGCCTGTCGAAATCAATAGCTCTCAATACAAGTGTTTCGTTGAAAGGAGTAAACCATGAACACACCCGCAACCTCGAACAGTGCCGACTATTCCGGCGAACAAATTGCTTATAAAGACAGCACATATGAACTTGTTTCAAAAGTCGCATTTCTTATAGGCGTCCCTCAGCGCATTTTTGAAAATGAGCACGAAGCTCCGCAGCTCGATGTTTTCAACCGTCTTTCAAAAGACAAAAACGCACGAATCATCCGCAATCTCTGTATCATCCGAACATCCATCGAACGCAATTTTAAAAAAATCAATGATATTATGCGAACGGATTACCGCGGACTTTTGTCCATGCCGGAAATCATCCCTTCCGAATGCATTCAGCAGCTCAGCGAGGACGGAATCTCTTTCATCAAAAAATCCAGCACCAAACTTTGTCATCATATTATTGAAATTAATCGTATTGTCTCCGACAGGATCAATAACTGCAAAAGCCTTTTCCCGATATGGATTAATTGGTCGTATGTCAAAGAGCTGTTTATAATGCCAAACGGATTTGCCGAAGGGGGCACGAGAGATGCCGCGAGTATTTACTATGCAAACCTGCAATGCTATCCGTATCAGATGTATATCAACTGGAAACCGATGGATGAAGGGAACATTCTTTTTAACGATAAAAAATTCGTGACTCTTCTGTATCAATGGCACCACGATGTGTTCACCGAATACAGCCGCGTTTCGGATGCGGGAGCTTTTGTTAAGAATAACATCTATGACTTTATAAACGACAGCCAAAAAACCGTCGTCGTTGTGGACTGCGAAAACTCCGACCCGTACAAGCTGTGCGCCGCCCTGCGAAACCTTGACTATGAAGTCATGCAGAAAATATCAAGAATCATCCTTTTTGACGATGTTCACACCGTGAACGCATGGAAGATTCTTGAATACTCCGTCAAAATCCCTGTGGAACACATAATGACAGAGCGCGTTAAGCAGAACAAATCCCTTGTGGACATTCAGCTGACCGCAAGAGCCTGCCAGGAGCATTATCAAAACCAAGTTGATTCCTTCGTTATTGTTTCAAGCGATTCCGACTACTGGGGGCTTATTTCTTCCCTTTCTGATGCACGGTTCCTTGTTATGATCGAGCGCGAAAAATGCGGGCCGGATATGAAAGCCGCGCTTGCCGATTCCGGAATATTCTACTGTTATCTTGACGATTTCTATTCCGGGAATGCCGAAGATATCAAACTCAACGCGCTCTTTCAGGAAATGTACCGCTGGATTGACGATTCAATCAAACTCAATGTGAACGAAATGCTTGATGCCGCGCTGAGAAACACGCGGCTGGAAATGTCCGCTGCGGAGCGCAAACAATTCTATGAAAAGCATATCCGAAATATGTCCCTTGTTATAGATGACGACGGAAATGTTTCAATAGAGTTGAAGCGCAAATGATTTGATTCGGACGTAAAACGAAAACGCAGCCTCAGCCGCCTTTCAAAAAAGCACGGCCGAGGCTGTTTTGTTCTTATTCGGCTGCCGATGCTGTCAGACATTCGGTTGCCGCCAATGTCAGACATTCAACTGCCGATGTTGTCAGACATTCAACTGCCGCCGATGTCAGACATTCAACTGCCGATGTTGTCAAACATTCGGCTGCCGCCGAATGTCAGACATTCAACTGCCGTCGAATGTCAGGCGGTTTTTCCCTTTTTCACAAGAGACCAGATATATCCGCCCATTCCGATTGCAGCAAACAGCCACACTCCGAGAACGTCGGTGATGAAGTATTTCCGAAACTCCGCATCCCGAAGCAGCTCGGGCATTACGGACATGCTTTCGAAGATTGTTAATCCGTAGTTCTTTGACATCACAAAGCTGTAAACAACAAACTCCGCAAGAAGAAGCATCAGGAGCGTTGCAATAACCGAAGTCACAATGGAAGCAACGGATGATTTCACGCCCTTGTTTTTGTTTGCGCCGGAAAAGATTCTGTATCCGAGCATTGCAAGTGCGGCGGTCGCAATGCCGCTTATGGCAGCAATGTAACCGAAAATTGACAGTGCGAATGTCAGCGCACCGCCGGGAATTGCGAAAAGAATCGCGCCCAAAACTCCCATGAACACATTTTCTTTGTATATGACCTGCTTCGGTTCGGGCTGTGCGGCGGTTTTATCATAGTGATTCCACTCGTATTCCGAACCGCCCGCAGGCTCACCGTTCGGTTCGGGTTCTGCGGCAGTAAATTCGTTTTTTGAGTCCTCACCCGCAGGAGCAAACTCATCGTTTTCATTCTGTTCAAAGCTTTTCGGCTGTTTTAATTCTCCGTTAACGGAGTTTTGGTCGTTTTCGTACATTTCTTTCTCCAATATTTTTTTGACCGTGCCGCTGATTCCGCTGCACATTTCGGCGACAGTGAAGCTGCTCTGTCTGTGTTCAGTATATCAAATTCGGTACAATGTGTCAATATATATAAATTTAATCCTCCGCCCCAACCTTCCGACGAAAAGCCGAAGCGGAGGACTTTTATTTTTTGCTTACTTTCGGTTCATTCAAATTCTGAACTCACCCGATTTGAATTTTACAATCCGAGTGCAAGCACAAGCGAAAGCGCGAGTATCGCACTCAAAAATCTTTTTGCCATGGTTTTCCCTTTCGAACTTTTTTTGCAGGCAGTCCGATGCTGCCGACACGCATATATTATAGCACATGTTCGGTACATTGTTAAGCCCAAAACGGGAAATATTTGTGAAAAAATTTTTAAACAGATGTGTTAAATTGTTGTGTTTTCATATTGTTTTAAACTTTCATTATTGCAGTTTTATTGCATTTTTCAAACCGAATTCGGGCATTGCAATTCCCGCCGCCGTCTGATAAACTCATAGATATGACTGCTGTGTATACGCGGACTTAAACCAAAAGAAAGGAAACAATCATCATGAACGATATTATTAACAACTACTCTCAATCTGTTTTGACAGATGAACAAGGCGCTGCGTGCTTTGCGATTGCGGAACGGGTCGTTAATGCGCTGATAAAGCACGGCCTGCATATTTCCTTTGCGGAATCCTGCACGGGCGGGCTTGCCGCCGCACGTATCGTGGACGTGCCGAACGCTTCATATGTTCTCGATGCCTCATTCGTGACATATGCAGAACGCGCAAAGGTGAAATTCGTGAACGTTGCGGAGGAATCCATTGCGGAACACGGGGTTGTGAGCGAATGTGTCGCACTCTCCATGGCAAAAGGCGCAGCGGCGGCGGCAAATGCCGAAATCGGCGTCGGCATTTCCGGCATTGCAGGGCCTTCCGGCGGCTCACCCGAAAAACCCGTCGGAACCGTCTGCTTCGGCTTTTATTTCGGCGGGAAAGCGGAATGCGGCATTCCGAAGTTCGAAATTTCAAAAACCATGCATTTCGGTGCGGCGGGAAGGCAGGCTGTCCGCAATGCAAGCGTGAATTTTGTTTTTGAAACGCTTGCGGAGCTTCTCCGCGCGGACTGACATTTGCGGATACCGAAAAGAAACTGTTGACATTTGCGGTGAAGTTTGCTATATTATGCGTTAATTAATTACTGTCGTGAAATATTTAACTGCGGCAGAACTTTGATTCGGAGGAACCTGCAATGAAAGCCGTTCTCAAAAAAATCTTCCTTTTTCTTGCCGCAACCGCGCTTCTGCTTTATATCAGCGCAGGCACGGCATACCTGACTTACAGCCTCTACCTGAAAGGAAGTCCCCTTTTTTATGCGTCGGAGGCGCTTGAAATAGCCGTTTTTGCCTGCGTTGTTCCGTTTGCGCGAGAAGCGGCTCTCCGGGTGGGGATAAAATCAGCCTTCTTACTGTTCTTACTGTCGGTAGTTTATGCAGTTGCAACAGCCGTCGGAGGCGTTCTTCTGATTGAGCTTCTGCTTCCGGTTCTGAATTGATGCCGCAAGCTGCTTTTTAAATTGTTTGAATCGTTTTTGAACGGGGCTGTGTCAAAGCCCATGCGCGGCGAAACGGGTTCGATATTGCTCATCGGCCCGCTCCGCCTTTCTTTTTTCAAATAATTTCATTTTTTTGCCATTTTTTTAAAAAAAGCTGTTGACATTTGCGCTATAATCTGTTATGCTTGGTATATCATATCAAGGAGGCGTTCTATGAAAAAACTGCTTGCTTTTGCTTCCGTGCTGATGCTCTTTCTTTGCTGCTTCAGCATTGCCGCCGTTGCGGATTCGCGGCGGGATGCGCCCGTTTCCGTTTCGCTCGATTTCCCTGCGGAGCAGATAATCGTTCACGACCCGGAGGAAAGCTTAGGCTATGATGCTGCCGACGAATACTGTCTTGCGCATTCATCCGAGGTCACGATCCGCTTCTCCCTGCCCGCCGCCGCGGATCCCGCACGCAGTTTTGTTCAAATCGCCTACGACTTTTATGAACCACATTATTTCACCGACATGCCGACCGAAAACGGCTGCTATGTTTTCACAAGCAGCATAGACACAACGGACACAACGGGCTACCCCTTCAGCGATCTTCAGATTTATATCAATCAGGATTACGCTCCCTACGAACAATGGCCGAATCACCTTGTGAATATCTTTGCCGACGAAGCCAGTCTTAACGAATGGTGTTCGTATTTCGACGGCGTAAACTGGGAATACCCCGAAGATACACCCGAAAATCCCACATATGTTCCCGAAGACCCGACCGATGCTCCCGAAAATCCCACCGATGTTCCCGAAGACCCGACCGATGTTCCCGAAAATCCCACCGATGTTCCCGAAGATCCGACAATCGAACCCGCTGCTCCGACAGATGTTCCCTCCCCGTCCGTTCCGTCAACAGGAACAGGTGCAATCATCGCATACGGCATCGCTTCAATCGTTTGCGGTGCGGGAACGGTTCTCTGCGGCAAACGCCGAACAAGAGGCTGATTGTTCCTGCACGACTGCTTTTTCATGGCCTTGAAGTTTTCAGTCCAAGTTCTTATTTTCTCCCTTTCGGAACTATGCTGTTGCAAATCTTCAAAGGCTTCTGTCTCCTTCAATAAACCCGCAGCACGACTTGACCCGCTGCGGGTTTATTGTTTTTGCGGCGGCTCTGCCCACGCTTCAAATAATCCGTTTTATGCGTGTTTTCGCAAAAAAACGGATGCAAAGGCTTCTTCCGCCCCGCATCCTCTGACGTATACTTTTTTTATTGCTTAATCATTTTTTCAAAATCAAAGCCGCCAAGGCCTCCGTTGCTGCTTTTTGCGCCGCTTGCGGCTCGGCCTGAGCTGCCGCAAACCCGAGAATGATTGGAATTGCCGCTTGCGAAAGCTCCGTTTGCCCTCCGCTGCGCGGCGAAAGGCGAAGTGCGGCAACTTCAAACATCACGCGCCATTCTTCAATTGCGGAGCGGCAGATTTCCGCCGCTCTTCCGCACTCGCAGCAAAGCAGCCCGACCAGAAGCTTCGGAAGCGAGGCATCGTCAAAAAAAGCGGAAACAAATTTTTCGCAAACGCTCTCCGCACTTCCTCCGCGAGCTGCACCGTTCATAAGCTCAAAAACCCCGTCGCCGATGACGGCAACGCAATTCTCTGCGCATGAACATATTAAATCTTCTTTCGTTTTAAAATAATAATGCAGTGTGCCTTTGCTTATTCCGAGTTCGTCGGCAATGTCGCGCAGGCTGACGCTTCCAACCCCGCGCTTTGCAAAGAGCTTTGCGGCACAGTTGATGATTTCTCCGCCGGTATCCATGTTCAGCTTTGCGCCCATTCCGCAGCCTCCGTTTCGGTTTTAAGTCAGCCTTGTAAAACAGTTTTGATTGAACTGACTCCGCTTCTTTCAAATATTAAATATCAAATATCTGTAAGGTGAAAACAAAAATCAGAATTCGATTCCGTTGATTTTTTTTGCCGTTTCAAAAATCAGTATTGACGCCGCAGCGGATGCGTTCAGGCTCTCCGCCCGCCCGAGCATCGGCAGGCGGCAAAGCGAACAAAGCCGCGCAATGCCGTCCGAAACGCCGTTCGCCTCATTCCCGATAACAATCACGCAATCACGGTTCAGCATCGGAAGCCGCTCCTCGCCCGCCAAATGTCCGCAAACAAGCGAGAACCCGCTTTCCCGCAGCTTCGGCAGAGTTTCGGAGAGTTCGCATTGAAAAATCCTGAGATGATATGTGCTGCCCATTGCGGCACGCAAAGCCTTTGGGGAAAATGCATCGGTGCTGCCCGTGCCGAGAAGAACCGCCGCCGCACCCATTGCATCGGCCGTGCGGATTATCGTTCCGAGATTGCCGGGGTCCTGCAATGCGTCCAGCGCAGCAATAAGCCCGTGCGGAAAATCCTCCGCGCTTTCGGGAGCAGTCAAATCCGGCGTTCTTACCGCCGCCGCAATCCCCTGCGGAGCGGAAGTGTCGCACACCGTTTCAAGCACGGCACGGCTCACGGAAAAAAACTCCGCACCGAGTGCCGAAACCCGTGCTTCAAAATCCGCGCGTCCCTGCTCAATAAACAGCGTTTCCGGCACAATGCCCGCCTCCAGCGCATCAAAAACAAGCCGTTCACCCTCGATAAGGTGCTGCCCGCTCTCCCGCCGCGCCGAACGATCCCGCAGGCGGCGCACAGATTTTACGATTTTGTTTTTTGTGCTTGTGATAAGCATCTTCGGCTGCCCTGCTGCAAAAGGGCTTATTCGCCGACCGCCTGCCGTATTGCACGCGCAAGCTGATCGCCGCAGGATGTATTCTTAAATCCGCAGCAAATGCCGGAAAGCCTTTCGATTGCAAACTTCGGATCGGCTCCCTCAAGCAGCGAACCGATGGCCTTGAGGTTGCCGTTGCAGCCGTTCGTGAACACAATATTGTGCAGTTTGCCGTCGATAATGTCAAAATCGATCATCGTGGAACATGTTCCGCCGGTCTTGTAAGTGTAATGCATAAATTTCTCCTTTCAGGGACGGAGCATCACCCTTTTGCAGGTCTCCGCCCGGGGTTCTTTCTTCATTTATATTTTACCATAAAGCAGGGGGCATTGGCAATGCCCAAGAATTTGTCGTCAATTATAATATATTTTAGTTTTTTTGTTTTTTTGACTTGCTTTTTGTTTTTTTTTTTTTATAATTAGAGTACGGATTGAAGATTTCGTCTTGCGGCAATTGTTCTGCCTTCCGTCAGCAGTAATCTGAATCTGCCGTCATCGTGAAATGATATCTGCCGTAAAAACCCAAATTTGAAAGGAGAAAATCTATGTTAACCTCTGTGAACATCAAACGAATCCTCAGTCTTTTGATGTGTCTCGTTCTGCTTGCCGCGGTCGGCTTGTCCGCCCGTGCCGAAACACGCACAAATCCCCTCGGGATTCCGGATGACCAGTACGAGAACATTGTTGAGTTTCTGGATACGATAAATCCGGAAACAGGCGAACCCAACGGTCAGCAGTACTGTCTCGGTTACGGTATGGCGGCATATAACGAGAGTGAAGAAGCAAAGCTTAATGCTATTCACAACTTTGTTATCATTTCAAGTCCGTCAAGTCCCTTCTATCCTCAACCCACCGTTTGCGGTTTGTGCTTCTATTACCCCGATTACAACGACCCCAACGGCTGCACCACCACCATCTTTGTTGAGCTTTACGGCTATCTCAACCTTTCCGGCACAAGCATCGGCGAATTCGTTGCCGCTCCGGAAGGACTTACCGGAATCAATCTTGCCGATTGCGATCAGCTGCGCATGTTTGACTTTGTCGGTGCCGACGATTGTCGTGAGATTCTTCTTTCAGGCTGCTCCAACCTTGAAAAGATTAACCTTTACAGAACCAACACCCGCCGCCTTGTTGTTCAGCCCTCCGGCTGCGACACTCCGGCAACCATCGACGTTTTCGGCAACGGTGTCATCAGGGAAGCTGTTTACGGTGATCCCCGACATGTTGACGTCGAAAACAACGAGTTTACTTTTGAAGCAGAAAGCTTCACAGGCAGCTTCCTCGGCTGGTATGCCGACGGTGAACTGTACTCCTCCAATAATTTCTGCCGAATTTCCGATTTTGAACACCTGACCGCCTGCTTCGGCGGCGACACGGACGGAGACGGAAACATTTCCGTTGCGGACGCCGTTCTTATCGCCCGCAATGCAATCGGCGTGAATTCGCTCAGCTGTGACTTCAACATGGCGGATATCGATGCGGACGGAAACATCAGCATTTCCGATGCGATAAGCGTTATGCGCTTTGCAATGCAGGTAAGATAAATTCTCTCCTATCCTGCATCAACGGGCCGGACGGTTTGCAGCAACGCTGCGGCTGTTCGGCTTTGTTTTGTTTGAATTCTGCGCTTGATCGGACAATGATTATATATTTATTTAAAAAGCATTTAATTTTGCCTTCAAATGGAGTATAATTGCAGTTGAAAAGGAAAACTGAGGCAGAGGAGGATTTTTTTTCATGCTTCTTTATGAAAAAGCCGGCAATATCGGCATTCTCACCATCAACCGTCCCGAGGCACTCAATGCGCTGAATTCCGCGCTTCTTGACTGCCTTTATGAAAAAGTGACCGAAATCGCACATGACACGGAGCTTCGCTGCCTTATCGTTACCGGCGCGGGCAAAGCTTTCGTTGCGGGCGCGGATATTTCCGAAATGAAGGATCTTTCCCGTCCCGAAGCGTTCGCTTTCGGTATGCACGGTCACAAAGCATTTTGCGCACTTGAAAACCTTGCCGTTCCCGTCATTGCGGCAGTCAACGGCTATGCACTCGGCGGCGGCTGCGAGCTTTCGCTCTGTGCGGATATTCGCATTGCCTCCGAAAAGGCGAAGTTCGGGCAGCCCGAAGTCGGTCTCGGTATCATTCCCGGTTTCGGCGGAACGCAGAGATTGACCCGCACGGTTAACCGTGCGTATGCGGCCGACCTCATCCTTTCCGCACGCACTGTCAGCGCGGCGGAAGCTCTTCAAATGGGGCTTGTGAGCCGAGTTGTTCCCCCCGAGGAGCTGATGAACGAAGCAATGAAGCTTGCCGAAATGATCGCTGCAAACGCACCCATTGCCGTTCGTGCCGCAAAGAAGGCAATGCGCATTCGTTACATGAATTCGCTTGACAACGACCTTGCCGCCGAAGCAGAGCTTTTCGGAAGCTGCTTTGAAACGCAGGATCAGCAAATGGCAATGACGGCATTCGTTTCCAAAACAAAAAAAGACGAATTCACCGGCAAATAACATCAGGGCTTCGGCCCGAAGTTTACCAAACAACTATTTCACCGAAAGGAACTAAGCATTATGAAAAACGTATTCGTTATCGGCGCAGGCACAATGGGCCTTGACATCGCACAGGTTTTCGCAACCGCGGGCTACAACGTTACCGCATACGGCAGAACCGATGCAAGCATCGGCAAATCCTCCGCAAAGCTCACAAAGAGCCTTACAAAGCGCGTTGATCGCGGCAAGATGACGCAGGAAGCAGCGGATGCGATTCTTGCACACATCACCTTTGTTACCGACTATGAGAACCTCAAAACCGCAGATCTCGTGATTGAAGCAATCGTTGAGAATATGGAAATCAAGCATAATCTCTATGCTGCAATCGATGAAATCTGCCCCGAGCACACCATTTTTGCAACCAACACAAGCTCCCTTTCCATCACGGAGCTTGCCGCCTGCACCAAGCGCGCGGACAAGTTCATCGGAATGCACTTCTTCAACCCCGCAACGGTCATGAAGCTTGTTGAGATCATTCGCGGTATGCACACTTCCGACGAAACCTTCGAAACAATCAAAGCTCTCTGCACCGAAATCGGCAAGGAACCCGTTGAAGTGGCCGAAGCTCCCGGTTTTGTTGTTAACCGCATTCTTATCCCCATGATCAACGAGGCTGTCACCATCGTTCAGGAAGGCGTTGCGTCCCCCGCAGACGTTGACACCGCAATGAAGCTCGGCGCAAATCATCCCATGGGACCGCTCGCATTGGGCGACCTTATCGGCCTTGACGTTTGCCTCGCAATCATGGACACCATGTATAACGAAACCCATGATTCCAAATACCGCGCCTGCACCCTGCTGCGCAAAATGGTTCGCGCAGGTCTGCTCGGCAGAAAAACCGGCAAAGGCTTCTTTGAGTATTAATCTTTGTTGACCCGAAGCTCAGTCGGATTTTGCCCGGACATGAATCCGAGAATCTTCCCGAATGAGCCTCGCAAACGGCTCCGAGAGTTAACGCTGCATCCTGCCGCCTGACCTTCTCGGAAGCAACATAACATAAATTCAGGGCATTGCAGCCGATTGATATAATCCCCATAGAGTAGACACATGAAAAAAAGAAAACAAGTCTACACTATGGGGGTAATTTATGTCAAGGAGAAGGAACAGGAAGTACAGCAAAGAACAGAAGCTTACAGCAGTGCAAGCATACCTGAATGGCGAAGGTAGTTATAAAACTTTACAAAAAAAATACGGAATATTAAACGTAACGCAACTCAAACGCTGGGTAAAGTGGTATAATGGTCATAAAGAATGCAAAGAGAGGCGAGGAGCCGGAACGGAGATCTATATGGCCAAGGGAAGAAAAACAACACAGGAAGAGCGCGGAAAAATCGTAGCATTCTGCATAGAGCACGGGAAGGACTATCCGTTGACGATCCAAACATACGGGGTATCCTACCAGCAAATATATGCATGGGTGAGGAAGTATGAGGAGAAAGGGATAGACGGTCTGCGGGACGGCAGAGGAAGAACCAAGCCGGCAGACGAAATGAGTGCAGAAGAGCGCCTTCGCATGGAAAACAGGATATTGAAAGCGCAGCTCAAAGATGCGGAGATGGAAAACAAGCTGCTAAAAAAATTGCGGGAGTTGAGAGGGGGCGATGGATCAGCGGAGTGAGGCAGGAGGATTACTGCAAAGCAATACAAAACATACACATATCCGAAGAATACCCCATTGAAAAGCTGTGCCGAAGCTTACATGTAAACAGGTCTGCATATTACAAATGGCTGAAACGGACGCCAAGCGACAGACAGATTGAGAATGAGCAGATTGCCGAATGGATCAAGACGCTGTATGAAAAACAAGACGGGATACTCGGATATCGGCAGATGACGATCACGGTCAATCGGGAGTACAGCGTCCATTACAATAAGAAACGAATTCGGAGACTGATGCAGATACTCCATCTGAAATCTGTGTGCAGAAGGAAACGGTACAACTATATCCCATCAACGCCCGAGGTAACTGCGGAAAATATACTGAATAGAGATTTTCATGCAGACAAGCCCAATGAAAAGTGGTTGACCGACGTAACCGAATTCAAATACTATGTCGGCGTGGAGTCCGGAAAATATATTTAAGTGCAATCCTTGATCTGTATGACAGGAGGATCGTTTCGTACAGGATCGGAGACAGCAACAATAATTCGCTTGTATATGCAACTTTTGACGAGGCGGTAAAGGCGAATCCGGATGCACATCCTTTGTTCCATAGCGACCGTGGGTTTCAGTACACAAGCAAAGGCTTTCACAACAAACTTATTGCCGCCAATATGCGACAGAGCGCGTCACGCGTTGGCAGATGCATTGACAACGGTCCAATGGAGGGATTTTGGGGTATTCTCAAATCTGAAATGTACTATCTCAGAAAGTTTACTTCGCGTGACGATCTGATTTCGGCAATCGAGCGTTATCTCTATTTTTACAACAACAAGCGTTACCAGCAGAGACTCAGATGCATGACACCGATGGAATTTCATCGCACTGCCGCGTGAAAAATTCCACCCTGCTGCGCAGCAGGGTGGAATTCCAGATAAAATCTTTTTGTTTTTTTCACTGTCTACTTGACAGGGGGCACTTCATTTTGCGGCGGCGGGTCTTTTGTTCAGTTTGCCGTAAGGAACATCGATGCATTAT
>ENA-UOJE01000035-UOJE01000035.1-human-gut-metagenome-genome-assembly--contig:-C23-NODE-35-length-170460-cov-28.320184_pt1 | contig 170460 bp, 140 predicted proteins | sample MGYA00242341_ERZ723888 | MGnify/ENA metagenome assembly ERZ723888 | reverse complement strand
AGTACGCCATGCAGTAAACCTTAGGTTCTGCATTCTCCGGCAGCGTGAAGGACACAGACACGCGCTCATACGGCATGTTATCCATCTTTTTCCACACTTTGCCCGGTTCAGAATCCAGCGTGAACGTCTCATTACCAACCGTGTACGCGACACGCATCACACCGCGCGGGCCACCAGATCGGACATATCCCGACAGCGTATACGACTTGCCCGGCATAAGCGTCACCGCCTGACGGACATACACGCAGTCGCTCGACCAAATCGTCAGGCGATACGAAACAAGACCAAACTGCCGTGTGGACTGGTCGCGCGTAATCGTGCCCGTGCTGCTCTTCTCCCAAACACTGCTATTTTCCTCGCACATCGGGTCGAGAAGCAAATTTCTGACAACCCGCTGCATCCGGGAGCGCTCCGTCGCGTGATTAATCGGCGCATTCGCGTTGTCGTCAGTGCGGTCATAGCGGGTATACATTGCATAGCCCAGCTCATCATCGACACTCACCTGATTGCCATCATCGTTGAAATGGTAGCGCAGCGTCTTGCCGGAAATTTCATCCTTGACCAGTGCCATGTGATTGCCGTAGGTGTACGAGACATTCGCAGCAGTCAGCGTCGTGCCGTTCTTCGTGCCCGTTACGGTCGCGTGGGTGATGCAGTGCGGCAGTCCGTCGATGGCGTTCGTGTTGCTGTATTCGTAAGTCACGTCCGTCAGCTTTTTATCCGGCTGCTGGTCAACATGCTTTTCAATGGCAGATGCCGACATAAGCAGATGGTAGCCGTTTGCAAGCGCGTATTTGTACTTGCTCATGCGACCATCTTCATGCGTAATGTACAGCGTTTCTTCATTATAATAGTTGAAGCGGACGCAGCTGTTTTCATCCTGCCACGGTGTCTGAATCCGGTCGCAGCGACCATCCGTGTAATGGAACGTCGTAACGCGACCCGCGCCGTCCGTCACAGATGCGATTTTCAGCGGCGAATCCGCCAGCGCCGTCACCGTGACTTCGTTGCCGATCGCATCCTGAATCTTCTGAATCAGCACCTTCGCGGTTTCCGGCACATCCTCCGTTGGCGTGTCGGATACCAGCGGGAACGTCATGACGTTGTCGCCCTTGTCGGTAATCGTGATGTTCTCATCCCCGACTTCCAGCGTCATAGACAAACCAGATTGGTCGGAATACTTCTTTTGGTCATTATCTTCTTGCTTGAAGAAGTGTTCCGTCCCGTCGCCATCCGTATACACGAACTCCACTTCGCCGTTGTACAGCACCTTATGCAGCGTCTGGTGCAGCGAAGTCCGCCAGCCGTAGCCCATGCCGAACTCGTCCTTGTCGCTGTCGCAGGAATTGTAGTAGCGGGTCACGGAGACCGGCAGACGATTGCCGTTCATCGCGGTATCCGCATGGGAGAAAATCAGGTTGCCATTGACAAGGCTGACGCTGCCAGTCCCTACCAATCCAGCAGACTGATGGTCGTAAGTCAGATAGCTCTCCAAGCCCGCAAGGCTCGCATATTCCAGCACGAAGTACGGCTGGTTCGCCGTTTCGCTCGAATGAAGCTGCGAAAAGCTGCTTTCACTTTCGGGCGCGCTCAGCTGAACACCGTGATTTTCGCCCAAATACCACTTGCGCGCAAGGCTGGTGACATCGAACTCCTTCCACGAATACTGGTTTTTCAGCACACGGCAATAGTCCTGATACACGCCGCTAACTTTGGGCTGCGTCGCGTAAGTAATCGTCTCCGGATCCCAGTCCTTCAGCACTTCTTTGCACATGATGGCGGTATCCGCTGACGGTGCGTAGACGTTGCGAACGCACAGTTTCGCGGACGTGATGAAGTGGTTCGCGCCCAGACGCGGCAAGTCCACGACTTTCAGATAAGTCAGGCGGTTGCCGTAGTAATTCGTGTTGCTGATCCACAGACGTTCGTCGTGCGAGAAGTTCTGCGTCGAACCTTCCTTGACGTAGGTATCGAGGATACCTGCGGCGTTTTCCGCGCTATTCGCGCTGTCCGCGAACGTCGCAATCGGGCTGTGTGCCTGCGCCGCCATCCGCTGGCGCTTTTCGGCGGAAAGTTCCACCCACTGGTGCGTCGCCGCATCGTACTCATGAACCGGCGTGGTCTGCACCACTGCGCGGAATCGGTTGTTGCCCAGCGCGTACACCTTGCCGCATCGGGTGCGGAGGTGTTTCAGTTCCTGCTGAGCCGGGAACTGAATCTGTTTCTGATTGTTTTCTTGGTTACTCATATGTTTCCTTTCTTTTCTGTGCGCTCATTTTGCGCACGTTTTTTCCATCGAACGGTACGAAAAAAGCCCCTCGCGCCGTGCGCGGGAGCCTCTCTGTATCTTTCGACGGTATGATTCTATCACACTTTTGCAGCATGTGCATCCGCGTTTTTAGACGGTCAGTCGTAAAATGAAGTTGGACACCTGAAAAAAAGAAATCCATAGTGACTTCCCGTATGGTAGAATGAAGTTCCCCAACACCATTCACCGGAGGCAATCACTATGGATCACACCCAGTATAGCACAAACAAAGCGGAACGCAAGCCCGGAAAACATTTGACCAGAGAAGATCGGGGCACAATTGAGGCGATGAAGAAGCTGGTATAGTCTAATCGAGCCATTGCCAGATATTTGAACTGTTCACCCACCACCGTTTCTAACGAATTGAAGCGCGGCATGCGGCCCAGAACCGGCCGGAGAGGCCGTTCTCCCGGCTACTCCGCAAAACGCGGAATGCTTGTATATCAAACGCACAGAGCAAACAGCCACAAGCCACACCGCATATGTAAATGCAGCGCCTTTGTTCAGTGGGCCGTAAACAAGGTGCGTCAGGAGAAATGGTCGTTGGATGCCTGTGTGGGCTATGCACGCAAGCATGAGCTGTTTCTGCCTACGGAAATGGTCGGCACCAAGACCTTGTACAATGAAATATGGGCAAGCAATCTGGTATTGCAGCCGCTGGAGCTTCCCGATGCTTTGAAACGGAAAAAGTGTTGCAAAGCACCGCTAAGCGCAAAAAAGCATACGGAGCAACCATAGATGAGCGACCCGAAATTACATCTTCCCGGCTGGAGGTTGGCCACTGGGAAGGTGATACAGTGGTGGGAAAACGCAAAGGCAAGGAGGCGGTTATTCTGACATTGCTGGAAAAGAAAACACAGCACTACCTTGCAATTCGCATTCCCGGAAAGACCAGCGAGGCGGTCAATACAGCGATGCAAAAGCTCCGTGAGGACTTCGGAGAGTCGTTCTTCAGCCAAATATTCAAGACAATTACTGTGGACAACGGACCAGAGTTTGCGGATTTTGCCCAAACAGAACAGTTCGGGACAAAGGTTTACTTTGCCCACCCTTACACATCCTGGGAACGGGCGCAGAACGAGCGACAAAACGGTATGCTCCGTCGATATGTCCCCAAAGGAGTCTCCATTGAGAACTTCTCAGATGAGGAGATTCTCTGGGCCGCAGATGCGCTCAACGGTCTCCCTCGCAGGAATCTGGGATACTATACTGCACGCTGGAGGAACTGTTTGAGGCTTTCCTGGATACCGTTTACGCAGCCTGAACGGCTGCGTAAGCCCCAATTGGGTTGATTATAGAACCTCTTTCTACCTGAAGGTGTCCAACTTGCACTTGCAATTTGCGGTTTGTGTATACAGACGGCAAAAAGGTTGATTCCGATTACAATTACGTCGGCCTTTACATTCAGAACTGGTCTACCGGCACCAAAGCCGTCATGTACCGCTTCGAAGCTGTGGACAAGGATTCCGGCGCACCGGCGTATATCGTGTTCAATGACCATATGATTGAACCGGCTGCCGCAGCGCATTTCCATCTGAAAATGAGCAACGAGAGCTTTATGCGATTATCGACCCGGAAAATTCCTGGCCCACGTTCTTCCCTGCCGATCTGACGGGTGAGGAAATCTGCGAGCATCTGACGGAGCATGAGGACGAGGAGGAATCCGAATATGACGAGCATGTCTGGCTTTCTCTGCGCAACGCGGAAACGCTGACGCAGACCATCGCCGATGCGCTGTGTAAGCGGATGCTGCCAACGCGCCTGTCTATCAGGAAAACGCAGCAAACTATATTGCCAAGCTGTCTGAACTGGACAACCAATATCAGGATGTTGTTGCAAACGCTCAACGCACAACGGTTTTGTTCACCGACCGCTTGGAGCAGCGCAATTTTTCTGAACCGTAACTGCTTCAGGCTCTTGCAAATTTCTTCTGATTGCTTTACAATGTACTCAGGAAGTATCTCCTCTCGCGGCGGGACATTGAGTGGTTTTCTCATCTTCATTCTACCACCACGAGGAAATTTCCTTATCCTTTGGGGCTGCCTTTTATCGGATTGGATGAGCCTGTAGTAGAGGGAGTAAAGGGAATTGATCCTTCAACATTCAGTTAGGAGCGCTTGGAGCGAACTATAAACCAGTGACTGAATGGAATATCGATGCTTTGGTAATCGTGACTACAGATGGGATTCAAGCTTGCAAGTTCAAACTTCAGTGAACAACAGCTGAGATGCCACCCGTAATAGCAACTATGAACACAAGATCGGAGGAACACCCATGAGAAAGCTGTTTGATCAGTTCGAACAACTGAGTACAGAGGCACAGGCATTACTGGAAAAAGGTATAAGCCAGATGCGGGATGGATTCGCGCCTGCCCCTTCACTGTGCCAGAAGATAACGTCCACGCTGTCGTCTTTGCGCACAGCATACGACGATATTCGCAGGACGTTACCAGATCATGTTCTTACAGAGGAGTTGCCCGAAGGCGAGCTCCCTGTATGTGAATATGAGGAAGTATGGAAGAATAGCGTTGTCAGCCGGAAAAAGGCAGTGCGTGCTGTGCTTGATGAATTCATCCGTGTGTATTCAGATGAGAAAAAGTACATGGATGCCATTGAAGTGTACATTCAGGATGCCAAGGATATTCTTGCCTGCATGGATTCAGCGGAAATGCATGCTCCGTCTCCGGATGTTTCGGCATTCCAGCTGTTCCTGGCTGGCGTAAAGGCGGATCTCAGTTCCGACGAAGAACTGTATGATCAGCTTTTGGATAGTTCTGCTTTCAGCCCCCGAATTGTCAAAGGACTGCACGAGAAAAAATACTATATTCGTGAAGTGAATGTAGACAAGGCACCTGTATCTGATACCCCCTGCAATGAGTCCGTTGCTGAAGCCGAACCCGTAAGCGCCTCTGAGATTTCTGAATTCCCTGATACTACGGCAGCAGCCCAAGAACCACAGGTCGAAAGTCCCGCTTCGGAGACTCCGGAAGATATTGAGATTGAAACGCTGACCCCCGAAGAGTTTGCAGCAAGGTATGCTTCCGACGCACAAGAATCTGAAGAATCCGCTCTGTCGGAGATGTCAGAAGCGTCAGATGAAACCGCAGAGGATGAAGAATATATCCATCCGATTAATCCCATCAAGCAGACAAAACTGCCCTCAGAGCAAAAGCTTCGAGAGATGATCAGCCGGACGGGTGATGTTTTCCATTTTCTGCTCAATAAGCTGGTTTTTACCGGGCTTATGGATGAAAAATGCGCCTTTGAAGCGCTTGCTCAACTTCCGAGACCGGTGACAAGGGAGCAATGCATCGAATCGTTTGCTTTCTTAGAGAGGAAAGGTCTGCTTTGCACATATGAATATGCCGGCAGGAACATCCTTTGCTTCACAGAACTGATGGGCAATTGCCTGCAAAAATCCGGCTTATCCTCCACCCTTAAACGGATTTATCACCTGAAAAGTATCGGGCAAATCTATTTCACTGGCAAACAGGATATGCCGTTGGAGCTGTTTGCACATCATATGTCAATGGTGGATCAGTATTCCAAAGTCATTGAAATGTTGGATGCCGATGAAGAGACTGCCAAGAAGCTCGAGACAAGCGCCTGGAATCGTGAAAAGTGCTATTTCCTTATGAATCTGACAATGGATGATGGCAGCCTCCTTCCGCTTCATATTGTCGATTCTGACGATTTTGGATCATCTGTTCCCGCTGAAAATGAAGGCGTTTTCTGTTGCGCGGGCGACCTGCCCGGCATGGATGAAGTGGGAGATCAGCTTCACTATTGCCTGACCGCAAACGGTCTGTTCCATTGGTCAGAAGGAAATTGGATTGCCATCACACACGTTGAAGAAGAAAATCATGACCTTCCTGAAACAGTCGATTCCAATGTAAATGCTGCAAGCGAGTCGTTTTCCCATCCAGAAGTATCGCAGGCAGAAGCAACTGATTCTGAAACCGCTGCTGCCCCTGTAGAACCAATAGCTCCTGTCAAGCAACTTGCCATCCCCGCGGCTGAACCTGTCGAGGGCCTATGGCTTGACGACCTGTCTGAAGAAACGGGAGTTGAGCCTGAAGTCACCATTGATGAATTTGCAAATCTGTCTTCCGCGGAAATTGCGGGACGGCTTTTAAGCGCAGCTTCCAACGGAAACATACCGAGCGATGAGAATATGGCAGTTCTGATTCATCAGCTTTTGAACGAGGGCGTCCGGTCTCATGATGTCCGTAATTGCCATGACCAGCTTGTGGAAGCAGTTGTTTTTGCAAAAGTGCTTTCATCAAATGATGCCTTCCCGCTGTGCCGGAACATTTACCTTCAACTTCATGCTGCTATTCCGTTTTTTCGTGAGGCAGGCGCCAACACAGGGGTCGCGCTGTCAGGCATATTTGCCGACGGAACGGAATTCACCCCCGTCACAAAACTGTGCGCGTACATTTACGGCATGCTGTTCCCCGCGCATGCGCATGACCATACATTCGCCGCACTGTACAACAACGCATTCACAGAATATGAATCCCAATTTCCTAGTCTCGATGTCTTGAAGCCGCTTTATCACAAGGCGATGGAAGGGGTAAAACTTGTTCCCACAGCATTTTCGCCTGCCAATCTTGCCGCATTGGGCGACTCAAAGATACGGCAGGAACACATGAATTCCATCCGTTCACAGGCCATAGAACTTTTGAAGCCGCCAACGGTCAAAGTCATGATTCACGGTGTTCCTGAACTGATTGATTTATGTTTTGGATCACAGACCGATCTGCACACTGCTCTGCAGATTGTTACAGACAATGACATCAGCATGAGGGAACTGGTCAAAGCCGAACTGGACAAATACTGCAAAGATGATGATATTGATATCTCAACGCTGGAGAGACTGCTGGACAGCCAGTGGAGTGTGGCTGCGCAGAAGTATTCCAGCCGCCGCATGGGAATCAAGTACGATGCGCGAAAGCACCTTCTCCACGCTTTCGAAGAACGCCTGAATCTTCTCCGGGATTGGCTTGATGAAACCAACACAGAATCAGAGCCGGATATAGAAAAGCTTCGCGCCATTCGGAGTGAAGTTCTGTATATTATCGAGGATTCTCTTTCCGAAATCAATATTGCACCTTATTCTGCCGCTTATGGAATTATGAAAGCCTCCCTCGAACTGATTCGGGCAAAGCTTCAAAACCAAGGCAGCGGTGTTGACTTTACCACTTTGCTCAGAAGCGGGATGCTGGTTATTGATCACGGTGAACTTATCCTCAACGATGATCTGAATGCGATTGAGTTTGCAGAACCCTGGAGAATGATGCTACAGCATATCGCCTGCACGGAGTATGACCTGAAAATCGTATACGACCGAATCCTTGAGGCCAGCCCGGATTCCGTTTTGTATGATAACTTTGGTCAGATGGAAGCAATCGGTCGCCTCATTGGTGCCGATCCCAAAGAGTATGTGCTCACCAGTGACGGTCTGCGCGATGCGATTAACAGCGCAGACCTGCAGGCGAGAAACTTCCGGGAAAAGCTGGAGATTTCTTACGCCTATAATCGCATCAGTGAGAATGATCGTGAGCGGCTTGCCATGCTCGCCAACCCAGAAGCGTCTGATTTCCAGAAATTTTTCTACGACCACAGAGCATTTGGCTGTTGGAGAGGTTTTTTGAATGCTCTGAGGGCGCAGATCCGTGAAACTGCACAGCAGAGCATGCATGACGTCCGAGCCCAGCTTGATCAGGCAAAAGCAATGCTCCGTGCCGATGAAGAAAGCCCACTCATCGCCGAAGCCGAGCGTCTGATTTCTCAGGAGCAAAACTATGCGGTTGCGGAAGATTACATTCATCGATTCCGCAATGGGGAAAGGGACTTGCCTTTTGAAACAAGTAATGACGCCATAGAACATTTTCTGAGATTTATATCTGATGATGAATTTCCCCGCCTGTATGGCTTCTGCGAGAGGAATAAGCAAGACCCGATGCCTCGATGGGCCGTGCAGTATATGAAAAAAAATACGCCGGAGGGGTGGACAACCCGTCATATCGAAGACGCCCGGCGATTCATTGAAAAGTGGCCGGTTGGCAAGCAATCTGTCAATGCTCAGAACATTCAGGAGTACTTTAATCTTCTCGGCTTTCATGTCGAGTGCTGCGCCAAGTCGACGCGAGGCAACGAGGTCTGCTGCACGCTTACAGTGCACAAAACAGAACAGAATCTGGCAGATTATCGCCACCCCATTTCCATCTTCGGCACACAGATGAAATCACAGATTGAAGTCGTATGTCTGTTTGGAAAAAGGACAGCGACCCAACTTATTGATGATGCTTGCAAGCTGGGCATCACAAGTACGTTCATTGTGCTTCTTGACGCTGACCTTTCTACAGCGGATCGCCGGGCAATGGCAAAATACGTCTTTACCCAGAAAAATGTCGGTCAGGCGTCCTTCCTCGTTATCGACCGGGTGCTGGCGTTGTACCTTGCTATGCAATCCAGTAACGAACGTCTCCCGGCAATGCTGCAATGCACACTGCCGTATACAATTTATCAGCCTTTTACCAACGGCTCCGGATCTACGGCTGATGAAATGTTCTTTGGCCGCGTAAGTGAACTCGCTTCCATCCGGGATATGGCAGGCGCATCCATCGTATACGGCGGTCGTCAGCTTGGAAAAACGGCTTTGCTGGAACGCGCAATGCACCTTGATCATAACCCTGCCCGCAGAGAGTTCGCCATCAAAGCAGACTTCAAAGGGCATCGTGGTGAGCAAGATTTTCTGGATATCCTCGTTTCGGCTTGTAACGACGTCTTCGAAAAAAATGATTTCAAGCTGAATCGTTGCGCTACCATCCGAGACTTCTGTTCCCAGATTCGCCGTCTGCTCGATAATGATCGGATTGCAATCCTGCGGCTCCTGCTCGACGAAACAGATGATTTCCTCGATTCCATCAGTGCCTCAAGCTATAATGAAATTCTTCCTCTCATTGAGCTTCAACGTGGAAGCAATCGTCGGTTTAAGTTTGTGCTTGCTGGCCTTCATAATGTATGCCGCGCAAAGAATGCGACCCGTAATAACGGTCTCTTCGGTCAGCTCGGCGAACCGCTTTGCGTGAAACCGCTTACTGCGGCAGATGCCCAGAGGCTTCTGGTGAGGCCGCTGCGCTACCTTGGTTTCCGCGTTTCTAATGAGTCCCATGTGGATACAATCCTGACAAACACCAACTACTATCCTGGCATCATCCAATTCTTCGGATACACGCTGGTTCAGACCCTCGTTACGCATTATACCCAGTATTATGACGCTGTGAGAGGGAACCCGCCGTTTGATCTTCATGATGATCAGCTTGCGTCCATCATGAATTCCAGAGACCTAAATCGGAATATCAAGGATCGCCTCCGGTGGACGCTTGAGATGGACGACCGGTATTATATGCTGGCTCGTTGCATTACCGTTCTCTATCATCTGTACAGCAACAACTACTCCGTAATCAGCAGTGGCTTTGATGTTGCTTCGATCTGTGAAGTAAAGGACATGTACGATATCCATTGCCTTGAATCACTTTCGGAGCGGGAGATTGTGGCTCTACTTGATGAAATGGAGGAAATGGGAATCCTTAGCCGTCCCACAGCTGAAGAAAACCGTTATTTGCTCCGCCGGCGCTCTTTCATCGATGTTATCGGGACAAGCCTTGAGATCTTGGAACATGACATTGAAACTTACAATGAGGAGGCTGCGAACAATGCCTGAGTGGTCTGAATTCTGGTGGACATCTATCACCGGGCCACGGAACCTTTGTGACGCTGTCTCCCGCGCCTTGCACAATAAAAGCAGCGTCTGCCTCGTCGTGCCGGATGATCTCCCCTGGCGTGATGAGATGCGCGCCAGCATTGAGACGGGCATGCATCAGATGCCGGACATGGAGTCCTTCTATGTAGAGTTCATCGATGTAGAAGATGAATGTCCGGATATTGCCGATATCGGACGCTACCTTATGGAAAGGTATGCGCTTCCTGAGATCGCCGCCGGTTATCGTGGACGAGAAAAGCTACAGAAGTACATCCTCGACAAGCAGGTGCTTGATAACAGGGTTCTCTGGATTAAGGGAATGAATGCCTCTCAGGAAAAGCGCTGGCTCCAGTTTTGCAGGGACTATGTTCCGGTGAAAGATTCAGACGGCAGGTTTGTTCTGGAGGCTCGGTGGACAGACAAAGAAAACGAGCGCCGCAATCTCGCTGTAATTCGTTATGGCGATACCATCAAGCGTTATGACCTGACCCTGTTTAACAGCATTTATCTCAATCGAGAGAAAGGCACTTATTCGGCAATTTGGCAGCAGTACGCCGCTGTTATGTGCGCATTGCTGTGCAACACGGATGCTGAAACTTCTCAGGCATTCATGGATACATGCGATTTCACAGCCGAAGAGCCGATTATCGGCATGCGGAAAATTGCCGCAGACGGAGCCTATCTGCGCCGTGCTGAAAGCAGCAACCTGCATATCCTCAGCCTGGTTCGCAAAGAAAGCATATCTGCTATTGATGCACAAATCTGGAAGGCGCAGCTGCAAGTGCTCTTCCCGTTGCTTGAAATCGAGAGAGTTTCCTTTATTAAGAGGTATAGAAAACAGGTGCAGGAGGCCTTGGGCGAAAAGTACCATGATTTTCGGACTGGACGATCACAGTATATTTACCAGTTCGGCGAAACCGTCTCTGATCCGGATAACGCAGAGCTTGGGACGATATACCGCATGACAAAGCTTAGGCGAGATGCTGACGCCTATCAATACTTGCTTTACATCCCAGATGAGCAGTCCCGTTCCCGCATTGAACTTCTTCATGATTTGCGAAACTCGCTGGCTCACGGGAACACCTGCGCGATTGATAAAGTGATCGAATTTATCAACGGGCATCCCTTTGACTGGAACTGAGCTTCTGTTTGAGGATTATGCTTGTGGTTATCCTGATTACGCTGGCAACTCCCGAACAGGTTCAGCCAGTATATGATGTTGTCCTCCAGATTGGGCAGTGACAAATGGATGACCGAATTGGAAAATGATTGTCTGACCTTGGCGTTGTCCAGCGGGCATTGAAAAAAGCCAATACGGATGGTCAGAAGATTGAGGAGATAAACCATGCCTGCATATACCTCTGTTCTTCAGAAACCTCTGGAGACAATTTTCTGGGAAGATGATAACTTCATGGAAGAGCTGCTCCAAGTGGTGCGGCTCTTTCGGCCTTTCTCTGCCGCTATAACTGAGTTCATTTCGGAACACGGCTATCAGGGGGATACTTCTGACATTGATGCCAAGGTTGCCTTCATCCGCACCGCGTTTGCGAAGGCCGACATGGATGCGCCGAGGGAAGTACGGGAATGGTTTACTCTGCAGCAGCCCATCAAGCGGGACACAGTTTTTCAAATCTGCTTTGCCTTCGGCTTGGACGGTGGTGAAACGGATGAGTTCTTCCGCCGCATTTTTACCCGCGAGCGCAGTTTCAATTGCCATCAGATGCCGGAAGCCATATATTACTTTTGCCTGAACAATGGCCTGACCTGGACTGACGCGATGGATATTCAGAGCAGCGTTTCTCTATCTGGGAAAGAAAAAACTAACGGAGATATCGTTTATACCGGCTCCATCATCGCAGAACTGAACAATCTGCAAGACAAAGACGATCTCATCCATTGGCTTAACGACAACATCGACAAATTCACAGGCAGCAACGTGACCGCCTATGATACTATTCGCCGCCTGTGGGAAGAGGTTTCCGGCCCAGACGGTTTGTTGATACAAGAACGAAAATCGCTGCCGTCCATCCATGATGATGCCGCTACCGGTGAAAAGAGTAAACTTCGCTCGAATGCCTCCGGCGTCAGATCGTATGACGCCTACTTGGCCATTCTCCAGTTGGACAAGAAGGAAGTCAAACGGCTTGCCACAGACCGTTCAATCAAGCCGATTCTGGAAAGGCTTCATGACAATGCGCAGGACTCCTTCCCTGACAGGCAGGGCATTGAACTTATCCTTCGCGGCGAGATCGTTTCTTATGAGCGGGTGCGGAAATGGCTGGTACTGCTGACCTTTTACACCTACTGGGTCAGAAAAGCCCTCCGCAAAGGCAATTATGAAGCCGACTCCGGCGATGCTGACCGCTGCATTACCAGCATGAATCAGCACCTGATCAATTCTGGTTACCCGGAACTCTACGTTGGCAATCCCTATGATTGGATTTTCTTTTATGCCGCAAAGTGCGAAGAGCCTTTGTACGTTTTTCGTTACATCTGGAATGAACTGCTTACCGGCGTGCTGGAAAGGCACCAGTAAATCCAACCTTGTAAGCGTCTGAGATATGATGAATGTGAGCAACTGAAAAAGAGGAAGAATCGTGAACGGCAGAATTGTGCTGACCCCAGGCACTGTGCTGAAACTCAGTACGAAAACAGGCTATACCGAATACACCATTCGTCGTGAACTTGCACGGGGCTGCTCATGCATTGTGTATGACGCTTCCTATACCGACAATCTGGGAAATTATAAACTGGTGCGTATCAAGGAATGCTATCCGTATGCGCTGAAAATGACCCGGGATGAGGATGGCACATTGCATCCCTCTGCCGATGATGGCAAGGCTTTTGATGCCGCGAAAAAACGTCTGATTGCCGCTTATCAGAAGAATAACGCGCTTTTCTCTCTGGATGGACTGGCAAATGTCATTGCAAACACGTCCGACATTTATGAGGCAAACGGTACGGTCTATATCGTTTCAGTCTACATGAATGGGCGTACATTCACGGAGCATCAGGGCGATACGCTGCACGACTGTGTATCCCTGCTTATCGGAGCAGCAAAAGCGCTGCGGCACATTCATAACGCCGGGTACCTGTACCTGGATCTGAAGCCGGATAACATCCTGACGCTGGAGGGTTCTCTGGATCTGGTGCAGCTTTTTGATTTCGATTCCATAATCTCCACAGAAGAATTTGAGAAAGCCATCCAGAATAATAACCCCAGCGAGCTGCGCATCTCCTATACCAAAGGCTATGCCTCACTGGAGCAGCAGACCGGAAAACTTCGGCAGCTTGGAAAACACTCTGATATTTACAGCTTGGGTGCCGTGTTGTTCTATGCCTTGTGGCACAAGACGCCCTCTGCCTTCGATTGCGATTCTGCGGCTGTTTACGATTATGCGCAGATGACTTATGCCGCAAAGAAGTTCCAGGATCGTGTGTTTTCCGCACTCACAACGTTCTTCCATAAAACGCTGGCCAGCTATTATGCCGACCGGTATCAGAACGCGGATCAGGCAATCGAGCAGCTGCAGATCATTTTGCAGTTGTCAGACGAAACAAAGCCATGGCTTTTGTCATCTTCTATATCATCCCCTGTGTTTTTTACCGGACGAGAAGAAGCGTTGGCATCTCTGAATCAGCTTTTGCACACGCCGGAACATCACATTTTCAATCTGTATGGCATGGGTGGCATTGGAAAAAGCACGCTTACGAGAGCCTATCTCGCGGAGCATCGTGTAGAATATGGCGCTGTTCTCTGGCTTTATGCGAGCGGAAACACAACGCAGGCGATTTGCGATGATAATCTCGTCCATGTGAATACAATCCAGAAGATGAGCGATGAATCGCTGGAAGACTACCTGCCAAGAAAGCTGCGTGCGCTAACCGAAATAGCCTCAAGTCAGCATGTGCTTGTGATTATAGATAATGTCTGCAAAGAGCATCTGAAAGATCTGCAGATGCTGCAAGGTGTCGGATGGGATGTTCTGCTTATTTCCCGTCCCATATTAGCCGATGGGCTTTTCCCGGCTCTGCGCGTTGAAGAATTGCCGCCAGAGCCGCTGGCGCTGCTTTTCCAGCGATATGCGCATGTGAAAATAACCGAAAAAACTGATGTGAAGGATTTTATCAACATTGCAAATACAGTTTATGGACATACGCTGACCATGGAACTGCTGGCGCGGCAGATTGCCCGAAGTTATCTCACTCTGCATGAAGCCGCTCAGATGGTGGAAGAAGCAGGCTTCCAAAGACTCCCCGGAGAGCGGATTGATTATATTCATGATCAGGATACATTTCTGGCTCCTTTGCACATTATCCTTGATCGTCTGGTTGAGATCGACCAGTTCTCTGATGCCGAAAAGCATCTGCTGAAAATCCTGTCCATTTTCGATCAGCCTGGTATCAAAGCCTCTTTGCTGCGCGAACTTACAGCCTTGCCAAACCTTGAAATGATCACCCGGCTGGAAGATTGCGGCTGGCTGAAAGTCGCCTCTCAGCGGATTGTATTCCACCCCATGATGCGGAAATATATCAGCGCATGGCCATGGGATGACGCGACCCGTCGGGCGCTTGACGAGGCAATGAAACGGCTACATCACAAGATCAATCCACTGGAGAATCAACCGGACTTGGATAAGCAGTTTCCAGCTGATTATGGTCAGCTTTACGAGCTTCTCAGCGTTGCGGAGCAGCTTCTGGCTTTCGCAAAACCAGTCACGCCCGCAAGCCAGCTGCTGACATTTAGAATGCTGATGGATGCTCCGGTAGATGCAGATGATACGGTGGCGGGAAAAATGCTCCGGCTTCTTGAAAACCCTGCCAGCCTTAATCCCCGATGCGTGCTGCGCCTATATGAGACATGCGCTTTCACACTGGGCCGACTGGAATGCTATGACGATGCGCACGCTGTTCTCAAAGAGATGAAAGCGTACCTCAAAAAAAATCCCAGCCATTACTACATGTCATTTTATCACAGAGCGAGCGCGGTTATCCTCAACAATCAGTACGGACGCGATAAGAACAGCAAATGCTTGAAACATGAAGACGCGGCGATCAAACAAGCCCGTGCTTCCAGGCATCCGGACGCTAAAAAGCAGCTTGCAGCTGTTTTGATGAATAAAACGCAGACCTTGCTTGAAACGGGAAGCAAAATGAAACTCTGCTGCCAGATGCTTGAGGAATCTGCTCAGTTGCTTCATCCATACCCATACGGCTATGAGCATTATCATTTCGACTGTGTTGCCGCCATGTTTTTTGCAAAGGTTGGAGACGAGGAGACCGCTTTGGCGCACCTTCGGCGGGCGACTGATAATGCGTCCGCCACAAAGGATTCTATGCTATCTCTGATAGACCATATGCTGGATGAGGCAGCGATAACCTATATTGAACTTGGACGATTCCAAGATGCCATCGACACGGTGTCCCAGGCAATCGCTATGTGCGATGAACTTGAAAATGTCAAAAGATACAGAGAAACCCGATTTGACGCTACCCTGTTCCTTGGTAGAATCTATGCAATGACCGGGGAATACATCAAGGCTGAAGAAACTTTTGGAGAAGCAGAGAAAAGAGTATCCGATTCGCCGTATGAGTGGAAATTGCCGCTCTGCCCGAAGAGCATCCGGGAGAAGGCTGAAGCAGAAAGATACCAGCAGCATTGACTGGTGTTGAGAAGCATAAGCTTATGACGCAGGAGAAAGGGGGCGTGTTACAAGATGCAGGAAGTTTCTCGTATTATTCTTCGACGTCATTGATGACCGCCTTCTGTGGGGGGCCACATGAGAAGAGCAATATAGACCAACGCCTGAACAAGCAAAACAACCAACTGGAAGGCTTCCTTAACGGGGCCTTCCTTTTGCTTCTATACACATCTGCACCAATAAATCCATTTTTTCTGGCATGGATGATATGCTATGTTCGAGCGATGGAAATCATCACTCAGAACACTAAGCAGGAGGGATCAGAAATGAGTGGAGCGCAGATGGCCCATTTTTTGAAGCAGGTGGGCAACGGCAGCGAACTGGAAGGAATCGTCACTGTGTACCGTACAGGATGGCTTGTTGGCGCAGGTCAGCTGCTGACCGTTGTAATCGCGGCCCATGGTGTTTTTCGGCTTGGAAAATGGGGCTACGAAAAGCTGATAGATTACTTGCAGGAGCGTGGTTACATCGTTGCTGCTGGCGAGGTGGTGTAACCGGCTCATGGAAAAACACAAGCAGACGCCTGGTATGACATACAAGGTCATCAGCAGGATGTACAGCAGGGAATTCTTGTGTACACATATCTTTTCCCCTATTGCATGAGGAAGTCCACGGTCAGCTCCAGTGTTTATCTGCCGGATTATGAACGGCGCGACACAGGAGGCTTCTTCAATGCACTGGTATGCAGTGAATGCGGCAAAACCGCCGCCGTCCGTTTCTGGCGTACTATGAAAATCAACTAAAACAAGGAGGACATATCCGATGAAAAAAATGATGGTTTTGGTTCTCTCCATTCTGGTTCTATTAGCCGGCTTCACAACCGCCATGGCTGTTGGCACGATTGATTTTTCAGGTTATTCTCTCGAAGAACTGCTTGAGATTCGCTCCGATTTAGCAGACGAAATCGCAAGTCGCCCCGGCGGAGAAAAGATTGTGCTTGGTGCCGGTCAGTATAAGATTGGCGAAAGTCTGCCTGCAGGTGTCTACAGCTTCAAGTTCGTCCAGAATGGAGACAGTGATGTTTCGAGAACCGATTACTACGTCTACGAAAGTGAATCCATGTACAAATATGATATTGATCGGCTATGGCTTGGTGACATGCCCAGAGTGGAGGGGGACTTCATGGGTGATGGTGAAACGCGGATCAGCCTTTATCCCGGTGAATACCTGAGCCTCCGATATAACGGCGCAGAAGTTGCTCGGGTTGGAAATGTGTCTGAACGCGGCAACGGTTATACGGCTCCAGCTGGAACCACTATTCCGAAGGGAAACTATACCATTGGTGAAGAAATACCTGCCGGAACATACAAGATTTATTTCAGCGGAACCACCACCTCGCGTGTGCGCGTCTTCCAAGATTCCCAGGAGGCAAGCAATACGTTCAATAAGGGCAAGGAGACCATTCTTGATTGGGATAATACAGAAGGAATCGTCACACTTAGTGAGGGCAACATCTTGCGGATCGAATACACTCCTATCATCATGACCAAGGGCGGCGGGTTCAGTTTCGACTAAATGGTATTCTTGCATTGCTCACCGTTGTGCTGAAACAGTCACTGGTGCTTTTCCCGATATTCGCTGGGTGTGCTGCCGACGTAGGTTTTGAACACCCTCGAAAAATGACTGGCGGAGGAAAAGCCGAGATAAGAACCGATGGCGGTCAGGGATTTATCCGAATAGCGGAGGAGGCGTTTGGCTTCCTCCGTTTTTTCTTTCAGGATGAAGTCCGTCAGGCTTTCGCCCGTCTCTTCCTTGAATTTTCGGGAGAGATATGGGCGGCTGAGGAACAACTCTTCTGCGATTTTCTCTGCCGTGATCGGTTCTGACATATGGTGCTGGATGTAGTTCGCCACATCCACGGTGAGCTTCGTGGGATGCTTGCCCAGATGCAGCCGCTCCACCCGCGCCGTGTAGTCCAGAATCATCCGATATTGCAGGTTCATGATCTCCTCCGGTAAAGACAGCAGCTCGCACTGCTGAATATAGGAATCACTGTGGGAAAAGGCATCGTCCACATCCATGCCGCCCCGAATGGCGGCGCGGGAAACCAGCGTGGCGGTAACAATGAACATATTCTGCCGCTGGCGAAAAAATTCGGCAAGCGGAATGTGACGCTGGCGAGCTTCATCCTCTACGCTATCGGCGGCGCAATCTGCTGGGCGTTCCCTACAAATATGACCATCATGCTGATTGGTCAGTTCATCAAAAACATCGGTGGACTGCCCTGCGCCTATGCGTTCATGGCGCTGTTCGCCGATGTGCTGGATCATCTGGAATGGAAAACCGGTTTCCGCCCGGACGGCGTTGCCATGAGCGTGTATAACATCATCGCCGTCGCCATGGTTGGCATCTGCACCGGCGTGTTTAACGGTCTGCTGGGGTCTGCGGGTTATATCGCCCCAGAGATCGTGAACGGCGTCACCATGGCAGCTGCCCAGTCCGACACGGTCAAGGGTGTCATCACCTTCGGCTTTGTGGGGCTGGAGGTATTCACCGGCGTGCTCCTTGCGTTGCTTCTGGTGTTCCTCAATGTGGAAAATGACATTGAGAAAAAGCAGACGGAAATCAAGGCAAGGGAGGAAAAGTGAGACATCCCGCCATTGTGTTCTTCCAGACAGGGTCGAACGACTATGTCTCCCTGAAGGGAACAGCCGCGGAAAAGGTCGCCGCCTGCATGGACTATAAAAAGCAAATGTTTGCCGAGATTCATAAACAACTTCCGGTCGCAAAGCTGGTGGTCATGAGCGGTCTTCTTCTGCCCTGCCGCAGCGAATACCGGGAGCTCACCGAGGAAATCAACAGGGCGCTGGCGGCGCTCTGCGAAAAAACGGACTACCTCTGGTTTGTGGACGCATCGGCGATGACGTGGGACGGACAGCGCTATGCAGATGAGTTATTTATCAAAGACGGCATTCACCTGAACCACGAATGGCAGCTTTTGTGGATGCGGAATTATATCCGGCCCGTGATTGAAACGCTGATTTCCGAATTTGATTTGACGCAGGTGCAAAAGGAGGGCTGAGAATGCAGGCGATTCGACTGAAAACGGAGCATTTATTTGACCCCGTTGGCGTAGACTTCGTCGCCCCCCGGCTTTATTGGAATTGCAGCGGCGGCAGGAAACAGACCGCCTATCAAATCCTTGCTGCCGATGACAGCGGCAGCACCCTATGGGACAACGGCAAAGTGGAAAGCGCCGCCATGTGCGTAAAATGGAGCGGCGCGCCCGTTCCGCCGAAAACGAAGGTTCTTTGGAAAGTTTGCCTTTTGGGATGAGGATGCCGCGGTGGGCGATTGGAGCGAAGCGTCCTTTGAAACGGGCATCGGCGCATGGAGCGCCAAGTGAATCACCGGCAATTATACGGTCAATAAGAAAGAGCGCTATCCTGTGGACTGCTTCCGCAAAGTTTTTCGCGCCGCCAGTATAAAAAAGGCGCGGCTGTACATGACCGCCTACGGATTATACGAGGCAGCCATCAACGGGCAGCGCGTGGGCGATTTCGTTCGCGCCCCCGGCATTACGGACTACCGCAAGCGGATACAGTACCAGATCTATGACGTGACCACCCTGCTGCAGGACGGCAAAAACGCCCTGACAGTGCAGCTTGCCGACGGCTGGTATCGCAGCTCCTGCGGCGCGTGGGAGCTGAAAAATCAGTATGGCACGGAAACCAAGCTGCTGGCGCAGCTGGAGCTAACGCATACGGACGGCAGCGTGCAGACCGTCGCCACCGACGCAGGCTGGGATTGGTTGAACGACGGCCCTATCCGCTTTGCCGACAACAAGGACGGCGAGGTGGTTTATGCCAACAATGTCCCCTCCTATCAGGGAAAGGCAAAGGTCACAAACCATCCTGTTACGCCGGCTGCATCCAACAACGTCCCGGTCACGGAGCATGAGCGGCTGAAAGCAAAGCGGATTACCGCACCCTCCGGCAAGACCGTGCTGGACTTCGGGCAGAACATCGCGGGTTATGCGGAATTTACTGTAACCGCCCATATCGGGCAGAAAATCAAGCTGCGCTTCGGCGAGCTGCTGGACGAAAACGGTGAATTCACCCAGAAGAACATTCAGTGCTCCAGCAAAAAGATAACAACGCCCCTGCAGCAGGTCATCTACACCTGCAAAGAGGGCAAAAATCACTACAAGACCACCTTTGCCATCTTCGGTTTTCAGTATGTGCTGGTAGAAACCGATGTGGCGTTTCAGTCGGAGGATTTCGCCGCCATTGCGGTATACTCCGACATGGAGCGCACAGGCTTTTTGAAAGCTCCAACGCACTTCTCAATAAGTTTGTTGAAAACACCGTCTGGAGTGCCAAGAACAACCACGCCGACCTGCCCACAGATTGCCCGACCCGCGAACGCCACGGCTGGACGGGCGACGCGCAGATTTTCTTCAACACTGCGGCATATCTTTTTGACTATGCGTCTTTTGCACAGAAATATATGCGGGATGTGTACGACTGGCAGAAAAAAGACGGGAAGCTGCCGCAAATCGCCCCCTACGGCGGTGTGGATTTCTATATGTCCTTTATGGACGGAAGTGTCGGCTGGCGGATGCGGGCGTGCTGATTCCGTATCGTTTTTGGAAGCTCTACGGGGATGACAGCTTAATTCGCCGACATTATGACGGCATGGTACGGTATGCAAGATTCATGATAAAACGCTGTACGCAGTTCACACCGCTGCGGCACCACCTGCCGCTGAAGGGCGAGGCGAAAAAGTACATTGTCAATTACGGGCATTCCTACGGAGAGTGGGCGGAATCGGTAGATGTATTCCCGGACGATTGGAAAAATATCGTCCTGCCTCATCCGGAGGAATCCACGCCCTATACGGTTTTTATCATGGAGCATATGATGGAAATCGCCGGGTATTTGGGAAAGCAGCAGGATAAGGCGCTGTTTGAAAAATACCGGGACGGCTGCACGAAGGCATACCGTGAGCTTGTCACGCTGCCCGGCTACACCCTGGATACCAACCGGTAGGCAAAGCTCGTCCGTCCGCTGTATTTGCGCCTGCTGGACGAGAAGCAGGAAGCATTTGCAAAGCATCGGCTCGTTCAGGCTATGGAGAATTACCGCTGGCGGCTCGGGACGGGCTTCCTTTCCACACCGTTTATACTGGATGTACTGGCAGATATGGATGAAAATCATGTTTCGGGCGGTGGAATCCACCGCTGCCAAGGGGTACGGCGGCAAAAAGGACTATGATAATCCGAATTTCCGGATGCAGATGGCTTCCTCTGCCGGAGCGCCGATTCGCAGCATGATCATTTCCGGCGGCATGAAGGGTGGCGTGCTGCCCGGTATGCTGGAAATGGCGAACGGGCACTTCTTCCGTGGCATCTGGAAAATGCTTACGGGGGGGGGGAGAAAATGCCAAGTCTATACGCCTGCATGATGAACCTTGTGTTCCGCTGTATGGCGCAGGACAAGCCGGGGCACCCCACGACTATGCAGCGGAGCGAAAACGCAATGACTGAAAACCTCCAAAACCGCCTAAGGGCGTGACCGTCCGGCTTGGCGAATTGGGTGGGCTGTCGGCGGAGTTCGCAATCAAAAGGGAACGATTTTCTACATTCACGGCGGTGGATTTATTGTTGTTTCCGCGCGGGAGCGGCGGGCAGTCTGCCAGTATATCACAGCCAACTACGGCTATAACTGCGTGACTTTCAACTGCCGCCTTGCACCGGAAAATCTGTGGTCTGCCTCTTTGGAGGGTTGCCTGACCGCCTATGCCGCGCGCTTGAAAACCGGCGCTTCCCCGAAGGATGTCGTATTCATGGGGGAAAGCGCAGGCGGTACGCTGGTGTTGTCGTTAGCGTTGCTGCGAAGGAAAAGGGATTTCCCAAGCCGAAGCGTTGGTGTCTCTCTCCCCCTGTGTGACGCAGGCTGACTGTTTCCCGTCCCACACTCGGAATTGCGGCAATCGTCTGCGTCGGCCACTATGTAGGATTTCCCGATCCTGCCGTTTTCAAAAAGGCAGGCTACCGAACAAAGACTCTCTGTCTGGAATATAACGGCATCAGCCTGTACGGAAAGGCGTTTCTCCCGGATGGAGACGGGCCTTTTCCCACCGTCCTCTACGCCCACGGTGCGGAGAGCGATTACAAAGCAGATATGACCACGCTAAAAAGCCTTGCCATGAGCGGCGTTGCCTGCTACACCTTTGATTTCTACGGCTGGACAAGCCGCAGCACCATGCTGCAGGGCGTGCATCGGTTCCATGACATGACGTTCCCAGAGGCGTTGATGTTGATGACTCCTATGAATGAACAAGCAGCAGCAAGGGAATGACGCAAGCAAATAGCGCAATCGAAGCTGGAAATTGTATCGCACGAAAAAGCTGCCGAGGATTTGCTCTCCTCAGCAGCTTTTTGCAGTCTATGGAAGGCTGGAGCACAAAGCCCACTTTCCCTTTATACTATTTCCAGATGAAAATGCGCCAAGATGCGCCGCGAATTTTTCATTCCGGCTAACGTGAATGAAACGCAGCGTAGCAGCGCTACGCTAAGTGGAATGAACGGACGCCAGAAGGGAAAAGGCGCAAGCAGATGGCGCAGGTAAATCTGGAAATAGTATTAGGGCAATCCCGCACAAAGAGTTGGTGCGATGGCAAATGCATTTTTTGTAAGATGCGATTGCAGAAATCGAAGGTTTACTGGAGGTAAATCGAGATTTCTGCAAGAAGCAGATGGCAGAAAAGGCATCGCCAGCGCTGCCAACGAATTGTGCGGTAGTGCCTTAGTTGATTTCCGTAATGGTCGGCACTGTCCACGTCTTGAGTGCCTCCATATCTGGCGTATAGATGCGCATAAACAGATGGAAGCCGCCTTCCCCCACCGGAAGCCAATTGGTCGTGTCTGCCGGCGCGTCCTTCGACAAAATTACATTCACAGAGCCGTCGTCATTTCTCTTCAAACCCGAACGGTCGTTGATGCAGTAGCGGTCGAGCAGATTATCGATGAGGAAATCATCGTCACCGTATGCAGTGATCGACCAGAAACCGCCGTCAAGCACCTGCGGATCGCTTTCAAGGTGGAGATTGTAGGACTTTTCACCCGTCAAAGGATTCCCGTCGGCGTCCTTTTCCGTCTTGGGGTACAGTGCGATTTCCACCGTATTCGCCCCAAGTCCGGCAATGGCAACCAGCGCACGGTAGGCATATTCCGTACCAAAGTCTCCGATTGGCGCGCCGAAATAGCTCCACTGCCCCAGCTGTTTTGAAAACTTCATTCCCTCTGCCGCGAGCTTCGGCCGAAGCCCTTGCAGCATTTCCCGCCAATTTGCCTGAATATCACCGGTCAAAACAGATGCGTCAAATTCCATGCCGGGGCCAACGTGAACTGCCGCGAGTTTTTCAAGTATTTCCGCATCAGCGGCGGACGGCGGATTGTCTTCCATCAGCGTGTTTGCTTTGTTGAAGAATGTGACAGGATCCAGCGACAGCACCTTGTTGATGGGGACATAGCTGTTTTCCTCCCGATAGCTTCCCTTCGGAGGCTGATATGCTTCTCCGCTCAGGTATACAGAAAGCGGTAAAAGCTGCATCTGCGCCTGAATGGCATACACATTCGGAAGATCCGCCTCTCCGGAAAGTACCGTTCTGGTAATGGCCCACGCCATAGCGGTAGGAACATCAATGCGGGTCACATTGTCCGGCAGGTCGCCCTTCCAAGTTGAGCGTGTGATCGCATAGTCTCCAGCCCGGTCAAGGACAGCGACGGTATTTGTCCATGCGTCAAGCACCTGCACCTTGCAGAAGCGGTCTGTTTCCGGATGCACATAGATCATCGGCTCTTCGCTCAGGTCATACCACACCTGCGTGTAAATGGTGTCCACATTCGGCGTCACCACGTTTTTGAACTGCGCGTTAGCCAGTGCCACACCGTGCATGAACTGATTAACAGGCGCCTTGCCGGGTGCGGCTTCCTCCGTATTTGTTGCGGAAGTTCTCGTCGCGTCCATCAGCACCAGCGGGAATGCGTAAATGTAAGCCTCCTCAATGGTTTTCCACACATCTTCGGACGACGAGACAGCCTCCGCCTTGACACTCCATGCGCAGCCGGACAGCAGCATCGCCATGCAGAGCAGAATCACTGTGATTTTCTTCATCTTTTTCCCTCCCTATAACGATTTTTCTTACGGCTCGATGATATTGAAATACAGGTCAAAAGCGGCCATACTGTCACAAAACACTTGGAACAGCGCCTTATCGCCCTTTTCAACGGTGATGAGCTTGTCGATATTTTCCTGATTTCCGCTTGTGATGGCAAGAATCCCGATTCGGGGGGTAGAAATCGTCAGGTCTGCCTCATCCGAGAGCGCATCCTTATAGTACAGGAGCACGCCATGGTGGATCTTCAGCAGATAATCGTCGCCATCCGTCAGCTTGAGGTTGATGGTGAAGGAACGATTCTGGAGCTTTTCCGTATCCATGATAATGCCCATGTAATCCAGCATTGTCTGCGCGTCCATCCCCTGGGCGGTGGTGCCAACGCCAAGTTGGGCTGCCTTCGGGTACTGACCGGTGCCGTTCCGCAGCTCAAAGGCTGCCACAAGATAAGCGTTTCTCCATGCGCCCGACTCTGCCTGATAGCCAAGCTGCTCCAGCGCATCGGCACACAGATAGCGCGCTTCCTTATTTTCCGGGTCAGCAAATACCAGCGTATTCGTTATTTGTGCGACCCACTGATATTCGCCCTTTTCATAATCGGCACGTGCCATTTCAAGCACCTTGTCCGTGTCGCCAAGATACTCCACAAGTTTTTTGGCATATTCGCTCGGCGTCAGCTCGTCCAGATGAATCGGGTTTGCATCGTACCAGCCCATGTATTTCTGATAGACTGCCTTGACATTGTGCTTCAGCGTACCGTAATACTGCCGGGTATACCAAACCTTTTCCAGCTCCTCCGGCAGCCGGATCATGGAGGCAATCTCCGTGGAGGTATAACCTTCGTTGATATACAGGAGGGTCTGATCGTGGATGAACTTATAGATGGCAGCTGTGTTGGTCAGGTATTCGTTGACGGTTTCCTTGCCCCAATGCGGCCAATTGTGCGCCTGAAAAACAACCTCGGCGTCGGGGAACAGCGACTGCGCCTCGGTGATGTAGCGAGCCCAGCCATTCGCATCCCGCACCTCCGCGCCGCGCAGCGTGTAGAGATTGTGCATGGTTCCGCTGCAGTTTTCCGCCATCCAGAGGGCTTTGCTGTCGGGGAAATAGGTATTCATTTCGGCGGGAGATTCCGTTCCCGGCGTCTGCTGGAAGATAGCGGTCACGCCATCAATGGTTGTTTCATAAATCGAATCCGCAACCTCGAAGGTCGGCGCGATATAGCCGACACCGGTCTGCACTGCGGTCAGGCCAATGCCCACCGAAAGGCGACCCTGTTCGCCATAGGGAAGCATGGAGCCGTACTGGAAAAACGCCCGCCGCTTCATTGCCGTACCCACAAAAACATTTTCCTTCATTACCGCGTCCGTAAAGCCCTTCGGCACAATAATTGCGGTCTTTCCGGATGCAATCTGCTCGTCAAGCGGCAGGCTGCTATCCGCAGCATCTTCGGGGGCAATCAGCCCTTCAATGCCGCCGTAGTGATCCACATGCGCATGGCTGATGACAATGGCGACAATCCGCGCATCGCCCATCTCGGAGCGGAATAGTTTCAGCGCTTCCGCCGCGGTATATTTGCTGCTGCCGCAGTCCATGATAATCCATCCGTGTTCGCTGCGAACGAAAGTAATATTGGAAATATCATAGCCGCGCACCTGGTAGATGCCGTCAGTAACCTCAAAGAGACCGTAAATGTGGTTTAGCTGCGTATTCCGCCACAGGCTGGGGTTGGCGGTATCCGGCGCGTCTTTGTCAAGAAACGCATATGCGTCCTGCGTCCACACGATTCTCCCGTTCTCGCCACGGAGATTCAGTGTGTCCGGTGCGGCGATGAAACCTCGTTCTGCATTCTCAAGCTCCGACGTATCCTCAAAGTTCAGGAAGTCATATACCTGCCGATTGACCTCAATGGTGCTTTGGGTTGCCGGCTTCGTCTCTGCATTGAACACGGCGGCAGTGCCGCTGCTTTTCTCGGCACTGGCGCAGACCGTCAGCGTGGCAGCCAACATGGTCGGCACAAGGAGTAAGCTTAGCAGTTTCTTTTTCACAGGTGTTCCTCCTTTACTCAGACAGATTTCCCCATAGGGAACTGCTACGAAAGATGACATTGCTCACCTTCCGTCCTTTTCTGTTCTTATGTTTTCAGTGTAGCATAACTTTGTTTGAATTGCAACATACCTTGCGTGAACATCGTACAATCCTGCGCGAATGACGTTTTTTCTTTGCGTTGAATCTTGCATTGCATCTGAAAACATGGTATTCTGTAATGGTATTATAATGGTGGAGGAAAAAGCTATGAGCTTCGACGATATTTCCGTTATTTCCAACCGCAGGCATATCAGCTTGCTGACAGAGGACATTCTTTATATTCAATTGTCAGGCCGCCAGTCGATCATCCATTTTTCCGATGGCAGAACCTACGAAACCTATGCCACCATCCATGAATTAGAAAGTATGCTTGGCAGCGGCTTTATCCGCGCCGACCGCGCCACGCTGGTATCTATTAAGGGTATCCACGACATTGGAAAGGAGATTGAACTCGTCAACGGAGAAACGCTGTATTATAGCTGTCGAAAGAAACGAGAGCTCAAAGAACAGCTGCGCGCCGGACGGCGGCAGATTGCGCAGAGCCTGTCTGACAGCGACGCGCCCACCACACAGGAAGAATATCAGCGGCACTATGCCAGCTATGACAGCGCGCCCTTTGCGTTTACCGACATCGAGATGGTGTTCAACGAGGAGCGTGCCGCTGTGGACTGGATCTTCCGCTACGGTAACGAGGCACTGGCTGAAATCGAAAAAACGCCGCTGCAGCAGCTCATCAACCACTCGTTCGGCAGCATTTTCCCCAATATGGACGAAAAGTGGCTGCGCGTCTACGAGCGCACAGCGCTATTCGGTGAAACGCTGGAAATTGTATATTACAGCCCGGAGATTGACACAAAATTGAAAATCATCAGCTTCCCCACTTTCAAAGGGCACTGCGGCTGTATGCTGTTCAAGCAAGCGGAAATTCAGACGGTGGGTGAGTACGCCGCGCCATAACGAACTGCGCAGATGCGTGTTCCTGCTCTCACACATACTGTTGACTTTTCAATTCTTTTCTGCACGCAAACAGGCGCTGGCAAGAATCTCCCCCCTGCCAGCGCCGTTTTGTATTCAGCTTTACTGCCGCTGCACCGAAATTGGCTCATCCGTCAATTCCACCGTCTCGCCATACACCTGCACCGCCAGTTTGTCCCCCTGCGTCAGCTGGAAGACGGTCTTATTCGCATCCATGCTGATTGCAATCACACGCCCACGGTACATGACCGAGAAGGTCAGCCGCTTCCAGCGCTCCGGCAGACGCGGGGCGAAACGCAGCATCGTGTCATCACTGCGCAGACCTGCGAAACCGTAGACGATGTTCGCCCATGCCATCGCGATGCTCGTGATGTGCAAGCCCTCGCGCGTATTGCGGTTATAGTTGTCCAAATCAAGGCGCGTCGCGTAGCCGAAGAAATTGACTGCCTCGTCCATCTTGTCCAGTTCTGCCGCCAGAATGGAGTGAATCGCAGGCGAAAGGGAGGATTCGTGAATCGTGCGCGGCTGATAGAAATCGTAGTTGATACGCTTCGTCTCGGTATCAAAAGACGAATTGTAGAGGTAGAGGAACATCAGCACATCCGGCTGCTTAATCATGTCTGTGCGGTAGATGCGGTCGTACGCCCAGTGGTCGTAGAGCGGGAACTCGCTGACCGGAATGCTGTTGATATCCGTGTGCGGCAGCTCAAAAAAGCCGTCATGCTGCTCAAACAGGTGGTCGGGCGTTTCCGGAATGTACATGTTGTCGGCAATGTGCCGCCACTGCGCGGGTTCGTCAGGTGCAAGCTGGACTTTTTCGCACAGTGCCGCATAAGCCTCCGGCGCATCCGCCCGCATTGCATCCAGCACATCCGCCGCGTAGCGCAGGGCGCGCATCCCCATATAATTGGTATACGCGTTGTTGTTGACCATCATGTGGAATTCGTCCGGGCCCATCACGCCAAAGAAGCCATATTTGCCGATTTTCTCGCTGAAGCCGACACGCGTCGCTTGGAATCGGGCAATTTGCAGCAGCATTTCCGCGCCGTAGCGGTACAAAAACGCCTTGTCGTCCGTCAGGTGGACGTAATGCCAGATGCCGTAGGACACCGCCGTGCTCGGCTGCAATTGCAGGCTGGCGTGCTGCCAGAGCGGACATGCCTCGTCACCGTTAAGCGTCGCAATCGGGTAGCATGCGCCCTTGCAGTCCAGCATTTTTGCGCGCTCCAGCGCCATCGGCAGCGTGTTGTAGCGGAAAAGAAGGAGCGATTTCGCGGCTTCCGGGTTCGTGAAGAGGTAGAACGGCAGGCAGCAGGATTCCGTGTCCCAGAATGCATGACCGTTGTACGCCTCGCCCGTCAAGCCCTTCGCGCCAATGTTGTGGCGCATACTGCCGCCGTTGTAGGTCTGCGCGAGCTGGAAGGAGCAGAAGCGAATCCCCTGCTGTTCCGCTGCGACGGCTTCCGCCATGCTTTCATCTTTCGGTTCAATGCAGATGTCGGACGTGTGCCAGTAAGCATCCCAGTACGCGCGCTGTGCCGCCTGTGCGTCATCGAGCGAGACGGCTTTGCTCTGTGCCATCGCGTCCTGACCGCTCTGCCAGAGGTCGTCCCCCTGCTGACCGTTGAACAGCACGACGGCGCGCTTGTCGATTTGCACGGTTTGCCCCGGCGCAAGCAGAACATCCGCCGTCGCGGTGACGGTTTTGCCCTCGGCGGATGTGGTGGATTCGCCGGGCAGCGTCAGCCATGCGCCGCAAAACTCCTCCTGATTCGAGAGCGTCGTGTGGGACTGCGCCATCAGGCAATCCGGCGTAGCGTCGATGCGCGTCTCCTGCCAGAAACACTTCTGCCGCCCTTCATGCACGACGTCGAAGGACACGCCGGACGTGACTGTCGCGCTGCCCGTGAAAGTGAGCGCTTCGAGCGTGATGCGCTGGTACGCGCGTTCGCGGTGTACCATATCGAGGAATCGAAGGAAGGTCAGGCGGATTTGCTTGCCGCTCTTCGTCGTCCAGAGGAAGCGGCGGGTGAGCGTGCCGGCGCGGAGGTCGAGTTCGCGGGTGAAGTCAGAAAACTGCGACTGCCCCAAATCAAGCGTTTCGCCATCAACGGAAATCGTCGTCATCAGCCATTCCGCCGAGGGAATCATGAAGTGTGTTTTGTCGATGATGCCCTTATAGGAGCGGCTCAGCTTCTCCATATCATAGATGCCATTGGTATACGCTCCGCGAAGGCTATCGACGTGTCCGCCCTCATCAAAGCAGCCGCGCACGCCGATGCTTTCATTGCCCAGCGAGAAGATGGATTCACTCACGCGCGCGTAGGCGGGGTCGAAGCCCTGCTCAATGACCTTCCACGGGTCTACTTGGAAATATACGTCAGCGGCTTTTGCCATTGTGCGTCCTCCTGTCGGTTCTTTCTTTTTGGCAAGAAAGAAGTAGAAGCTCTTTTTTTCGGTATTGCAGGTTGTCTTCTTTTCCGTGAATGGGCTGTTAAGCAAGTTCCAGAGGGCAATGAAAACAGACGAAGTCTGCGGTCGCCCTCTGGACTCCTTCGGCGCGCCCTCCCATGTTACTGGGTGATAGGCGGAGTTTTTATAATGTCACCCCTTGATGCCCACAGACACGGCGTTTTCGGTCAGCTGCTTCTGGAAGATGAAGAAGAGGATGATGGGCGGAATCATCGAGAAAACGACGGAGCGCATCATCGTGTCGGCGTTGACGGTCTGTTCCGTGCTGAAAACAAACAGGCGCACCATCACCGTTTGCAGCGCGCTGCCGCGAAGCACCAGATACGGCAGGAGGAAGTCCGACCATGCGGCGTTGATGGCGAAAATCGCAATCACGGAGCAAATCGGCTTGGACAGCGGCAGGACGATGTAGAAGAACGTTTGCAGCTGCGTGCAGCCATCAATCCGCCCGGCTTCGATGATAGAAGTCGGCAGCGATTCAAAGAACTGCACGAACAGGATAACGTACATCGCGTTCGCGCCATAGCTCAGCCAGAGCGGGACGAACGAGCCGCCGAGATTCAGCTTCTGGATGTTCATGAACAACGGCACGATGCTGATGGTCGTCGGCAGGAGCAGGGAGAGCATGACCAGCTTCTTGACGATGCCGTAGCCCTTGGGTTTCAAAATCGCCAGCCCGTAGCCCAGCAGACCGTTGAACACAATCGCGCAGACGACGCTGCCCGCGACGGAAATCAGCGAGTTAAGGTAGTTCTGCGCAATGCCCAGCTGCGACCACGTTTTCGCGAAGAGAGAAAAATCGAACACTTCCGGGAGCAGCTTGGCGGACGACATGAACTCCTTCAAGTCCTTGAAGCCCGCCAGCACGACCCAGATAATCGGGAAAACCGCGATGACCGTCATAATCAGGCAGAAGAAGATGATGAACCCATACCCAACCCGGACGGACGCAGAGTGCATATCGTAGTCCCGGATGACGCCAGTGCGCTGTGCTTTTGCCATATGCGTTCGCCCTCCTTAATCCCAGTCGGATTCTTTGCGGTCGAAGTAGGAGTAAATCGCCGTCATGACGAGCAAAATCAGCGTGACAATCACCGCGACGGCAGATGCCTTGCCATAGTTCATCGAGCCGCCGAACGCGTACTGCCACATCAGCTGCATCAGCGACAGGGACGCATTATCCGGGCCGCCCTTCGTCAGCACCATCGGTTCATACATAATCTGGAACACAGAGATGATTTGCAGAATCAGCAGCGTACCCGCGAGCTTCTTGATGGCAGGAATCATGATGTGGATGATGCGCTGCCAGATGCCCGCGCCGTCAATCGCCGCCGCTTCGTACAGCTCCGGGCTGACGCTGGACATGCCCGCCATGTAAATCAGCGCCGTCGCGCCCGCGCCCTTCCACGTCGCAATCAGGATGATGATGGGGATGACCCACTCCGAGCGCGTCAGGTAGGTCTGCGGCGCAATGCCTAAGTGGCTGAGCAGGATGTTCAGCACGCCGGACTTCTCGCCGGAGAAGAACGCCGACCAGAGGATGACGACCGCGAGGCCCGGCAGCATATTCGGCAGATACGCCACCGTGCGGAAGAAGCTCTTGCTCCGCACGGTCTCCCCAATCAGCAGCGCCAGCACCATCGGCAGAAAGAAGCCCAGCAGCAGCGACCAGAACGTGTACGAGAACGTGTTCGTCAGCGCCTGCAGGAAGTCATCTTTGCTCATGACGCTGATGTAATTTTTGAAGCCGATGAAGTTCACCAGTTCGATGTTGCGCGTCTTATACAGGCTCATCACCACGCTTTCGAACAGCGGTTCCCAGACAAAGAACAGCATCAGCACGAGGCTCGGCAGCATAATCAGCCAAGCATTGAGGTGGTCAACCGTCCGTGCGCGCAAGCCGACTTGCGCCTTTTTTCTGCTCATAGGCGTTCCTCCGCGAAGATTTGAGCGATTTTTGTGTAAAAGAAACCGGCATCGGTTCTCCTCCGCCGGTGTTCTTTTTTCCAATTAGAAATGAGGAATTAGCAATTAGCAATAATTGCCCGATGGCACCGCACTGCCCCGTCCGCATTGACTTTCGCTCGTCACCAACAAGGGCTAACCCAAAGTGCAGCGGCGCCGAAGGTTTCCAAAGGGCGATCGGAAAGCCCTTTGGTCGCCTCCGCAGAGGCGAAACCCTCTGCAACAAACAGTGCAATGCCATGCAGAATCAGAAATTAATAATCATTGATTTCATCATCCAGATACTCCTGGAAGGAATCCTGCGCCTTCTGCAGCGCCTTGCGCACATCCGCGCCCTCGCGGGTGATGACGCGCTGAATGACTGCGGTCAGCTCGCGATACAGCTGCTGCGCAAAGACGGGTTCTTCCGAGCGCAGCGTAATCGTGCCCTGCGTGATGGAATCGAAGAAGTCGTTATACAAGCGCATATCGACATTGCAGTATTCGTCAATAATCGCCTGCTTCGCCGCGTTGTAGTCCTCATCGTTCCACGCGCTGATGGCGGGCAGAACTGGTGCGCCGCGGTCGCGCTTGGCAGCATAGTCCGCGCGCATCCCCTCGATAATCTGGTCATTCAGGTAGGGCATCTTGCCCAGCACGGTCAGGTATGCCATCAGCGCCGTCGCCTGATCATCGGTAATGTTCGGCGCGAACATGTAGCAGGTGCCGCCCGCCAGCGCATAGCGTCCCGCGTCGCCCGCCGGGAACGGAATCAGCGCGAAGTCCTCCACCGGCAGACCCTTGTTGGAGGTCGGCTGGTCAACCGAGTCATCCGCCGCGAAGTTCATCGCCGCTTCGCCCGTGCCCAGCAGAGAATGCGCGCCCGCCCAGTCGGTCGTGGTCGCGTCGGCATTGAGGATGTTGTACTTCCAGCGCAGGTCGCGGATGTACTCCATCGCCGCCACGCACTCGTCGGATGTGAAGTTGCACACCCAGCGCCCGTCTTCATCCTGATATTCCAGCGCGTTTTCGCCCACGCAGCCGAAGTTCCACGCGATATTGGTGAACAGCCAGCCGCCATACGTCTCGCTCGCCGGGAATACCAGCCCCGCCTTGCCCGTCTTTTCGCGGATAATCTGACCGTATTCCGCCACTTCCTGCAAGGTCTTGGGGTAAATCGGCAGACCTTCCTCGTCCACCAGCCCCGCCTCGCGGAACAGGGCGACATTGATGTGCATACCCAGCACATAGCCGTCGCGCGGCAGACCGTAGATGCGGCCGTTCTCGTCGGACAGCATTTCGAGGTACGACGGGCTGAACTCATTCAGCACGCCCGCGCGCTCCAGCGCATCGGTCACGTCGCCGACCAGATGCTGGCTGATCAGCAACTGCGGGTCGGTAAACGGCGGCTGGAAGATGCTCGGCGCCGTGCCGCCCTTCGCCATCGGAACGTAGCTGCTCAGGGTGTAGGAGTAGTAATCCGGCACCAGCGTCACGTTCGGGTACTGCTTCTTCATCGTTTCGCGATAGCTCTCAAAGAGCGCCTTTTCCGCTTCCGCCGCCGTATCCGCGGGCCAGTTACCCAGCGTAATCGTGCAGGTCAAGTCCGCATCAACGACCTCTTCCGCCATCGCCAGCGGCAGCGCGCCCAGCATCAGGCACAGCACCAGCAGCATGGAAACCAATTTCATCGACCCTCTCATGGGAAAACCTCCTTCACGAGTTCATGGCGTATTTTCGTTAGGTTTAACGCTCAACCTTGTCTCTATTATAGTGTATCAAGCCCATTTTGTCAATCCCGTTTCGAGATTTTTTTGAAAAGAAAAGGGGCTGCTTCGGAGAAGCTGTGTCCCCGAAGCAGCCAAAGGAATGTATTATTTGCTTTCCTTGAAAACGACCATCAATCCCTGTGCATTTGCCCAGTCAATCACCTGCTGATTTTCCGCATCGCAGAGAATCACCGGATGGCAGCCGCTGAAGGCATCATCCGCCAGCGTTTGCACACTGTTCGGGATAATGACCAGCCGCAGTAGCGTACAGTCTGCAAAGGCGCGCTTTCCAATCGCAGTAACGCCCTCCGGAATATTCACCTGCTGCACCTGCCACATGCCGGCAAATGCTTCTTCCTCGATTGCCTTCAAATTCGCAGGCAGCTGCAGAATGTGATCCGACGCAATTGCATACCCATTGCCCAGCCATGTATCGCAAATCCGGCAGACTGTTGCACTCACCAGACCGTCTTCCGTCGGTGTTGCAGGCCGTACCGTCTCAATGTACGGCGTATGCGGTATGTCGATGCGGCTCGTAACATAACTTTGTTCCGATTCCACATAGTTGTCCGCTGTCTGCGCAATGTAGAGAGCATATCCCAGGTCGCAGCGAAGCGCCGAGAGGTCAAGCGTAATTTCGCGCTTGCCGTCCGGGTAAAGTTCTGCACGATCCTCCACATAGAAGTGCGTTATAGGAGCACTCGATATGCCGTCTTGCGGCCAGAAAATCAAATCCAGCTGCGCATTCTCCGGGAAAATGTGCGAATCCGAAAGCGTCAGCGTCAGCTTGTTGTCCACCAGCTCCGAAACATCCAGGATGCGCGGCAGTTGACATTCCAGCACCAAGTCAAATTCCGTCGGTGCCAGTGTGTTAATGTACTGGCTCAGGGTCGGGGTGAAGGTCGCATGATAGACCTTTCTGCCAGTAATGGTCTGTTTCTTTTCTATATTTTCTCCCCTTTCTATGGTGAACAGCGCCACGTTTGCTTCTTCGGTGCCTTCCGTCAGCGTCAGCGTGCCATCCACATTCCAGTCGCACAGCATCGCCGTGTATTCCGGATCATCCAGCCGCACTTCCGCGCCATACGGATAGAGCGTCTGCGTATTCACCGTCACTTGCGCATACTCGCCCGTCAGGTCGTCACTGAGCCAGTAGCCGTTGTTTGTGCCAATGATAGTCGGCTCAAATTCGCCCTGTGCGTTCTGCCAGTCCAGCGTATCCATATGCCGCCCTGCGAAGTCCAGCACATACGCATAGCTCGTATCCATCAGCTCCTCAATCGGCTGAACTTCCGCATACACCAGCTTCTTTCCCTCTGTAAAGGACGCAGATGCCTGCGCCACAACCTCCGCCTCAATATTCTTGGAGTACGCCTGATAGAGGAAGGTCTGGTCGTAGTTGTCGCAGTCTTTCACTTTCGGATCATCCCCAAACGACAAGCGATACGTTTCTCGATTGAGCATGAAGTATCTCGCCTTTCCGAAATGCTCCACAAAGGCAGGATGCGTGAAATACCATTGCCCATCAATCTGAATCATATTCACGGCATCGCCGTCAAAATAAGAAACAAACACCGAGCTTTGATCACCAATGCCCTCGCCTTCAACGATGCCCTTCGCATTGAAGTAGATATCATTGGTAACATTTGCCGCATTCAGCAGTGCTTTGTATGCAAATGCCCAGCCCCAGCGCGTACCTTTACGCAAAGTAAGCACCATTTTGCCGCTGTATGTGTGCGGCAGCATGTCTGACAGCTTCGTTTCGCTGAGCATCCAGTCTACCAGCGCTTCTGCCTTCTGATAGTCGGTCATGTCATCCGTAATTACCTGCGCGACAATTTTTGCTGCCAGCTGGTCAGCCGTGCCGAGGTATTCTGCCGGAATCGACTCATCCAAATGCACAGGAATCTGATGCGCCAGCGCGTATTGATGCGCCGCGCTGCCCGACGGCGTGTAGAATTCCACAACCGCTTCGCTGAACGCATCATCCGCAATTTCCGTAACCGATGCCGGAATTTCCAGCAGCAGCATCGCGTTTCCAAATGCATTTGCGCCGATGCGCTCCAAGCCATCCGGCAGTTTCAGCGCTGCCAAAGCAACATTGCCGTGGAATGCCTGTGTGCCAATGCTGCGCACACCCTGCGGGATGGTAAGCGTCTGTATCCGCGCGGCCTGCGCAAACATCCCCTGCGGGATTTCCGTCAGTGATTTCGGCAAATGCACGGACAGAATGGCATAATTCATCCACATCGGATTGATGCCGATTTGCTTCACGGTATCCGGGAAATACATGGACGTAACGGACGTGGAAGCAAACGCATAATCCCCGACCGTTTCCAGCGAATCGCCCAGAGAGAAGGACGGAATTGCTTTGCAGACGTTGAATGCCCGCTCGCCGATGTACTTCACATGCGGCAGAGAAACGCCCTTCTGCTCCGCCGACGGCGAAACGTGCTTCAGCGTCTTGCAGCCATCAAACGCATGGCCTTGAATTTCTGTCAAATTCGGCGAAATATTGAGTTCCTCAAGGTTTTCGCAGTTCATGAAGGCGTTTTCGCCAATGAACTGAATGAGCGCACCGCCGCTAATGCTTTGAAGCGCCTTGCAGCCGTAGAACGCGCCGCCTTCGATAGTCGTAACAGAACTGGTAAGCGTTGCTTCCGTCAGCTTTGTGCAGCCAGTGAACGCTTCACTGCCAATCGTTTCGACACCGGGTGCAACTGATACCTTTTCCAGATTTTCGCAAGCAGCGAATGCCCCGGTACCAATACGCTTTACATCTCCGGGAATGGTAATCGAGGTCAAACCGCTTTGACGGAATGCTGTTTCTCCAATTTCCGTTAGGCTTTCAGGCAATTCCACAGTTTGGAGCTTGCTCGCGTTCCAGAAGGCACTCTCCCCAATCTTCTTCAAGCCCTTGGGGAGCGTCAGCGAACGGAGTTCTTCATTATAATAGAATGCCATGTCCGCGATTTCGGTCACATTCGCCGGGATAACAACTTCAGCAATCGGAACACTTCGGAATGCTTCTTTTCCGATCGTGGTCAACGCAGCCGGGAAGTTAACATCCTTCAAGGCAAAGCAGCGTGCAAACGCAAGGTCTCCTATGTTCGTTACCCCATCCGGCAGATGAATGCTTTCCAGCGACTTGCAGTTTGCAAATGCTTCATAGCCGATGCTCGTCACACTGTCCGGAATTTCAATAGTTTTCAGGGACGTACAGCCCTTAAAGCCATGCACGAACGTAATGTTCTTCGGCAAAACGACCGTAGTCAGGGACGTGCATTCCGTGAAGCATCCGCCTTCCATGCGGAAAACCTGCGGCGACAGAATTACTGTCTCCAAATTTTCACATCTTGCAAATGCCCACTCCATCAAGTCAAAGTCCGTCGATGTGATTTCCACAGACTTCAGCTGATGGCAATATGCAAATGCAAAGCCTCCAACGTGAATCCCCGGCTGCGAAAGTTTCAGCGATGTAATGCCGGTATTACGGAATGCGTGGTAGCCGATTGACTCCAATTTTTCCGGGAATTCTATATCGTTCAGTGCTGTACAGTTTGCAAAAGCAGATTTTTCAATAGACGTGCAACTTTCCGGCAATTCAACTTTGACCAATGCACTGCAATTCTTAAACGTTTCCTCTTCAATACATTCTACTCCATCAGGCAGTACCACATTTGTAAGCGCTTCGCAATCAGCAAATGTGCGAGATGCAATTTGCAGCTTTTGCTGAGTAAACTCTATTGACTGCAATCCTGTATTGCAGAACGCTTCCTTGCCGATGCTTTCCAGCTTATCAGGAAACTCAACGCTGCTGAGCGCTGTGCAGTCCTTAAATGCAGCATCGCCAATACTAATGCAGCTTTCTGGCAACGTTATGCTTGTCAATCCTTTTCTACCGCTAAACGCTGTTTCACCAATCGTTGCAATACCTTCACGAACTGTAACATGACCTGTAATGGAGGCGTTGACGAATAAGATGCCATTTTCCTGTTTGTCATACAAAATACCATCTTCCGACATATAACGCACAGAAGCAGGCGCAGTTGTAATAGTTTTTAAATGACCGGGCCAAGTGCCACTAATACTTTGCAGTGTTGCAGGCAAGTTCAGCGTCTCCAAGGAATTACAACCCTCGATAACGCCATTCTTCATTGTCTTTAAGTCATCAGGCAACGTAAGTTTCGACAGCGAAACGCAATCCACGAAAGTCGCAGAAAGTTCAGTAACGCCATTAGGAATCGTCATTTCAGTCAGTGACGTGCAGTGTGCAAATGCAGCCGATCCTAAGGTTGTTAATCCTTCTGGCAGCGTTACTTTTTCCAAATTAGTGCATCCACCAAATGCATACCATTTGATTGTTTGCAGTTCTTCAGGAAGTTCAATTGCTGTTAATTTTTTACAGTCTGCAAACGCCTTCTCGCCAATCTCTATCAACGTATCCGGAAGCTGTATGCCCGTGATATTTCTTCCGCTGAAAGCATCATTGCCAATACGTTCTGTTCCATCTCGTACTGTGATTACGCCTTCAATATTAGGCATTGTATAAAACACAGACTTGGAAGCGGTTTGGTATAGGATGCCATCTTCCATCTCGTAGTAAGGATTTCCTTCCGCCACACGAAGCGTTGTCAGTGACGAACAGTTTTCAATAAAGGACGTGTCCCTAATAAACGAGACATTGACCGGTATCGTCAGCGACGTTAGACCGGAATATTCAAATGCTTTCCACTCAATCGTTGTCAGTGTATCTGGCAATGTAATTTGTGTCAGCTTGGAACAGCCACTAAAAGCGCCTCGGCCAATTTGCTCCACACCACCAAACGTGATTTCTTGTAAGTTTTCCTGTCCACTAAATCCCCAGTCAGAAATAACCTTCAAGCTCTGCGGCAGACTCACACTCACCAGATTGTTAACATAGTACTCTTCATCGCGATTTAAATAGTGCATGAAGGCAAATTCCCCAATCTCCTCAATCCCTTCGCTGACAACAACGTGCGTCAGAATCGGACTGCGGAGGTTTTCAATCGCATAGACCGGATAGCCGTCAATCACCGCAGGCACAACCACGTCCGGCAGTGTACCCGTGTAGCCCGTGATGTAAGCTTTGTCCCCTTCAAGGCGGTAGGAGAACGACGTGCTTTCGCTGGCATAGCGCACCCCGTGCGCACTCGCCCACAGCTGCGCCGGGCTACCATCCTGCACCACAAGGCACAGGGCATCGTTCACCGCGTCAAACGCATGGTCACCAATCGTCTCCACCTGCGTACCAATGGTGATGCTGCGCAGATGTTGGCAATAGGCAAACGCATAGTCGGCAATGGCAGTCACGTTTTCGTCAATCACCAAATCCGCTCCTGCGCGCCGTGCCGGATAGAGCAGCAGCGTTTTACCTGTCGCGTCCATCAGGATGCCGTCACAAACCTGCAAATACACGCTTTCCGCTTCCACGCGCACTTCTTGCAGGTACTTGCAGTTTGCAAAGGCGTTTTCCGCAGTACCGACCACGGGCAACCCGTTATGCACAGCCGGAAGCACCAGCAGTACCGCGTTTTCATCGCAGCCGCTGACAAGATAGCCATCCTGCGCGGCATTGAGCGTGTAGGAAATTTCCTGATCCGCCGCGGCAAAATTCACGCCCTGTGACGTGGCTGCTTTTTCAGCGGCAGACCCCTTCCAGCCGCGGATGGTCAGATTCTCGCAGTTCGCAAAAGCATCCGCCGCGATTTCCTCCACGTCCGGCCAGAGCAGGATGTCCGTCAGCGCACTGCATCCCTCAAAAGCGGCACTTTCAATGCGCCGCACCGTGCGCGGCAAAGTCACATTGGTTAGGCTTTCATTGCCGCTGAATGCCCTTGCGCCAATTTCCACAATGCCGTCCGGCAGCTCGATTTGGGTCAGCGCAGTGCAGTGTTCAAACGTGTTCGCCGGGATTTTCGCCAACGCGGCGTCCCACTGAACTTCCCGCAGGGCGGCACAGTTCATCCATGCGCCGTTGCCCAGCGTCGTGACGCTCTTGGGCAGCTTCAGCGTCTGAATCCCAGTGCCAGAAAAAGCAGACGAACCAATCGTGTTCACATTTTCCGGCAGGACAATGCTTTCCAGCGTGCCAATGCCCGCAAACGCATACGCACCGATTCTGGTCAGGCTCTCCGGGAAGATGATTTCCGTCAGGGCCGTATTTTCAAACGCATTTGCTTCTATGGTTTGCAGATACTTGCTCCATGTCACCGTTTTCAGCGACGTGCAGCCGCTGAACGCCGACGCAGAGACGGTATGGAGGCGCTCCGGCATCTGGAATTCCGTCAAGGAAACGTCATTCCGGAACGCCGCTGCACTCAGGCTCGTTACGCTGTCCGGAATATGCACGCTTTCCAGTGCCGTGCAGTTCTGGAACGCCTTTGTGCCGATGTTCGACAGCGAATCATCAAACGACAGCGATTGCACCGCCGTGCAGCCTTCAAATGCCGATTCGCCAACAGACGTCACGCCCGTGAACGCATTGGGCGAAACAAGCGACGTGCAGCCCTTGAAGAATCGGTCAGGAATCGCCGTCAGCGTACCTTCGCCGAAATTCACCGTCTTCAAGCCCGTTGCATTTTCAAACATGCCCGCCTGATAATCGCTGAAAATCGGCGAGAAAGTCAGCGTTTCCAGATAGCGCAGGTTTTTGAGTGCGCCATCATCAATCTGTGTCAGCGTTTCCGGCATGACAAAGCTTTGCTGCGGTGCGCTGGCAGCATAAGTCAGCAGCCGCGTGGCATCTGCCGTCATCAGTGCACCTTGCTGCACCTGAAAATGCGTGTTTCCCTCTGCCAGCTGGAAATCCGTCAGCGCCGTGCAGTCACGGAATGCATCCGTTCCAATCAGGGACAGCGATTTCGACAGCGGCATCGACGTCAGCGCAACACAGCCGTCAAAGGCTTCCGCGCCAATCATCGTAATATCGCCATCAATCTGGATTGATTCCAGTCTTTCGCAGCCCTGAAATGTGCGGTCCGGAATGACTGTCACACCAGCCGGAATTTCCAATGATTTAATTTTATAACAATACTGAAATGCGCCTTCCCCGATGGATTCGAGTTTCTCAGGCAGACGAGCATCTCCCCAAGCTCTCCCCATATTCCAGCATCCAGCGAACGCGCTTTTACCGATTTTGGTCACGTTTTTGCCGATGCATTGCTCAACACTATAATCTCCTCTCCCAGCGCCATAGCCCCAGCAGTTCACAAAGGCTTCGTCCGGAATTTCTGTCAGTGAATCAGGGATTTCCAAAAAGTGCATTTGTAAACATGCCGCAAATACGCCCTCGCCCATTTTCGTCAGCTTCTGCGGCATCCGAACCGCATCAAGATAGGCGCTGCCTGCAAAGGCTTCCTTACCAAAGGTGGTTACATTGTCCGGAATGTAAAATTCCTTGCCGATGCCCGACGGCATATCAGAAAACGCGCGGTCGCCGATCGTCGTGACCGGATACCCTTCAATTTCCTGGGGAATAAGCACTTTGCGGCGCAGAAGGTCTTTATTATATCCTGTAATCGTCGCTTCCCCATTCTGAATCTCATAGGTATAGTACTCTGCCGGGTCAGCAACAAGCACATATGCGTGCATGTAAATCCAATAATCGACATTCGGTTTTTTTATGCGTAGTTCTACACGAACCATTTCATTGTTGGAAAGAGTAATGCTACCTTTTCCATCAAATTCGACATGGGTTCCCGTTGGCTCATAGGTATAGCTTTCCGAGTAGCTATCACCGTATTCGCCATCATAGTAAGTACAGCCACGACCATCCGTATAGGCAAAACACCATGACCATCCCTCTTTATCCACAATGAAGCCTTCCGGAACATCATAAGTAAAGTGAATTGTTTCCCCCGGCTGGGCAAAAATAACACGCTTCCCTTCCAAATCCACTTTCTCTTCGCGCGTTTCTGCGCAAGCAACTGTCGTTGCCAGCGCAAAAAGAAGCAAGAACAGTCCGAATGTGACCTTCCAACGTTTCATGTGCAATTCTCCTCCATCCGCTTTTTCCCTGTTGCAAACTGCCAGTTTTCCATATTTATTATACGCAGGTTTTCCCAGCTTGTCAACATGATTGGTAATCGTTTCTTGACAATTTCTTCTGAATATAGCATTAGCACCTTATTGATTTGACGGTGCATGACATAGCATTCGATTTAGTTTCTGTATTTTCCCTTAATTTTCTTGATTCTGCTATTGACTTTTTCTTGAAATTGCTGTATGCTGGAAATCGAGAAAGGGGTTGATACGCATGAAATCCAAGAAACTTTTGACGATTACGCTGACCAGTCTGCTGATCGGAAGCTGTCTGGTCCTACCCGCACTGGCGGACAGCGCGGACGCTCCAAGCGGCGGAAATGTCGCGACTTACGAAATTTCCGCAAACGTAAAACGCATTGATGAATATGCGTTTGCAAACAGCACGAGCCTTGTCGCGTGAAAATTCCTGATTCTGTAACTGCCATCGGGGATTACGCCTTCTCGGGCTGCACGAGCCTGAAAGAGATCACGATTCCCAGCAGCGTGACAGAGATTGGCGCGCACGCATTCGATGGATGCACGGCGCTGGTAAAGTTGCAGGGGCTGGAGAATGTGACAAATCTCAGCGACTTCACGTTCTATAACTGCATTTCACTGCAAGATGTTGGGGATTTGACTTCTTTGACGAGCATTGGCGAATCTGCTTTTGCAGGCTGCAAATCACTGACGCAGCTCGGTGATATGCCCCATCTGAAAAGTATCGGCGCGTCTGCTTTTTCATACAGTATCAGTTGGGACGATGGAACAGAACAATATTGCGATTCACTGAAGCGTATTGGCGACATTTCTAATGTCGAACAAATCGGTGATTCAGCCTTTTTCAGCTGCGCGTCTTTAGCAGAAATCGGAAATTTGCAGCATGTCACAACAATTGGGGATTGGGCTTTTGGGTATTGCACTTCACTCAAAGAAATCAGCAGCTTAGACAATATTAAAAAGATTGGAAGATGGGCTTTCTACGATTGTCAGTTGAATACGCTTGAAATCGGAGGAAATGACGTCCACATTGGGGCGGAAGCATTTTTCAGTTGCAATTCTCTTGCAAGCATCGAGGGCTTAAGCAACGTAACAAGCATCGGCAGCGGTGCTTTCGAGTCCTGCGCCATGACCACCATTAGCGGTCTAACGAACATTTCTGCCATTCCGGATAGCGCATTTGCCAGCTGTTTCAATCTGCAAAGCGTAGAAGGTTTGGAGAATGTGACGAGCATTGGCGCATACGCATTCTCCAGATGCTATGCGTTGGAAACACTTGATATCACCGATAATGTAACCACTATTGGTGCTTACGCTTTCAGAGATTGCGAGTTGCTCACATCCATGGAGCATTTGAGCAATGTAACAAGTATTGGCGATAGTGCTTTTGTAGGCTGCACCTCCTTGGTTCGGGTTGGTGATATGCCCCATTTGGAAAGCATCGGCGACTCTGCCTTTGGGGTTTCCAGCCGTTGGATTCCGGACGAAGGCATGTCAAAAGACTATGCCTGTGCGTCACTGGAAAGCATCGGAGATCTCAGCAGCGTTACTTCCATCGGCGAAAACGCCTTCTATCAGTGCACTTCGCTGAAAACCGTCGGCAGTCTCAGCAGCGTTACTTTCATCGGCGCAAATGCGTTCAAGCAGTGTACTTCCCTGCAAAGCATCGGGGAACTCGGCGATGTTACGCGCATCGCGTATGGCGCTTTCTACGGCTGTGAATCACTGACCAGCATTAGCGGCTTGGAAAAGCTGACCGTCTTGAATCGAGAGACATTCCGCAATTGCAAATCGCTGAAAACCGTTGGTGATTTAAGCAGTGTGACAAGCATCAGCGAGAAAGTTTTTGATGGCTGCACTGCGCTAACCACGGTTGGCGATTTACGCAGCTTGAAGGCTGTTCCTGACAAGCTGTTCTACTGTTTGAAGGATCTTCTTTCAGTCGGCGATTTAAGCAGCGCTACCAGCATTGGGAAAGATGCATTCTATGGCTGCAGCAAGCTGGCGAGTATCGGGGACATATCCAACGTCCGCACCATCGGCGAATATGCGTTTTCTAATTGCAAAGCATTGACCAGCCTTCCTGAACTGCCCCGGCTGAATAGCATCGGCAGCAGTGCATTCGCTGACTGCACCGCTTTAACCAGCGTCGGGAATCTGACCAATGTCACAACACTCGGCACTTGTGCCTTCAATAGCTGCAAAGCGCTGAAAACCATTGGCGATTTAAGCAAAGTCACATCCATCGGATATTCCACCTTTGGCTTCTGCACCGCATTAGAGAGCGTAGGCAACATGAGCAGCGTAACTTCGATTGATTCTTACGCATTTGAAGGCTGCTCTTCGCTTGTGCGTGTCGGCAACATGAGTAATGTCGAATCCATTGATTCTAACGGTTTTGTGAATTGCAGCGCCTTGGAACACGTTGATGAACTTGACAAGATTACCAGCATCGGTCAGTATGCATTTATGGGCTGTACTGCACTGAAGAGTATCGGTTCCCTGCACAACTTGGAAACTATCGGGAAAGGTGCTTTTAACGGCTGCAGTGCACTGGAGCATGTTGATGATTTGTACAGCTTGACGCGCTTGGAATCCGGAGCCTTTGCACACTGTGCATCGTTGGTCAGCGTTGACTGTTCTGACAAATTAACATTCATTGGAGATAATGCATTTCTCAACTGCACATTGCTTGTCAGCCTGGGCGATTTAAGCAGTGTTACAGCCATCGAATATTTTGCTTTTGCTGGCTGCTCCAGCTTGGAACGTCTTGAACACTTAGATAATTTGGTGAGCCTTGGCGAGAGTGTATTTGGGTACGGCAGCCATTATACAGGCTGTATCTCGCTGAAATCAATCGGCGATATGCCCAAATTGGAGTCAATGGGGCAAAAGTGTTTCGTCAGCTGCACCACACTGGAAACCGTCGGTGATTTAAGCAGCCTGAAGGAGATTCCATATGAGGCGTTTGATGGCTGCACCTCTTTGGTAAGCATCGGCGATTTGAACAATGTTGAGTCCATCGCTAATGAAGCTTTTTCAAATTGCAGCGCCTTGGAACACGTTGATAAACTTGACAAGATTACCAGCATCGGTCAGAATGCGTTTAAGGGCTGTACTGCACTGAAGAGCATCGGTTCCCTGCACAACTTGGAAACTATCGGGCAAGGTGCTTTTAGCGGCTGCAGTGCACTGGAGCATGTTGATGATTTGTACAGCTTGACGCGCTTGGAATACGATGTTTTCTCACACTGTGTATCGTTAATCAGCGTTGACTGTTCTGACAAACTAACCGCCATTGGGAGTAGTGCATTCTTTGGCTGCAAAGCGCTTGTCAGCATTGGTGATTTAAGCAATGTTACAAGCATTGAAAGTTCTGTCTTTAGGGGCTGCATCGCGCTGAAATCAATCGGCAATATGCCTAAATTGGAATCAATTGGGATGCAGTGTTTCATGGGATGCACTGCGCTGGAAACCGTCGGTGATTTAAGCAGCCTGAAAGAGATTCCCTCTGAGACGTTTGATGGCTGCACCTCTTTGGTAAGCATCGGCGATTTGAGCAACGTAACCATTATCGGATCATACGGGTTCAACCAATGCAAAAAGTTGACCTCAATTCCGAATCTGGGCAGTTTGGAAAGCGTCAATCAATTTGCCTTCTCCGGATGCGAGTCGCTTGCATTGCTGGGCAATCTTCGCAAGCTAACGAGTTTTGGCTACTCGCCTTTCGTTAACAGTCCTTTCCATAACTGTCCGAACCTTGTCCTGGAAGTCCTGCCGGACTCCGCCGCTGAGCAGTACGCAAAGGATTACAATATGCAGTACACCTACATTACGGAGTGATTCTCACATCACTTGGTTCTTCGCGGAATCTTGGGGCAACCAACAAGATTCCGTGAAGAGCCTTTTTTGCACCATTTCGTCCACATCCACATCCATGTTGATATGTGCCGTTGGATTTCTCAGAACTAAGAGGCATACCATTTCGACTGTTGCTTCATTTTCCAAGGAAAGTTCTTTCACTTTCTGACCGCTCACTGGAACAGGGAATGCAAACACCATATTCCTGATGCAGCTGCCGTCCTTCTGCTTTTCCAGGTACAGACCAATGCCCAGCCACAAGTACGCACAAATTGATTACTGGGGCACAAGAAGCAACACAGCTCATCTGAAAGTAACTGCTTGAAAATTAGAGTGCACTGTATTATAATTTAGATGTAACATTCTAATTTGAACTATTGGGGGTGCTGCGATGCTGACAAAAGAAGAAATGCCCGCTTGCCCGGTAGCAACTACTGTGGCGCTGATTGGAAGCAAGTGGAAGTTGCTTATCATACGAAATCTGCTGGCCCGTCCGTGGCGGTTCAATGAACTGAAAAAGGACTTGGAGGGAATCAGCCAAAAGGTGCTGACGGACAGCCTGCGCTCGATGGAAGCCGATGGTATCATCACCCGCACGGTTTATCCCGAAGTGCCGCCGAGGGTGGAATATGCGCTGACCGAACTTGGCAAAAGCCTGAAACCCATTTTGGATTCCATGCGGGCGTGGGGCGAAGCATACAAGGCTAAACAGTAAAAAACCCGAAGCAGTACCTTTCCAATGCTGCTTCGGGTTTTCCTTATGTTGAAGTCAAATCATTCCCAAATGCTTCAATCTCGATATGTTTTCCCCTCTTGAAGTTTGGACAATGCACATACCGTCTCAGCTGTTGATTCTGAATCCCAACCGATTCCCGTGATCTCCTGACCCCCGAAAAACACAGGGAAGCGGAACTCGATGTGCTTGAGAATCCGGCCATTCGGCAGCCTTTCCGGATAGATTTCGATGCGCTCGATGAAGGCAGTCATGAACTCTTTCTTCTCGGCGTCGGTGAAGTGATCGTAGAGCCTGTCGAAGTAGAGCAGGAACTGATACACGTTGTCGCCGCTGATCTTCTGCTGCTGGATGTGCGTCAGCCGCATCTGTACTTCGGCAATACCGGCTTCCACCTGCGCAATTTCATCATAGACACGGTTCTGCCGTTCCTGCAGATCCTGGTACTTGCGGTCATAGTGCGGATCATCGAAATCCAGTCCGTCGATTTGCTGTCCGATCCGGTCTTTGGTGCCGTTGAGCTGGCGCAGATGCTTCCGCAGATCCTCCAGCTCTTTTTCGACCTCTTTCGTATCAATCTGCTGCCCGATCCGCTCCCGGATGGCAGCCTCAAACTTCGGGTTGCGCACCAGCTTGCGGATCACATCCGCTACGGCGTCGTTGATGATATCCTCGCCCCACTGGTGATGATAATCGCAGGGGTGGCCATCCACATGCTGACGGTGCTTGCAGGCATAATAGAAGTAGTCCCTGTAGTACTCCCCGTTGCCCTTCTTCTTCCGGTTGACATTCCCGTACATGTTCCCGCCGCAGACCGGGCATTTCAGCAGGCCGGTGAGGATGTGCTCGTGCTCCAGGCTGTGCTTCTTCTCCTGCTTCACGCCGGTAATCTGCCTGCGGGCCCGGGCCTTCAGCCAGTCCGCTTCCGAGATGATAGCCTCATGCACGCCGTCGTGCAGCATATAATCGTCCGTCTTGACAACATGATATTCATTCCGGCTGCCCTGCTTTTTCTCGTTCCTCCGGCGGCCATAGGCGATCTTTCCGCAGTACACGGGATTGTCTAGAACCCCGAGAATAAATGGAGCCGTAAAAGAATCCAGCGTATTGTTTTGACGCTTGATCTTCCTGTAGCCGTGCTGATTCAGCCAGTCTGCGATTTTGGCTGCACCCATGGTGGTGTTGATGTACTTGTCGAAGATGACCCGGACAGCCTCGGCCTCCTCCTCGGCGATGACGAGCTCACCATCCACCAGCGCATAGCCATAGGGAGCGAAGCCGCCGTTCCAGCGGCCTTCACGGGCCTTTTGCCGGCGCCCCTCCATGGTTTGCACAAGGATGTTTTCCCGCTCGATCTCCGCCACAGCCGAGAGCACGGAGATCATCAGCTTGCCGGCGTCCTTGCTGCTGTCGATACCGTCCTCCACGCAGATGAGGTTGACGCCGAAGTCCTGCATCCGTTGCAGGGAGGTCAGCACGTCCGCGGCGTTGCGGCCGAAGCGGGAGAGCTTGAACACCAGCACGAAGGAGACGCCGTCCTTGCCGGATTCGATGTCCCGCAGCATGCGAAGAAACTCCGGGCGGCCCTCGATGTTCTTGCCGGATTTGCCCTCGTCGCAGTATTTCCCGGCGACGAGCATGTTCTGGAACTCCGCGTACTTGCGCAGCTTGTCCTTCTGCGCGTCCAGGCTGTAGCCGTCCACCTGCATGGAGGTGGAGACGCGGGTATAGATGTAGCATTTCATTCGCTTCATGGCTTTTCCTCCTGCGGTCCAGCCTTTGCCGCGTCGGCGTGTTCCTCAAGCTCAAGGAGGAACTTGTCGTAGTCAGAAAGAAACTCGCGGTCCTGAATGACGCGGTACTTTTCAAACTCGGTTTCTGCGTGCAGCCGGGCGATTTCTGCAGACACCCTACCCGCATCCCTGAGAAGACCGTATTCGAACATTTCAATGAAGCGGTTCAGGCGGGTTTCCCAGTCCTGCATGGTCAGCGGGATATGGCGCTGGGCCATGTTCTCGGCGAAGTCCAGATAGGAGGTGACCATGCGGTTCAGCTGCCCAAGCTCCTCTTCGGTGAGGTAGTTCTTGGCGATGGACACGTCGGACTTTTTGATCTTGCCGTCCGGCGCGTCCTGCCAGGTGGTCAGACCCATGTGATCCTTCGTGTGGTCGGCGCGCTCCATGATGAGCTCGGCGGCGGTGTGCCCGTGCACGGCGAAGTGCATCTTGTTCTGCACCGTGGCATAGAAGCGTTTCGTGGCGGCGGAAGTACGGTCGTAGTCGATAGCAGTGGCATACAGGTCGGTGATCTTCTGATAGAACTTGCGCTCGCTGGCACGGATCTCCCGGATGCGCTCCAGCTGTTCCTCAAAGTATTTGTCGGTCAGATAGGTGCCCTGCTTGAGCCGTTCGTCGTCCATGACCCAGCCGCGAATGGTGTACTGCGTTGCGATCTGATTGACCCATTTGCGGAACTGAACGGCGCGCTCGGAATTGACCTTGAAGCCGACCGCGATGATCATCTGCAGGGCATAGTGCTGGACAGTGTACGGCTTGCCGTCTGTGGCAGTTATCCGAAATTTTCGGATAACTGAATCCTCTGACAGCTCGGAATCATCGAAGATTTTCTTGATGTGATAATTGATCGTTTTGACACTCACATCATACAGCTGCGCCATCGTCTTTTGCGTCAGCCAGATGTTTTCGTCCTCGTAGCGTATTTCGATGCTGCCCTGCGGGTCGCCCGTGGAGGCAACATAGGTCAACACCTCCGCCGCGCTGGAACGGATGGGCGCGGGCGTCTGCTTTTCTCTGGACATGGGAATTCCTCCTCGTGCGGTTTATGGAAGCCTTCCCCGGCCCGATTGGATACGAGCCGGTGAAGGAAGGTGGTTCAGGCGCAGATGATTTCGGTCATCACGTTGTGCTCCGCTTCGGCGCGCGCCAGATTCATGAGCCCGACCCACTTTATGGGATCTTCAGCCTTCAGGGCTTCGGTGATGCCCCAGCTTTGGGCATATCCCTTCATGAGAACATCGAAACGCTCGCTGGCCTGCTCATCGACAGTGTGCAGATAGGCATTCAGTGCTCCCGTGAGCAGAAGCCTTTGGAAATGACCCGGATGGTTCGATTCCAGGTGCCGGAGGTGCAGCCGGCCCCATTTGCCGATGGGCTGCTGCTCCGGAAGCTCCAGATCCGGAAAGTAATAATCGCCGTGAAGGGTGTAGCTCAGGCCGTTGTGCTCGTCGGTGATATGTTGGGGCAGCGTGCGGCTCTCAGGAGCAGGATGATTCTGAAGCATGGTGCACCGCCTGTCAATCGTGCAGTAACTGTTCGTGTATTTTGTCCCAACTGCATTTTATTACGCAGCTATATCATTTGTCAATGGTTCTTCTGAATTTGTTTGAGATGATGGATTGGATAAACTGTCCCAACTCGTTTTGCTGTCAGGGGGAGGAACAGGGAATTCCACCTTTCCGCTATACTTTTCGATCATTTCGGCAAGAAAGCCGACGCACCGCTCAAAGGCGGCGTTCTGTTCAGGCGTTCTTTTGAGCAAAGCCATGATTCCTCCAATAAAGGGTTGATCGGTGGTGGGTGCATAGAGGTTCAGTGTTCCTTTCTTGTTCCTGCAGATATGCGAATCCACTGCGTACATACGTACATGTGTACAATCCCTTTGTATGTGTGTACGTATGTACACAGAGAATCGCGGAAATTCTCACTTATAGGGAATTTCAAATAAACGGGTTATCATCCGCGCAATCGCGCTGCCATCCGTCTGCCGTTCTGAGCGGGAGCCTTAGCACAGGCTTAATGCCGGTAAAGCCCCACACGCGGCGGCCGACGAGGTTCGTCAGGTTATTGGAGTGCTCGATGCTGTACTTCTTCTGATTGGCAATCAGGAATTCCGAAAAGCTCCGGTTCTTGAGCGGCGAGAAGCCGTTCTCCCGGCACCATACGGTGTAGATTTCATAAAGCTCCTGCGAGCCAACCTTCCCTTCGGGCGTGAGCCGGATGTAGTCCCCGCCTCCATAAAGAGCAGCACATTGTTGGCATCCTGCTTAACCGCTTCCCGGTTGGAACGGGAGCGGGCGCTTTCGGTGAAGCGGAAATGATTCGCCACCAGACGCTGCAGCCCTTCAAAGGCCCAGAGAAAGATGCCTTCCAGCTCACAGCACATTTTCTCCGCGATGTCGGGGTCATCCACGCGATCTGGCTGGCGCTCCCTGGTGGTCAGAATCAGCTGGCGGCGATGGAAGCCGTTGCTACGGTCGTAGAGGGATTGCAGGTCGCCGTTGGAAAACGCCAGCAGCCGGGCGAACATCCAGCCCTGATAGCTCTGCTTGCCCTTCTTTTCCAGATCCATGCGCCCCTGCGCGGTGACCAGCGACTTGACGTAGTTGGTCTGACGCAGGGCTTCCATGCGCATGTCATCGTCGATCAGCAGATGGATGTGCTCCAGATCGGCGCGGGCAAAGCGGTTTTCGGACACCTTGCCCACGCTGCCGTCCTTGGCATTAGAGCCAAAGAGATGGGACAGGACAGTGCCGATCTGCGACTTGCCCTCGCCGCCGCTGCCCTTGATGACCATCATGCGCTGGCCCTTGTTGCTGGGAATCAGGCAGTAGCCGATATATTCCTGCAGGGCGGGAATGTCATCCTCATACAGAAGACTGCTCAGAAAACGCAACCACACTTCCGGGCTGGGCGCGGAAGTGTTGTAGGCCACCGGAAAGCGGCTGCGCACGATTTCGTCATTGGATGCGAAATACGAGCCATCCAGAAACAGCGTGCCGTTCGCCACGTGAATCCGGTCGGTCTGCGGCGGGAAATCATCGATATGCGCTGTGATTTTCAGCAGCTCGATGATGTTGGATATCTTCTTCGGAACGCTGGTGGACGCATAGGGCTCGATGATTTGGTAGATTTCCGTCTTGAGCGGCGCTACGTCGGTCATGCGTCCTTCCGGCGTAAAGAAGCTGTTTTCGGTGTAGAGCAGCTTGTGCGAAGCCAGAAACTCCCGGCAGAAAGCCGCTTCGTTGATGCTCTGCCCGTCGTACCAGGGCGGGAATTGGTCAGGCCGCAAGCGCTTCGTCATGTGCGTTCGCCTCCTCTCTGTGGGTGGCGTTCCAACGTTCGATGCTGTGTATGGTGCCGTCACCGAGCAGAGAGTTGGCGGTATCTTTGCGGATAACGCTGTCTGCATCGTACAGGCAGTCAATCATATAGGACACCTGCGGCAGCGCATGGCTTGCAGATACGAGGCGGTCGTCCCATTCCTCCGATGGATGAACAGGTGCAAATCGTTGCTGGCGGCTTTTCAGGAGCCGTTCATATTCGATCAGCACGGAGGTGCAGTGCCCTTCCCGTTCCCGCTGGGATTCCTCCTGCCGGATACGGGGAAGCGCAACGGCAGCGGATACCGGCGTGTTGGGGTCGATGCCGAAATCCAATGCCAGCTTGCGCGCTGCATCGAGGGGAGACAAATTGAACAGTCTGGCGGTGAAGTCGATCACGTCGCCGGTGCTGTGACAGCCGAAGCAATAATAGTAAGTTTTGTTGATCTTCATAGAGGGTGTCCTGTCCGAATGAAACGGGCAGCGGCACATGCCGTTTCGCCCGATCCTGACGCCGTAATATGCAGCTGCCTGCGGGACGGTTATGCGGGCTTTGAGGGTATCGAAAATTCTCGTATGTTTCACTTCCTTGTATTCTGCCAGTTTTGTAGGGATTGATTGTTGAAGATGAGTTTTCAGGTTATCGGTTGGTTTCCCATGCTTTATATCGGCTATGTTCATGGGTGCTGCGCTGAAACAGCAGCCGGTCGATTTCATCCGCGCCGAGCGTGCGGGTCAGCCTGTCTAGTTTGGAAACTTTCTCCTGCATGAGCTCATTGGGTTCTGCTTTTCGCTTCCAGTACGCGGTTTCTCTGAGCATATCGTTGTTCTTCTGGCGCTCGTTGACCAGCAAAGCATAGACTTCTCTCAGCTTGCGGACGAGCTTTTTGATGACCGGGAGAGCCTTGTTTTCGCGGTAGCTCCTGGCGGTTTCCAGCATCCCAGTGTCGGGCAGAAGCTCGTCTGCGGAACCCAGGCTTTGTACAAATGCTTTGACCTCTTTGTCGCTCTTCGCAAGTGCATCCATCTTCTTTTTTGCGGCTTCGACTTCATGCTCAGCCTCCTCCCGATTCGCTTGCGCCAGATGCACGGCTTGCTCCACGCTTTGCTGCTGCGCCATAATCGCATCGAGGGCTTTCTGCTCCTTCATGACCTTGAACTGCACGGTGGTCAGGTGCTCCTCGGTGCTGCCGCGTTCGCCGCGCTCCACGTCGGTGTAGCCCGCAGCGAACATGGCGTCGTGGTACTGATCCTGCAGAACGCTGTAGGATTTCTTCAGGACAATCTTGCCTGTTTTCGTGCGCAAGGGCTCTCCGAATTCATCCAGTACAGGCCGGGACTGCCACTTTTTGCTGTGGCTGACCTGCATGATGGTCTCCTTGACGATGCCGACCAGCGCCGGGTCCTTGCAGCGCTTCGACCACAGAATCTGTTTTTCGACGACGGGCACATAGACCACGTGGAGATGATAGTGCCATACGTCGTAGCCGAGGGCTTTGCTCATGCCCTGGTTGCGCTCGTCGGCATGCATGACGGCGGAGAGAATGTACTGCTCGCCGCCGACAATATCGACGGCGGCTCTGTACGCTTCGGCGTAAAACGCCTGCGCAAACTCGTAGCCGCCGTGATTGTGGAAATACGCGGAGTTGACATCGAAAACCAGCTCACCATAATGGACGGCGTCCTGCTTGAGACCTCGGGTGGAGATGGTGCCGTCCTGCTCCATCTGCCGGAACATCTCCTGATAGCTGCCGGAAGGCGTCTTGAAATGGATGTTCAGATGGCTGCGTTCGGGGACAATATCCTCGTTCCGGTAGCAGGCTTTCTGTCGCTCGTTGTGAGCTTCGGCGTCGGCAATATTGCTCTCCGTTCGGGGCTGGTTGCGCACAGTGGTGCGATCCACGCCATCGTTTCTTGCCATGGAAGCGTCTCCTTTCTTTCGTGGGTGTGATGATGGTTCGTTTGGGGCACGGGGTGACGGGGGCGCGGCACTTTCTGCGAAAGTGTAACTACCCATTATGACACTTTCTGTCTTCCTGCGGAATCCAGCAAAGTGCCGTGGGTCAGAGCGCTCCGCCTCTGGATTCCGGGCAAGGGGCACTGCCCTCTGCACACCCGGCAGGCGCTGCCGCCCTGCACCCCGGCTCAAAGACAGGAAGCCATGCTTTAGGCGGCATGGCTTCCTGCTTTGTGAGGATGGTGCGCATTGGTGCGTTCTGGTAATATAGGTATCGCACGATATGAGGCTGGATACGGGATTGCGGTGCGCATGAGCACCAAAGAGCATCAGCAGCCGAAGCTGTCCAGCGCATCGTCGAGATCATCGTCGTCAGGCTCGTCATCGTGAGCGGAGGGAGATGCGGGATGATCTACGGGAACGGCGGTTTTCAGTGCCTGCAGCAAATCTCCAAGCTGAACGGGCGCAGTCGCCAGCTCCTCCCGGACAATGGAGCGAATCGTCTCCCGCAGGTCTTCGCCCGTAGGCGATTTGCCGTAATAGGCTTTGACGGCAGGAACAATCAGTGTGCTGTAGGACAGACCGCGCTCTGCGTGAAGCTGACGCAGCAGCGAGGCGGCCTTTGCGCTGGCTGGATGGTCTAAATCGAGCCGAAGGGTGGTGCGGAACATCTGGCTCATCCGGCAATACCCTCGCGCCTGAGGCGCCGCTCCGCAAGGTATTCATAACCCTCGGCGTTGGCGTGGATGTTGTCGATGATGGTTACACGCTCTCGCTCATACTCGCCGAAGTGGCGCAGCAGGCATCCGCCGCCGCCCACGACCCACAGCCGCATGGTCTGTGGGTCGTATTCGTGCTCGCGCAGCCTGCGCATGATCTCTGCCGCATAACCGGCTGCGGCCTCGCGGATGGTGTCCACATAGTCGCGCCCGATGTCTGCGTCGCCGTTTCGGAGCACCTCGTCAATGATGGCATCCGGCACAGTGCGCCCAAAGCGTTGCGTCAGGGCCTCGCGTGCTCGAAGCATGCACTGGTAGGTGCCGTACTTCTCATAATGTACCTCTCTTTCAGTTTTTTAGAGTAAAGGTTATGCTTCTTATTTGGAATTCTATTGTATGGGTGTCCCTTGCCTGTTCCCGGCTAGAAACCTTGTTTGGCTCACAGTCAGTCCTGAATAGGCGCTTGCTTCCGGGGAAGGTGCTTGCCAGGGGGACGCAGGGGTAACCGGAAGGTCATGGCGGTATATCGGGCAAAGGGCTTCGGGATGGGTTGTCAAGGTTCTGTGTTCTGTGGAACGCAGACAGTATACCTGACAACCCCCATGCTTTGGCCTATGTCCGAAACGATGGAAAACCCGCAAAAACCCCTGTCTTTCCACGCTTATGGAAATGTGGTATGATAGGGTTGAAACTGGTTATGGAGGCTGGAAAATGTACGTTCAACTGACAATGGCCGAGCGTCTGAAGGACCTTCGTGTGATCGATAAGAAGCTGACGCTGGAACAGCTGGCGGAGCAGACCGGCTTATCGAAGTCTGCACTTGGCAAATATGAGAACGAGGATTGCGGCGACATCAATCACTACGCCATTCAGAAGCTGGCAAAGTTCTATGGCGTATCCACCGATTATCTCCTGGGCTTGACAGAACAAAAAAATCACTCAGATGTGGACGTGGCGTCCCTGCATCTGAGTGATGAAGTATTGGAGCTGCTGCGCAGCGGGAAGATCAATAACCGCTTGCTCTGTGAAATGATGACGCACCCCAGATTCCGCCAGCTGATGGCAGACATCGAGATCGTCGTAGATCGCATCGCGGATATGCGAATTCAGGATATGAACACGGTACTGGAAGTGGCGCGCCAGAAGGTCATGAAGGAATATGCGCCTGATGAGATGGATGTTTATATGCGCACGCTTGAGGTGGCGCAAATCAATGAGACGGATTACTTTTCGTATATCATTCACGAAGATATGGATGAGATCACTGAAACCATCCGGGAGAATCATCGCAAGGACACCACTACGGCAGATGAAACAACGCCTGCACAGGATGGAATCAAGGTGCTGATGCACTCGATACTTGATCAAAAGGATGAAACGACGGTGCTTTTGAAACAGCTTTGTGCTCAGATGCAGATCCCGGAGGAGAAGATCACAGAGGAAGAAGTTCGGGCATTCAGAAGCATGATGCAGAAGTCCAGGCTGTTCAAAAAACAGATGAGCATGCGAGGGAAAGGTGGACACGCTAATAAACGGAGATGAAAGGGAGCTGGGGATGAGATTCATGAAGGCTCTCCGATCATGAGGTTGCCACGCTGATTACGATATTGAGGCTATTATCAAAATAATCAACGCCATCCGGCCCCTTGAAATCATCCACCATTTGTTTTCCTCTTTATTATTTCTGCGGTTGATACGGCTTACCGTTCTTATTGTAGGTCAGGTTGAACACCAGATCGCTCAGCCATTTCTTGAAATCCTGATTATCCGTATACTGCTTGAACAGCTCCATATTGTCCGCCATGATGGAGAAGATGACCTTCTGCAGCACGCGGTCGCTTTCTGTCCGGGCTTCCTGCTTATCGCTGTTGCGCATAGCGTTTTGATACTGTTCATCCCGACTGACCATCGCCGGGATTTCAAGAATCTGTCTGCGCACGTTGTCCGCGTCGTTCCAGTCGATGTTGCCGAACATATCATTGAAATCCGAGAGAATGGCAGAGAGCACGTCCATCTCCGGCTCCTGCTTTCCTTTGGCGGTGCTCATCGGCACAGGCCCAACCTCGGCGTCTTCGTCCGGGAGAATCAGCGAAATGGTTTCCTTTTTCTCGATGCGGTAGCTGTCCAGATCGATGGCTTCCAGGATTCCCTGGGACAGATCATCCTCCTGCGGAGAGGGCAGCTTGGGAATCAGCATGTTCAGGAAGATCGACAGCTTCTCCCACTCCGGGTTTCCATAGGGCAGAATGGCACTCAGGAAGCCGTAGGTGCGCACAAAGCCCTTTGCCGCACTCTTGAACTTGATCTGTCCATCTGTGTCGAGCTGTTTGTACACGGATGCGCAGGCATCGAGAGCAGGGTCAAGTTGGTCGCGGTCTGCGCCGTCCAGATAACGGTTGACCAGCTGCTCGACGTGCTCATCGCTGAACACCTGATAGCTCTCCATGTCGGCAATCAGATCATACAGCTTGTTGGGGTCGGTTTCGCCGGACAGCAGCGTGGTCTTGTAGTAACGGGAAAAGGACTCAATGATGTCATTCGGATCGTTGAAGAAGTCCAGCACGAAGGTGTCGTACTTTTTCGGACAGGCGCGGTTCAGGCGGCTGAGGGTCTGCACCGCCTTGATGTCGTAGAGCTGCTTGTCCACATACATCGTGTGCAGCAGCGGTTCGTCATACCCAGTCTGGAACATATCTGCCACGATCAGAAAACGGTACGGGTCCTTTTTGAATGTCTTGGGAATAGCGGCGTCCGGGAAACCGTTGAGCCCAGCAGAGGTCACTGCTGCCGCATCCTTGTCCAGCTGCTTCTCGCCAGAAAAGGCGATGATGGCCTTGTACGGGCTGTGCCGGTCGGCCAGGCACTTGTTCACAGCGTGATAGTATTCAATGCAGCGCTCAATGCTGCTGGTGATGATCATGGCGCGCGCCTGACCGCCGATCTTGCCCTTGGCGATGACCTGCTCGTGAAAGTGGCTGACCATCATGTCGGCTTTTTGCGCGATGGTGAACGTCTGATTCTCGACGAAGGCGCGGAGCTTTTTCTGTGCCTTCTTTTTGTCGAACATCGGGTCATCCTCCACCGTTTTTTTCAGCCGGTAGTAGCTGTCGATGGGCGTGTAGTATTTCAGCACGTCCAGAATGAAGCCCTCCTGAATGGCCTGCTTCATGGTATACACGTGGAACGGACGATGCTTGATGACACCGGCATCCTCGTACGCCGTGCCGAAAGTCTCCAGTGTCTTGTTTTTCGGCGTGGCGGTGAAGGCGAAGTAGCTGGCATTGGTCAGCAGCTTTTTGCCCTCGCACATGGCGTTGATCTTGTCCTCGTTATCCATATCCGGGTCGGACATGATTGCGGACAAGGTCATATTCATAGTACCAGCAGTCTTTCCGTTCTGGCTGGGGTGTGCTTCGTCGATGATAATGGCAAAATGCCTGTCCTTATGGTCTTCACCGATCTCCAGGAGCACATAAGGGAACTTCTCGATGGTTGTGATGATAATGCGCCGCCCGTCCTCGATGGCCTTGCGCAGATCGCCGGAGTGCTCCGCCCATGCGATGATATTGCGCGTCTGCGCAAACTGTCGGATGGTATCTCGGATTTGCTTATCCAGCACCACGCGGTCTGTGACCACGATGACGGAGTCCACCAGAAGATTGCCCTGCGCGTCCTCCAGCCCGGTCAGCTGATGTGCCAGCCATGCAATGGAGTTCGATTTACCGCTGCCTGCGCTGTGCTGAATCAGATACCGATTGCCGACGCCGTTCTTCTTCACATCAGCCAGCAGGCTTTCCACCGCCGTCAGCTGATGATAGCGCGGGAAGATTTGCTTGTACCGGGTTTTGCCGGTTTCCTCGTCCTTTTCCTCGACCAGCGTGGCGTAGTTCTCGATGATGCGCGAGAGCATGTCCTTGGTCAGAATCTGCTTCCACAGGTAATCCGTCATCAGGCCGTCCGGGTTGGGCGGATTGCCTGCGCCGTCCTTTTAGCCCTTGTTGAAGGGCAGAAACCAGCTCTCCTTGCCCTGCAGGCGGGTGCAGAACTTAACCTGCGCATCGTCCACGGCGAAGTGAACCATGCAGCGGGTGAATTGGAACAGCAGCTCCTTCGGGCTGCGGGCATGCTGGTACTGATAGACCGCATCGTCCACGTTCTGCTTGGTCAGCTGGTTTTTCAGCTCGAAGGTGATGACCGGCAGGCCGTTGACGAAGATGCACAGATCCAGCGACAGCTTCGTGGCGTCGGGCGAGAAATGGAGCTGGCGCGTAACGCTGAAGATGTTCTTTGCATACAGCGCTGCGGCGGCGGGGTTATTTACGCGGGCGTCATATAGAACATGATGAGGCTGGCGGGATAAGCCTTGATGCCTTTGCGCAGCACGTCAACAATGCCGCGCTTGGTGATTTCATCGCGGACACGGGCGAGAAACTGCGCCGTTTTTTGTGGATTGGTTTCCAATTGGCGCTTTTTCACCGCGTCCGGCTGAGTGTTTTTTAAGAAGCGGAACAGGCGCGTGGTATCAAGGGCGTATTCCGTGTTGTAATCGCGGTTTTGCCCCTGCTCGTAACCATTGTGATTGACCAGCCAGTTGACGAGGAGGGATTCAAGGCCGGATTCTTTTACATTAGTAAAAAACATATGTTTGTCACCTCACTTGAGCTCAGTCTTTTGCAACCACTTTGTTTCGTCAGGTGTGATCACAAGAATATCAACATTTCCCCCTACTGTTTCAACAACATTCTTGAAACGCATGGTATTTATCATTGTTTCAACGGCATAGCGTGCAAAATCAACGGCATCCTGCAAAGTAAAGTAGCCCCAAAGAATTTCTTCGTTCGGCAGATCCACATATGATCCATCAGGCGTCTTTACTGCAATGTTCTGAACCAACCTTGTCAACGACATGATTTCGCCATCCCATGAAGCTCCCTGCGTTGATGTATCAACAGTCGTAATGGTATTTACATCTTTTAGGGCAATACCGCACAAATGAGTTGGCAGCGTAGGCGATGCTTTTTTCGCCTCCGCACCAACTCATTTGTGCGGTATTGCCTTAGAATTGATGCATTCGGTCACGAAAAGTGAACAGAAGGTCTTCGATAAAAATGTAGGAATCGTGTATAGCCTTACCATCCTTCCCTTGTAAAGAGGATAGCAGACAGGAAATCCCTCAGTCAACAACAAGGGGTTCGCCTGTACTTATGCACATTGTTGACAGTGGATTTCCCGTTTGCTGATAAGCAACCAAGGGAAGGAAAGGAACCGATTGCATATTCTTGCACTCGTTCATATTTTGTTCACAGGTGTCCTTTTGCATCACTTTTTTTTGCCGCAAACATACGGGGCAATTCTACGCTGAGACCAAAGCAAAGTATATTTTGTTAATTGCCAAGACAATTGATCGTATCATAAGCAGAAAACGAGGCAGGATATACATACTAAACATTATCCCCCACGGCTACATCCGATCATCCAATGAGACTATGGCAAAGTGGGATTCGATCAGTTTTTCAACATACAGTATATGGATTTCTTCACGGGTTCCCGATGCAAACCTCCAACGTAAAAAGCACAGGTATTCCCCGGTATCGTTTTCAAGCATGTGAACGTCCAAAGGCAGCCCTAATCGACTTGTTCAATAGAAAGCATTGAAGTTCGGCAGTATGGTAGCGTACCTCCTCAGTCGATGTGTCGATACAAGTCAATTCACTTTCGTGTTTCTCCTCCGCTCTACCATACGCAGCAAGATAAACAATGCAGCGGCAAAGCAAAGCATCCACCAGGGCATCAGCGCTACGCCCAAGCGCCCAAAAAGGAAACCCGTCACAAGAGGCATAAGCATAGAGCCGAGAGAGGATGCCGCTTGTTGAAGGGCTGTTACCGACTGACTGGCGCGTCTGCCAACCAGCAACGGAAGCTCATGAACTATGCAGGGATTGATGGACGCGCACCCAAGGCCAGTCAATAGCACACCGATGACACACATGATATAGCCGGAACCCAACAGCAGTACCAAAATCCCCGTCAGCATGAGGATGACACTGCACCGCACCAATGTGAAGCTGCTGAATCGCATATTAACAAACCCAGAAATCCCGCGTCCAGCGGTAATACCCAAAAAGAAGAGGCTGGACATCAACGCCGCCTGACTCTCGGACAGTGCATAAACTTTCCCGGCAAAGGAAGTAATCCAAAGGGTCATACAGGACTCCGCGGCGTAATACGAAAGAAACAGCAGCAGTATTGTCTTAACGCCAGGCATGCGCATTGCTTCGCCATTGGAAACAAAGCCTTCGGCAGCAGAATCTCCAACATTTTCAGAGGATGCGCGGCTTGCTTTCCAGCGCGGAAGTGTAAAGGTAAAGAAAACGGAAATCAGCCCCACGCAGCAGGCAGCGAACACATAGCCGCCTCGCCAAGTGTGGTTCATCTGATAACTGAGCGTCAGCAAAGCTGGACCAACCATACTGCCAACGCCCCAAAAGCAATGCACCCAGTTCAGATGCCGCGCTTCATAGTGCAACGAAAGATAGGCGTTCAATGCCGCCACAAGACATCCGGCGCTTGAACCGATCAGCAAGCTTGCCGCACAAATCATATAGGGAGAGGACGCTGCCAGATAACCAATCAGCCCCGCAACGGTCAACAGGAGGCTGTAAAAGATTGTCCGGCTTATACCAAGGCGGTTCACAATGCGGACGCAAAGCAGACTGGATAAAATGGTGCCTCCCGCGCAGATCGCGGCGATAATGCCCATCCACTCCGCCGAAGCGCTAAGCTCTCCCTGAATGGATGGCCATGCAGCGCCCAGCATCGAATTGGGCAGTCCGACGGAGAAGAACACCAGATAAATCATGATGAGGAGCAAGTTCTTGACCTTCCTTATACCGTAATGAGCAGCTGCCCGGTGAAGGGAATCCGCCTGCCAGAGGGCGTAATGAACAATCCTTCCGTGTTTTCAGAAAGCTGCACCTCGTAGCGCCATTGTCCATCAGCGCATTTCTGATAACAGTAGTGAACCGGACCGGAAGGCGTGATTGCCGTGCCCGAAAGATCATCCAAATCATACAGGTGCGGCATGATAACAACTCGGTGACCTTCCGGGCGAACGCCCGCCATGGTGCGCGTCAACTCATATAAGGGCAGCGCACTCCAGGCATGGCATTCGCTGCGGGGATGACGAGGTTCTTCTGGACAGGTTGTATTGCCTCGGTCAATCAGCCCAATCCACGCATCCAGACTCTGCCGCATTTCGTCCTCCATGCCCGCCTGTTCCAGCGCACGGAACCATTCGTAGGAAGCGGCAAAAGAGCAAGGTGGACAAGCCAGCGCGTTTTTCAATGCTGTGCGGCTCTGGGCGGGATCAAACAGTCCATTGATGACCGCCCAGGCCTGGGCGTGTCGGGTAAACTGCCTGCAATTCGGACCTTCGCGGAGCATTCCTGCTTCCTCGTTGAAGCACAAAGCTCGCACTTTTTCGAGAATTTCCACACGACGCTTGCGGTATTCCATGGCCGTTCCAGGACGGCCCGTGGCCTCATAGAGCTTCGCGCCGCACGCCAAAGCCCATGCGTACATCAAATTGATGATGGTGCTGGAGCCTTCAAAGTACGCGGGCGATACGCCAGATAAATCCTTCCAATCATCCTGCCAGTCCATAAAGGCCCAAGGGGTGATCTTTCCTACCAGCCCGGTTTCATCCCGCTTGCTCTCATAGTAATCAAGGATGCGGTCAATGTCCGTGCGATAGCATCGGCCCAGCGCCAGATCGCCTGTATGTTCCACATATTCCCATAAGGCATAGACATAGTGCAGAGAAAAGGTGGAGATCACCTGACAATAGGCCGTGGGCGTTTTGCCGGGCAGCAAGCCCTCCGGTCGCATGCCGCAGTGGAAATCCAGCAGCGCCTTTTTTGCCAACCGGGCGTCACGGCTCACCGCATAGGTAAAAAGCATTTGCAGCCGGGTATCCATGATGAATTGCAGCTGTTCGTAGTACGGACAATCCATGTAGGTTTCCAGCATGCAGTTTTGGAGCGTTCTCAGGCAGATGCCCCAAAGCTGCCCGACCCAGGGCGTGGATGAATCCACCGTGGATTCCACAGACAGAGGATAACCTGTTTTTCGATAAACCTGCGCCGCGGGCATTTCCGGCAGCTTACCGTCGGATGATTTGACGACAATGTAGCGGAAGGTACGCACCCAGAACGGCTCATAGTTGACGAGATGACCATTCAAAATGATATGATCGGCCCTGCCTTCCACCGTTCCGCCCATATCATCAATGCGGGCACCGTCCGCGCCGTTTCCGAAGCGCTCCAGATAGGTCACGGTGATTTCTGTGCCAGCATTCCCGTTGAAAGAGAAGCGGGGATAACCATTCACTTCCACTCCGGCGTCAAGCACCAAGTCGTTTTTTCTGCGGATGACCCGCGCAAAGGCGCATTCCGTTTCCTCCATCAGCGGAATCTCTCGTGGCATCAGGTGAACTCTGGGAATTAACCCGACGCTCTGAAAAAGCGCGGAGGGCATTACTGGCCCGGAGGCGCAGGCAAGCGACCAAGAGGAAGCGTCAAAGTCCAGGCGTTTCCATTCGAGCGGCGAACGCCGGGCATCAACGCTTTCCTCCGTAGCGCCTAAATAGACGGTATACTCCGATGATTTGAGATAGAAGGTGTGATCCAGCCACACCCGCCAGAGCGCTTTTCCCGTGGAAATGGTGCCAATCACGCGGCCAAAAGCATCGGTGATGTCGCCGTCAATGGCCAGAGCATGGCAGTTTCCAGCACCCACCACGCCGTAAATGGCCGCGCGTTCATCTGTTTGATCCCTGGCAATGTCGGGATCGTTATACAGCACCTGAACGGCAAACACGTTTTTCCCGGCATGCAGATAGGGCGTCAGCGAGACTGTTTCATAATATTGTCGGTTCAGATCGCCCTTGCAGGAGCCGGACAGCACGGCTTGATCGTTGACCCAGAGCCGATAACGGGAAACAGCCGTGATCCGGGCTGTCAAGCGCGCATCCGCCGGCAATTCCTGTTCCAAGCGGAAATACGCGAACCGACCGCCCAGATCACCATGAAGAATCTGCTTGTTGCGAAGCTCCATGTCGGGTATTTTGATCCACTGTACCTCATTCCACATCGCTGTTTCCTCGTTTCGGCAGATTTCACTTATGCATTGCAGCCATTTTCTCCAGAATCATATCGAAGGTGAAGGCCATGGCGTTGGGGCGAATGCCCGCTTCCACCTCCAGCGAGGAGCCGTAATCCACCACCATCAAATCGCCGGACAAGTAGCTGGCCATGTCGCTGCACTGGAATACGATGGGCATCGCCATTTCCTCGCTGGCGGCCAGACGGTGCGCATGGCCAGTAAAGGCGAGCAGACGCTCCTCGCTGCCAGTCAGCTTTAGGAAATCGCCCTTCAGGCCAGTGTCCGTAGAACCGGGCAAAACCGCGTTGACACGAATTTTCCTGGCCGCGAAAAGCGCCTGCTGCTTTGCCACCAGGTAGTTCATGGCCAGTTTGGAGAAGGAATAACCCAGGTTGCCCGGCAGATGAATCAGCGGCGTTTTTTCCAGCGCGGCCACCGCGCCATCCCAGCCTTCCGCTTCCACCACGGGCAGATAGTGCCGCTTGTTGCCCTCCTGCTCCCAGCCGATGCCGGCGGTGGATGTCATGTAAGCAATCGCGCCGCCTTCCGTCATGCGTGCGGGAAGAATGCACTCGCTGATGTACTTGTTGGAAATTAGGTCAATTTTGGTTGTGGTCAGGAAGTCCGTGCCGAGGCCAGACACGCCAGCAATGCCGAAATAGCAGTCGATGTGGTCGGGAATCTGAGCGAAGGCCGCGTCGATGGATTCCTTTTTGCTCAAATCCGTATGCAGATAGGCTGTAATGCCCTCTACCTTGACCTCAGCCCAGTCCAGGGCGTAGACCATTGCGCCCAAATCCACCAGCATCTCCGCCGTGGCCTTACCCATACCGCTGGCCGCGCCAGTTACCACACATACCTTACCCGTATACCCAAGGTAATCCTTCATTTGCATTTCCTCCTCAAAAAATGTCAGTCTTTGCATAGAAACAGCGTTCCCGCCCCTGGATGATGGCGCTTTCCCGAATGCGGAATGCGCCGCGTAAACGGATGTCCTCCGAGGAAGCGCCGATCCGCACACCGATCATCCCCTTTTCGACCAACCAGCGCATCTCCCGATTGAGAAACGCCATGCGATCCGGCCGGAAGGTGAAGCACACCTGACGGCTTTCGCCTGGCTCCAACGCCACGCGGGCGAAACCTACCAGTTCCTGCACCGGGCGAACCATACAGGCCTGCTCGTCCCGCAGGTACAGCTGAACAACCTCCGTGCCTGCCCGGCTGCCCGTGTTGGTCACCTGGCAGGACACGGTGATTTCCTCCCGTGGGGCAACCTCCTCCTTGTTGATGTGCAAACCATCATAGGCAAAGGTCGTATAGCTCAGGCCCTGACCGAAGTAGTACCGGGGCCGATGCGGCATATCCACATATTCCTGGAAGCCGATGCTGTCGCCCTGATGCCAAGAGGAACCGTTGGGGTGATTGTAATACACGGGGATTTGCCCTGCGCTGCGGGCGGTGGTCACTGGCATACGGCCGCTGGGGGCAGTTTCCCCTGTCAGCACCCGCGTCAGTGCCTCCGCGCCCATTTCGGAGGGATTCCAGGCTTCCAGGATGGCATCCAGGCATTCATCCGCCGCATCGCTGGAAATGGGTCGCCCGCCGAAGTGAATGCCGATCATCGGCTTGTGCAGGTTGGCAGCTGCCCGGATGAAAGCATCCTGACACCGCGGCAGGTTAATGTCCGTCGCGTCCACGCCCTCGCCCATGGTGGCCACGGAACCGGAGCCGTGCTTGCCGCCCAGCGTCAGAATGACCAGATCAGCCCCGGCAGCGGCCTGCAAAGCCTCAGCAAAATGGCTTTCGTCCGCGCCAGCGATGGGATAGCCGTAAGCATAGGTGATTTCCGCGTCGGGCAGCGAAGATGTGAGCTTTGCAAGCAGGCTGGGGCAGTCCGGCTTGATTTGCCGCCCAATCTGCGCAAACTCCTCCGTTTCGTCGCTCTGCACCTGCGTACCTGGCACGGTGAGCATGGGCTTGCGCTCCGTGTTGGAGGCATCCACCCCGGCCAGGCTGTTCATGACCGCATGAATGGCTTCTACCATGGACAGATGGGTGTATCCGCCAAAGAAATGCCGTGCGTTGTCCGCGTGAGGGCCGATCAGGGCAATCTTCCTGACATTCTTTCCAACGGGAAGCACGTGGTTGTCGTTTTTTAGCAGCACCAGGGATTCCAGGGCGCTTTGCAGCGTAATCAGCTCATCCTCCGGATGATGAACCATCTCCGACAATGCGCTTCCCGTCAGGGCAAAGGGATGTTCAAACAGGCCCATGCGGAATTTGGCCCGCAATACCCTTCGCACCGCTTGGTCGAGCAGTGCCATGTCCGCTTTTCCCTGTGCGAACATAGCTTTCATTTCTTCATTGAAGCACACTGTGTCGGGAAGCTCCACATCCATGCCCGCGGACAGGCAGGCCAGCCCGGCCTCGGCCTCGGTTTCGTAGAGCTTCTGCGTATGATGCACATTGCTCACGGCGCCGTAATCGGCCACGGCCACGCCGTCAAAGCCCATCTCCTGGCGCAGAATCTGGGTCAGCAGATGCTCGGAGGCGGACACCGGCTCGCCGCCGATGCTGCAATAGCAGGGCATCACACCCCGCAGGTTTTCCTCCGCGATGGCTGCCTGGAAGGGCAGACCGTAGACCTCCCGTAGCAGCCTTTCGGGAATACTGCAGACCGTGCCATGAATGCCGCCCTCCGACTGATGAAACCCCATATAATGCTTGGCAACCGATTCAGCCCTGCACTCGCCCTCACCCTGCTTCTGGACGCCGCGGGTGTAGGCGCTGCCCATGGCTGCTGCCAGCGTGGAATCCTCGCCGTAGGTTTCGCCTTCCCGGCCCATGCGCGGTTCCCGGTTGATGTCCAGCACGGGGGCCAGAATCTAGGTGATGCCCAGTGCGCGCTCCTGTCGGCTGACGATCTCGCCGATCTTTTCTTCCAGCGCGGGGTCAAAGGAAGCGCCGCGGCCAATCCCTGCCGGGAAGCTGGTGGCGTCCTGCACCAGTGCCCCGCACAGACCCTCCATGTGGAACACGGCGGGAATCCCGAAACGGCTGTTTTTCATCACCGTTTCCTGGATTTCCCGTTGGATGCCCGCTGCTTCCTCCAGGGACAGCGCCTGCCGGAATTCCAGCGTGCTGACCTGTCCGATACCGTATCTTGTGTCCTTTTGCAGATCGCCATGGGCGAAAAAATGGCATTGAAGCTGGGCCAGCTTCTCATCCAGCGTCATTTGCGCCAGCAGATCCTCCGTTCTTTCCTCCGGACTCAGGCTGGCGTCGCGATAACGGTTACTCATGAGCGGCCTCCTTGACTGGAATGGTGATGGTAACAGGTTCCAAGCCCTCGGCGGAAAGCAATACACGAACGTTGCCCGCCGTCCGGGCGCTGCGGATAACGGCCTGCAATCTTCCTTGATAGGTGGTATGGTGATTCTGATCGAACCGCTCGGCATTGACAGGATTGGCACTGCCAAAGCCAGCCAATGTTCCTGCGCCGTCCACCTGAATCGAAACGACCCTTTCCGGCCAGGCTTTGACGATTCCCTGCCGATCTGTCACGGCGATGTCGATAAAGCTGAAATCCTCACCGTCAGCGATCAGCTTCTTTTTGTTCGGTACCGCCGTCAGTATCGTTTCCGAACTTGCCGTTGCCAGCGTATTCCGATACAGCTCATGACCATCTGCGTCATAGCCGACAGCCAGCACCTCGCCGGTTTCGTAAGCGGCGGGGAACTTGGCAAAGAAGTCGACGACGGGCGTTCGGCCAAGGGAGGAGCCGTTCACAAAGACCTCCGCTTCCGCCGCGTCGGTATAAACGTCAATCCAGGTAGGCTTTCCCTCGCAGCCGTCAAAGCTCCAGCTTTCAATGGTATCCGTCCACAAATAGGAGGAATAGGTGGGGACAACGCCGTCATGAACGGGCACCTGCGCCGCCAGCCACAATCCGTGACCGCCCCAGGCCAGCTCATACCGATGAATGGCGGGCAGCGGCTTCCCCAGCAGATCGACCACGCCGCCGTGATTGAGCAGCCACGGATAATCCTTGCCCCGCAGATTCTTGGGCCGGTCATCCTCTGGCAGCTTGCCGTAGCGCTCGTTGCAGGTGTTGCATTCGCCCAGATGATCCTGTAGCGTCCAGATGAAATCGCCGATCAAATAGGGATGCTCCTTAGCAAAGCGCATGGTGTCGACGATGCGGTCGCCGCGGGTTTCTGTGCCCAGCAGCACGCGCTCCGGGTGCAGCGCGTGGAGCGTTTCGTATTTGTCCTCATAATAGTTGTATCCAGCCACGTCCAGCGCGGGGTAGAGATGCTTGGTTGCATCCTCATCCATGCGGATGTAGGTGGGTGGGTAAGGCTCGTTTTTCTCGCTGTCCGGGATGTTGGCCACCGCACCCATGAACACACCCAGATAATGCTTCCAATCCATCTGACGGTTTTCCTCACTCTGGGCCATCCATTCGTCCTCATCCACCGTCAGATAGGGCGTGCCGTCAACGTATTCCCGGAGCCAATGGACGCTGGGGCAGAAGGTAATCAGCCGCGTATCGTCCATTTTCCGAATAGTGCTGATGATAGATTTCCCGATACGCACCCCCTTCACGCCGCCAGCCTCGGGAATCTCATTGCCGATGGAGTACATGATCACTGAAGGGTGGTTGTAAGCGTCCTGCACCATGAGGCGGGTATCGGATAGGTAGCTGTCCATGAACCGCTTCACATAGGGGTTCATCACCTTGGGTCGATACCAGCTGTCGAAAGCCTCGTCCATCACATAAAGCCCCACTTCATCGCAGGCTTTCATCAGGCTGCGGCTCATGGGATGGTGCGCGGAGCGGATGGCGTTGAATCCTGCCCGCTTGATATTCCGCGCCCGGCGAAGCTCGGTTACGTCATTGTTGATGACGCCGATCACGCCATTATCGTTATGGATGCAGCCGCCCCGTAAGAAGGTGGGGACGTCGTTAACCAGCAGCCCCTTCTCCGGCTGAACGGTCACCGTGCGGATGCCGAAGGTCTCCTCCGCCGTATCCACAACGCTTCCCTGGTCGATCAACTCGACCCTGGCTTGGTAGAGATGTGGCATTTCAGCGTTCCACAGCTTCGCGTCCGGCACGTTGACTTCAAAGGGCGCCTGGCCGCTGACCTCGGCAATGAGCTGGCCGCCGTCAAAAATGGCTACGTGGATTTTCTCTCCGCCAGTATGATGCACGTCCACCCGAATCCTCGCGGGATGGATGGAGAGCGTCGTGATTTTCAGCCCGTACAGGTCGATATGTCGCTTATCAGCCACAAACAAGTTGACGGGACGATAGATTCCACCACCCGTGTACCAGCGGTTATGTCCCTCCCGGGGTACGTCTGCGGTAACGGTCAGCAGGTTGTGCTCACCAAAACGCAATTGATCGGTCAAATCCACTACGATTGGCGTAAAGCCATAAGGATGGTCGGCAAGCTGCTTTCCATTCAGGGCAACCGTTGTGTTGCAGTACACGCTTTCCAGCTCAAAAAGAACCATTTTTCCCCGCCACTGCGCGGGTGCAAAGAAGCGCTTGGTATATTGGTAGGTTTCCCCCAGAAATCCGGCGGACAAAAAGTAATTGCGGATGGAAGGGTCACGATCGGTATGAATCATGCCGTCATGGGGCAGCGTGACGGGATAACTTCTGCCCGTCTGCACAGCCTCAAACTGCCAATCCTTGTTCCAGTTTTGTGCGTTCATGGGGATATTCCTCCCATCCATCAAGATAAGAAGATTATACAGAATTCAGAGTCCAAAGAATAGAAACAAATTAGCGAATTAGTTTCATTTTTCGCACAAGTAAAAAGCCGGCGCTCCCCATAGGAAACACCGGCTTAGGCTTATACTATTTCCAGATAAGAATGCGCCAAGATGCGCCGCGAATTTTTCATTCTGGCTAACGTGAATGAAACGCAGCGTAGCAGCGCTACGCTAAGTGGAATGAGCGGACGCCAGAAGGGAAAAGGCGCAAGCAGATGGCGCAGGTGAATCTGGAAATCGTATTAGGCCAGAAAAGCGGCAATCTGGGCGTAATCCTCTTCCTTCGTACATTCCAGCCCGCTGCTTTCAGGGCTGGTGTGTGCAAGCAATGAGATGAACACATATTGAGACAACACGCTTTTCAGATCAAGTTGATCGTTTTTCGTAAGGAAGAATACATCGCCGTCGCATTGCTTGACGGCCTTCATCAATGCCACCGGGTCAATGCCGGGTTTGAGCTTCTTCATCAGTAGACCCCCTATTGATTTTCTTCTTCCCGGTCCCGCAGCTGCTTGCGGTAGGCACTGGGTGTCATGCCGACCTTCTCGCAGAACACCTTGCCAAAGTAATTCCGGCTGTTGAATTGCAGCGTTTCGCTGATTTCATCCACGGACTTCGAGGTGGTCACCAACCAGATCTTGGCCAGGTTGATGCGCTCGTCCTTGATGAAATCCACCACCCTGATGCCCATCTCTCTGTTGAATCGCTTGGACAGGTAATACTCCGAATAGCCCACATGCCGCGCAATCTGGGACAGCTCCAGGGGTTGAAGAATATGGCGCCGAATGTAGTCGCAACACTGCTTCACCGGCTTGGAAACGTCCGGAGTGGCTCGCAGGTCATGCACCTTGCGGATGTAATCCTCCATCATGCGGCGATTGACCGTCAGCAACTCCGTCATGGTGGCAGCGCGCTCCAGGCGATCGCAATGCTCCGTTTCCATCGCGAATGCGGTCTGCGGGGGCATGCCGCCCTGAATCGCGGCGCGGGTGCATTGCCCGCAGAAAATCATCAGGGCGTTTTTCAGGCGCCGGAACTGTCCCGCCGCCGGGAACTGCACGGGAAGCTCCAGTCCGGTGAGCCGATCCAGCACGTTCCTGTATTCCAGGTTGCCCTCCCGAATCATTTGCAGCAGCGTTTCCTCCGTCATGTGGATGCGCTCCACATTCGTGGAATCCCAGCCGCCGTCCGCGTCCAGCTCGTCGCCCAGGTGACGGTAGATGTTTTTCCCGTCCTCAATCACGGTTTGGAACTGGAATTCCTGGCGCTGAATCTCCTCTTGGAACAGCATGTAGTGCAGCATCTGCACATACTGGCCGAAGTTTGCCATGGACAGCACGGGTATCTTTTTCATTTTTTCCAGCAGCATGTTGCGTGCCTGTTGGGAGAGCGTCAGGCGGTGCAGCGCCGTCTCAATGCTGCGGAAGGAGCTGCTGCTGTTGAAGATGGGGCCAATCATAATCAGCTCTTCCGGCGCACCGTTTTTCCACATGTACTCCGCGCCCCATATGATGCCGATGGAATCGCTGAGAATGACCGGGCGGTCGCGCCGCACCTGTTCCCCGGTCGCGTAGTCCAGGCATCCGCTGGAACGAAGAAACAACAGGAACTCTTGCTCATCCGGGCAAGTGGAAAAGAACAGCTTCTCCCCCGTGACGGAAAAGCACCAACAGCTGAGGCCGCAGGCGCTGTGTATCAGGCCGGAAAATACCCGGCTGCGCACATAGATATTCGTCAAAAGCATTTCTTCGTTCATCATGTTCCCCCACGATTTCATGGTGAGGATGAGGCGGAGCCTTCCGCCCCATCCCATGAGAACATTATAGCAGGTTCTTTTTCGTCTGGCAACGGGTTATTCCGCGTCGCTTTCCTGGAGAAGCTCGTTGAACGATTTCAGCACCTTCTGGTAGCCGCGCTTCTTCAGGTCGGCGCAGTAGGTATCCCAATCGCTCTCCAAATTCTTCTTGCCCGTGATGAACTGCGGCACCTGCACATACATATACTCGTTGACAATTCGTGAATACACCTTGTTGTTGCTCTGCACAGCCTTGACGGGCAGCTGATGGTTGAAGGGATAGAGCGCCATGAAGCCGATTGGCTTGTACAAATCCCATTGTCCGATGCAGTGCTGAACATAGGTGTCTGTATCCCCGTAATCCACCAGCATGGGCGAACTCAGTCCCATCACGCGGGAGCCGTTCATGGCTGTGCGGATGTTGCCGTCATTGACCTTGAGCAGGTCATGGAAGCGCACCATCTGCTGGCCGTCGCGTTCCACCAGCGTATAGGCTGCGTCAACGCCGAATCGGAGATACGTCGCGTCCTGAAGCTGAGCCTGCTGCTCGGCACTGAGGCCGTAGTTGTACAGCATGGCGCCTTCTTCCGTGTAGAAGTAATCCAGCCAATGGAAGAGCAGCGCCAAATCCTTCTCCTTGGCCTTGTCCGTCACCACCACAGAGCCGCCGTACTTGGCCGTGCCAAAGAAGGTATTGGGGATTTTCAGCTGTTGCTCGGGCCCGCCATAGACGTCGTTGATGGGGTTGGCCGCGCCAAAAACCACCGCGCCCTCCGTATAGGGCAGGGACGCATTGCTGATGCGGCTGCCCAGGGTGGATACACTGCCCTGCCAGAAGCCCACCTTGCCGGAACGCACCGTTACATCGTCGATCTTGTAATACATATCGCCGGAGCGCTCGGCAAACTGCTTGTCAATCCAGCCGCGGTTCCACCAGGCGTTCATGCACGCCAGATACGTCTTGAAGGTGTCGGAATCGCCGCCGAACTTGACTTCGTTATGCTCGGCGTCATACCAGAGCCAGGGGCTGCCCTCGCCGAAGGAGCTGACCAGATCACCGTTCTGATTAAAACCGGGATAGTACACGCTGGTCACATAGCCATCGGCGATGCCCTGCTCCTTCAGTGCCCGTTCGAAGATTTCAAACATCCATTCCCAGTCGCTGATGTAGATGGGGTCGGTGTTTCCGCTGGGGAAGATGACGTCATCCACCCAGCTGTCGCCGTTGACGTTTTTCTCCAGCGTAGCGGATTCGATGGCGTTGCCGTCCTTGTCCAGGGTGTAGTGGCCGGAAAACGCCTGGCCTGCCTTGGGATTGGGGCGGGGCTCGCTGTCCGCCATGGGATCAAACAGCATATCCGGCTGCACGCCATAGCGCACAATCCAATCCCGGCGGTAGCACCAGCCGCGAACAGATCGTAAGCGGATAGATTGGCCCGGATACCCGTGAGGGTCAGGTGGAGGTCCTGATCGCCCACCGGCGTGGTGGCAATCACTTGGGGATTCGCCTCCAACCATGCCTTATAGTTGGGCATATACTGGTCGATGTAGGGTCCCAGGTCGAGGATGTTGCCCGCCTCATACAATTCCGCCAGGGAGCCGCCGAAGTAGGTCATGCTCATCACATCCGGGTAGGATTGGGTGGAAACCAGCAGGCTCAGGTTGTCGGCCTCCTTGCCGGCGGGCGGCACCTGGAAGCTCATCAACACCCGCTGCTGCGTGCCGTCCGAGGCCTCAAAGGTCTTGTAGTTGGCAATATAGCGCATCACGGGGTTATCCTCATAGTTCAGGTAATACTCCGTGCTTTCGCCCTTGTCCAGCAGATAGGTGAAGGAACGCAGCGCAGGGTCGCTTTCGTTTTCAAGGGGCGCAGCGCCCTGGGACGCGGTCACCGGCCCGTTCAGCTGGGACAGTTCGGCATGGTCCGCCCGGTAGAAAATATAGACCACCGCGACCAGCAGCAAGCAGACGAGAATCATTTGCATGATCTGCTTGAGGCTGAATTCTCTTTTCATATTTTCCCGTCCTTTCACGATCAGCCCTTGACGCCGCCTTGCAGCTGACCGGCTTCAATCTTATCCTGGAAGAAGGGCATCGCCACCATGATGGGCAGCGTGGCTACCACGATCACGGCAAACTGAATCAGGTAACGGCTGTAGTTCGGGGTGGCCGTTTCCAGGAAATTGACGTTCGCACTCGTCATTTCATTGATGAAAAGCTGAATGGGCCACTTGGTCTTATCCGAAGGCACATAGATGGAGGCGTTGTACCAGGAGTTCCAGGCACCGACAAAGGTGTTCAGCAAGGTGATGAAGAACATCCCCTTCGCCTGGGGCAGCATGATCTGGAACATCACCCGCAGATGTCCCGCACCGTCTATCCGCGCGGCCTCCACCGTGGAAAGCGGCACTGCCGCAAAGGCCTTGGCGGCGAAAATCAGGTAGAAAGTCTGGGTTGCCTCCAATAGAATGATGGAAAGCCGGCTGCCGGTAAGCCCCAGGGTATTCATCACCATATAGGTGGGCACGATACCGCCGCTGAACAGCATGGTGACAAACAGGAAACCATACATGATGCCCTTGCCCTTGGTGGGCTGGCTGAGGGCGTAGCCGCCCAGAACGTTCAGGACAAAGCCAAGCCCCACCGTTCCGGCGACATAGATGATGGTGTTCTTGTAGCCAATCCACACGGAAGCGTCCCGGAAAATCAGCCGATAGCCCTCCAGCGTGGGCTTGCCGACGGGGACAACGGCTACGCCCTTGTACGAAAGCAGGCTGAAACCGTCGGAAACGGAGGACATGAGCACATGCCACATGGGCAGCAGGGAAATCACCGCCACCATGATCAGGCAGAAGTGAATGATGCAATTTGCAATGTGATTGCCAATGGTCAGATGCTCCACCATGCCCTCGCGAATGCGCTTTTTCTTTCTGATCTGCATGTTTCTTCCTCCTTTAGAACAACCGCGAGTCGGAGTTGATCTTCCCGGCCAGCACATTGCCGCCGATGAGCAGCACGGTGCCCAGCACGGACTGGAACAGGTTGCTGGCGGCAGACAGGCCCATATCGGGAGAGGAACCGAAAGCCATGCGGTGGGTGTAGGTGTACAGACAATCGGCTACGGAGTAGGTTTGCGGCATATACAGCAGCAGCACATTGCCGCCGATGGTACGGAAGGAAATCGCGATGTTCAGCACAAAGGACATACCGAGAATCGGCGCGATGCAGGGAATGGTGATTTTCAGGATGCGCTGCATCCGGGTGGCGCCGTCGATGGCGGCAGCCTCGACAATATCCCCGTTGATATTGGCAATGGCGGACATGAGGAGGATTGAGCCGAAGCCCAGGCTCTGCCAAATGCCCATGAAGGTATGAATCAGCCAGAACACAGGCGGATTGGCATTGGCCAGCCAGTTCTGCTGGGGCAGACCCAAAGCGGTGAGCAGCGCGGTCAGGGGGCCGTCATTGCCCAGAAACAGCTTGACCAGGTTGGTCACGACCACCGCGGCAACGAAGTTGGGCAGATAGGAGATCATCTGGATGGTGCGCTTGAAGGTTTTGTTCCGCACCTCCGAGAGCATCAGCGCGAAAATGAGTCCGGGGAAGAAGCCCAGCACCAGCGAGAACGCGGCCATGATGGCCGTATTTTTGAAGGCGTTGAGGAACGCGTCGCCGGTGAACAGCTCCACAAAATTATCAGGCCCGACGAAGGTGCTGCCGAAAACGCCCTTGGACAGGCTGAAATCCTGGAAGGCCATCACAATGCCAAACATGGGCAGGTAATGCGTGACGATGATGTAGATCGCCACGGGGACAAAGACGAGGTAGACGGTCTTGTTTCTGGCCCAATCCCGCTTCCAGGTGTTCTTCACCTTGTCATGGGGGTTGGGCGATGGCATTGTCGAGCTTCTTACCATGGGGCACCTCCTCAGAAAATAACAATGCGGAAGGAAACGCGTCGGCTTTCTTCCGCAAAAGCGTGATTATTGAGCGATGGAAGCCGTGCCAGCCAGTTGGGCATCGATCACCAGATCGGAACCCATCGCCTGAACGGTGGCCGCGTAGGGAACGTTCACACCGATGCCGGAGGTGGTGGCGCTGGCCCAATCGGGCTGGCCTGCGATTTCACCGGCGGTTTCAAAGTTGAAGGTGTAGTTGAACACATCTGCCACCGTGTAGGTGCCCTTGTCGGCCTCCAGCTCCATGCCGATGGCGGTGATGTTCACCAGCAGCACACAGGTGCCGTCATCGTAGCAGTTCAGGGTCAGGTTCGCACCCATGGTCGTATCGGCGGTGGCTACCTGCACATTCTCGGCCTTGAACACATTGAACGCCACAGGGCCAATGGAGGTGGTCAGGTCTTTGGTCTCGCCGTCCCCAAGGCTGTAGGAAGCGGTGCCGTCCTCGTTCCAGGTCAGGGTAAAGACGTTGTCCTCGTCATCCTCATCCGTCAGGGTGTAGGAGCCGTCCTCATTCTTTTCCCAGGTGCCGTAGATGCCCATTTCGCCCGTGTAATCCACAAAGGATTTGTCATGATACAGCGTCAGGGTGTTGCCCTCCAGATTATCGGCATACAGGTTCACAACCTTGATGGGCGTTTCGGTGGAGGCGTCGTAAGCCTTGCCCTCGGTCAGCGCCATGGTGCGGTGATTCGCCATGCCAGCCAGAGAGATGTCCACCAGCTTGCCGTCCACATAGGCCACCTTGACGGGCGTGGGATTCACATAGGAGACCAGCTCGACAATCTGGGTCGCAGTGGCCATTTCGTCATCCTCGGTACCGGCAGTTCCGTCTGCGCCTGCGCTGACCATGTATGCCAGCTCCTCGTCCTTGATCTCATAGGTGCCCGCGTCGGTCACAGCGCCCATGAAGAAGGATGCGTAATAGGTGCCGTCGGCATTGAAGTGGTAGAAGGTTTCCATGCCGAAGTCGTTCTTCTCCAAATCATATACGCCTTCAAGCACAGGATTTCCTTCCGCCGTTGCAACGCTGACCAGGGAGAAGGTCAGCAGCAGAGTCAGCAACAGGGAAATGCTTTTTCTCATCGTGTTCATCATGAAATTCATACCCCTTTCTCACTTGGATGCTCATTTGCATCCGGTTTGTAGCCACATTATACAAATTGCAGACTTGCTCCGATATAGAAAAATTAGCGAATAGGGGCACTTTTTCGTTCAATTCTATCACTTGAGCCAATTTGTTTCCTTCCTGCCGATTTATTGCATTTTCTTTCATGGCGTAGTTTTTTATAATGATCCCATCCTGTATGATAGGCGGTGTATACGATGGAGAAACTGATTTATCACGCGCTGGAGGACCCCACCTATGCGCGTCCGGTGATTGATGAAAAAGAAGAACGCGTTCGAGCACTGATGGATGGCCAGAAAATTCCTTTTCTCTATATTCACGGCAGCTTTGAGGGAACAAAGGTCAAGTTTGTTTTCTGCTTCCCCAGGAAGGACGCCTATCGGGGAAGATTCTTCCAATATCTCTCGCCGTTCCCTGGGCCGGACGAGGAAGTCGCGTCCCTGGAGCATCGCGGCCTGCAAGATAACGTTTCCTTCGCGCTGCTCCATGGCGCGTACTTCGTGGAAACCAACATGGGTTCCTCCGCCATGTTTGCCGGAAGGCCGGATTCCACCATTGTATATAAGTCCAGTGCAGCGGCAGCGGAGTATTCCCGGCAGGTTGCCATGGAGCTGTACGGCTGCCCGCGGCCCTATGGCTATGTGTTCGGCGGAAGCGGCGGCGGATACAAAACCATGGCCTGCATTGAAAACACGAATGCCTGGGACGGCGCTTGCCCCTATGTGATTGGCTCGCCGGTATCCCTGCCCAACACCATCACCATGCACGCTCAGGGACAGCGGGTGCTGCGCCATGCGTTTTCCAAAATTGTGGATGCGATGGATGCGGGCGGCAGCGGCGACCCCTACAAGGACTTAACGCATGACGAAGCGCAAATGCTGCGGGAGCTGACCCGCATGGGTTTCCCGCCCAGGGCGTGGTTTCTGGAGGCAGAAGGCAGGATCGACCCTGGCTCCCTGCCCGTCCTGCTGCCCGGCATGAAGCAGGCTGACCCCAGCTATTTTACGGATTTCTGGACGTTGCCCGGCTACGAAGGCGCAGACGGCTTGTGTGGCGCGGCGACAGATCGGGTGCGCTTTGAGGGCGTGATCAAGTCCGTTCACCTGCCGGAGAAGGAGGAAACGGACAAGACGGGCTTCAACGGTGTGGACGACGCCTGGAAGAAGCTACTGGCCAGCGGCAACAGCGCCTATCTGGAGCTTGAATCCGTGCCGGAGCATTCTGATTATGTGGAGGGCGTAAATATCACCATCCTGTCCGGCGAAGCGCAAGGCAAGGTTCTGAAACTCGATCACGACGAGGAAAACAGGCTGTATCTGGGGATGTGTTTCGGTGTGGATGATATTGCCGCCGTGCTTGCCCTGATTCAGCCCGGCGACAGGGTCGCGCTGGACAATTCCGACTTCATCGCCATCCAATCCTATTATCGACATCAGGTGCCTGCTGACCCTGCTTTTCACGCCTGGGATCAGTTCCGGGACGCTGAGGGTCAACCAACCCTGCCCCAGCGCAGGAACGTGTTCGGTTATTCCATGACAGGCACTGGCACTGTGCAGGACGGCCAGATTCAAGGCAAGGTGATCGTGATTCAATCGCTAATGGATGAGTCCACCTGCCCCTGGTGCGCCGATTGGTACAGAGGAAAGATTGCGGAAGCCCTGGGTTCTGACAGCCATGTGCGCGTGTGGTATATGGATCGCTGCCTGCACGGCGATGACGGCATCCAGCGGAACACGCAGGTCGTGAATTATCTGGGGGCGCTGCATCAGGCCCTGCTGGACGTGAGCGACTGGGTGGAGCGCGGTGTCGAGCCTCTTCCCACCACCAATTACCGCCTTGAGGACGGGCAAATTGTTGTGCCGGACAGCGCCAGGGAACGGCGCGGCATCCAGCCGGTTCCCGTGCTGCTGGTCAATGGTGCGGTATGCACCCATGTAAAGGTGGGGGAAATCGTCACCCTGACCGCCTCCGCTCAAGCGCCGGAGCAGGCAGGCAAGATTACCGCGCTGGATTTCGATTTTGGCGACCGCTCTCAGGAAGATTTCTTTGATGTCGTGGGCGTGCTGAACCACGATTCAGCTTCCGTTACCCATACCTATGCCAAGCCTGGCACCTACTTTGCGGCTGTTCGGGTAAAAATGCAGCGCAAGGGTGATTCGGACGCACTCTTTACCCAGGTGCTGAACCTGGCACGGGCTCGCGTCATTGTGGAGGAATAAACATGTACACATCCATTCGTCCCGGCCAGGTGTGGCTGGATACAGCAGGAAAGCGCATTCAAGCCCATGGCGGGTCGATTCTGTATGAAAACGGCGTCTACTACTGGTACGGCGAGAACAAGGAGCATACCGATGGGCAGAACGGCATCTGGCATTGGGGTGTGCGCTGCTATTCCTCCAAAGACCTGTATAACTGGCAGGATGAAGGGCTGATGATCCCGCCCGATGAAGGCAATCCTGCCTCGCCCCTGCATCCCACGTCCATGATGGACAGGCCCCATATCATCTACAATCGGATGACTCGGAAGTACGTTTGCTGGCTCAAAATCATGTGCAAGGACGGCACCCAGCGCTCCACCGTGCTGACATCGGAAAGACTGCTCGGCCCCTATACCATCGTCCGTACAGGTTTGCGTCCGCTGAGCATGAGCGCCGGGGATTTCGATCTGGCTGTGGCCTCGGACGGCAAAGCCTATTACTACTTTGAGCGCGTACACTCCGAGACCATCTGCGCTGATCTGACGGAGGATTACACCAACGTAACGGGCTATTACAGCACCCATTTTCCCCGCCCCTTCCCGCCGTTTGTCCGGGAAGCCACGGCGCATTTTACGCGCAGGGGAAAGCATTATCTGTTGACCTCCGGCACAACGGGGTATCTGCCCAATCCCTCGGAGGTTGCCGTGGCCGATAGCTGGCATGGCCCCTATACAATACTGGGCAATCCTCATCCAGCGGACAAAAGCCACACCTCCTTCCATTCCCAGATATCCTCCGTTTTCAAGGTGCCGGGGAAGAAGGACTTATACATTGCCTGCGCTGACCGCTGGCAGCCCGCGTATCAGCATCTGGCCTATGAGGATTACGCCGAGCTATACCAGAGCTGGTTTGACCCGGAGATGGACAAGACCATCCCCGAACGCAAAAAGCACATTCCGGAGGACGGCAAGGCCAACACCTCCATGTCGGACTATGTGTGGCTGCCCATCCGTTTTGAGGGGGACAAGCCCGTCATCGACTGGAAGGATGAATGGCGCATTGAAGACTACGGGTAAGGAGGCATGTTCATGAGACGCAAGGTGGATTTCTGTGCGGATTGGCGCTTTATTCGGGAAGATGTGGGCATTGAGCAGGCTGACGAGGCGGCCACGGAGCCCGTTACGCTGCCCCACACCTGGAATGCCCAGGACGGCACGGATGGCGGGAACGACTATCATCGCGGTCGATGCTGGTACGCCAAACGCTTTCCTATGCCAGCGCATTCCTCGGAAGAAGAAGTCTTACTGGAGTTTGAAGGTGCGGCCATGTCGGCACAGGTGTTTTTGAACGGCAACCTTCTTTGCACCCATGATGGAGGCTATGCCACCTTTCGGGTCAACCTGACCGATCATTTGCAGGCTGAAAATGTTCTTGCGGTATCGGTGGATAACAGCAAAAACGACCGGGTGTATCCGCAGAAAGCCGATTTCACCTTCTATGGCGGACTGTATCGCCCAGTTTGGCTGCTAACGGTCCCCAAAGTGAGCTTTGACTTGTCAGACAGCAGCAGCGGTCTGTTTGTGACGGCGGAAATGCAAGGCCCGGATGCGCTGGTGACGCTGGAAGCCCACACCCAGCATGCAGACGACGGAGAAACGGTCGTGTTTTCCGTAGAGGGAATCGGTGAAGTGCGCGGCGCGGTTCAAGGGAATCAGGCGCGGGCACAGATGCTGATTTCCAATGCGCATCTGTGGGAAGGTAAGCGCGACCCCTATCTGTATCGCGCAACCGCAACGCTTTCCAGCGGCGATCAGGTTAGCGCCTCCTTCGGCTGCCGTTCCTTTGCCTTTGATCCGCAGCAGGGCTTTTTGCTCAATGGCCGCCGCTATCCCCTGTGCGGCGCAGCCCGGCATCAAGACAGACAGGGCGTTGGCAGTGCCATCACGGAAGCCATGATGGAAGAGGATATGAACATCATGCTGGAAATGGGGGCCAATACCATTCGCCTGGCCCATTATCAGCACGCGCAGGCTTTTTATGATCTGTGCGACCAGAAGGGCATGATCGTGTGGGTGGAGATTCCGTACATCACTGAACATATGGCCAACGGTCGCGAGAACACGCTGTCCCAGATGCGGGAATTGATTACCCAATGCTGCAATCATCCATCCATTGTCTGCTGGGGGCTGTCCAATGAAATCACCGCGTCTGGCGGTGTGAACGATGATTTAATGGAAAATCACCGGCTGCTGAACGATCTTTGCCATCGGCTTGATCCAACCAGGCCAACGACCATGGCTCACGCCTTTATGCTGGATCACCATCATCCCCTGGTGCGCCTGACTGACATCCGCTCCTATAACCTGTATTATGGCTGGTATCTGGGGGATTTGGAGGATAACGACGCCTGGTTTGACGCCTATCACGCCGAGCATCCGAATGAGGTGATCGGCCTGTCGGAATACGGCGCGGACGCCAATCCCGCTTATCAGTCGCCTAACCCGGAACGTGGTGATTGGACGGAGAGTTACCAGGCGGTGTATCACGAACACATGCTGAAAATGTGGCAGGAGCGCCCCTATATCTGGGCCATGTACTGCTGGAATATGTTTGATTTCGGCGCTGACGGCCGGAACGAGGGTGGAAAGCCCGGACAGAATCAGAAAGGGCTTGTCACCTTTGACCGCAAAATCCGCAAGGACGCGTTCTACATCTACAAAGCCTATCTCTCCGACGAACCGTTTGTCCATCTCTGCGGCAGGCGATACGTCAACCGTGCGGAGGCCGAAACGGAAATCAAGGTGTACACCAATCAGCCCAAGGTGACCTTGCTTGTGGACGGACAGTCGATAGGTGAACAGGAGGTTGACAAGATTGCCCGCTTCCATATTCCGCTGACCGGGGAGCATGAGATTCAAGCCATAGCAGGAAGCTGCACAGATTCCATCCGCGTTTGCAAGGCGGACGCGCCTGACCCGGCTTATCGCATGGAGGGCAGCGAGGTGGTCAACTGGTTTGATCAGCCCGGGGAGCTAATGCGGGAAGGCTATTATTCGATCATGGACACCATGGCTGACTTGAAGCAAAACCCGGCTGCCGCCAAGCTGTTGTCCGCCATCATGGCGAAAGCCCGCAGCTCCTACGGCGACGTGGCAAAGAACGTTCAACTTCCTGAGGCCGCTCAACGCAAGATGGATCAAATGCCGCTGCAAAAGCTGCTCAAACAGACCGGAAAGGCCATTACGCCGGACATGGTCAAGGAACTGAACCATGCCTTGAATCAGATTCCCAAGGAGGTATAATCATGCGTCAGGAAAGCATCTTCCCCGGTCAGCCCTGGCTGGACACCAACGGAAACGCCATCCAGGCCCACGGCGGCGCTGTCTACTATGAAGACGGCGTCTACTACTGGTACGGCGAGAATAAGGAGCATACCGACGGTGCCAGCGATGTATGGACCTGGGGAATCAAGGTTTATTCGTCCCGCGATTTGTGCAACTGGCAGGACGAGGGATACCTTGTGGAGCCCGATGTGGATGATCCCGCATCGCCGCTGCATCCGTCCAAGCGGGTAGATCGTCCCCACATCCTGCGCTGTCCGCAAACGGGACGCTATGTGCTGTGGCTGAAGCTGTCCGGGAAAGACGCCTGCTTTGTCATACTGTCATCGGAGCGTTTGTTGGGCCCTTATCAGATGGAAAATCCCTGTCTGCGGCCGGAGGGCGGCGAGGCGGGTGATTTCGATATGGTGCAGGATTCTACATCCGGGAAGGCATATCTCTATGTCAGCATCAATCACAGCGATGTGGTGGGCTATGCGCTGACAGCGGATTATCTGAACGTACAGGAAGAGGTCAGCCGCCAATACGGCGGGCTGCATTCGCCCTTTACCCGCGAAGGAATTGCCGTGTTTGAGCATACGGGCAGAAAGTACATGCTCACCAGCGGCATGAGCGGCTACATTCCCAACAGAAGCGACAGCGCCGTATCGGGTTCCTGGGAAGAGCCCTTTGTTTCCCTGGGAAATCCGCATGTGAACGACGATAGCCGCGCTTCCTTCAACAGCCAGATTAGCAAGGTGTTCCGCGTGGAGGGTACAGACCAGCTCATTGCCATGGCGGATCGCTGGGTACCGGATTACCCGGTGGATGCCCACAGAGCCGACCTGTTTGAGCGGGCGATTGCCGCCCATTTTGAACCCGAAAAGTATCATGTGCTGCCAGAAGAGAAGCGGGAACTGATGAACAGTCCCATGCTGCAATCCGCCAACACGTCCAAGGCGCTGTATGTATGGCTGCCCATCCGCTGGGAGCGAGACATGCCCAAAATTGACTGGCTGGATTGCTGGCGGCCTCAGCTTCCGTAAACAATCAAGGAGGGAATTCCATGGAAAAGTGTGTTCATTTGGATCATATTGCCCTTGGCGTATGCTATTACCCGGAGCAATGGTCCCGAACAATGTGGCAGAGCGATCTACGCCGCATGAAGGCCCACGGCATCGAAACCGTGCGGGTGTTTGAGTTCGCCTGGAGCGTGATTGAGCCTAAGGACGATACGTGGGATTTCTCGCTGTTTGACGAGTTCCTTTCGCTGGCCGCAGAGGAAAAGATGCAGGTCATTATGGGAACACCCTCCGCCACGCCGCCTGCCTGGCTGACCCATGCCCATCCCGAAGTGCTGAACTCCCGGCAGGACGGCACCCTGTACCGCCACGGTCATCGCCGGCACTACAACTACAATTCCCCGGTGTATCATGCTTATGTGCGCCGGGTTGTTACCAAGCTGGCGGAGCGTTACGGCAATCATCCTGCCATCATTGGCTGGCAGATCGACAATGAGCTGAACTGTGAAACCAACGTATTCTATTCCGAGGCTGACCACAAGGCCTTCCGGGCATGGCTGAAAAAGCGCTTTGGCACTGTGGAGGCGCTGAACGATGCCATCGGCGGCCGGTTCTGGAGCGAGAGCTTTTCCGATTGGGAGGAGGTTTTCCTGGAACGCCCGGTGATTGCGCTGGGCAATCCTCACCTGTCCCTGCTGGAGAAGGAGTTCATCTCCGACAGCGCCATTGCCTTTGCCCAAATGCAGGTGGATATTCTGCGGCAATATATTGGCAACCGCTTCATCACCACCAACGGCATGTTTGGTCATCTGCGAAACGACGAGCTGACCAACCGCGTCCTGGACTTCTACAGCTACGATAACTACCCCAACTTTGCCTACGGTCAAAGCGGCATCAACGGCGGCGACGGCGGAGATATGAAGGATCGCGCCAGTTCCTACGCGCTAAGCACCGTGCGGGGCTTCTCCCCTAATTTCGCCATTATGGAGCAGCAGAGTGGCGCTCACGGCTGGGATCATGTGATGCTCAGCCCCATGCCGCTGCCCGGACAGATGCGGCTGTGGACAATGCAGGCCATTGCCCACGGCGCGGATTATGTCAGCTACTTCCGCTGGCGGACGGCCAGCTATGGAACGGAAATGTACTGGCATGGCATTCTGGATTATGACAGCCGGGACAATCGCCGTCTTAAGGAGCTTGGCGAAATTCACCAGGACACGAAGCGATTGAACGGCCTGGCAGGCAGCCGCTATCAGGCCCGGGTGCTTCTGCTGACGGACTGGCTGAACGAGTGGGACGGGGAACGCGACAAGTGGTATGGCCCCATGAGTTATCAATCCAGCCGGGCCATCTTTGCCGCCGCGCAGCATACGCATACGCCTCTGGACATCAAGCCCTGGAGCGAGCAGATGACGGCGGACGATCTCGCCGATTATCAGCTGATATTCCTGCCCCATGTAGCTATCCTGCCAGAGAAAATGGCGGAAGTTCTGACAGCGTACTGCCATGCTGGTGGCAAGCTGGTTATGGGCGCGCGAACGGGGTACAAAGATCAATATGGCCGATGCGTAACCATGCCCATGCCGGGTTATGCCGCTGCGTTATGCGGAGTGACAGTGGAAGAATATTCCCTGCCCCGTCCGGAGGAGCAAGCCGCGCTGCTATGGGACGGAGCGTCCTATGCTGCCACTGGATTCCAGGAAACGCTGAAGGCCAACGGTAGCCAGGTCTTGGCCAGGTATGACAGCGGCTGGCTCAAAGGGGAGGCCGCACTGTGCGAAAAAGTCTATCCGCAGGGCGGTTGTGCATGGTACGCGGGCACCGGCTTTACCGAAGCGCTGGCTGGAGCTTTCTTGGAAAGGGCAGGGGTTGCGCATCCTTATGCAGAGATGATTGACTGCCCGGAGTGCGTGGAACTGGCTGTCCGCTCCACAAAGGATACTGAGTGGTTCTTCCTGCTCAACTACACCCAGCAGGCCCAGCAGGTTCATGTATCACCCCTATTGACAGAAGTGATTGGGAACGGGGAAAATCTGCCGCCGTCGGGCGTTTCCGTTTGGGTGAGAAAGAAATAAGCAGATGCATCTCTTATGGAGTGGGATCAATCAACCTTCCTTCATATCGAAATTATACACTTCTGTCGTGGTTGAATCCAGCTTTTCGCACCCGCTCTGTCCACTGTTCAGAGATTTTGCTCTCTGCCTGTCCACAATATGGAATTCTATGCACCCTCACTGTCCGCATGTCGGGATTTTGCACCCACTCATCTGTCCATTTTCAAACGAAAGCTCAGTGCTGCGCCCACCGAGCTTTTTTTGCACCCAACCGCACCTGTTTTGCCACCAAATGCACCCAATGCAAAACGAAAGGGCTATTGCAAAACGATAACCGGGAATTCTATTAGTTTTTGAGTCATTTCACAAGGCTGATACCGCCCCTGATACGGAGCCGCCTGAGGAGGTGAAGCCCGGCACTGCCATTCCGGAGGGGATGAAACCTGCTGGCAGGCAGGTCATGATCTCCTGCGTCAGCGGCACTGTCAACATTCGCACCGGCAACGGCACGCAGTACAGCCGCATCACTGCCGCGAAGAACGGCGACACCTTTGCGTGGGTGGCAACGGCTGAAAACGGCTGGCACGCGGTGGTGGTCAACGGCTGCGTGGGCTGGGTGTCCGGCAAGTACAGCAAAGCACAATAATCCTTTCACATTGGCGGTTGGCTTCGGCTGACCGCCTTTTTCTTTTGGCCCCCCTCAAAAGCCTGTGCTTTTCTCCGTATTGCGGGATCGCCGGACGATTCCCCGGAAGGAGGTGCCGAATGACAGCACAGGAAAAGGAACGGATCACCCGGCTGCAAGGTGAAGGCAAAAGCTATGGGACTATTGCCACACTGCTTGGCATATCGGCCAGCAAGGTCAAGAGCTACTGTATCCGGCATGAACTGGGCGGTACCCGGTCCAGTGTCGGCAGGCACGCTGCCAAGGGTGGCTGCGACCAATGCGGAACCCCTATTCAACAGGTGCCCGGGCGCAAGCACAAGCGCTTCTGCTCAGATGCCTGCAGAATGCAATGGTGGGCAGCGCACCGGGACCAGCTGACGCAGAAAACCACGCATGCCTTCACCTGCAGGGAGTGCGGCAGGACATTCGAGGTATATGGTGTCACGCAGCGCAGCTTCTGCAGCCGTGGATGCTATGCCGCCTTTCGCACGGGAAAGGGGAATCATTGATGGATATGAGCATGTTTCAGCGGGAACAGGGCTACCGGCTCTGCCTGTCCGTGCTTGAGCAGCTCCGCGAAAAGGGCCTGCTGACTACCGAGGAATTTGTCCAGGCAAGGGCTGTTCTGATCGAAAAATACGACCCTCCAATCAGTGCTTTATCTCTCGAAAATCCTTGATATTGCTTGACTTTTCGGGCATTCAGAGTGAGTAATACGGTCGAAAGGAGGCTTGATACAATAGCCAAATCCATAATGCGGATCGACGCAAAAAAGCCGGACCTTCTACAGCGAAAGCGCGTTGCGGCCTATGCGCGTGTTTCGATGGATACGGAACGGCTGATGCATTCGCTGTCCGTGCAGGTCAGCTAGTACAGTGAGTTGATCCAGAATACGCCGGGCTGGGAATACGCGGGCGTCTATGCTGATGAAGGTATCTCCGGCACAAAGATGGACAGCCGCCCGGAGTTTATTCGGATGTTGGCAGATTGCGAAGCTGGGAAGATCGATATCATTCTCACCAAAAGCCTGTCACGCTTTGCCCGAAACACAGTGGATACGCTCAACGTTGTCCGCAGGCTGAAGGAGCTGGGCATCGAGGTCCGATTTGAAAAGGAAAACATCTGGACCTTCGACAGCAAGGGCGAACTGCTCATTACCATCATGTCCTCGCTGGCACAGGAGGAAAGCCGCTCCATCAGTGAAAACTGCACCTGGGGTCAGCGTAAGCGCATGGCAGACGGCAAGGTTTCGGTTCCCTTCAGCCGCTTCCTGGGCTACGATCGCGGGGAGAACAGTGAGCTGGTGGTGAATCCGGAGCAGGCAGAGATCGTTAAGCGCATCTACACTGAGTTTCTGCAGGGGGCCACGCCCCACACCATTGCGGCAGGCCTGACGGCTGACAGCATCCGGTCTCCCGGCGGCAAGGACAGGTGGAACCCCAAGACGGTGCAGAGCATTCTCCAGAATGAGAAGTACAAGGGTGACGCGCTCCTGCAGAAGTGCTTTACCGAGGACTTCCTCACGAAAAAGCAGGTGAAGAATCAGGGGCAGGTGCCGCAGTATTATGTGACCGGCGACCATGAAGCCATCATCCCGGAGGATGTATTCGATATGGTGCAGCGGGAGATTTCGATGCGGAAGCCCGGCCCCAACCGGCACAGCGGCGTCCGGGTTTTCTCCAGCACCATTTACTGCGGGGAATGCGGCGGCATGTACGGCTCCAAGGTGTGGCATTCCAATGACAAGTATCGCCGGGTAGTCTGGCGATGCAACAGGAAATACGATGGCGATCAGCCCTGCGGCACACCCCATTTCGATGAGGAAACGCTGAAGCAGCTGTTCCTCTCCGCGCTGAACAAGCTGGTCGGGAAGCGCAACGAGATCAGAGACAGCTTTGACGCCATTCGCAGCACGGTGTTCGACACGGATGCGCTGGAAGCAGAGCTGGCGCAGGTCGAAGCAGAGATGAGTATCGCCGCAGAACAGGTCGCCCGAAGCATCCGCGAGAACGCTATGGTCGCGCTTGACCAGTCTGCCTACCGTGCAAGGCACGATGCCCTCTGCGACCGCTACGAAAGCCTCAAGGCACGCTGCGAAGAGCTGAAGGAGACCATCTCCGACAAGCAGACCCGGCTGGCTGCCATTGATGATTTTCTGAGAACGCTCATGAAGCAGGAGGCGCTTCCCACAACCTTCGACCCGATGACCTACCATATCCTTGTCGAACGGATGACGGTCTACAGCAAGGCCAGGGTGATGGTTCGGTTCAAGAACGGTATGGAAATTCAGGCCTGACACTTCGGCTCCCGTGCAAAAGCGGGAGCTTTTCTTTGTTCCCCCAAAAAACAAAAAAAGGCGCAGCGCAGCGTACATCTGCTACCAATTTCCGAAACTGCTACCAATTCTGCCACCAATTTTCTATCCGCATATTGCTTGTATTCAACACGCCACCTTGATTTCATAACAGGAATAGGTGGCGTCCTTGATCTGATCCGCGATGGGCGCAGACACAAGGTCAGCCATCAGCTCCACAACGTCGCGGGGCGTCCAGTGCTCACCGGCTTCCTCATTGTTGGCCTCGTTGAAGCGGCGCACAAGCTCCTCGAAGATGGTGCCCATAGCATGGTTGTCCAGACCGGGGAGATTGCCGCACGGCTTCGGGCTGAGGTTAATGTCCTTGCTGATAAACTTCTGGATGACCGCGCCGAGAATGTCGGCTTCGATCATCGTGTCGATCTGATTGCGGAACTTGAACTTTTCCAGAATCTCCTGCACGTTAGGCGAAAAGCCGTCGAGATATGCTTCAAAATCCGCCCTGAGCTTTTGCGGGGTTGGGCGGCTGGTCAGGTCGCGCAGGCAGAAGGGCGAAGCGTTGCAGAAAGCCTGCCCAGCTGTATTGCATAGCGCGCCCCATTGGTTAGTGATGCCTGCCGTATCGAGCCTCTTCTTCATCGCCAGCACCTGCGGTTTGGTATCCTCGAGCACAGCATCAAGGCGACGGATGACCGTCATGGGCAGAATCACATCGCGGTACTTACCGCGCACATAAACATCGCGCAAGCAATCATCGGCGATACCCCAGATAAAGTTTGCAATCGTGTTGAGCATACGAGCGTCCATCGGTTTGGCCTCCTGAATCTCTGTTATGCGTTAATCCTCGTCATCGACAAATTCCATGATATCCCCAATATTGCAGTCGAGAGCTTTGCAAATCTTGGCAAGCACTGTCGTGGTAACGGCTTCACCTTTGCCCATCTTGATGATGACGCCTGAGCTGATGCCTGCGGCGAGCTGCAGGTCCTTCTTGCGCATCCCTTTGTCGATGAGCAGTTTCCAAAGCTTATTGTAACTTGTTGCCATCAAGGTTCACCTTCCTGCTGTCGAGTGGTATCACCATCATTATACGATATATGTTGCATCTTTGCAATCGACAGACATACGAAAAGAAGAATTACTCTTGCTTTTATGTGAATAAAGCGATGCATAGAGATGGCGGGTAAAGGCAGAAATGAAAAACGTGAAACAGCATGAACTGCTCGCGTCTTTCCGTGATGGGTGTTTGAAATATGATCATTTTGATATGCGCCGAGGTCATGACCTGTTACGCAATCATCCCAAAGAACCTCAGTGCATCTTCAATCGCCTTTTCCTTATCCGGCGGGCAGATCAGCATCTTTGCGCTCTCGGACTTTGCTTTGTTGTAGCATTCGCGCTCGATAATCCCATGCTTTCTTTTCACCTGCGCGATGTACAGCGGCGTGACGTTCAGGCCGGTCTGTTCCTTCACGCGCGCCTGAATCTCGCCATAGGTCGCCTTGCTTTCGGCCTTGGTGACGGCGAGCTCGTCTGCGTCGATGCCGACCTTGACGATATCATCCGGCTTTTGTTGGACCAATGACATAACCGTTTCCACATGTTCCGTCCCCGGAAACATATCCACCGGCGTTGCCCATTCCGCCTGATATCCGCCGTCCACCAGCACGCGCAAGTCCCTTGCGAGGGTTTCCGGGTTGCAGGAAACGTACACAACCCGCTTTGGTTTCAGCATCAGCAGACTTTGCAGGAACTTCTGGTCGCTGCCGGCGCGGGGCGGATCCATCATCACCACGTCGGGCGCGTTTCCCTCCTTGGCGAGCTTCTGCATGAAGCGCCCCGCGTCGTCGCAGAGGAAACGCGCGTTCTCCACGCCGTTGCGGCGGGCGTTCTCCTTCGCATCGCGGATGGCATCGGCATTCAGCTCCACGCCGATGAGCTGCTTGCAGCCGTCCGACGCGCACAAGCCAATCGTACCCGTACCGCAGTAGGCGTCCAGCAGGGTCTCCGCGCCTGTCAGGTGCGCCGCGTCAATCGCCGTTCGGTAGAGGACTTCGCATTGCTTCGCGTTCACCTGATAAAAGCTCTGCGGACTGATGCGGAAGCGCTTTCCGCACAGCTCGTCCTCCATGTACCCTTCGCCATAGAGGGTAATTTCCTTCGTGCCCAGCACCATGCTGGTTTCGCGCTGATTGCAGTTCAGCACCACGGTCGTGATTTCCGGGTGGCGCTGAATCAGCTCCTGCACAAATGCTTTTTTGCCCGGAAATTCAAGGCTCGTCGCGACCAGCACGACCATAATCTGCCCCGTCACATGCCCCGTGCGGATGAGGATATGGCGTAGGAAGCCGCGGTGCGTGTACTCGTTGTAGATGCGCAGCTTGTAGGCAGGCAGCATGGCGACGATGGTCTGGATGATGCGGTCAGCGCGGCGATCCTCAATCAGGCAGTGCCGCACGGGCACGACGCGGTGCGTCCCCATGGCGTAGACGCCGCTGATGGGCTTGCCCGCCTTGTCCACTGACAGCACGGCATGAACCTTGTTGCGGTAGTGGAACGGGTCGTCCATGCCCAGAATCGGGCGGACTTCGCAGATTCCGTCCAGCAGTTCCGCCACGCGCTGCTGCTTCCATTGCAGCTGCTCTGCGTAGGACAGGCGAGTCAGCTGGCATCCGCCGCATTTTGCCGCTGCGGGACAGTTCCAGCGGATTTCGCGCGCCGGACGCTGCGCTTTCGCCTGTTCCTTCGGCGGATTCGGACGCGTTTCCTGCATTCGGCGGGTGGTCAGGTGCTTCGGTCGGCGGAAATTGCTCATCGTGTATATGCTCCTTCATTCTCTGTGGGTTCGCTCCATTATAACACGCTTCTCCCTGCCGCTTCAAGTCTTGTTTTCCATCTTTTCATTTTCGCGCGACTATGCTACAATAGAAGAAACAATCTTCCGTGAGGCGATTTCGATGCTGTTTTCTTCCTCCCCCATCCGTCGTCGGACGTTCTCCTGTATGCGCGGTGATTTGACCATCCGCGGCACAGAGTACCGTCCGAATGGTGAAAAACTCCCGATTGCCATTGTCTGCCACGGCTTTATGGCAAATCAGCAGACCGTCCGGCAGTACACGCGAGTGCTGGCGAAAACTGGTTACTGCGCGTACTGCTTCGATTTCTGCGGCGGAAGCGTTCCGCCCTTGGGACGGAGTGACGGCGCGACGACAGACATGTCGGTGCTGACCGAGGTGCAGGATTTGGAAGCTGTCATTCGCTATGCGCAGTCGCTTCCCTATACCAGCGATACGCTGCTGCTGATGGGCTGTTCGCAGGGCGGGATGGTGTCCGCGCTGACCGCTGCGAAGCATCCGGATGCAGTGGACAGGCTCGTGCTGTTCTACCCGGCCTTCTGCATCCCCGACGACGCGCGCGCGGGGCACATGATGATGGCGCACTTCGACCCTCAAAATCTGCCGGAGAAGATTCACTGCGGGCCGATGCCGCTGGGGCGCTGCTATCCCGAAGCCGTCATGCACATGGACGTTTTCCGCGAAATCACGCCGTACACCGGGCGGGTGCTGATTGTCCACGGCACGGCGGACGGCATCGTCAAGCCGGATTATGCGAAAAAGGCGGCGGAAGCGTATGCGAACGCAGAACTGCACTTGATTGACGGCGGAGCGCATGGGTTTAACCGCCGCCATGATACGGAGGCGATTCGCTATTTGACCGCATTTGCCGCTTTGTGAGGGGGATTTTATGACCACCGTCGAAATCTGGGGTGCCCGCGCCGGGCAGACGCAGTCCCGCCTGTTTGAAGAAATCCGCAAATGCCGTGAAGCTGGTCAGCGCGTCCTGCTGCTTGTACCGGAGCAGTACACCCTGCAAGCCGAGCGGGAACTGGTGGAGCAGCTGAATTTGCCGGGGCTGCTGGATTTGGATGTACTGTCGCCGCGCAGGCTGGGGCGGCGCATCCGGGAGAGCGCTGGCCATTCGCCCAAAGCCGCGCTGGACGAAAGCGGGCGGCGGATGGCACTGGCGCAGGCGCTTTCCCTGAAACAGGAGGAGCTGCACTATTATCGCCGCGTCGCGCTGTCATCCGGGCTGCCGGAGAAGCTGTCCACACTGCTGATGGACTTCCAGCGCACAGGGCTGTCAAGCGAAGAATTTTCCGCCTATGCGGAGGAGCTGCCATCCGGCGCACTGAAGGCAAAAGCGCATGATTTGCTGCTGCTTTGGCAGACGTATGACGCGCTGATTGCCGAGCGCTTTCAGGATGAGCCGACGCAGCAGTTTGAGCTGGTGGAACGGCTGCCGGAAAGCGGGCTGATGCGCGATGCCGCCGTGTTTGTCTACCAGTTTGACATGCTGCCAACGCCGCTGTGCGTCCTGTTGGCGACTGCCGCGCCAGAATGTACCCGCATGGTCGTTGCGTTCACGATGGACAAGGACACTGCAAGCGACGGGCACGTTTTCACCTCCCAGCGCAGGAGTGCGGCGGAGCTGACCGGATGGCTGCGTCAGCGCGGCATTCCCGTACAGTGGAAGTGGCTGCCAAGCGAACCCGACGGGCGCGACGAAGCCCTCCGCCACCTCGAAGCGCACCTGTTCGCCCGCGACGGCGCAGTGTACCCCGGCGACGCGTCCGCCCTGACGCTCCATGCCGCCGCAAACCCGTATGCCGAAGCCGCTTTCGCCGCGCAGACGCTGCAAAGCTGGCACGAGCGCGGCATTCCGTGGCAGTATGTGGCGGTCGCGCTGGCGGATGCGCAGAGTATGGCCGGCATCCTCGCCGTCACGCTGCAAAGCGCGGGGATTCCCTGCTATCAGGCGCGGAAGGACAGTGCGGCGCGGCACGGCTTGAGTCGGATGCTCGTCGGCGCACTGCGTTGCATCTCCGGCGGATTTCTCCGCGCGGATGTGCTGCAAATGGCAAAAAGCGGCTTTTCTTCCCTGACCCGCGACGAAGCCGATTCGCTGGAGAACTACGCCATCACGCACGGCATCAACCGCGGCAAGTGGCTGCGTCCGTTCCCTTATGGCGACGACGCGGCGGATATGGACGAACTGCGCGTCCGGCTGATTTCGCCTGTGGAGGCCCTTCGGGATACGCTCCGCCGCGCAAAAACAGCGGGGGATTCCGTCGAGGCAATTTTCCGCTTCTTGGAGGATACCAATGCGTATGACCGCCTGATGGCGCGCGAGGAAGCGCTGCTTTCGCGCGGGATGGCGGCGGAAGCAACGCAGAATCGGCAGGTATGGACAATCCTGATGACGCTGCTTGATCAGCTGTATGCGCTGCTGAGCACGCAAAAGGCAAATCAGCGGGATTTGGCGCGGTTCGTGGAATCAGGTTTGACAGGCGCGTCGATTTCGTCCCTGCCGCCGCAGCCGGACACGGTGATGATCGGCGAAGCGGGGCATTTAATGACCGGGCGGATTGATGCGCTGCTCGTCATGGGAATGCAGGACGGCGCGCTGGGCAGTACGGCGGATTCGCTCCTGTCCGAGACGGAGCGGCGCACGCTGTGCGACTTGGCGCAGCGCGCGATTGGTCTTACGCAGCAGGAGACGTGCGCCCTGCGGCAGTCGGACTTCTATCGTACACTATCCCTCCCCCGGCGCTTTCTGACCGTCACCTGTTCGCAGGGCGGGCAGGACGGCACGGCGTTTCGTCCAGCGGGGCTGCTGGAGGACATGACGCAGCTGTTCCCACATATGGTGGTATCCGGCGGCGTGCTGGCAAACGACGTCGCACCGCTCTCCCCCGCCATGGCGCTGGATGCACTGCCGCACCACCTGCGGCAAGCTGTCGACACCGATACGCCGCTTCCGGAGCAATGGGCAAACGTCCTGCGCTGGCTGTATTTCGACCCGGAGTGGCACAGCCGCTGTCAGGCAGTGCTGGATGCGCTGAACCGCCACGGCACGGCAATTTTCCTCTCCCGCGACCACACGCGGCGGCTCTTCACGCAGGACAAGGTGTCCATCAGCCGTTTGGAGGGCTTCGCGCAGTGCCCATATCGGCACTTTGTGAACTACGGCTTGAAGCCCGTCATCCGCCGCGAGTACGAGTTCGACCCGGCGGATGTGGGCGATTTCTACCATGCCGCGATGGAGGGGTACGCCGCCCTTGCGCTGAAGGAGCCGGATTTTCCGGATTTGCCGGACGAAAAAATCCACGCGCTGATGGATACGGTGCTGCTGCCGCTGACGACCGCGTGGGCAGATGGTCCGCTGAATGAAACGCCGTCCCTGCGCCTGCAGGGTGAGAAGTACCGCCGAACGGTGCACCGCGCCGCGTGGATGTTCACGCATCACGCGCAGCACAGCCGCTTCCGCACCGTCGGCGAGGAAGTTGTGTTTGGCGAGGAGGACGGGCTGCCCCCGGTGGTGCTGACGCTGCATGATGGACGGAAAATCGCCCTGCGCGGCAAAATCGACCGCATCGACCGCTGGGAGGGCGACGAGGGCGTGTATCTGCTCGTATCCGACTACAAGAGCAGCCACCGCGACATTGACCCGACGCGCCTATGGTACGGGCTTCAATTGCAGCTGCTGCTGTATCTGCAAGCCGCGTGCGAGGGGCTGGACGGCAATCCGGCGGGCGCATTCTACTTCACGATTCAAGACCCGATGGTAGATACGGCGGATGTAAAGGAATCCGCGGAAAAGGCGATTGCGAAAAAGCTGCACCTGAAAGGCATTGTGCTGGCGGATGTGGACGTGGTGGAAGCGCTGGATTCCAATCCGGGATATTCGTTCACGAAAATCTTTAATGCGGATAGCAGCGTCGCTTCCTCGTCTGATGGCTACACGTCGGAGGAAATGGCAGCACTGCTTGCCCACGCCAAGAAGATGGCGGCGGAGCTGGCCGACCGCATCCGCAGCGGCGAAATCACCCCGTCCCCCGCCGTCATCAGAGACTGGAACGCCTGCCAGTGGTGCGACTGCGCCGGAGTCTGCAAGCTCGACACGTCCATCCCCGGTCATGAAAAACGTGAACTTCCGCCGCTGAAGAAGCAGGATTTATTGACCCTCATGGCGAATGATACAGATGCACCCGGCAACGAGGAGGACACGTCACCGTAAAAGCGGTGAATTTTTCTCCCGAACACAAAGGAATTTCATCAGAGGCATTGCATCCGGGCGCAAAATGGTTTATAATAGAGATACGAAACTCTCACTCACAAGGAGGCGTTTACCCATGATTCAGATTATCGCAGGCAAGAAGGGCTCCGGCAAGACCAAGCGGCTGATTGACATGACCAACAACGCGGTCAAGACCAGCTCCGGCAACGTCGTTTTCCTCGACAAGAACGACAGCTATATGTACGAAGTGGACCGTGCGGTTCGTTTCGTCAACGTCGAAGAGTACAGCGTTTCCAGCGCGGAAATGTTCCTCGGCTTCCTCGGCGGTATGCTCGCCAGCAACTACGACGTCAAGACCGTCTTCATCGACGCGTTCCTCAAGCTGATCAAGATTGACCTCGCCGACGCGAAGTGGTTCTTCGACAGCCTCGAAAAGTACGCGCAGAAGCATGATGTGACGTTCGTGCTGTCCGTCAGCGCCGATCCCGAAGCGCTGCCCGACTTCTGCAAGGGCTACATCATCTAATTGGAACAGCCCACGAGGGCGGCGGAGCATGTAAGCCGCCGCCCTTTTGGTATTTTGCGCGCAGTGGGCAAGGGGGCGAGTGCAGGCTTCTCCTGTTTTCATTGTCCCTTGTCGTTCCCGCAGGAGCGCCCCCCTGCAACATAATTACCTCTTATAATAGGTAGGAAACCCAGCAACCGCAAGCAGAAACTCGGCAAGAACCCCTTCTTGCCCTCAACCCAGCAGGCATCGCCCTGCGGATAGGAGCGTGATTTCCATGTCATTCATTTCCACCCGCGGCGGCGCCTGCGTCACGGCGTCCCAAGCCATCCTGCGCGGTCTTGCGCCCGATGGCGGTCTGTATGTCCCGGCGGTGTTCCCGCAGATGACGCTGGCGGACATTGCCGCGCTGACCAAGCTCGACTACCGCGCCCGCGCGCTGACCATCCTCCGTGGCTATCTTGATGATTTCAATGCGCAGGAACTGGCAGACGCAATTGCCAGCGCCTACGAAGCCGCCAAGTTCGATGACGCCGCGATTGCGCCCACGAAGAAGCTCGACAGCAATACCCATGTGTTGGAACTTTTCCACGGGCCGACGCTCGCGTTCAAGGACATGGCATTGCAGCTGCTGCCGCACCTGACGACGCTCTCCGCCAAGAAGAACGGTGAAAACCGCGAAGTGGCAATCCTCGTCGCAACCAGCGGCGACACGGGCAAGGCGGCACTCGAAGGCTTCAAGGACGTGCCGGGAACATCCTGCACCGTCTTTTACCCGACCGACGGCGTCAGCGACGTGCAGAAGCTGCAAATGACCACCACCGGCGGCGAAAACACGCACGTCATCGCCCTGAACGGCAATTTCGACGATGCGCAGTCCGGCGTGAAGGCGCTGTTCTCCTCCGAGGATTTCCACCAGCAGGTGAACGCGCGCGGCAAGGTGCTTTCTTCCGCCAACTCGATTAACTTCGGCCGCCTCGTGCCGCAGATTGTCTATTATTTCTCCGCCTATGCCGATTTACTGAACGCGGGCGCGATTGCGCTGGGCGACGAGGTGAATTTCGTCGTGCCGACGGGCAATTTCGGCAATATCCTCGCGGGCTACTACGCACGGAGCATGGGGCTGCCGGTCAAGAAGCTCATCTGCGCCTCCAACCGCAACAACGTGCTGACGGATTTCTTCCTTGGCGGCGTTTACGACACGCGCCGGCAGTTCTTCAAGACGACCTCCCCCTCGATGGATATCCTGATTTCCTCGAATTTGGAGCGTCTGCTGTTTGAATGCGCCGACCGCGACGGCGCGCTGATTGCACGCTGGATGCAGCAGCTGCGCACGAGCCAGTCCTACGCCGTTGGTCAGCAGCGGCAGGAGTGGCTGCTGAGCGTCTTTGCCGCCGGGTACGCTGATGACCGCGACTGCGCGGAGGAAATCGCCCGCGTGTTCGAGCAGCATCACTACCTGATGGACACGCACACTGCCGTTGCGAGCCGCGTTCTGCGCCAGTACCGCGAGACGTCGGGCGATTTGACCCCGACGGTCATCGTGTCCACCGCCAGCCCCTACAAGTTCGCCGCCGATGTGCTGACTGCCGTCGCCGGAAAGAACGCCGTCGCCGGACTGGATGCATTCGCCTGCTCGGATGAATTGGAAGCGCGTTCGGGGATGCCCGTGCCGCAGCAGGTGAAGGCACTGCGTTCCCTGCCGATTCGCCACACGGCGCACTGCGAGAAGAGCGGCATGGCGCAGGCGGTGCTGGACGCTTTCGGCGGAAAGTAAATCCCCAGTGGAAAATTGGAAGGGACTAATATGAACAACACGGACATGCTTTTTGTCCAGAAGAAGCTCAATGATTTGGTCGGCTGCACCCTCATCAACCTCTCCCGCACGGCGGATTTGCTTTGCCTGTCGTTTGCGCCGCGCGCGCTGACGACCGAGGTGCAGGAGGAACAATCCCTGCACTTGCAATGCTACTATCGTCTGGTGCAGGATGGGCGGGTTTCCTTGGCGCGAAGTGACTATTTCCAGCCGTCGGAAGCCATGTGGGATTTGTGGCGCAAGCAGGGGTTGGAGGAGGATGTCATTCCGGATGACTACCGCTGTGACGAGTTGGGCGCGAACCGGCTTGACGACCGCATTGTGGAGCTGAACGACGTGCTGACAGGCATCGAAAACCGCTTCATCGTCCGCACGGTGATGGTGGATTCTATTGGGGATGTGACGCTGTGCTTTGACAACGGCGCGGTGTGGAGCATTCTGGTAGACACCTCCGGGGGAGAGGAATGCTGGCGGTATCTGCCCGCGAACGAAGAGCAGCCGCAGCTGGTGCTGTACTCGGATGGCATTGAGTGCGAATAAGCGCTTCGGTTGCAAAGCGCAGGGGAATGCGTTTTTAGTGCATCCGGCAAATCGCTTTTTCATGCTTGTTTTTTATGGAGCAGGGGGAATCGCGCCTGCGGGCGCGACCAAAGGGCTTTCCGATCGCCCTTTGGAAACCTTCGGTGTGCGCACCTTCGGAGTTGACTTTTTCCGCAAAAATTGACCCGCTTGTCGTGCTGGACAGGCGGGTTTCTTCATTATATTGCTTACTCACGCCGCGTCGGTTTTTTGCTTCTGCTTATACTGTGCGGTGGTAATTCCCAGAATCACGCCGAGAAACGTATCCACCGCGGTAATGGTGCCGACAACCTGCTCGCCATACGGCAGGTGCCAGATGCTCGCCAGCGCAAAATACAGCGTCCCCATCGCGGGCAGCAGCAGCTGCGCCATCCATTTCAGCACGTTATACGTCTTGTCACACATGCGCATTCCTCCCCCATCGCAGTCTATGCGGAAATTCGCCGCTTGTGCAGATTTTTTTCGCAGAAGGCTTGACAGAACGGGATTGTCCTGCTATAATAAACAAGGTTTTGAAGAAACCTGTGCCGTAGACAGCCGGTATCCGCAAGGATGTAAAGGAGTTCGCTCCGCCTGCCGAGGTGTGAAGGATATAGCATGAAATTTGCTCATCCCTTGCACCTGTTGCAAGGGTTTTCTTTTACTCCCAAACCGTTAAGGAGGTGCAAGAAATGAGCAAGGTGCATGAGGTGAAGCCGGAGAAGGTGGCAGCTGTTGCTGACATCGTCGAAAAGCTGAAGAATGCCCAGTCTGTGGTGATTTGCAGCTACAGCGGACTGACTGTGGAGCAGGTGACTGAAATCCGCAAGCAGTGCCGTGAGAATGACGCCGCGTACTGCGTCCTGAAGAACCGTCTGGTTCTGCGCGCGCTGAATGAGGTGGGCATTACCGGTCTTGACGATCTGCTCAACGGCCCGAACGCTTTCGTGTTCTCCATGAAGGACGCTGTGTCCGGCCCGAAGATCATCAACGACTACATCGAAAAGAACAAGCTGGAGAGCCTGAAGATCACCGGCGGCGTGCTGGGTACGGAAACCCTCGACGTGGCTGCTGTGAAGCATCTGGCGACCCTGCCCAGCCGCGAAGTGCTGCTGGCAAAGCTGCTTGGCTGCATGACCAACACCGTGGCGTCCTTCGTCCGCGTGGTGGATGCAATCCGCAAGCAGAAGAATGGCGAGGAATAATCCGCGCCGATGCCGCATGAGGCTTTACGCCCCTGCGGTCTGAACAACGACAAGTTTTCATTACGATATCAACCGATATAGGAGGCTGAATCAACATGACTCATGAGGAGATCATTGCTGCCGTCGAGTCCATGACGGTGCTGGAACTGGCCGATCTGGTCAAGGCTATGGAAGAAAAGTTCGGCGTGTCCGCTGCTGCGACCGCTGTTGTTGCTGGCCCCGCTGCTGGCGCCGCTGCTCCCGCTGCGGAAGAAAAGACCGAGTTCGACGTGGTGCTGAAGTCCTTCGACGCCGCTGCGAAGCTGAAGGTTCTGAAGCTCGTCCGCGAAGTGTGCGGTCTGGGCCTGAAGGAAGCCAAGGACTTCGTCGAAGCCGTTGCGGCTGGCCCGAAGACCGTCAAGGAAGGCCTGTCCAAGGAAGACGCCGACAAGATGGCTGCCCAGTTCAAGGAAGTCGGCGGCGAATGCGAAATCAAGTAATTCTTCGGAATTACGTTTCGCCTTCTTGCAATCGTCAAGAAAAGCAAAGAGGTTGGATGCTTGCATCCAGCCTCTTTTTTATGCTATCGACACGCTTCGTCTCTGTTCCCCTTGACTTTTTTGCATTCTTGCGGGATAATAAGGCAGGAAATTCGTCAATTCATCCGTTTTATTTGAAGGAGGTGCATGGCGATGCTGACTTTTCGGGACGCAACCGCTGATCAGGCGGGGCTTATCAGCCACATTTATGCTACCAGCTGGCGTAAAACCTATCGGGGACATATCGCCCAGCATTATCTGGATCGTCTGCCCGATGAATATTGGGTGCCATCCATCCGCTCATGGCTGTCCAGCGGGCAGCTGTATGGGCTGATGGTCTATGACGACGATAAGCCTGTCGGCTGCTGCATCTACGGCCGCGGGCGCGACGAGGATTACGGCGACTGGTGCGAGATTGTGTCGCTCTATCTGCTGCCGGACACGATGCGTCAAGGCATCGGCGGCAAGCTGCTGGAGGAAGTCATCCGGCTGATGCAGCTGGACGGCTATGAGAAATTCTACCTCTGGGCGATTGACGGCAACGAAATCGCCGACGGCTTCTACCGCAAGCATGGCTTTCTGCGCACGGATGACGCGGTCGATTACAAAATCGGCGGTGAACCCGTGCGGGACGTGCGGTATACGCGCGTATTACCCAGCGCGTAATTCAGCCGGTTTCGGCTTTTGCAGATACATGCCCGTGGCAATCAGCGCCGTCAGCGGTGCCGCCGCTGCCAAGCCGAACGACCCGACAAGCGTGTTGAGCAGCTGCGAAGCGACATATTTCAGGTTGATGATGTCCATCAGCGGCGTTCCCTGCCCTGCGAAGTACATCAGCATCGACAGATAATTGCCGGAATATGCCAGCATCAATGTCGTCGTCATTGTGCCTAACACGCTTCGCCCGACCAACAGTCCCGACTTCATCAGCGCCCGGCGGCTGATGTCCGGCTTGTGGCGGTGCACTTCCTCCATCGACAAATCCATCAGCGCACCCGAATTAGCGAGGAGCATCATGCCGATATACAGGCTGCGCGTATCAACCTGCATGGCGGATTGGCTCAGCAGCGGCACAACATAGGGCAAATCGCCGCCGTCGAGCTTGAGCAGAATCGTTAGCCCCCACGCGCTCAGGCAGGTGACGACCGTCCCGGCAACCGAACCGAGAATCGCCGTCAGGCAGCGGCGGCTGAACCCCGCCACCAGCACGTCAATCAGCACCGTCAGCACGATGACGGTCACGAACGATGCCATCCATCTGGCAGCAGGCAGAGCAAGCCGCAGAAAATCAGCATGACGAGGCACATCAGCCAATTCTGCTTGTTTTTCCAGCGCATCAGTGTTTTTCCCATTTCAAATTCCCCCATATAGACAGGGCAGGAGATGTTTCATCATCCCCTGCCCTTTGGTTTGCTTCGATTTATACTATTTCCAGATGAAAATGCGCCAAGATGCGCCGCGAATTTTTCATTCTGGCTAACGTGAATGAAACGCAGCGTAGCAGCGCTACGCTAAGTGGAATGAGCGGACGCCAGAAGGGAAAAGGCGCAAGCAGATGGCGCAGTTGAATCTGGAAATAGTATTACTCCGCGTCCGCGGTCAGCCCCATCGCATCCATCGTACGGGTGAAGATGCCCGTGTTGTCATACAGGCCAGAGAACTTTTCCGCGCCCACCCCATAGGCGTACACCGGAATCTGCAGGCCGGTATGCGCGTAGGAGGTATAGGACAGGCCAGCCTTGTTGTTCATGATGTGGCTCACCGCCATGGAGAAGGGGTTGGTCAGCGTTTCATCATAATTGATGACGCCGGAGAGCGTCTTCTTGCCGGAAGCCATCGACGTAGCGGTCGAAGCGGAGTCCGGGCAGAAGGAAGAGCTGTCGTAGGTGGTCACCAGACCGAGGTACGGGAACTTGGTGAAAGACAAATCCGCCGGAACCGGGAACTTGCTGTCCGGGTTTTCGATGCTGCCCAGATAGTACTGGGTCGCAGTCACCTGCGGGTTGCCCATGCCGTCGCCGATGAACATGAACACATACTTCGGATGGCTTTCGCCCTCCGCCATGGCCGTTGCACAGCTCAGGCACAACACCAGCGCGCAGAGGATTGCAAGGAACTTCTTCATGATTGTTTTCCTCCTGGTTCTTCGTCTTGTTCTTCTGAACAAGATGTATTCTACCGGAGGAATGTAAACTTCCAAACGGCGATTATGTAAAATCGAGGCGAAAGAAAAAGCCGCTGTGTAAAGTGCATTTTCGCACTTCCAGCGGCTTTTCATACTATTTCCAGATGAAAATGCGCAAGCAGATGGCGCAGGTGAATCTGGTAATAGTATCACTTATGTGTGCTCGGATTCTTCCGCTTTTCGGAAGAATGCCCCCAGCGCCTGTGCAATACGCGCCCCTTCCCGGCTGATGGTACACACATGCGGCACGCTCTCCAAGCGCAGCACGCCCTTCGTTTTGCTTCGCACCCCCTGCAGAATCACATCCGCGCTGTCAGGCGTGATGACCTGATCGCCGCTGCTCTGCACGCACAGCACCGGGCAGGTGACAGCGCAGAGGTTATTGCGGGCCTCGTGGATAATGCGGCGCAAATCCACCGCGCTTTTCGTCGGAAATCCGGTATACCCCAAGTCGTAGTCGGAAGTGAGTGCGTCGTCCTTGCGCGCCTGCCAGCTGATTTCCGGCAAAAACGGCGCGGCGAATCGTGCCAGCGGAAACCAGCGGTTCTGCACCCCCATCGGCGCGGAAATCGGCGCAATGGCAGTCGGGTCGCTCTGCTCGGCAATCATCAGTGTCAGGCAGCCGCCCATGCTCAGCCCGGTCACGCTGACGAAGCGGTACTGCTCTTTCATTTCCCGGAAGGCTTCCTTCGCCGCGTTCAGCCAATCCTGCCACGAACAGCGGCGCATGTCCTCCAGCGTTGTCGCGTGACCGGGCAGGTTGATGGTGCGCACACCAAAGCCCTGCTGCACAAGTCCTTCCGCGAGCGGCCGCATATGCGCTGCCGAACCCGCAAACCCGTGCATCAGCAGCACGCCGTGTTCCCCTTGCCGCACCTCGTACGGCTGACACAGGGGCGATGAAAAGTCCACTTCCGGGCGCGTTTTCATGCTGCTTCCTCCTTATTGCACAGCGGAAATCGCTTCCTTTTTGCCCATCACCAGCAGCACATCGCCCGCCATCAGCATTGTTTCTGCGCCGGGCGATGTAAGGAATTTGCCGCCGCGGTGGATGCCCAGCACGCTTACCCCAAAGTTCCGGCGGATGTTGAGTTCGACGATGGTTTTGTCCGCCCAGTCCATCGGGAGGGTGAGTTCGGCAATCTGGTCGTCGTCGGAAAGCGCCATGAGGTCGAGGATATTGGGCGCGACAAGCGAGCGGGCGACGCGCTGCCCCATATCGCGCTCCGGGAAGATAACGCGGTCAGCGCCGACCTTATAGAGGACGCGGGCATGGAGGTCATCGACGGCCTTCGCGAGGACTTTGGGGACGCCAGCTTCCTTGAGCAAAACCGTTGCGAGAATGCTGGCGCGGATATCCGTGCCAATGGCAACGATGGCGGCATCGAAGTTCTGCACGCCGAGTTCCGCAAGCGCGTCCTCATCCACGGCATTCGCCTGAACCGCCTGCGTCACATCAGGCGCAATGTTCTCTACCAGCTTCTCGTCCCGATCCACCGCGAGCACCTCATGTCCCAATTCGCACAAGCTCCTCGCCACGCTCGACCCGAAGCGCCCCAAGCCCAGCACCACAAACGACTGCTTCTGTTTCTTCATAACAATTCCTTTCTGAAGGAGGCGCCAGAGGCTCTGCCTCTGGACTCCGGCAGGGCTCTGCCCTGCACCTGCCAAAGGGTCTTCGACCCTCTGGACTCCCTTTTCGCGATTGAGTTGAGCGCGACTGCATACAGCGCCCGCGTGTTGATTGAGGGGACGGCGTGCAGGACAGTGTATGCGCCTGATGGGGCATTCCTGCATGACACTTCCCTCATTCGTGTCCCGCCTGCGTCAACTTCTGCTGATTTTCCACGTCCTCGTTGCGCTTCAGGGCTTCCGCCGCTTCATTCTGCTTCATTCCCAGAATTGATTGAGCCATGACCATCACGCACAGCCCCATCAGTTCCATCGCCTGATAGAAGCTCCTTTCACCATAGCAAATCAGCATCCCCACGGCAAAAATCAGCACAGCAGTTTCCACGCCGAATATGATTTTGTTCAGGAGCATCATCGAATGGCTCATGCTCAGCGGCACAGACGCTGGCGAATTTTCTCGCATGTCGTTCACAAGTGCGCACTGGATGGCGGACATGAATCCCCAGAAAAGCAGCTGATGCCGATTCCGCTCAATCGGGACAAATTGCAGCGCAACTGTCGTCAGCATCTGCACGATAATCAGTCCAAGTAAAATTTTCCATGCAGTTTTTGTTGCGCCGCGCTTCCGGCAAATCAGCCACATCGCGCCCATGCCAAGGCCGATGACGCCGCACGCCGCATCCATCACCAGCCACCACGCCGTTTCCTGCTGCACCAGCAGCACTGCGGCGTGCACCAAGACGACCAGCGTCAGCAGCATCGCCAGCACAGGAATAATCGGCTTCTTCGTCATATTTCTCGCTCCTTTCGTTCTTCATCGGGATTACAGTCAGTATAGCAAAAAATCCCCGATTTTTCCAGCATTTCTGATCGAAAAGTGCGTTTTCGCGTCTGAATTGTCACCCAATCGTAATCTCTTCCTCCGGGTAGCGAATCTTTGACGCATTGCGATTCTGCCGGCTCGCCAGCGCGCTTGCCATCGTCAGCGGACCGACACGCCCGAAGAACATCATCAGTGCCAGCACGGTTTTGCTGCCCGCCGTCAAGTTCGGCGTTCCAGCGCTGGACACGCCAACCGTCGCCATCGCGGAGAACGCCTCAAACATCATGTCGAGGAACGGTTGCCCGTCGCCTTCCAGCAGCGTCAGCAGCATCGTTCCGCCCAGCGCCATTGCCAGCGAGATGCTCACAATTGCCAGCGCACGGCGAATCAGTCCCGGCGGAACGCGGCGACGCGCCAGCTGCACGTCCGCGTCGCCGCGGATGACCGACCAGACCGTCAGCGCCAGCACCGCAACGGTTGTCGTTTTCACGCCGCCGCCAGTGGACGCGGGCGACGCGCCGATGAACATCAGGATGATGCTCATCAGCTTGCTGGACTGTCGCATGGACGCGAGGTCAACCGAGTTGAAGCCTGCCGTGCGCATCGTTGTGGACTGCATGAGGGCGTTTACGAGTTTATTTCCCGCGCCGGAAATGCCGCCAAGCGTCGCCGGATTGCGCCACTCGGTCAGGCAGAAGAACGTCATCCCCATCAAAAGCAGCACGCCCGTCATGCCCAGCACCAATCGGCTGTGGAGCGACAATTCTCGCCACTGGAAGCGCTGACGGGTGACCTCGCCCAGCACAGCGAACCCCGTACCGCCCAGCACAATCAGCGTGCTGATAGTCAGCAGCACCAACGGTTCATTTTGAAACGCGGTCAGGCTGGAGAAATGTCCGAAAAGGTCAAAGCCCGCGTTGCAGAACGCGCTGACGGCGTGGAAGATGCTGAAGTACACGCCCTTCCCCCAGCCCAGCAGCGGCACGAAGCGAATTGCAAGCAGTACCGCGCCGCCGCCCTCGATGACCAGCGCCGCCGTCAAGTACCAGCGCGTCAGGCGCACCAGCCCCGACATTCCGCTTGTATTCATGGATTCGCGCAGGAGCATCCGGTCGCGCAGACCGATTTTTCGTCCCAGCAGCATCATCGTCAGCGTCGCGAACGCCATGAAGCCCAGACCACCAATCTGGATGAGCAAAAGCAGCGTCAGCTGCCCAAAGAGCGAAAAAGTCGTTCCAGTATCGACGGCTACAAGCCCCGTCACGCAGACCGCGCTCGTCGCCGTAAACAAGCCGTTGCCCAACCCGATGCTTCGTCCATTCTGCGCGGCGCACGGCAGCGACAGCAGCACGCCGCCCAGCACAATCAGCGCAAGAAATCCAAGCGCCATTACCCGTTCTGGACGCATCCAGCGGTTCTTCTTCCACATCCGCATCATCCTTTCGGGGTCTATTATACTGATTTGATGCGGCATTGTAAAGCCTTTCGTTTTCTTCATTTTCTGGACTGCTTCGCACCCATGTTAGCAGGTTTTGCATGCTCGTTCATTATGTTTGTCAGCCGATTTATGGGAAAGCACTTCATGCTATTGATACATTTCCTCAATCTTCGCATCCACCCGCGCGCGAATCAAGCGCAGCACCAGCACAGTCTGGTCGTCGGCAGGAGCGGTGTCGCCGGACTGCGCACCGGTCAAAATCGCGTTTGCGGCATCCTGCGCAGTTTCGAGCGTCAAGGCGTCGCGAATCGTCTCTTCCATGGACTGCCGATTTTCATAGGCATCCTCCACGCCGTCGGAGAGCAGAATCAGCGTGTCCCCCTGATGCAGCTGCATCAGCTTTTCCCCGCTTTCGACGTTCTCCAGTATCCCCAGCGGCAGCGCGTCGCCGCCCAACAGCGACAAGCCTTCCGCCTGCATCAGGTAGCTGCCCGCCGCGCCGAGCTTGTCCAGCGATGCCTTGCCCGTCCACAAGTCCAGCAGGAACAAATCCACCGTCGTGAACCGCTCTCCCTGCCCCGCCAGCAGCATCATGCCGTTGACCGCCGTAAGCGTCTGCGCCCGGTCATACCCGGCATCCAGACACATCCGCAGCAGCTCCACCGCCTGACGCGATTCCAGCGCCGCCTGATTCCCGTGCCCCATGCCGTCGGACAGCGCCGCCACGAATCGCCCGTCCTGCAACTGCCCCAGCGAAAACGTATCGCCGCAGATATCCGCGCCTGCGATGCACCGGCTCGCCGCACCCGCCTCCACCATCATCAGTGGCATTTCCGTCAGGCGGACATGCGCCCGCTCGCGCTCGGCAATCGTCATCGGCTTGCCAAGGCATCGGCTTGTGATGCCGCACAACTGCGCCGCCTGCTCATCCGCGCTGCCCGCGCCGTGCAATTCATAGGCTACCTGCAAGTGCCCATCCACCTGCCGCACAAACGACAGGCGCGCCATTGCTTCCTCCTCCGCCAAGGCGTGGCGGAGCTTGCGCGCGTACTGCTCATCCCACCAACTTTCGCCGCTGGACAGCGCTGCCAGATGCCTTGCGCTGCCCGAAAGCGCAGTGAGATGCGTCACCAGCATGTCCCGCTGCTGACACGCTCGCCGGATAATGCGCTGCTCGTCCGCGTTCTCAGCGCGCAGCAGATTCATGCTGTCCATCAGCTGATACAGCCGTGCGCACCCCAGTCCCCGAAGTGATTCAAGCCGCTGTGCCCACACCTCGTCCGACGCCTCGTGCGCTTTCCAGATGTATTCGGCGCGGCTCTGTCCCAATTCTGTGTTCATGCACCCGCACGACGCCCGCTCCGGGCAGGAGGCGCACAGATGCTCTTCCCACCACTGCGGCGTGCGCTTTTCGCCCAGTCCCACGGGCGACGGCACAGCGCGCGCCATATCGCCGACCGTCTTTTCCCAGCGGCGGAGGGCATAGGCAGCATACGCATCCCCCGGCGCATCGGGCAGCGGATGAAACCGCCGCGTCTGCTGACGGAGAAATTCGTCTGCCTCCCGCGGCAGCACACCCATGATGAGCGGAGCAGCCGCCGCCGCGCCCAAGGCTCCCCACGCGATTGTTCCCGTGTACGCCAGCATTCCGCCCATTCCCAGCGCAAACAGTATGCACGGCACCATCCGCCGCCCGGTCATCTGCCCCATGCCCGCGAGGAAACCGCCCAGTGACAGCGCGACCGTCACGCTCAGCGGAAGTCCCTGCAAAGCCAGCGTCACGCCCGCCATCAGCCCCATCACGCAGCCGGGGCACACACCCAGATACACCGCTGCCGCCATCGTCATCAGCCCCGCCGCCGTCACGCCAAGGTTTACATACGGCAGCATCATCCGCGCGCCGCCGCACAAGAGCATCAGCAGCAGATACCCAACCGACAGTCGGCTTTCGAGCGTCTCGAAACTTTTGCCGCCGCGGATGCTCTCAATCGCGCGGCGCATGACCGGCGCGGAGAGCGTTCCCAGCAGAATGGTGCCGATGCCAAAGAGCAGCGTCGCCGCCGACCCTTGCCACACGCCGATGATTGCCCCCGGCAGCAGCGCCAAGCTCGTCGCAATCAGCGGGAACGCGCCGTTTCTCTGCCTAAGCACATGCGGCGAGAGCAGCACCAGCACCGCGCCGATGAGCAGCTCCCAGCGCGTCGTCAGTCCCCAGAGCATCCGCATCAAAAACGCCGCTGCGATGCCCAGTGACACCGGGTACGTCACCAGCCCGCACGACGCTGCCGCCATGCCGTACGCCGCCCACGCCCCCGCCGACACGCCGCATATGTCCGAGAACGCGAGTGCAAACCCCGGCGCAGCCCCCAGCAGGATTCTGCCCGTCTGCCGCAGGATTTTCCGCCCCGTGCCGCTTTTGTATGCGCTCCGCCACGCTGTCCATGCCGCCTTCTTCTCCCGTGTCAGCACTTCGGTCATGCCTGTCCCCTCCCTTGCCGTAGGGAATCATAATACGGCAATCAAGCGGGCAAAAGCGTCGAAGCAGGGGGCGGTTTTTTCGCGAATTTGGGGAGAAAAAAGCCCGCTGACGTTTCTTGCGCCAGCGGGCTGAAATGCGGGTTCAGGAATCTGTTTTGGCAAAGCAAACCGTTTGCCCCTTCATGGAGATTTTCTGGACTTGCAGCCGTATGCCGTCAGTTCCTTCTTGTATTGCAGAAAGGAATGGTCTATTGGAATGCCCGCAATCTGCTGAATTTCGTCGAAGGAAAGCGTCAGCAGCGGTGCAGACTGAGAACGCACATAGTCCCAGAGGGCATTATACTTGCTCATGCTTCCTTCAACTGCCCCACAAACGTCACCGGATCAACAAACTGGAAGCGCGCGTTCTGCATGGCGCTGCGCGGGAAATCGACGCGCTTGATGGGCTGCTCCTTCTGCGTCGCGGTCACGATGACGTGCGTCACGGGCAGCGTCGCGAACAAGTCCCGCGCGATCCGCAGCGACAAGCCGCACAAGTAGTGTTCGCCGTCGCTGTCCAGCAGGTCGTCCCGGACGGCAAACGTTGCCAGCATCACGTCCGCATCGCGCGTCGCGACGGAGAGCGACGACGTGTAGGGCGCAAGGTCGCCCATCGGGTCAACGGCTTTCAGCACACCAAGGTATGCCGCCGTGTCGCCGGAGAGCACTTTAGCGGCATATTGGCGGTAGAGTGCCCACTTTTCCGCTGAAACCAGACCGTCAGTCGGTATTGGGGAGGACAGCACTTCCGTCCAGTCGATGGGTTCATCCCCCACTTTCCACAGTTCGGTAAAGGGCAGCGATTTTTCGTCCGCATAGGTGGCTTTGGGTGCTGAATCGGCGGATTTTGCGGGATTCTGCGCGGTTTGCGGTGCGTGGGGCGCGGTCGGTTCGTCCCGAACCGCGGTCGGTTTTTCCGCCGGAACGGTTTCGGGAACGCTTGCCCACAAGTCCTGCGCAATATCCGCCATGTCGCTGAGTATCGACCCGCGGCGGCGCGGTGAATAGCCTGTCATTTGCTTTCCTCCTTGGTTGTGGTGCAGCGGAGCGCGGGCGGCTGGGCAGCCGTTTCGAAGGCATCCACCGTCACCGTCGCGTTTTCGATAATGCCGCTGTCAAACAGGTAGCGCGAAAGCGGGTTGATCAGCAGCGCTTCCACCTGATTGCCGATGCCGCGCCCGCCGTTGGTCAAATCCGCCAGCGCCGCGTCGGACAGCTGCTGGTAGCTTTCGTCCGGGATAACGAGCGTCAGGTTTTTCTGCTCCTTCAGGCGGCGGATGAGCTTGTCCACCTGCGCGCGGAGAATCGCCTGCCCTGCCTCCTGGCGGATGAAGTCGAAGATGACGATGTTCTCGCCGATGCGGTTGAGGATTTCGGGGCGCCCCAGCTCCAGCTTGAAGTAGTCCCCGATGGCTTCGCGCAGGCGGCGCGTCACCTCGTCGTACGGCATGTCATACGACACGTTTTGGTGCCGCTGCCCCAGCGCATCCTTGACGTACATACCCAGATTGCTGGTAAAGATGATAATCGTTTCAGAGAAATAGACCGTGTGACCCTGCCCGTCGGTCAATCGCCCGTCCTCCAGAATTTGCAGGAACTTGTCGAAAATCGACGGGTGCGCCTTCTCGATTTCGTCAAACAGCAGGATGCAGAACGGGTTCTTCTTCACGGCGTTGGTCAGCTGGCCACCCGCCTCGTAGCCGACATAGCCGGGCGGTGCGCCAAGCAGCTTCTGGTCGGAATGGCTCTGCCCGTATTCGCTCATGTCAAAGCGGACGCAGGCGGATTCGTCGCCGAAAATCTTTTCTGCGAGTGCCTTGGCGGTTTCGGTCTTGCCCGTGCCGGTCGGCCCGGCGAAGAACAGCACGCCCTTGGGCTTGCCCGTGCCGGAGGAATTCGCGCCGTTCAGCCCCGTCACAGCGCGCTTGATGACATCCAGCGAACGTTCCAGCGCCGTGTCCTGCCCCTTGATGCGCTTCTGGAAGTCCGTTTTCGCCGTTTTGAGGCTCTCCATCGACAATTTCGCCCACGGATTTTCATGGATGCCGTACTTGTACAAATCCACAATGCTGCACAGGTCGCGAATCGGCGCGCACTGGCTGCGGCTCATACGGCGGAGCGCATCAAGCTCGGTGAAGCTCATGCCTTCGGTCAGCCCAACGAACTTCTCCCGCAGCTTGCGCAAATCGTCCGAATGCTGCTGATAATAGGGCATGTCCGTGCGGTACACCGCCGCATCGAAGAAGGACGGCCACGCGCTGCCGCTCAGGAACCGCATCCGCTCATCGCGATCGGGCGCTTCCAGCGTAATCGTCTTGCAAACGGGGTTGTCCAGATAGAACCAAGCGGGCAGGTCGTTGAGCTTGTTGACCAGCAAAATCAGCAGATTCGGCAGCTTTCCCTGCGCCGTGCGGACGGTCGCGGCGGACAGCGACGCTTGCAGCAGGAGATTAAAGCTGTTGACCTCCATTTGGTCGAGGCGGTCAGGCGTGACGATATAGCGGCTCGCCATCTCCATCACGACGGCGGTCGCGTGCTTTCCCTGCATCATGGCGCGGCGGATGATGTTCGGCGCGGTATTCGCGTCGTTCCCCTTGAACTCCGCCGGAATCGCCCCGCTGACGACTTCCGCCTGATTCGTTTTCGCGAAATTATCCAGCATCTCCGGCGCATACGGGTTCATCAGCCCCACCAGATTGGAATAGAACACTACTTGCTCATACCCGGCATCGGACAAATACGCATTCAGGAACGCGCTCAGCGGCAGCAGCGTATCCTCCGCCACCGAACCCGTCACCGGCACGCGCACCTGATCCATCACGCACCCTTCCAGCACCAGCAGCGGCTTTACGCCGCGAAACAGTTCCAGTTCCCGATACCAGCGCGGAATCAAGTTCTCCACCGCATTTTCCCCCTTTGCACAGCGAGTTTTTCTCATTATAGCATACTTTTTCCGCCGTGTCATGAAAATCCGATGAGAAAACCAAAAGCCGAACATTCGGAATTTCGTTGAAAAGAACATTTTGCTCGGCTTTCTTTTGTTTTTCGCTTGACATCGGCTGACACATGCTGCATAATAAGACGTAATGCCGAAAATTGCGGCAGAGGTTTCTGTCTGCCGCTCAAGGAGGATGTTCCAAATGGTTCGTACCATTGTAGGCGCTAACTGGGGCGACGAAGGCAAGGGCAAGGTGACCGACCTGCTTGCGGAAGAAAGCGACGTAGTCGTCCGCTTCCAAGGCGGCGCGAATGCGGGTCACACCATCATCAATGAATACGGCAAATTTGCGCTGCATCTGCTGCCGTCCGGCGTTTTCCATCAAAACGTGGTCAACGTCATCGGGCCGGGCGTGGCGCTGAACATCGAGGCACTGCTGAGCGAGCTGGAGTCTCTCACGTCCCGCGGCGTGCCGATGCCCAAGTTGATGATTTCCGACCGCTGCCAAGTGATGATGCCCTATCACATTGCATTTGACAAGCTGGAGGAAGAGCGCCTGGGCAAGAGTGCGTTCGGCTCCACCAAAAGCGGCATTGCGCCGTTCTATTCCGATAAATACGCGAAGGTGGGCATTCAGGTCTGCCAGCTGTACGACGAAGCGCTGCTGCGCAAGCGGCTGGAAATCGCGCTGGTGAAGAAGAATGTGCTGCTGGAGCACCTGTATCATCAGCCGCCGATTGATGTGAACGAGCTGGTGCCGTATCTGCAGGGTCTGGCGGAGAAGATTCGCCCGATGGTCGCGGACACGACGCACTTCCTCTATCAGGCAAACAAGGAGGGCAAAACCATCCTGCTGGAAGGTCAGCTTGGCTCTCTGCGCGATCCCGACCACGGCATTTATCCTTACACGACGTCTTCCTCGCCGCTGGCGGGCTACGGCTGCGTGGGTGCGGGCGTTTCTCCGCGCGACATGACGGACATTGTGTGCGTCACGAAGGCGTATTCGTCCTGCGTGGGTGCGGGTGCATTCGTCTCCAAGCTGGAAGGTGCTGCGGGTGACGAGTTGCGCCGCCGCGGCGGTGACGCGGGCGAATTCGGCGCAACGACAGGCCGCGCGCGCGATGTCGGCTGGTTCGACGCAGTGGCGACGCGCTACAGCGTGATGGTGCAGGGCGCGACGCAGGTTGTGCTGACGAATCTGGACGTACTGGGCTATCTGGACGAGATTCCGGTGTGCGTTGCCTATGAAGTGGACGGCAAGCAGATTACGGAATTCCCGGCAACCCCGACGCTGATGCGCTGCAAGCCGGTGTATGTGAAGCTGCCCGGCTGGAAGTGCGACATCCGCGGCGTGAAGTCGTATGACGAGCTGCCGGAGAACTGCCGGAAGTATGTGGAGTTCATCGAGAATGCGTGCGGTGTGCCGATTAAGATGGTTTCCAACGGCCCGAAGCGCCACGAAGTGCTGTATCGCTGAGGAATTTGAAAAAGGCAGAGAGGAATCCCTGCCTTTTTCCAGAGGTTTTTGCTTTAATACGCTAATGTGTTGATTTGTTTGGTTCTGTCCCGGTAAAAGCCAATAAACATGGGTGCGACCCGAAGGTTTCCAAAGGGCGACCGCAGACATTCGTCTGTTTTCATGCCCTTTGGCCGCCTCCGCAGAGGCGAAATTCCCTGCTTTCAGAAAAAAGCAGCTATGCTTGAAAGACCAGCCATTTGGTCGCGCCCATCTGGCGCGACACAGCATCAATAGTCGAAAGAGCAGCTTGGGGGCGCTTCTGAGGAAGCGCGAAGTTACTGGCAGGGACGCTTCGCTGCCTGCGCCTTTGTGGGCTGTCTCTTTGAATTGAGCGCCCGAAAAACAGTTGGGGCGTTGCCCCAAACCCCACAAGGGACGCTGTCCCTTGACCCCTTTCGCGCGATTGAGTTGGTTTCACTACCATAATTCTTCCGCGTGTTGCTTTTTTTCCCCTTCCCCCTTCCGAATTTTTCCCCCAAGGAGGTGTTTTTCCCCATGATTGCCATCCTCGACTACGGCATGGGCAATCTCCGCAGCGTCCAAAAGGCGCTCGAATTTCTTGCCGTCCCCTGCTTCATCACCGACACCCCCTCTGTCCTTTCCATCGCCGACCACATCATCCTCCCCGGCGTCGGCGCGTTTTCCGATGCCATGACCCGCATCCGTGCGCTCCATCTCGACCGCGCCATTCTCTCCGCTGCCGATGCAGGCGTACCTATCCTCGGCATTTGTCTGGGAATGCAGATGCTTTTCCAGCACAGCGAGGAAAATGGCTTCTACGATGGTCTGGGGCTGTTTCCCGGCACCATCACGAAATTCCGCGACGCGGGGCTGAAAATCCCCCATATGGGGTGGAATACGCTCGACACACGCCCGTGCGTCCTCTTTGACGGCGGACAGTCGCCGTTTGTCTATTTCGTCCACAGCTACTGTATGGCGGATGTGTCGCCGGAATGGACGACCGCCACCTGCACTTACGGGCAGACTTTCACCGCCGCCATACAGCGCGGAAACGTGATGGCAACGCAGTTTCACCCGGAAAAATCAGGTGAAGTCGGGCTGAATATGCTCCGGCGCTTTGCGCAGTGGAAGGGGGACAAATCATGCTGACCAAGCGCATCATCCCCTGTCTGGACATCCGCGACGGTCGGGTGGTCAAGGGCGTGAACTTCGTGGATATCCGCGACGCGGGCGACCCGGTGGAAGCCGCGGTGCGCTACAATGAGGCAGGCGCGGACGAACTGGTACTGCTGGACATCAACGCATCCTACGAGAAGCGCGGCACGATGCTGGACGTGGTGTCGCGTGTGGCGGAGCAGGTCTTCATCCCATTCACGGTCGGCGGCGGCATCAGCGACATCGACCAGATTCGCGCGCTGCTGCGGCTGGGCGCAGACAAGGTGAGCATCAACTCGCCCGCCGTGCGCAACCCAGATTTCATCACCGAGAGTGCGCTGCGGTTCGGCAGTCAGTGCATCGTGCTGGCAATGGATGTAAAATCGCGTGCTGGCGGCGGCTGGGACGTGTACGTTCGCGGCGGGCGCGAGAACACAGGGCTGGACGCACTGGAATGGGCGGCAGAAGGCGTGAAACGCGGCGCGGGTGAAATTCTGCTGACGAGCATGGACTGCGACGGCGTGGGCAACGGTTTCGCACTGGATGTGACGCGCGCTATTGCGGATGAAGTCGGCGTACCGGTGATTGCCAGCGGCGGCGCGGGCAAGATGGAGCACTTCCGCGACGCGCTGACCGTCGGGCACGCTGATGCCGCCCTCGCCGCGACGCTGTTCCACTTCGGCATCCTGAAAATCAGCGACTTGAAGGAATATCTGGCGCGCGAGGGCGTGCCGGTCAGGAGGACATGAGTATGTATGAGAGCGAATTAGCGCTGCGCCTGACTCCCTACGTTGCAGGTGAGCAGCCGAAAAACCGCAAGTTTATCAAGCTCAACACGAACGAGAATCCGTATCCGCCGTCGCCGCGCGTGGCTGAGGTGCTGCGCTCGTTCGATGCCGCGTCCCTGCGCCTGTACCCGGACATGGATGCGACTGCCCTGCGCGAAGCCATCAGTGCCGTCGAGGGGGTTCCGGCGGACTGGGTGTTCTGCGGCAATGGCTCAGACGAAGTGCTGGCGTTTGCGTTTGCGGCGTTTTTCGCGGGCAAAACCGTCGCCATTCCTGCGGTGACGTACTCGTTTTACCCGGTTTATGCGAATTTGTACGGCGCAAAAGTCGCATCTGTGCCGATGAAGCCCGATTTTTCGGTGGATGTGGATGGTCTGCGCCTTGCCTGCCCCATTGCCTTGGCGAACCCGAACGCCCCGACCGGCATAGCGCTCCCACTGGATGTGCTGCGGAATTTGGCGGCGTACACGCGCGACTGCGGCGAAGTGCTGCTGATTGACGAGGCGTACGCGGCATTCGCGGAGGAAGTCGCCGTACCGCTCCTGCGCGAATTTGACAACGTGATTATTACCCGCACGTTCAGCAAGAGCCACGCCTTGGCGGGAATGCGCGTCGGCTATGCGCTGGGGCATCCGCGCCTGATGGCTGCCATGAAGCGCATCCGCGACAGCTTCAACAGCTACCCGGTTGACCGCCTGGCACAAGCCGCCGCGCGCGAAGCCGAGCTGGATACGGCATACACTGCGCGCATCGTCGCCACCATCTGCCATGACCGCGATATCTGCCGCCAAGCATTAGCGGACGCGGGCATTCCCGTCCTCAAGAGCCGCACAAACTTCCTCTTCGTTAAGGCATCGGAAAATGACGCCGCGCCGATTCAGCAGCTTCTGCGCGACGACGGCATCCTTGTCCGCCACTTTAGCACGCCGCACCTGCAGTCGTATCTGCGCGTAACGATTGGCACGACGGAGGACATGCGGATCGTCACGGAGCGTCTCATCAGCAGAATAAAAGGTTGATGCAATTGCCCTGCGCCGAAGGACTTTTCTCCGGCGCATTTTTTCATTTATCATTTATAATGTATGTTTTTCCGAAAATCCGCCTGCTTAGACGTGCAAAGCCTTGCATTTCCTGCGAAAACGCGCTATACTGATTCCCGTCGGAATTCGCCGGCGAGAGGAGTTTTTCACATGATGAAAAAGAATTTGAAATACCTGTTGGCTTTGCTCTGCATCATCGTCCTGCTGCTCTGCACGGGATGTTCATCGAATAACGCTGCACCGCAGCCCATCAGCATTACGGTCTGGACATACTACAACGGTACATTGCTGGAGAGTTTCAATACGCTCGTCAAAGCCTTCAACGAAACGGTTGGCAAGGAAAAGGGCATCATTGTTGAGGCGTACAGCCAAGGCAGCGTGAACGAGCTGGAAGCCAGCGTCATGCAGTCCGCCAAGGGAAAAGTCGGCGCGGCAGCGATGCCGAACATCTTCTCCGCCTACGCCGACACCGCCTACGCACTGGACAAGCTGGGGCTGGTCGTTGATGTCAGCAGCTATCTGGCAGCGGACGAACGCGCCGCATATGTCGATAGCTATCTCACCGAAGGCGACTTCGGGCAGACTGGGAGCATCAAAATCTTCCCGGTTGCCAAGTCTACCGAACTGCTTTTCCTGAATGAAACGAACTGGCAGCCCTTTGCCGAGGCAACCGGCACGCAGGAAAGCGAGATGCGCACCATCGAGGGTCTGCTTGCCGTCGCCGAGCGCTACTACAACTGGACAGACGCGCAGACCGCCACGCCTGATGACGGCAAGGCACTGTTCGGGCGCGACGCAATGGCGAATTATCTGCTCATCGGCGCACAGGAGCTGGGCTGCACCATCTTCGAGGTGGATGGCGATGGGCGTCTTACGCTGCATTTCGACCGCGATATCATCCGCAAGCTCTGGGACAGCTACTACGTTCCGTTCATCAAGGGCTATTTCAGCGCTGCCGGGCGCTTCCGCAGCGACGATATCAAGACGGGCAACCTGCTGTGCTACGTCGGTTCATCCTCCAGCGGCACGTTCTTCCCCTCCCGTGTCATAACCAGCGACACCGAAAGCCATGACATCACGCTGAAAGTGCTCCCCTGCCCGAAGTTTGCGGATGGCGAATCGTTTGCTGTCCAGCAGGGCGCCGGCATGGTCGTCACGGCGGCCGATGAAGCGAAAGTGCGCGCGAGCGTGGAGTTCCTCAAGTGGTTCACCCTGCCGGAAAACGACATCAGCTTCTCCGTCGGTTCGGGCTACATGCCGGTGACAAAGGCGGCAAACAACATGGATACCATCAAGGCCGCCGGACTGACGCTCTCCCCCGTCGTCGAGCAGGTGCTGACGGGCGCGGTCGCGACGATCAATGAGAATCGCCTGTACACACCACTGGCGTTTGAGGGCGGTCAAGCGGCGCGCAAAGTGCTGGAATACGCATTGAGCGACAAAGCCGCGGCAGACCGTGCCATCGTCGTCGAGCGAATCGCCGCGGGGATGAGCGCCGAGGAAGCTGAAGCGGAGTTTCTCACGGACGAATGCTTTGACAGCTGGTATCAGGAGACGCTGACGAAGCTGCAAGCCTACGAATAATCAAATCGCCCTGATTGCCGCTAACGTGTGTTTCTAAAATGAGACCGGTGCAGTTTCGAGCAGATTTTCTTGCAATTCAAGGATGAAAACCGAAGGTTTACTGGCGGTAAATCGAGGTTTGAAGACGCAGAAGTGCAAGAAAAGATGCCGAAAATGCTGCCGGGCGAATTTAGAAACACATTCTAAAAAGGAGGTGAAAGTGTCATGGTTCCCGCGCCGCAGAGCCGCAAAATGCATTCTGTCTTTTTCACCATCTTCTTTTCTCTGCTGCTCGTGCTGGTGATTGAATTGACCCTGCTCATCGGCACAATTGTCGTCGGACAAGTGCCGTCGCAGCTGGATGACAATGCGGAGGAAGTTCTGTGCGAACAGGTGGAAAATCGCAGCGGATATTTGCAGAATTTTCTGGTTTCTTCGCAGGAGCTGACCGCGCTGTCCACCTACATCAACAGTCAGACCGAAGCGCTCTTGGCGGACGGTACGATTTCGCTGGATACGCTGGATTCCGGCAGTGCCGCATCCGAGCCGCTTCTGCGCGCCATTTCGTCGGAGCTGGTGTTCGAAATGCGCGCAAAAAAACTCAGCGGCATCTATGTTATTTTCTGCAGCCGCGATTTGGATGACTGCGTGGACGGGACGCGCTTCCCCGGTATTTATGTGCGCGACCTCGACCCGGATGGTCCATATTCCGACCGCAATGCTGACCTTTCGCTGGAGTTTGCCCCGGCAACGCTTGTGCAATCCACAGGGCTTTACACTGCCAGCGCTTGGCAGCCTGCCTTTGAATATCAGCGCGAAGCATCAGACTTTCTCTATCTTCCCTATCAAACCGCGCGGAACGCCGCCACCCTGCTTTCGGCGGATGATTATGGTCACTGGACGCGCTTTCCATTCTGCCTCCCTGATGACCCGCGCAGCGTGTTTTCCTACTCCCAGCCGCTGATACTTCCCGATGGCACGGTGTATGGCGTGGTCGGCATCGGGCTTTTGTCAGGCACCTACCTGCGCGGCATGCTGCCCACCTATGAATTGCAGAACGAGGGAAGCGGCAGTTACCTGCTCTGCTCGACGACGGACGACCTGTCCGCGGATACGCTGACGCTGCAAATCGCCGTCTGCTCTTCGTCCGACGCAGCAATTCATGCGGGAAACACGCTGGTGCTGCAAAAGGATGCCTCTGGCGGGGGCTTCCTGACAATTGACGGTACGCGCTACTTCGCCAGCGAACGGCCGCTGACGCTGTACAGCCGAAACGCGCCGTTCTCCGGTGAGCGCTGGCTGCTGATTGGGCTTGTGCCCGTCAAGCAGCTGTACAGCTTTTCCGGCAGCGTTCGGCAAATGCTGGTGATTATCGTCGTACTGACACTGCTGGCAGGTGTTTTTGCTTCCTTCATCGTCAGTCGGCGTTTGGCACAACCGATTACGCGCCTGTCCAAGCAGATCAGCGCGTCACAGAATCAGCGGTATCAAGTGCCGACGCTCTCCCCGACGGGCATCTGTGAGCTTGACCAATTCTCCGCTGCCTTCACCCAGCGTTCACAGGAGATTTTGGACACGTCAGTCAAATTCCAGCGCATTATGGAATTGGCGAGCATGGAAATCGGCGGCTTTGAGAAGCGGCCTGATGTGGATACCGTGTATGTGACGGACAATTTCTTCTCCCTCTTGGCGCTGCCGGACGTACCGCCGGATTCGCTGGACAAGGATTGGTTCGATGCCATCCTGAACGGCTGGAAGCAGACGCACGAGTACGTAACCCGCGCATACGGCGGCGAAGTGTACGCCCTGCCCGCTTCGGGCGGCACGGTGCGCTACATCCTCCTGCGTTCCGGCGAAGAACGCGGGACGCAGGTCGGTCTGGTGGAGGATGTAACGACCTCCATGCAGGAGCGCCGCCGCATTGAGCACGAGCGCGACTACGACGTACTGACCGGGCTGTACAACCGCTTCTCGTTCATGCGGAAGGTACAGGAGATGTTCGCGCACCCGGACAAGATGCGCCATGCTGCGCTGCTGATGACCGATTTGGACGACCTGAAGCGCATCAACGACACCTACGGATACGACTGTGGCGGCCGCTACATCCGCCTGACCGGGCAATGCCTTGCAGAGAATATCCCGGCGAACGCGGTCTGTTCGCGGCTTTCGGGCGACGAATTTGTTGTCCTGCTGCACGGCTATGAATCCCGCGACGCGCTCCGGGCGGATTTGACGCACCTGCAGAAAGCCATGTCCACCTACACCGCCGTGCTGCCTTCCGGCGACACGATGCACATTGCCATTTCCGGCGGCGTGGCGTGGTATCCCGATGACAGCCGCGATTTCGCGACCCTCAAACGCTATGCCGACTTTGCGCTCTATCAGGTGAAGCGGCAGCGCAAGGGCGAAATCCGCGAATTTGACATTGGCGCATACAACCGCGAAGCCTACTACGCGCAGTTGCGGCAGGAGTTCTCCGCACTGCTGGAGAACGACAGCGTGTTCTATCACTTCCAGCCGCTGTTCTCCGCGCGCGACGGGCATGTGGTGGCTTACGAGGCACTGATGCGCGTCAACATGCCGCTGCTGCGTTCCCCCGAAACCATCATGAAGCTGGCGCACGAGGAGAATCGGCTGTACGACATTGAGCATTTGACCCTCTTCAAGGGCACGCAGACGTTCGAGCGCCTTGTCTCGTGCGGCAAGCTCTCCCCCGACGCGAAGCTGTTCATCAACTCCATTGCAAACGTTTCGCTGACAGATGCTGATTTTGCGGATTTTCGCCGTCAGTTTGCCCCGATGCTGAAGAAAATGGTCATCGAGATTACCGAGGAAGAAGAAACGATGCCGGAGGTGCTTGCCATCAAGCGCCGTCAGCTGGGCGGAACCGCGGTCTTTGCGCTGGATGATTACGGCAGCGGGTACAGCAACAGCAACAACCTGCTTCTGCTCGCCCCGCACTACATCAAGGTGGATATTGCCATCATCCGCGGCATTGACTCCAACATCGACAAGCAGCAGGTCGTCACGGACGTCGTCACCTATGCCCATGCGCGCCAGATGCAGGTCGTCGCGGAGGGCATTGAAAACGAAGCCGAACTGCGCACTGTCCTGCGCTTAGGCGTTGACCTGCTGCAAGGCTACTTCCTCGCCCGCCCTGCCGCGATTCCCGACCCGATTGCCCCCGCGGCGCTCAAGGTACTCAAGGATGCGCATTTTGCATAATGAACTGAATCCAATCGACTACTCGGAGGGTCAAGCCATGATTGTATCCCCTTCCATCCTCGCTGCCGATGTTCTCAACCTCGAATCCGCCGCTGCCCGCATGATTGCCGCGGGCGCAGACTGGATTCATGTAGACGTCATGGACGGGCATTTCGTGCCGAACCTCAGCTTCAGCCCCAGCGTTGTGAGAGCGCTCCATGAGCGCTTCACCATCCCGCTGGATGTGCACCTCATGCTCGACCAGCCCGAAAAATACGTCGAAGCCTTCTGCCGGGCAGGCGCGTCCTCCATCACGATTCATGAGGAAATCGCCGCCGACCGCGCCGAAATTCTCCGCTGCATCCGCGCGCAGGGCGTCAAGACGGCGGTATCCATCAAGCCCAACACGCCGGTGGACGCTATCATCCCCCTGCTGCCCCTGTGCGACATGGTGTTGCTGATGTCGGTCGAACCCGGCTTCGGCGGGCAGAAATTCAACCCCATCGTGCTGGACAAACTCCGCCAGCTCCGCGCCATCGGCTACACCGGGCTGACCGAGGTGGACGGCGGCGTGTCGCTGAGCAATCTGCCCCTGCTGCACGAGTGCGGGCTGGACGCCGCGGTCATGGGCACGGCGCTGTTTAAGAGCGCAAATCCCGCCGAGGACATCGCGAAAATCCACCAGATGCGCTGAATGACGGCTGCAAAATGCGGATAAGCTATCCGCAGGAGGTGCATCCGCATGAAAAAGAGCAAAGCGAAGAAGCACGGCAAAAAGCCGCTGTTCGCGCCCATCAAAGTCAAGCGCCGCATGAGCCGGGAACGTCCGGTGTCCTGACGGCGGAGGAGGAACACATGATACCCGAAGTACCGCCGCTGCTGCATGAGCGGCTGGAAGCACAATACGGCGCGGAGCTTGCGCGGGAGATTGAAGCGGGCTATGTCCGCAAGCGCACGACGTTCCGCGTCAATCCGCTCAAAGGCGACCGGGAGGCGGTTCTGCGCGAAATCGCGGATGCTGGCATTGCAGTCGAGCCGATTGCGTGGTATGACGATGCGTTCCTGCTGCCGGACGGCAACGAAGAGCAGCTGCGCGCCCTGCCCTGCTACGATGCGGGCGCAATTTACCTGCAATCGCTTTCCTCGATGCTGCCTGCGCTGGTGCTTGCGCCGAAAGCAGGCGAAACCGTGCTGGACATGGCAGCTGCCCCCGGCGGCAAAACGACGCAGATGGCGGCGCTGTCCGGCGGCAAGGCACTCATCACCGCCTGCGAGAAAAACGCGATTCGCGCCGACCGCCTGCAATTCAACCTGACGCGGCAGGGTGCGCGCGCCGTGAACATCATGCGGCAGGACGCACGGCTGTTGGACAGCCTGTTCAAGTTCGACAAGATTCTGCTGGACGCACCCTGTTCCGGAAGCGGCACGCTGCTGCTTGAAGACGGCGAGCCGCAGCGGCGGATGACGGCGGACTGGCTGGCAAAGACCGCAAAAACGCAGAAAGTGCTGCTGCAAAAGGCGCTGTCCCTGCTGCCGAAGAAGCACGAGATGGTCTACTCGACGTGCTCGGTGCTGCAAATGGAAAATGAGGACATCGTGCAGAGCGCAGTGAGCATGGGCATCTGTGAGGTTGTGCCGATTGAACACCCGTTCTTGACTGACGTGCCGCTGCTGCCGACGAAGGTAGATGGGGTCGTGTGCGTCAGACCGGATGAAAGGTTTGAGGGGTTCTTTGTGGCGAAACTCAGGCGGAAGTGAGCGGCGCGGGAGTGGTTGTTTCCAAAATGGAAATACCCACGGGCAATTCCGCAAAAGGCGCTCCGCCCCTGCCGCAACTGTTTCCAAAATGGAAATAGTTCGAGCGGGATGGCATCGGCTAATCGAATAGAAACTCACCCCGGCATGTGAACCGCTTTGGTCACACGCCGGGGTGATTTTGTTTGCTTTTATGTCACTGATACCGATTCTTCCACGCCAGCCTGACATCCGCCAGCAGTTCCCGATATCGCGCCACCCTGTTTCCGTCGATTTCCCCCGCCTGCACCGCCTGCGTGACGGCACAGCCGGGTTCGCGGTCATGCAGGCAGGGCTGGAAGCGACACTGCCCAATGTACGGCTGAAATTCCGGGTACAATTCCTGCAATTTTTCCGGCTCCATGCCCTTCTCTGTTTCCAGCAGGCTGAAGCCCGCCGTATCCAGCACGCGGATGCCGTCATGAATCAGCAGCTGCGCATAGCGCGTCGTGTTCTTGCCACGCTGGATTTTCTCGCTGATTTCACCCGTCTCCAGCTGCAAGTCAAGCAGCGCGTTCAGCAGCGTCGATTTGCCCACGCCGCTCTGCCCCGCCAGACAGCAGCAGTCCGCTCCGCGCATCAGCGCCCGAACGCTATCCAGCCCTTCCTTGTTCCGCGCGCTGACACCCAGCACCGGGCAGTCCGCCCCGCGATACTCCTCCTGCATTTGGGCGAGCAGTTTGCCGCCGTCAAGGTCGCATTTGCCGACGATGAGCGCCGTTTTCATGCCCTGCTTCTTCGCGCGCGCCAGCAGGCGGTCTACCAGCAGCAGATCCGGTTCAGGCGACGGGCAGATGCTCACAAGCAGCAGCGTCACATTTGCCACAGGCGGGCGGATGCATTCGGTCTTGCGCGGCAGAATTTCCACCAGCCAGCCTTCCTCTTCGCCCTGCCCCGGCGTAAAGCGCACCGCATCACCCACAAGGGGCGACAGGCGCTGATGACGGAATTTTTTCGGGCAGCGGAGCGTGTACTCCTGCCCGTCCGCGTCCGCTGCGACATAAAAGCCGCCGAAGAAGCGCACAAGCACGCCCTGATGCAGTTCCGCCTGCAATTCCTGCGTCATTTCTGGTTCTCTCATTCCATATTCACCTGCTGCTGATAGGCAAATTCTCCATCGCAATAGACGCGGTAGGTATACATGCCCGGCTCATTGCCGCACAGCTCAACCTCCGGCTCGCGGCTGGCGTTAGCGGGAAAATCCCCCTCGTATGCCGTGTACTCCACGCCGCTTTCCACCAGCGTCACACGGACATGCATCATGCTTTCCATCTGCGGCAGGGACAAAAGCACCTTCGCCCGCGCCATCATCGACGGTACGCGATAGAGCGTCAGCGACACTTTCGCGGAGGCAATCACCTCGCTGCCGCCCGACGGCGACTGCTGGGCAACCAGCCCGTGCATCGTCGTGTCATCCGTCTCCAAGAAAGTGATGTTCTGGTTCAGCGACAATCCCGATGCCGCAATCAGCTCCTGCGCATCCGCCAGATGCCGCCCGTACACATTCGGCACAACCGCCATCCCGCCGGACACCGACACACTCACCGCGTCGCCTGACATGCACACGCTGCCTTCTTCCGGGCTTTGGCTGATGATGCGCCCCGCCGGAACCGTCGCGCTGACCACATACTCGACAATCGTCAGCGTCAGCCCATAGGGAGATAGCGTCGTAATCGCGTCCGAGACGGTCAAATTCGTAATTTTCGGCACGGTCTGGGTGGATGGCCCCTTCGAGACAGTCAGCACCACCACGTCATTCTTGCGCAGGGTCGTCCCCTCCTGCGGCGCTTGCAGGATGACCTCGCCCGCCTTGATGGTCGGGTGATTGATTTCCATGATTTCCGGGCGCAGTCCGGCGCGCTGAATCTGCCGCTGCGCCGCTGAGACATCCCTGCCAATGTACTCGTCAACCACTGCGCTGTTGACCACGCGCTCGTAAATCGCCTTCGTGCCGACGAACAGCCCGTAGCAGACAACCAGTGACATCAGCAGTGTAATCACCCACCAGCTGGCGGGGTGCTTTTTGCGCACCATGCGTCTGCTGGGCTGGCGGCGTGCAGGCTGCATTCCGCCGCTCTCGCCGTCCCCCGGAAGCCTGCCGTCAACGATGCGCGGCTCCATCTCCCCCACCTGTCCGCTGATGGCGTGGCGAAGATCCCGCGCCATATCCCACGCGGACTGATAGCGATACGCCGGATTTTTGTCCATTGCCTTCATGCAGACATGGCACACCGCATCCGACGTTTCCGGCGCGTACTGCTGAATCGGCACAGGCGTATTGTGGATGTGCTGCATCGCAATGGCAACGGGGTTATTGCTGTCAAACGGCACACGCCCGGTGAGCATCTCGTAGAGCGTCACGCCAACGCTGTAAATGTCGCTCGTGACCCCTGCTTCCTTGCCCGACGCCTGTTCGGGGCTGAAGTAGTGCACCGACCCCATGACGGAATCGCCCTTAGCAAGCGTATTCTTGTTTGCCATGCGCGCGATGCCGAAATCCGCCACCTTCACATGGCCGTCGGACTGCATGAGGATATTCTGGGGCTTAATGTCACGGTGGATGATGCCGTTGGAATGTGCGTGCTGCAGCGCAGAGAGAATGCGGATGGTAATCTGCACTGCCGATGTTTCGCTCAGCCGCCCTTTTTCGCGGATGACGTCCTTGAGCGTCTGCCCCTCGACGTACTCCATGATGAGGTAGCGGTTGCCGCTGGAATCCATGCCGACATCCAGCAGGTTGACGATGTTGTGGTGCGTCATTTTCGACGCGGCTTCCGCCTCCCGCTGAAAGCGCGCGACATACTCCGCATCCTGATTGTACTCCGGTTTAAGAACTTTGACGGCGACGAAATGCTGTGTATTGAGGTCGGTCGCGCGGTAAACCACCGCCATGCCGCCCACGCCGATCTGCTGATCAATGCGGTAGCGGCCGGCGAGGATGCGGCCAGGCTGAATCAACGCATTCATGCCGGTTCCTCCCCGTCATGCACGATGACGAGCGTCACGTTGTCGCGTCCGCCCGCATCCAGTGCGGCTTTGAGCAGCACATCCGCCGCCTTTTCCGGCGCATACTGGCGCAGCGCATCGCGCATTTGGCGGTTATCCACCAAGCCGTGCAGACCGTCGGAGCAGGCAAGCCACAGGTCGCCCTTGCGGCGCTCCTCCACCACCACGTCCACCTCCACCGATTCATCCGTGCCAATCGCGCGGGTGATGATGTTGCGCATCGGGTGATTCTGCGCCTCTTCCTCCGTCAGCACGCCTTCACGCACCAGCTGCTCCACCAGAGAGTGGTCAAGCGTCATCTGCTTGAACTCGCCGTCGCGCAGCAGATACACACGGCTGTCCCCCACATGACCGATGTATACGAAATTGTCGCTCATCCAGAGGACGGAGAGCGTCGTGCCCATGCCGGTCAGGGCGTCGTCATGCTCCTGCTGATGGTAGATTTGGCGGTTGACCTCCTCAATCGCGCCGGAGAGCGCCGCAACCGAGGGCGTTTTCCCTTCCAACTCCCGCAGCAGGTCGTCGCGCGCACTGGTGGACGCTACTTCGCCGCCCTTGTGGCCGCCCATGCCGTCCGCCACCCCGTACAGGCGCAGCTTCTCCGACACAATAGGCGCATCCTGATTGTTTGCGCGCACTTTGCCCACGTCCGTGCGGAAGGCGCTGAGAATCCCGGCGGGCAGATTCTCTTCCTCCTTGGACTTCGGCTGTTCCGGACTGCGGTGAACGAAGAAATCATTCAGCGAGCTCTGGCTCTCCTTGCTGAAACGGATTTTGCGGCTCATGCTTCTTCTCCCTGCGGGTCGTGTAGAGTAGTAAGTGTCTTGCGGCGCAGCTGGCCGCACGCGCCCTCAATATCGTCGCCCATTTCGCGGCGTCGGGTCGCGGAAATGTGCAGTTCCTCCAGCTTGTGCAGGAAGCGCTGCACGGTCTGTTCGTTCACGCCCTTCAAGTGGCGCTCTTCCACGGCGTTGAGCGGAATCAGGTTGACATGGCACTGCATTCCGCGCAGCCGACTCGCCAATTCAATCGCGTGCTTTTCCTCGCAGTTTACGCCGCCCACCAGTGCGTACTCGAAGATGACGCGCCGCCCGGTCTTGTCGATGTAATTCCGGCAAGCGGCAAGCAGCTCGTCCATCGGGTAGGCGTTGGCGACGGGCATGGTTTGGCGGCGAATCTCGTCGTTCGGCGCATGGAGTGACACCGACAGCGTGACCGGCAGGTTCTCCTCTGCGAACTGGTACATCTTCGGCACCAGCCCGCAGGTGGAGAGGCTCACATTGCGCAAGCCGATATTCACGCCGTCCTCCTCGCGCAGCAGGCGCAGGAATCGGCAGACGTTGTCGTAGTTGTCCAGCGGTTCGCCGCTGCCCATCAGCACGATGTTGTGGACGCGGTCTTTGCCGTCCAGATACCGGTTCGCCGCCAGCACTTCGCCCAGCATCTCCCCCGCCGTCAGCGAGCGGACGCACCCTTCCAGCGTGCTGGCGCAGAACTTGCACCCCATGCGGCAGCCGACCTGCGTCGAGATGCACAGCGTATAGCCGTGGTGGTAGTGCATCAGCACGCCCTCGACGCAGTTGCCGTCCTTCAAACCAAAGAGGAATTTCACCGTATCGTCAATCTGGCTTTTCCGCTCGTCAATGATGCTGACCGGCTGCGCCACAGCGATTTCCTTCAGCTGCGCGCGCATCGCCGCCGGCAGATTCGTCATTGCGTCAAAATCCGCGCCCTGATGAATCCAGCGGAAAATCTGCTTGCCGCGAAAAGCGGGCATTCCCTGCGCCTTGCACCAGTCGGACAGCTCCTGCGGCGTCATGCCTGTCAGTTCGGTCATGCCTTTTTCCTCCGCATCCGGCACATATAGAAGCCCTCGATGCCGTCGCGCTGCGGCAGGAGCTGCAAGCCGGTCGTTTCGTACTGCCGCACGGAAGCCGGAATCGTCTCCGGCAGCGGCAGCAGCTCAAATTCCGGGTGACGCGCGAGGAATTTCTCCGCCTGACGCACGTTTTCGTCCTTCAGCACCGAGCAGGTGGAGTACACCAGCGTGCCGCCCTTCTTCACATACGGGCAGACCGCGTCCAGCAGATTGCTTTGCAGCTGCACCAGCTCATCGACGCTCTGTGCCGTCACGCGGTATTTCACATCCGGCTTTTCGCTCATCACGCCAAGCCCCGAACACGGCGCATCCAGCAGCACAATGTCCATCGTGCCGTCCAGCTCTTCGCGGCGCTTGAGGGCGTCGCGCGTCATCGGGCGCACGTTTTCAAGCCCCAGACGCTGCACCTGCGCGGCAATCAAATCCGCCCGGTGCGGATGCAGCTCCCACGCCTGCACGCGCCCCGTGCCCTGCATCATTTCCGCCATCAGGCAGCTCTTGCCGCCCGGCGCGGCGCACGCATCCAGAATCTGCATTCCGTTCTTCGGCGCAGCAGCGAGGCAGACCATCATGCTGCTTTCGCTCTGGATGGAGAACTTGCCGCCGACGAAGCCCGCGTCATGCGCAATTTCCGCCATGTTGCGGATGCGCCACGAGAAGGGCAGCATCCCCTTTTCCTTCTCCCAGACCTTGCTGCCGAGGAACTGCTCAAAAGCGGCTTCGTCCATCTTCATCAGGTTCGGGCGGATGGTGATGGCTGCATTCGGCTGATGGAAGCCCATGAGCTTCTCTGCGTCCTCGCCCCAGTCAGCCAGCAACCGCTCCACGAGCCATTCCGGGACGCTGTACCGAATGGACAGCGCCTTGACGGGCTCCGTTTCCATGTCCGGATACTTGATTTCGTTCTTCTGCCGCACGAGGTTGCGCAGGATGCCGTTGCACACGCCTGCCAGTCCCTCCATGCCCAGCTCCTTGCACAGCGCGACCGACGTGTTGCACGCTGCGCTCTCCGGGATGCGATCCTCCAGCAGAATCTGGCACGCCCCCAGCCGCAGCACGTTGCGCAACTTGATGTCCGTGTCGGGCTTCGCCATCAGCGAATTGAGCGCGTAGTCGAGCGTCAGCAGGTGCTCCAGCGTGTCGTACACCAGCCGCGCCGCCAGACGGCGGTCCACCAGCGGCAGCGTGCACTTGTTCAGCTTCTCGTCCAGCACGAGGGAGGCATACGCGTCGTTCTCCGTCACCGCGCGGATGACTTCGAGCGCGAGACGGCGCGCGGGCAGACCGTCGCTGCCCTCCACCTTCGGGGCAGCCGGTTTTGCCGGATAGGGACGGCGTTCCCCATTGCCGCCACCGTAGGGGCGCTTTTCTCCGGAACGGAATCCCGGTTTTCCACCAAAGGGCGGCTTTTTATCCCCATACGGGCGTTTTTCCCCACCAAAGCCCGATTTTGTCGGGCGTTTGTCGCCATCATTGTGCTTGTCCCCACGGAAGGCGCGCTTTTCGCCGTTATACGCGGGCTTGTCCCCACCGAAGGCGCGCTTTTCGCCGTTGTATGCGGGCTTATCGCCACCAAAGGAACGCTTTTCGCCGTTGTATGCGGGCTTATTTCCACCAAAGGAGCGTTTTTCGCCGTTATACGCAGGCTTGTCCCCACCAAAAGAGCGTTTCTCGCCGCCAAACGCAGGCTTGCTGCCACCGAAGGAGCGCTTCTCTCCGCTGAGCGGCTTCTTGCCGCCGAAATTTTTGCCGCCAGTGCGGTTCCCGCTCATGCGATTGCCACCCGCGGGACGCTTCTGTCCGCCGTTGTTTGCGCGGAAATTGCCGCTGCCCTGTCGATTCTCGTCACTCATTTTCCGTATCCTCTTTCAACATTGTTCCAGCGGCCATTGCGTGACCGCGCAGATAATCCCGTGCATCCATCGGCTTCCCGCCGGGCACTTGCAGCTGGCGGACGCGCACAGCGTTCTTCCCCGCCGCGACAATCAGCCCTTCCTTGCCATCCGCCGCAAGGACTTCGCCGGGCTGACCGCTCATGTCCGCAACTTCGGCGCGCAGCAGCTTCCACGTTCCGCCGGGGGCAGCGCTTGTGCAGCCGGGCCACGGGTTCAGGCCGTGAATCCGATGCACAATGTCCGCCGCGTCCTGCGTCCAGTCGATAACGCCCATGTCCTTTTCGAGCTTGGGGTCGTAGGTCATTTGGCTTTCGTCCTGCGGAATGCGCTCAAGCGTCCCATTTTCGAGGGCTTTAAGCGTCTCAATCAGCAGCTTCGCGCCGATTTCGCTCAGGCGCGCCGTCAGTTCGCCGCACGTTTCGGCGGGGTCAATCGGCGTTTCAGCTTTGAGGAGCATATCGCCGTTGTCGATGCCGCGCGCGGTCATCATGGTGGTCACACCGGTGGTCTTGTCGCCCTGCACCATTGCCCACGCAATCGGCGCAGAGCCGCGGTGCTTGGGCAGGAGCGACGCATGGACGTTAATCGTCCCCAGCGGCGGAATATCGAGGATTTTCTGCGAGAGAATCTGCCCGAACGCCGCCGTGACGCACAAATCGGGGTGGAGATTCAGCAAATCTTCATACCCATCCCGGCTGATACGCTCCGGCTGGAGGACAGGGATGCCCTGTTGGATGGCGTACTCCTTGACGGGGGACATGGCGAGCTTCTTGCCGCGCCCCTTGGGGCGGTCGGGCTGCGTGACCACGCCGACGACCGAATATCCGCCCTCCACCAAGGCTTTGAGGGACGGCACGGCAAAATCCGGCGTACCCATAAACACGATTCTCACTGGTTGTCGTCCTCCGGGATATGCCCCTCGATTTCCTCCGGCGTCAGCTCGCGATCCATCACGTCGATGTACAGCTTGCCGTCCAGGTGATCCAGCTCGTGGCAGACCGCGCGTGCGAACAGCCCCTCGACCGTCTTTTCGCAATGCACGCCGTCGCGATTCTGGTACTGCACGGTGACTTTACGCGGGCGGGTAACGACCGCCTGACGTCCCGGCAGCGACAGGCAGCCTTCGCGACCGCACTGCTCGCCCTCGCGCATGGTGATGACGGGGTTGATGAGTTCCAGCAGCCCGTCCCCCTGATCACCCACATCAATCACGACCACGCGGCGCAGCACCCCGACCTGCGGCGCCGCCAGCCCGACGCCCTCCGCCTTATACATCGTGTCCGCCATATCCTTCAGCAGGATTTTCAGCCGCAAATCAAACTTCTCCTGCTTCCGGCACTCCTGCCGCAAGCAATCATCGCCAATCTTCACAATCTTCCGAATCGCCATAAGTTACAATGCTCCTTCCTATAAAAGGGGAACCGAAGGGGCTTCGCCCCTTGACCCCACCAGAGGCTCTGCCTCTGGACTCCGCGAAGGGTCTTCGACCCTCTCGACACCCTTTTCGCGATTGAGTTGGTCGCATCTGCATACTGCTTCCGCGTGTTTATCCACAGGATACCCACACAATTCACGCGATTTCAGGGAAATAAAACCACATTTACATCATGGTCGTGGGGTTGTACTCAAAGTACACCTCCGCGCCCTCCTGCTTCTCCCGCGCCAGCTCGCTCAATGCCGCGGCGAACTGCTCCGTCTCCGGATGCACCAGCAGCTTCATCAGCACATGCCAGCGCGTTTTTCCGCGCAAAACCGTGATGCTCGGCTGGTCAAGCCGCACCATCAGCGCTCGCTTCTTCCACTGCGGATGCGCGTTAAGCAGCTCCTCGCACCGCGCATGAAGCATTGTCGCAACTTCTCGCGCCTTCTGCGGCGAATTGCTCTCCACCAGCAGGCGCGCCAGAATCGTGAACGGCGGATACAGCCCCGTCCGCCGGCGATCGAACTCCAGCTCAAAGAACGCGCGGTAGTCCTGCGCGGCAGCGGTCTGAATCACCTCATCCTCCGGCTTGTACGTCTGGATGATGACCTGCCCCGGCAGTGTGCCGCGTCCGGCGCGCCCGGCGACCTGCGTCAGCAGCTGGAATGTCCGCTCCCGCGCGCGGTAGTCGGGCAAATTCAGCGTCATATCCGCCGCAATCACGCCCACCAGCGTTACCTTCGGGAAATCCAGCCCCTTGGCAATCATTTGCGTGCCGACGAGCAGCTTTGCGCGCCCGGAGCGGAACTCATCAAGCAGCTTTGCGTGACCATCCTTGCCGGAGGTCGTGTCAATATCCATGCGGATGACGTTTTCCTGTGGGAAGAGTTTCTTCAATTCTTCCTCGATTTTCTGCGTCCCCGCGCCGAAATAGCGGATGTACTTGCTGCCGCATTTCGGGCAGGTGTTCGGCGGCAGCGCGGCGAATCCGCAGTAGTGGCAGTGGAGTTTCGCCTCAGTCTGCCCGCTGCCCACGACGTGGTAGGTCATGGCGACATCGCAGTTCGGGCATTTGACGACATAACCGCAGCTTCGGCAGCTGACAAAGCTGTTGTACCCGCGCCGATTCATCAGCAGCATGGCCTGTTCGCCGCGTGCGACGCAGTTCTTGAGTGCCGCGACCAATTGCCCGGAAAATACGCTTCGGTTGCCGTTCTCCATCTCCTTGCGCATGTCCACCAGCATGACCTGCGGCATCGGGCGGTTGCCGACACGGCAGGGCATTTCAAGCAGCACATAATCCCCGCGCCGTGCCCTGGCGAAGGACAGAATGCTGGGCGTAGCGGAGGCAAGCAGAAGCGTCGCGTGCTCATTTTCGCATCGGCGGATGGCAACTTCGCGTGCGTCATATCGCGGATGACGGTCGGAGATGTACGTCGATTCGTGCTCCTCATCCACGACAATCAGCCCCAAATTCCCGCACGGCGCGAACACCGCCGACCGTGCGCCGATGACGACCCGCGCGTCGCCGCGCCGGATGCGCCGCCACTCATCAAAGCGCTCGCCCGCGCTGAGCCGCGAGTGCAGCACCGCCGCAACCGCCCCGAACCGCGCCCGAAACCACATGACCATTTGCGGCGTGAGAGCGATTTCCGGCACGAGAATCATGGCGGATTTCCCCTGCACGAGCGTCTGGCGCACGAGGCGGATGAACACCTCGGTTTTGCCGCTGCCCGTCACACCGTGGAGCAGGTATTTCCCCTGTCCACTGCGCAAATCCGGCAGCATGACAGACAGCGCTTCCTCCTGCCCCGGCGTGAGGGGCGGGTCAGGGACGGCGGTGTCCGGCGTATTGCCGCCCGGCCGGCGCAGCACTTCTTCTTCCCGCAGGGCAATTAGCCCCGCTGCTTCTATCTGGCGCAGCGGTTGCAGCGGCTCGCGGACGAGCAGCTTCAATTCCTCCACCGGGTGCGTCCGCCCGTCGGATAAGACCGTCAGCAGCAGACGCCGTTTCGGCGAGCGTTTCTCCGCCAGTGCCGCCGCTTCCAGCATTTCGCGTGGCTTCGCGGCCTGCGCGACCGTCTGCGTTTTCACCTGAATGCGTCCACCGCGCATTTGGGCGGGCAGCATCAGCCGCAGCGTTTCTGCCAGTGGGCAATGCACGTCGTCCGCCATCTGTTGGGCGAGCGTCAGCAGCGTGGGGCAGATAGCGGCATAATCTTCCAGCGGGCGGAGGATGTCGCGGAGCTTTTCCGGCGGCACGTCCGTCTCCTGCGTCAGGGAGAGAACGACCCCCTCCTTGCGCATCCGCCCGAACGGAACTTCCACGCGCTGTCCGGCGGTGAGCGTCATGCCGTCCGGAATGCGGTAGGTAAACGTGTGCGCAACATTCTCATGCACAATGTCCACAATTACCTGTGCGTACAGGACACTCACCCCTTTCTGCTCAATGCGCTAATACACCATTGTTTATTATACATCGGAATGCCGAAGGGGTCAAGGAAAAAAGGCATGTTTCTGCGATTTCCCAAAACGAAAAAAGCGGTCACGCGACCGCTTTTCAATGCGCAATGATTTCTCAAATTGCTAATTACTCCTCGCATTTTCCGTGAATCACATGGATGGCGACGATGACGACCCCCGCCAGCATTTCCGCAACGGACATCCCCATCAGCACACCCGAAAAGAATTCCTTGACATGGCTGCCGCCGACCAGCGCAGACAATGCGTTGCTCGCGATGCCCAGCAGAATCAGCAGAACGCCGTAGAGAATATGCTGCTCATAGACTGTGCGCTGCATCCGGCGCAGCAGGTCAAGCATCTGTGCGTCATGCGTCAGCTGCATTTCTTCCTTCTGCGGCGAATCCTTGCCGTTGAGCAGTTCCGGCAGGGTGATACCCAGCGCCGTGCAGAGCGCTTCCACTGCGTCAGCATCGGGCAGACGTTTGCCCGTTTCCCAGCGCATCAAGGATTTCTGCGATACGCCAATTTTCTGCGCCAGCTGCTCCTGCGTCATTCCTTGCGCAGTGCGCTTGCCTGCGATATACTGACCAATTGCCGCCTGATTCATAAGCACACTTCCTTTGATAGCCGCACCCCTCTTGGAGTACTTTCCGTATCATAGCACGACTTTGTAACGAATGTCGGAAGTGTTTGTAAATATTTTGTGAACAATAATTGCGTCGAAACTGTTGCAAAAAGAACCTGTTCAAGCAGGAGAAAATGTGCTATAATAAGGCATAATCAACCATACTGGAGGTGTTTCTGCGTGGCACACAAGCCTGTATTGTATATTGTGATTCCCTGCTACAACGAAGAAAGCGTACTGCCGATTACCAGCGGCATGTTCCGCGACAAGGTGCGTCAGCTCGCAGACGCGGGGAAAATCAGCGACGAGAGCCGCATTCTGTTCGTCAACGACGGCAGCAAGGACAAGACGTGGGAGATTATCACGGCGCTGTCCGCGAAAGACCCGTGCTTCCAAGGCATTGCGCAGAGCCGCAACCGAGGGCACCAAAGGGCGGTCTGGGCAGGGCTGATGGAGGCGAAAGACCGCTGCGACATCACCATCAGCATCGACTGCGACGGGCAGGACGATATCAACGCCATGGACGCGATGGTGGATGCGTACCTTGACGGCTGCGAAATCGTCTACGGCGTGCGCTCCAAGCGTGATACCGACACGTTCTTCAAGCGCTTCACGGCGGAAGGCTTCTACAAGCTGCTCAGCGCAATGGGCGCGGAGGTTGTGTTTAATCACGCGGATTATCGCCTGATTTCCAGCCGTGCCCTGCAGGAATTGGCAAAATTCCGCGAAGTAAACCTGTATCTGCGCGGGATGGTTCCGCTGGTCGGGTTCAAGTCCACCAGCGTCTCTTACGAGCGCCACGAGCGCATTGCGGGCGAAAGCCACTATCCGCTGAAGAAGATGCTGGGGCTGGCGTTCGACGGCATCACAAGCCTATCGGTCAAACCGATTCGCATGGTGTTCTTCGCCGGGCTGTTTATCACGATTCTGTCATTTATCGGCATTATCTGGGCGGTGATTGCCGCGATTGCCGGGCATTCGGTGGCTGGCTGGGCGTCGCTGGCTTGTCTGGTATGCTTCGTTGGCGGGATGCAGTGCCTGTTTCTCGGTATCATCGGGGAATACATCGGCAAAATCTACTTGGAAGTCAAGCAGCGTCCGCGGTATATTATTTCGGAACGCACAGCGGAGATGGATGAGAAGAAGGAGTAACGGCACACCCACTAATCGCATTTTCGATAAAATCCAAGTAACATGGGTGTGCGTGCGAAGGAGTCCAGATGGCGACCGCAAAGCCCTCTGGTCGCCTCCGCAGAGGCGAAACCCCTGCCGCGATAAAGAAGTACCAATAGTACCACTATAAAAGGAAAAAGGAGAACACAACACACATGCTCTACGAAGGCAAAATCTGGCTTGGAACGGGTGAACACCCCGTCTGCCTGCTGCCGCAGATGGCAAACCGCCATGGTCTCATTGCCGGGGCGACCGGTACGGGCAAAACCGTCTCCCTCAAGGTGCTGGCAGAGGGATTTTCGGACATGGGCGTGCCCGTGTTCCTCGCGGATATCAAGGGCGATCTCGCCGGGATGGTGCAGCCCGGCACACACAGCGACAATATCGCCAATCGCCTGACGCAGTGCGGCGTGCCGACGTTCGAGTACCGCACGTTCCCGACCGTGTTCTGGGACGTGTTCGGCAAAGAGGGGCATCCCGTCCGCACGACCGTGAGCGAAATGGGGCCGACGCTGCTCGCGCGGCTGATGAACCTCAACGACACGCAGGCAGGCGTGCTGAGCATCCTCTTCCGCGTCGCGGATGACGAGAACATGCTCCTGCTCGACCTCAAGGACTTGAAGGCCATGCTTGCCTACGTCGGTGAGCACGCCAAGGAGTACACGCTCGATTACGGCAACGTGTCCATGGCATCTGTCGGTGCGATTCAGCGCGCCGTCGCCATGCTGGAGGACGAGGGCGGCAATGCGTTCTTCGGCGAACCCGCACTGAACATCGCCGACTGGATGCAGCTTGATGAAAACGGGCGCGGCGTTATCAACATCCTCGCGGCGGACGTGCTCTACCGCAAGCCCCGGCTGTACTCGACCTTCCTGCTGTGGATGCTGTCGGAGCTGTACGAGCTGCTGCCCGAATGCGGCGATTTGGACAAGCCACGCATGGTGTTCTTCTTCGACGAGGCGCACCTGCTCTTCGACGACTGCCCCAAGGCGCTGCTGGAAACGCTGGAGCAGGTCGTCCGGCTGATTCGCTCCAAGGGCGTCGGCGTGTATTTCGTCACCCAGAACCCTTGCGACATTCCCATGAGCATTCTGGGGCAGCTCGGCAACCGCGTCCAGCACGCCCTGCGCGCCTACACGCCGCTTGACCAGAAGGCCGTCCGCACCGCTGCGATGACCTTCCGCGCGAATCCCGCGTTCGATACGGCAGAAGCCATCACCACGCTCAAAACAGGCGAAGCGCTGGTTTCCTTCCTCGATGCGGACGGTGCGCCGAGCATCGTCGAGCGCGCGACCATCCTCCCCCCGCAGAGTGCCATGAACGCCATCGACGGCGATGTGCGGCAGGAGTGCATCGAATCCAGCCCCTTCCGCGGCGTTTACGACACGCCGGTTGACCGCGTTTCCGCCTACGAAATGCTGGCAAGTGCGTTCCAGAAGGAGCAGATGCCCGCGCCGGAAGCCGCCGCGCCGCAGATTTCGACCGCTGCGCCGACGGTCAGCCGCCCCGATGCGTTCCTTGTGTTCGACCTGCAGACAGGGCATTATGTGCAGCGCGAGGCTGCCCAGCCGATGGTTCAGGCACAGCCGATGGTTCAGGCACAGCCTGTTCAGCAGCCTGCCGCACAGAGCAACACGCCGCGTCCCGCGTGGATGGCGGCGGACGAACCCGCACGTCCGGCGTGGCAGAATCAGCAGGAACAGCAGCCGACAGGTCAGACGCAGCCTGTCCCGGTGCTGACTGTGCAGCAGCCGCAGGTGCAAAACATGCTGGTGATGGTCTACGACCCGGCAAGCGGGCAGTATGTGCAGAAGATGATGCCGATGCAGCTTGACCCCGCGACGGGCAATTACGTCCCGGCTCAGGCGCAGCCCGCAGCAGCGCCGACAACGACGAAGGCGCAGGAGCGCGAGGCGGAAAAGCAACGCAAAGCGGCTGAAAAAGCCGAGAAAGAACGCCAGGCGGAAGAACGCCGGAAGCACGCGGATGAACTGCGCGAAGAACGTGCCGCGCGCGCCCGGAAGAACGACTCATTGCTGGGGCGCGTGCAGAATACGGCGATTAACACCGCGACCCGCGAAGTGACGCGGCAGGTGACGCGCGGGATTCTGGGCGGAATCACGGGGCTGTTCGGGGGAAACAAGAAGTAATACTATTTCCAAACGAGAATGCGCCAAGATGAGAAGCGAATTTTTCGCGCTGGCTAACGCGAATGAAACGCAGCGTAGCAGCGCTACGCTAAGTGGAATGAGCGGACGCAAGCGCGGAAAAGGCGCGAGCAGATGGCGCAGGTGAATGCAGGAAATAGTATAATTATTGATATACGCAAAGCGGGTGCATGGAGTTTGAAGCTCCGCGCACCCGCCTTTTTTATACTATTTCCAAATTCGCGGCGCAAGCAGATGGCGCAGGCGAACGCAGGAAATAGTATTAGGTAACACCGCACAAATGAGGTGGTCGGCTGACGAATGGATTTTTCGTCAGATGCAAATGCAAATTTCGAAGGTTTACTGGCGGTAAATCGAGAAATTTGCATGCCGCAGATGGCGGAAAAGACATCGGCAGACGCGCCGCCGAGTTGTACGGTGGTGCCTTAGTCCACCGTAATCAGCCCCGGATACTGCGCCATCACTTCGTCCGCCTGATTCACGAACGTCGTTACTGCCGACGGCTGCGCCTCAAACGGCTTTCCTTCCACCAGCACCTCGACTTTCTTCACGCCCGGAAATTGGCTCGCCGTGAACACAATCGCCCGGAGCGCCTGACTTGTCGCCGCGCTCGCGTCCTCCGCCGTCGCAAGGGACGCAAATTCTTTTGTGAAGTCAATTGTCGCGACACCGTTCTTCAGCGTCACCGACCGCAGACCACAGTCCTTCGGCAGCGGAATTTCCAGCCCGCTGTCCTTCTCCGGGCCTTTCGCCAGTTCCAGCATTGCCGTGGTCAGGTCAGCGGGGGAGAATACCGTCCGCGTAACAGGCACCATCAGCCGCCCGTCCGCCGACGGGAAATACAGCTGCACCCGCGACGCATTCGTCAGGTTCGCCGTCGTTTCCACGCTTTCCAGATTCACGCCGTCCGCCTTGAACACGCCGGATACGTCTGTCCCGTGCGTCAACTGCGAGCGCTTCTGACCGTCAAAGAGGAATGTCACTTCCTGTACGCTGTCGAACCCGCACAGCGCCGCCGCCGTCCCCTGCACCATCAGCAGCTCTTCTTCCGCGTTCTGGCAGCTCAGCGCCTCCTTGCTCAAGTCCACGCGCGCCTTGCCGCCAGAAATGTCCAAATCGAACGTCACGCCCTCTGGAATAACGTTCCGCAGCCCCATCCGCGCCGCCGCGAGGTCATTCTCGGATGACTTCACCATCAGGCTCAGCGTCGCCTTCGCCACGCCGTCCTGCAGCGGAATCTGGCGCGTGACCGGCACGAGATACCCCTCGCCGTCCTCATACCAGCAGACGGTAGAGGTCACTTCGACATCAGGCGATGCGTCCGCGATGGTTTGGGTGCTGACATCGGGGGTGAAGTCAGTCTGCTGCATGGCGGTTTGGGTCTGCTGTCCGCCGCGGACGGCGAGGACAACTACAAGCGCCGCCGCAGAGACAATGAGCAGCCGTTCCATCGTGATGCGGCTGGGGAGATGAAGGGATTTGAGGAATGGAAGTTTCGGAAGTTTGGGAAGTTTCATGTTTGTCCGCCTCCTTGCCCGTTGATTCGGCTGATGGATGGTATGCAGGCGGGCGGCGGAAAAGAAGGGCGTGTGGAAAAGAAAAAACGGGGGCAGGGAGCATTGCATCCCCCCCTGCACCCGTCCCTTTGCAATTTTCCTCTCAGCCCAATCAGCCGATATATTCCTTCCCGCCCATGTACATCCGCAGCGCTTCCGGAATGCGGACGCGGCCGTCAGCCTGCAGGTTGTTTTCGAGGAAGGCAATCAGCATACGCGGCGGCGCAACACAGGTGTTGTTCAGCGTATGCGCGAAGTATTTGCGGCCGTCGTCGCCCTTGACGCGAATCTTCAAGCGGCGTGCCTGCGCATCGCCCAGATTCGAGCAGCTGCCGACCTCAAAGTACTTCTTCTGGCGCGGAGACCACGCTTCCACGTCCAGCGACTTCACCTTCAGGTCAGCAAGGTCGCCGGAGCAGCATTCCAGCGTGCGAACCGGGATATCCATCGAGCGGAAGAAATCGACGGTGTTCTGCCACAGGCGGTTGAACCACATCGGGCTGTCCTCCGGCTTGCAGACGACGATCATCTCCTGCTTCTCGAACTGGTGGATGCGGTACACGCCGCGCTCCTCAATGCCATGCGCGCCAACTTCCTTGCGGAAGCAGGGGGAATAGCTGGTCAGCGTCTGCGGCAGCTGGCTTTCGTCCAGAATCGTATCAATGAACTTGCCGATCATCGAGTGCTCGGACGTACCAATCAGATAGAGGTCTTCGCCCTCGATCTTGTACATCATGTTCTCCATCTCGGCGAAGCTCATCACGCCCGTCACCACGTCGCCGTGGATCATGTACGGCGGGATGCAGTAGGTGAAGCCGCGGTCGATCATGAAATCACGGCCATAGGACAGAATCGCGGAGTGCAGGCGGGCAATATCGCCCATGAGGTAATAGAAGCCGTTGCCGGAGGTCTTGCGGGCGCTGTCAAGGTCGATGCCGTGCAGGCGCTCCATGATATCCACATGATACGGAATCTCGAAATCCGGCACGACGGGCTCGCCGAAGCGCTCGATTTCCACGTTCTGGCTGTCATCCTTGCCAATCGGCACAGACGGGTCAATGATGTTCGGAATAACGAGCATCCGCTTGCGGATTTCCGCCTGCAGTTCGTCTTCCTTCGCCGCCAGACCCTCCAGATCCGCCTTGTAAACGGCGACCTGTTCCTTCGCCTTTTCGGCCTCTTCCTTCTGACCCTTGCCCATCAGCATGCCGATCTGCTTGGACGCAACCTTAATTTGGTTGCGCAGGGTGTCCGCCTGCTGAATCGCGGCGCGGTACTCCTTGTCCATCTCGACGACTTCGTCGACCATGACGAGCTTTTCGTCCTGAAACTTCTTGCGGATGTTCTCCTTCACCAATTCGGGATTGGTGCGGAGCAGATTGATGTCCAGCATCGGAAAAAATCCTCCTTTTTTGCTTGGCGGAAACCAAAAAGGCTTCCCATCCCGTAAAATTCCGGGACGAGAAGCTCGCGTTGCCACCCAGTTTGCCTGACGCACGTCAGACCACTCATGCTCGCTGTATCGGGCGAACCCGGCAGACTCCTCGTCTGCCCCCATTCAGGAGTGGAAGAAGCACCCGCGCCCTGCCGCCTCGCACCATCCGGCGGCTCTCTGGAAGGACAAAAGCTGCTTTTCTCCCGTCAAGCGGGGTCATTTGACAGGCTTATTATACGCCATTTTGCGCGCTGATGCAAGAGGGAATTTCAACTTTTGGGCGAAATGGTGCGCATCCGCAAAATTGTTACAAGAAAATTAAATTTTCGTACATGACAACGTTTTCCCCTTTTGATTCGTCTGATAAGTAGAACACCGTAGGAGGTACATTTCCGAATGAAACGCCTGATTTCGCTTTTGCTCTGCGCGCTGCTGATTATTCCCGCTTTGGCGGAGGACGCACCCGATTTCGAGCCAATTCCGTGGGATATCAAGGTTTCCCCCAACCTGCCGAACCCGGATTGTTACCTGCCCAATAACGGCGGCTACCATGATGATTCCATCGACATCCAGATTAACGTCACCTACTGGACGCAGGATTTGCAGCAGGTTGATGCTCCCGGCGAAGGCACAACGACCGTCATGTCCGCACGCGTGAAGCTGACCGACGTGAGCCAGTTCCGCACGGGCTTCGCGAACAAGTACCCGTCGAAGCAGGCGCGCCACGTTAACGACATGACGAAGCGCTTCAACGCCGTCATGGGCATCGACGGCGACTACTGCCTCTACCATGAGCAAGGCATCGTCGTCCGCAACGGTCAGACGCTGCGGATGCGCCCGCACAAGGGCCGCGACGAGCTGATTGTGGACGAAAATGGCGACTTCCACCTCATCACCCGCACAACGCAGGCGAAGTGGGACGAGTACATTGCCGGCGGCGGCACCGTCCTGCACGCCTTCTGCTTCGGCCCCGCGCTGGTGGTGGACGGCGTTCCGCTCACAAACCTTGATGACGTAACCATCGACAACGGCAAAGCGAAGAAAGCCCAGCGGATGGTCATCGGGCAGATTGGCAAGCTGGAATACCTGATACTGACGAACGAGGGGCCGGAAAGCACCGCCCCGAAATCCGTCGGCTTCGACCTTGTGCAGATGGCGAACCTGTGCGTGCAGTTTGGGCTGGACAACGCATACAACCTCGACGGCGGCTCATCGAGCACGATTGCGCTGAATAATCAGAAGATTAACTCGCCGTCGAGCCATAAGAACCGCATGGTTGGGGATTGCATTTGGTTCGCGACGCTGGTGAAGGAAGAGACGTGGCGGGAGAAGGAGTCGGTACGGACGGTAAAAGTGGAGGAAAATAAGTGAACCTCGCGGTGCGCAGGCGATTATCAGACCTGCGCACCTTGCTTTTGAGGCAAATTCACCGTCAAGGAAGCGGCAGGTGCAGAAAAATAGGGATGAGGTCAGGAAAAACGTCGAGGCTGCAACGCGTTCTGCTTATAAATGCAAAATCTGCCCCAAAACACGAAAAAAGCCCTGCAAAATGCAAGGCTTATGGAGCTGATAACCAGATTTGAACTGGTGACCTCATCCTTACCAAGCGAGACGAATTATTTAAATATTTAGTTTTCTTGCTTGTTCTTGTTCCTGTCAAGGTGACTACTTTCAGCAGGAGTATTCACCATGACAGAATCCGAATACATTCAGCAGCATGAAACCTATTTGAGCAGCATTGTCAGCCGCTTCATTGCGCGCTATCCCGAACAGCGTGGGAAGATGCGGGATGACCTGATGCAAGAAGCGCGAATTGCCCTGCTGATAGCCTACCGCAAGCAGGAAAATACGGCGGGCTTAGAGCGCAGGGCGTACATTTGCATTATTGATGCACTCTACACGGCTGCGGTTCATGCCTACCCGATTCGCATTCCGCGACGGAAATTCAGAAAGAACGTTGGGCGGTTTTCCTGCTGTGGCAGCGATGCCCTTGCACTGTGGGAGAAGAATCAGCCGGAGGATGAAAGCGCGCAGGAGATGGAACTGTGGGCGATTCTTGCAGGGATGAACGACAAGGAACAGGCGTTTGTGCGTTGCAGGCTGGACGGACGGAATTGCATCGAAGCAGCGAAAATGCTGGGCATGTCCAAATCAGCATGTTGTCGGATGCAGCAGAGAATCAGGCGCTACCTGATGACGCAGATGCGGGCGAAATGATGAAGGATATAAGGCGGCGGGAATTGTTCTGCCGTCTTTTCTGTTTGCTATGTCGCACTATCCATGGAATTACGAACAGTCCGAAAGAGCCGGATTTTTGCATCCGTAAATCTTTGCTGAACAATTTGCGAATATTCGCAAAATAATGTTGACATTTGCGAACATCTGAGTTATAATAGCATCGTTCCCGAATAAGCAGCGACGGAGGAAAGAGCGATGGCAAGAATCGGTTATGTTCGCGTCAGCACAGTACACCAAAACACGCAGCGGCAGGAATACGCAATGCCGACCGACCTTGACAAGGTATTCACGGACAAGGCAAGCGGCAAGAATACCGACCGACCGCAGTTTCAGGCAATGCTTGACTATGTGCGTGAAGGTGACACGGTTTATTTCGAGAGTTTCAGCCGCGTTAGCCGCAGTTTGCCCGACCTGCTGAACACGCTGGATTATTTCGCAGAAAAGGGCGTAACGTTTGTATCGCAGAAAGAGAACATCGACACGACGGGCGCAACGGGCAAGCTGATTGTGTCGGTGTTGGGAGCCATCAGCGCATATGAACGCGAAATCAATGCAGAGCGGCGGGAATACGGCTACAAGAAAGCGCTGGATGAAAAGCGCGTAGGCAGACCGAAAGCCGTTGCGAATCAGGCGTTTCATGATGCTGTGAAGCTGTGGAAGGACGGCAAGATTACCGCAACCGAAGCCATCAAGCAAGCAGGAATGACCCGCACGACGTTTTACAAGCTGGTCAAGGCAGAGAGAGGGCAAGCATGAAGCCCTCTTTTTTTTGTGTGCAGGAGAAACAGAAGTGATACAAAAATTGGCTCGCTGATGGAAGGAAATCAGGGGCATTTGAAACGGCAGAAAGGAATCAGCAAGCGCGTTTGTCTGAAAATGCAGTAACACCGCAGAGTTTTTGATGCTCTGAGCGCTTCCAGCGGTAAAGTGGGATAATTCCACCTCCGAAGCCAGAACGCCTCAGAGCGTTTGCAAACACGGGGAAATGCCAGTGATTTTAGACAACCTGAATTTGTTGATTTTCGCTCATCATTTAGACGACGAGAAAGCTGCCGTCAGTTTAACCGACACCACAGCGGACAGCAGAACATGACCATCGTCAACGAACCCGGAGTTCGGGAACGTGCGAACCATCGTTGCAGATGACAAGGTTCTGTTCTGCGGTTCGGATGTGGCGAGAGCGCTGGGATATGCAAAGCCGCAGAATGCTATTGCCCAGTATTGCCGGAATAGCACCTTAAAAACTCCTGCCCTAAATCAGGGCACGAACAATGAGGGCGCGAATCGCACCAGATTATACATCCCCGAAGGCAATGTCTATCGTCTGATTGTGTCGAGCAAGCTGCCGGGCGCTTGCCCATTTACGTTTCCGGGAGAAAAAGCACTGTGAAAGTGCTATACCTGTCATATTTCCACCTATCGGTCAAAAATCCTATGTATACAAGGCGGGCGTATTTGCGTTTGATAATATTTGTTATTTTATTGTCAATTAAGAAAACAGATAGTTGTTGCAAAGAAGTTCTTTATCATTTCTAAATTGTTCGTTTATCAATCGTCATAAAATAGCTAAAATGTTTTTGTTTCTGTGGATTTGTCTTAAAAAGCACATAGTTATTTTATAATATTAATAATGTGAGGGTTATTCTATTCCTGATAATTGAACAAAGGAGGTTTTTTCATGGCAAGGATAACACATTAGAATGAGCGACCGTCTGATTATTGGGCGGTGCTGGATGCAGCATTGACAGAGGTCAGACTGGGCGAAAAGGCGCAGGAGCTTCTTCTGTTCTATGCGGGCATGAACGAGGGCGCGGAAATCACGGCTTCCGCATTGCAGAGCGAAACAAGCCTGACGTTGACGGGAAGCCAGACCTACAAGAACGCGCTGCTGCTGAAACGGCTGATTTTGCGCAACCGTCGTTTGAATCTAATTGTTGTCAACTGGAAGCGAATCAAGCTGTTGGCGGAACTATCGAAATGTTGAGGAGGAAGAAACATGGATGACTTGTTTTTCAGAATGCGGAATGATTTTGACCGCATGATTCAGGCGAACATACCGGGACAGAATCACGATTGCAGTATCATCCCCGACTACGGGAACGGATAGGACGCTATTCACGGTTACAGCGCCGAAACCCGCTGTGTGCTGTACGCAAAGAACGCAGGAATGAAGCCGGTGCTGCGAACGTCACTCAAAGATGAAATCTACCGGGGGAATCTTCTGTACGTTGAAGGGCGGTTCTACCTGATTGCGGATGACGTGCAGGAAGCCCCGAACTGCTTCATGACCCATGCAACCCCGTGTTTGCATTTCGTGAAGGTAAGCCGCAAAGTCAACCCGCAGACGGATAAATTCGGCTTTGCGGTGGAGGACACGGGCGACCGCCTCCACCCGCTGATTGATAACTTCCCTGCCGTGCTGACATTCAGCGGCACGATGGCAGACGCGAAGAATCAGGCGGGCGCATACTTTGCGGACATGATAGAGGTCAAGCTGCAAGGCAATCACTGGACGGATGAAATCAAAACGGGCGATATTCTGACGCTGGAAGGGAATCCGGGAGAATATGAAGTTGTGAGTTGGATTCGGGACAGTCTGACCGCTAAACAAAAAGGCGGTGTGCTGACGATTCAAGCACGAAGGAAACCGTGAATCGGTGATACAGAAGTTGGAAGATGGAGGAAATGGCGTGATGCTGTTCCCTCTTTTTTTTGTTCATGTTTTTGGAAGAAATTACCTGACCCACCCCCCTATAATATAATAAAGATATAGCTTATAAGATAATCTCTATCTTTCTTTTCTTTGATCTTTCTTTTCTTTGATTTTCTTTTCTTTGATACTTTCTTTTCTTTGCAACGGCTGAAAGAAAAATTCCAGTTTCTACCGTGCAAGTCAATTTCTTGTGAATCCTATTTTCCTTTATAATTTTTTCAATGATTTTTATTGCAGTTATAGTGCATCGGTGAGAGCCTTATTTTTTACAGACCGGGCACATACCGCGAATAAAGTCTATGACTTCTGAAAAAAGTCCAAAAAGATTTTGATTCAGCCGGAACTCTGATGAGAAAAACACACCTATATAATATGTACCCGCGCAAGCAAGGTACAACAATTTCATAAATTTTGAAACGGAGGAAAAATCCATGCCAAACACTGGAAGGAACTACCGCCACCCACCCGCCATTCATCACATTGGACGGCGGGACGAAAACCATGCCCAAACGGTTCGACAAGCCGCGAAGGTTGTACGACTGCCCGACCGTGCAACAAAGCTGCTGACCTTCTATGCAGATTGTCCCGACGGCTTTCGACCTGCCTTGAAAACTGTTCGCGAGAACACAGGCATTGCGAAAAATGCCGTCTCCACCATTCGCAAATGCCTTGTGACCGCTGGATTCATCCTGTACGGCGGCGGGAACATCTGCCTACTGTGGGACAGGATTGAAGAAGTTGCCCGAATTGAAAAGCTGCTGAACGCAAGCAATGAAAAGTGAGGTTTGAGCAAATGAAGAACATTCGTCAGCCGCCCATGATTCACCACTGCAATCAAACAGAATACATCCAGCGCGGCGCGAGCCTTGCCCAAATGGCGGCGGATGCTTGCGCGGCGATGTACCTGCCCGACCGCATGAAAAAGCTGCTGACCTTCTATGCGGATTGTCCCGACGGCTTCTTCCCTGCCCTGAAAACCATTCATGACGAAACAGGCATGAATGAAAGTTCAATCTGTAAGGCACGGAAAGAACTGGTTGATGTCGGATTCATTCTGTACACGCCCGAAGAAATCCGCATTGATTGGCAGCGTGTGGCGGCGATGGCGATGCTACCGCCCGAAGCCTGTTTCAGTCTACGGCGGCGTTCTATGCCAGAGCGGGCGCAGGTGGAGAAAATCAAGCCTGCGTTCTGGAAGCGTGAGCCGATGAAGTGGACAACGCCGAAGGTCTATGTTATCCGCCCGGAGTGGAAATATAAATCTTTCAAAAAGCCGAAACATATTCGCCGGAGACTGGGAGAGCGCAAGAATAAAAACAGCCGAATGATTCAACTTTGCATGACGGCGGACAGCTGGAAAACTTGCAGAAAAGCGCGAATTTATAAACTGTTGTTTGCCATGAAATGGGGCGGGAAAATCAATCTTCCCGCTTGTGGAATCTACCATAAAATTATAAATTGTTAATGATGAAAGTAGAGGTTTGAATTATGAAAATCATTCGTAACATCGACGGTAAGAAGCTGGAACTGACCCTGACGAACGAGGAAGCGATGATTCAGGCGAACATCAAGGCGGTTCAACGGCGGTATGTCGAAGGGGAAAGCCTGTTTACCATGCGGCGCGGGAAGATTGCGCAGGGGCAGGACGTGAACGACGAAGAGTATTTCGAGAATTCGTTTTTTGTGACCGTGCTGGAAAGCCTGTTGACGGAACATCCGGAGATTATCGGCACGAAGCTGGACGCATAACCCGCATGAAGCGGCAGGATATGACTGCCCTGCATTGAACGCAGCCCCCCTCCACAGCCGTTTCAACGGTGGACGTGGATTCTTTCACAGCTTCTGTTGGAACGGCTGGAAGGGGCATTAGAGCGTCAGAGACGGCAAGCAGACAGAAAGACGATTGAGCAGGAGGAACGAAAATGGAAACGTGCTGTGAATACACTGATTCGGTGATGTGGGTATCAACGGACGAACGGCGGATGATTACGCGCATGATGAAGCTGATTGCGGAACATCCCGACGAAACGGAAATCATCAAGCGCCCGGAGGAGAACGACGGCTGCCTTTACTGCAAAGTGCCGTCAACGTGGTTGAAGATTGCCCCGCCTGTCAAGCGGGAAATGAGCGATGAACAAAAGGCGGCAGCGTCTCAACGGATGCAAAAACTCAACGAACAGGCGCGCTTATCCAAAACATCGTTATCTTAACGTGAAAATCGACCCTGTGAGGCGTTTCAGGGGCAAGGTGGTATTATTTCACCTTTGACGCTGGAACGCCTTGCAGGGGGCAAAAATACGCAGAGGAAGCGCAGATTGAAAACATAGGAGGAAAACAGGATGCACGAACCGGGAAAATACAAAGTCCATGATGTGGGCTTGCAAGGATGGTTGAAGTACCAGAATATGCAGCCGCTTTACTGGGAGCGGGACGAACACGGCGTGATGCTGATAGTCTATGAGAAAACGCCTGTGCTGATGGAACTGGTACGGATGTACTGGGAGAAGAACAAGAAGTATCTGCCGAAAGACCCGCCCGAAACATGGTATGACACGCTTGCAAGCATCGGCAGAAAGCCGAGCCAGCGGGAAACGTTGTGACGGAGGAAGAACGGATGGAGCAGACAGTATCTGTCAGCGTGGATGCACTGACGCAAGCATTTTCCGCAGCATTTCGGCAGGAATTTCAGCCCTTGAAGCAGGAATTGCAGACATTGGCGGCGAATAGTACGTCTCAGCACCTTGACAACGGAACAGGGACAAGCCGAATTGCGTGTGAAGGTGATAGTATGGCGAACATCAAACGAAAATACACAATTAACGGTGAAGGCGTATGGATTCAAGGCAAATCGGAGCAGGAAATTCTTGAAAAGGCTTGTGCGTTAATGGGCGCGCAGACCCGACCAGCACCAGCGGCGAAGCACAATTTTCGGGCGTATGCGCTGGACTGGTTCAAGAATTTTTCGCTTCCAAACGTGGAGCAAGTAACCGCCATTACCTACAAGCGGGAATTGGATTTGCACATTTTCCCCGCATTCGGGAAAATGAACATCGAGGACATAACCCTATCAGACGTTCAAGCGTTATTCAACCGCAAGGGCGCAAAAAAAGAATCTTTGATGAAAACGCGAACCGTCTTGAATCAGATTTTCCGAAAGGCAATTGACGATGACCTGATGCGGAAAAATCCGCTACAAGCCTTTTCCTTTCGTCTGACAGGCGAAGCAAGTGACACAACACAGCCGTATTCCGTGGAAGAAATGCGCCTGATGGTGGAGCGAATCGGACGGCTGACGAATCCGAACGACATTGCTTATTTGGCAGTTGCTACCATGCAGCCGTTACGCCTTGAAGAAACATTGGGCTTGCAATGGCAAGACGTAGACTGTCAAGCAATGGCATTGCATATTCGTCGAGCGGTCACACACCCCGACCGAAACGCGCCCATTGTCAAGGAAACAAAGACGCAGGAAAAGCGAGACGTTGCACTGACAAAAACGACCTTGCATTATCTGGACAGCATACTGCAAGGAGCGCCTACTGATTTTGTTGTGGGCGGGAAAGTACCGTTCAGCTATACGCAGGTTCGCCGGATGTGTCAACGCATTGCGCGGCAAATTGATTTTCCGGGCAAGATTACCCCGCAGCGTTTCCGAACAACTGTCTTGACAGACATTTATGACCAGACGCGGGATATTAAGCTGACGCAAGCCGCAGCCGGACATAAAACCGCCGACATGACTTTGAAACATTATGTTAAATGTCGGCAGATAAATCAGGCTTCCGCAAGTGCCATAGATGCCATCTACGGGAACGAAAACTGACGGAAAAGCTGATTGATACAAGTGCCGTCAAGTGCAGGAAAATCAAAGCATACGCGATGATACAAGTTTCCGAAAACTGACTACAAAACTGACAAAAGTGCAAAAGCAGGGCTATGAGACCACACAAATGCAGTTCACAGCCCCGTTTTCTTGCATTTTTCGCCCCAAAACACGAAAAAAGCCCTGCAAAATGCAAGGCTTATGGAGCTGATAACCAGATTTGAACTGGTGACCTCATCCTTACCAAGGATGCGCTCTACCAACTGAGCTATATCAGCATCCGTGTGCCAGCGAGTGAATCGCACTGACAACATTGATATAATAGCACACTTCTTCGGAAAATGCAAGAGGGAAAATGAAATTTTTTTTGGGAAATTTGCGAAAAATATCGTTTGCGGGAAAATCAGCAGATTTCAGCACGGAAAATCAGCGTTTTCGGTGGAAAAAATGCGTTCCAGCCTTGACAAAGTGAGCGTTTGCGCCTATCATTACATTTGTTAGATTCTCACTTTTTCAGGAGGAAATCACGATGGCTGATTTGACGATGGACAAACTGGTTGCGCTGTGCAAAAACCGCGGTCTGATTTTTGCCGGAAGCGAACTGTACGGCGGTTTGGCAAATACATGGGACTACGGCCCGCTGGGCGTGGAATTCAAGAACAATGTGAAAAAGGCGTGGTGGCAGAAATTTGTGCAGGAAAGCAAGTACAACGTGGGGCTTGACTGCGCTATTCTGATGAACCGCGAAGTGTGGGTGGCGTCGGGTCACGTCGGCGGCTTCAATGACCCGCTGATGGACTGCAAGGCGTGTAAGGCGCGCTACCGTGCAGACAAACTGATTGAGGACTTCACCGGCGGCGCGGAAACCGGCGACGGCTGGACGAACGCTGAGCTGGAGAAGTACATTGCCGAGCACGACATCGTCTGCCCGAAGTGCGGCAAGAAGGATTTCACCGGCATCCGCCAGTTCAACCTGATGTTCAAGACCCATGCGGGCGTGATGGAAACGCCGGAGAACGAGATTTACCTGCGTCCCGAAACCGCGCAGGGCATCTTCGTCAACTTCGCCAACGTCATGCGCTCCATGCGCAAGAAGCTTCCGGCGGGCATCGCGCAGATTGGTAAATCCTTCCGCAACGAAATTACCCCCGGCAACTTCATCTTCCGTGTCCGCGAATTTGAGCAGATGGAGCTGGAATTCTTCTGCAAGCCCGGCGAGGACTTGCAGTGGTTCGACTACTGGCGTTCGTTCTGCAAGCAGTGGCTGCTTTCGCTGGGCATCAAAGAGGACAGCCTGCGCCTGCGCGACCATGAGCCGGAGAAGCTGGCGTTCTACTCCAAGGCGACGACGGACTTCGAGTTCCTGTTCCCGTTCGGCTGGGGCGAGCTCTGGGGCATCGCCGACCGCACGGATTATGACCTGACGCAGCATCAAAACCACTCCGGCAAGTCGCTGGAATACCTCGACCCGGTGACGAACGAGCGCTACATCCCCTACTGCATCGAGCCGTCGCTGGGCGTTGACCGCATGGTGCTGGCGTTCCTGTGCAATGCTTACGAGGAGCAGGAGCTGGAGGGCGGCGACGTGCGCACGGTGCTGCATCTGCATCCGGCGCTGGCGCCCTACAAGGCTGCCGTCCTGCCGCTGCAAAAGAACAAGCTGGGCGCGCTGGCGAGCGAAATCCACGCGGATTTGGCGAAGTATTTCCCGGTGGATTACGACGAGACGGGTTCGATTGGCAAGCGCTATCGCCGTCAGGACGAAATCGGCACGCCGTTCACGATCTGCGTGGACTTCGACACCGAAGCGACGCAGTCGGTCACGGTTCGCGACCGCGACACCATGCTGCAGGAGCGCGTGGCGCTGAAGGATCTGCGCAGCTACATCGAGGAGCGGATGCGCTTCTAATTTCGCCCGTTTCCCTCATAAACACGCGGGCACTGTATGCAGCCGCGCTCAACCCAATCGCGCGAAAGGGTCAAGGGAGGGGACTTCGTCCCGTTTCATTCTCCCTTGCAGGGTCAAGGGGCAGCGCCCCTTGGTTTTCCCCCATAAACACGCGAAAGCAGTATGAGAGCGTCACCAACTCAATCGCGCGGAAGGGTCAAGGGAGGAACTCCCTTGCGGGGTCAAGGGGCAGCGCCCCTTGCGCCTCCCCCCTACGGAAAGGAATGGACAAATGAAATATCTGCGGAAACTCATCGCCGCGTGTGCGCTGCTGGCGATGCTTTGCCCTGCGCTGGCGGAGGAAACGACCTACGAGCCGCTTCCTTGGCTGGACAGCACGGGCAGAAAACTCCTTGCCGCGCCGTATCTGCCGAATCCGGACTGCTATCTGCCCGATCAGGGCGGCTATCACGACGATTCGCTGGATATTCGCGTCGAAACGTCCTACTGGACGCAGGACATCGAGCGTGTTGATGAACCCGGCGAGGGCACAACGACCGTCATGGCAGTGTACGTCAAAATCACCGATCCGACGCAGATTCGCACTGCGCTGGCATCCCCCTATCCCTCGAAGAATACCGAGCGTGTGGAGCGCATGGCGAGCCGCAACAACGCCGTCCTCGCCATCAACGGCGACTACTTCATCTACCATTCTGAAGGAATCGTCTATCGCAACACGCACCGTCTGCGTGAACTGCCCCGCGAATACCGCGACACGATGATTATCGACACAGAAGGCGGTATGCACATCATTCAGGGCACGACGCATCAAAAATGGCAGGATTATCTGGAAAACGGCGGCACGGTCGCCCACACGTTCTGCTTCGGCCCCGGGCTGGTGATTGACGGCGTTGTCCGCGACGAGTTCGACTCCCGCATGGACAACGGCCCCAAGACGCTGGCGCAGCGCATGATTTTCGGACAGATTACCCCGATGGAGTTCGTCATCCTTTGCACAGAAGGCCCGGAAAGCCAAAGCCCGAAGTCCATCGGTTTTGACCTGTGGGGCGCGGCAAAGCTGGCGGGTGCGTTCGGCTTGCAGAACGCCTACAACCTCGATGGCGGTTCCTCCTGCACCGTGGTGCTGAACAACGAGAAGATTAACTCCCCATCGAACCCGAAGCGCCGCGAGGTGGGTGACTGCATTTACTTCGCGACCCTGATTCCGAACGAGTAAGCAAATAAGCAAAGGCTGCGCATGGGCGACTGTGCGCAGCCTTTTGGGTAAGATGCTATGAAACAGACCGAACACACCGCGATTGTCCTCCGCTACGCCAATTACCGCGACAACGACCGAATGCTGACCCTCTTCAGCCCGACGAAGGGGCGCATTGAGGCGCTTGCCCGCGGATGCCGCAAACCGCGCTCCCCTATTCTCAACGCCAGCGAGCTGTTCGCCTTGGGCGATTTTGAGCTGTACGAGCGCGGCAATCACCTTACCGTCATCAGCGCAAACCTGATGGAGACGTTCTACCCCCTGCGCGCTGATTTCGACCGCTTGGCCGTCGGAACGTACCTCCTCGGCGTCGTCGAGAACGTCATCCAGCCCGGCGTCCCCGCGCAGGAAACCTTCATGCTCCTGCTGCACACGCTGTCGCGCCTGACCTTCTCCGATCAGCCATGGCGGCCGCTGCTGACCGGCTTTCTGCTGCACTTGTCGCAGAGCGAGGGATTCGTGCCGCGCCTGCACCACTGCGTCCATTGTCAGCGGCGGATTGCGGACGGCGAATCGACGTGGTTCGACCTGACCGAGGGCGGGCTGGTCTGCCGTTACTGCCGCCTGCCAGTTCATGTGCCGATTTCAGCGGCGCAGGTGAACTGGCTGCGAACAATGCTGACGACGGGTTCCGCCGGATGGGTGGATTCGCCGGAGATGATGGCGCCGTACCGCCTGATGCGGCAGTATATCGAACTGCGGCTGGACAAGCCCGTTCGCAGTGCGGCGATGCTGCCCAAAGAATGATAGCGCAAAGACGGCTTCCAATCCCAAAATCACGGGACTGGAAGCCGTCTTATTTTACGATTTTACAGGTTCAGCAGCCTTCTTTGGAAGCCGCCGCAAAGTTCTTCCGCCGCCTCCACGCCATAGGACGCTTTCAGCTTCTCGAAGCACTCCCGCATCCGGCAGGGGCGCGACGTCGTGTTGTGCGCGTCAGTCGCAATGCAGTCAATGTAGCCCTCATCAAGCATCTTGCGCGTCCAGCGGTCAGCGAAAAAGCCCTTCTTCATCAGCACCGTGTTCGCGTTCATCTGCATATACACGCCGTATTCCTCGCGCAGCTCACGGACGTGCTTGAAGTTGCGCATCGGGTCAAAGCGCTCCACATGCGCGAAGATGACCGTGAATCCCGCATTGCCAAAGAGCCGCGCTGCCTCGCACATGCGGCTGTACGGCACGTCGCCGGAGAACTCCACCAGCACTGTCCACGTTTCCGCCAGTGACGGATAGTGACCCTCTTTGAGCAGATGCGGGCTGGCATCCGTATAGAGGATTTCGCAGCCGGTATGCAGCGTCACGGGCAGCTGATGGTCTATGCACCACTGCTGTGCCTGTGCGAAATGCGCAAGGTACTTTTCCGTCGGGAAAGGGGTAATGCCCGGTGTCGCGTGGGAGGTGCATACGATGTCGGTGATGCCCTCGTCCACGGCGCGCAGAATCATCTTCTGCGTGTCCTCCCACGTTTGCGCGCCGTCGTCTACGCCGTAGATGAGATGGTGATGAATGTCAACGAACATGATATCGCTTATCCTGATTTTAATGAATTTACAAAATGCGCAAGCAGATGGCGCAGGTGAATTTGGAAATCGTATTATGCCATTACGCCTTGGCTTGGCTGTTCTTGTCGTCGTGCTTGTAGTAGCCTTTCGTGTAGTGGCTGTAATAGTTTTTGTTGTAATATTTCTTTGCACTCAGCGCGTTGAAGTTGACTTTGTTGATGATGCAGCCCAGCACCGGCGTACCGGATTTTTCCATCTGCCGTTTGCATTCCGCCACTTCGCGCAGGCGGGTGTGGTTATACTCCAGCACCAGCACGCTGCCGTCGCAGAAGGCCGCGATTTCCGCCGCGTCAATCACCATGCCAACCGGCGGTGCGTCCACAATCACCATGTCAAAGGACTGTGCCAGCGCCTCCAGCATCTGCTCAAAGTACGACGAGTCAATCAGGTTGATGGGATTCACCACGTCGCGCCCCGCCGGAATCAGGCACATGCCGTACACGTCCGACTCGTAGACAACATCGTTCAGGTCGCACTGCCCGGCGAGGAAATGCGCCAAGCCCAGCCCTTCGCCTTCCAGCTCCAGCTTATAGCGCTGCACCATGAAGGAGCGGCGCATATCCGCGTCCACCAGCACAACGTGGCGGCCACGGCGCGCCATGTTTTCAGCGATGTGCATGGTCATCCAGCTCTTGCCCTCGCTCTGAGAGTTGCTGGTGATCACAATTTTGCGCTTATCCGTGCCGATGAAGGCAAGGTTCGTGCAGATGGAGTTCAGCGCCTCTTCTCCCGCATAATCAAGGGGATAGTGCTGATGAATGATTGCCTTCTTCATGGTTTACTTCCCCTCCTTGCCGTTCTTATGCTCGCGGGACAAATCGTAGCTCTGCACAGGCATCATGCCGATGGTTGCCAGACCCAGCTGCTTCTCCAGCTTGTCAGCGTTGCGGACGCGGTCATCCGCAAGGAACTGCACGACCACGATGCCGCACATCAGCAGCAGACCCAGCAGAAAGCCAAGCACCGTGTTCTTCATCGTTCTGGGCGAATAGGGGCGCGTGGGCAGCTGCGGCTCTTCAAAGATGGTGGGCATATCCATGTCCATCTTTGCGGCGATAAACTCGCGCGCCACCTGCACATACGTCAGCGCCATGTCCGCAGCTTCCTGCGGATCGTCGCTCTGTACCGTCACCTTCAAAATTCGCGTGTTGGCAGGGTTTTCCACGGAAATCATTTTTCCCATCTGTGCATAGGTGTAATCGAGGTTCAGGCGGCGCTTGACCATTTCATGCACATGCCAGTTGTCAAACACCTGCACATAGTCCGACGCCAGCGAACTGCTCAGCTGAATCTGCGACAGATTGAGGGAGGTGCCGCTGCTGTTGAGCACATACAGCTTTGCCGACGCCTGATACATGGGCGTCATGAAGAATTTCGTCGCGCAGAAGGCAATAATCGCGCCCAGCAATGCCGCAACGATGATGAACTTCGCCTTATCCAGCAGGCGGTAGAACAGTTCTGCCAAGTCAATGGTTGTTTCTTCCTGTTCCACCTGATGCTGCGAAATCGCCTGATGTTCAGAAGCCATGGTGTCCTCCTATTGTTCTTTCAAAAAAGTACTTGCACTACGTTAGTTTCCGGCTGCCTCCGTGTAGAAGGTCTTCAGCGTCCAGTTGAGTGCCTCGTTCTCATAGAGGTCAAAATGGATGTGCTCGTCGCTGCCCAGCGAGTGCACGCCGTTCAGCGTCTCCACGTCCAGCACTTCGTAGTCCATCACGCGATTTGCCAGCAGCGCCAGATTATCGATGCTCACGTTCGCCATCAGGTAGTGGTCGGTTGTGTCGGTAATCGCCGTACCGGTCGCATCGTCAGTGGTAAAGCCGAAGCCGGAATCCAGCGTTGTCGTCCGGTCGAAAATCATGCCCATTTCGTTCAGCAGCGTGTTGACGTAATTCACGTTCGCGCGAATCTTCTCCTCCAGCAGCGTTTCGAGGCTGTTCAAATAGATGCGCTGGCGTGCCATGCGGGCTTCATTCGTCGGTTCGGCGGTATCATAGCGGGTGCGGGTGAAGTATTCTGCCTGCATCCCGGTCAGCTTGATGGTCTCGCCGCCCTTGAGCGTAGGGTCAAGGGCAAGCAGGTCATCGTTGGGAATCGTGACGGTCACACCGCCGACCAGCTCATTAAGCTTGTTGATGCCGGAGATATCCATGCTGATGTAATAGTCAATCTCCGCGCCGTCATCCGCCTTCTCGATGCCCAGCAGCTTTTCCACTGCCCAGACGGTGTTTTGATTGTTCTCCTCGCGCGTCCGGCCGTAGGCGTGCGCCAAGCACAGCTGCAAGCGGCGCGTCCCCGCGTCCTTGCCGTTGGTCGCAACAAGCTTGATGGGGGTCATCGTGTCGCGGTCAAACTGCAATTGGTGAATCTGCTGATTCTTATGGTCAATCACCAGCAGCAAAAGAAAGTCCGACTGCCCGCCGAGGTGATACTGGCTCGGCTCTTCCTCAATCTGACCATTTGCGTAGTGGTCATAGCCGATGAGCAGAATTGTCGTCAATTCCGACGAAGGGTGCGCAAGGTACTCCTTGCCGTTCTCCGTCCGCGACGGAAGGAAACTGAAATTATCCGCCATTGCCGTGCCGCAGAGCATCAGCAGTGCCAGCGCCATTGCCAGCAGGCAAACCACCTTTTTCCGCAACGCCATTGTCCGTTTCATTCCTTTCCAGATAGGACAGCAGGGGCGGCTGATGTTTCTCCTTCCCCTGTGTGCGAGCTTCTGTTTCTTTTGGCCATCGTCAGGATGACACACAATATAGTATACGACAAGTGTGATGATTTGTCAAACGCAAAATACCACAAAATGACTTTTTCGCACAGAAATTGCCCATCGAAAGGACTTTCATGAAGAAACGACCTCATCCGCCGCGATAAAGCTGCTTGGACAAAATCAAAACGCTTTACGCTCCTGCATCGGGAAAAAGCATGCTAATTTTTAATTGTTTATTTCCAATTAGAATCAGTCTTTTTCCGCCAGCCTATCAAAGCCCTCCCCCAGCGCCTCATGCGCTTCGGTGATGAACATAAACGCCCGATCATCCTCTTTCCGCACAATCTCCTTAAACCGTGCAACCTCCTGCGGCGGCAGGACGCACAGCAGCACGGGGCGTTCCTTGCCCGAATACGCCCCGCGCGCCGACAGCTGCGTAGCCCCTCTGTCCATGTCGTGCAGCACCTGATGCGAAATTTCCGCCCACTTGTCACTCATCACAAAGCACGCTTTGTTCCTCGACAAGCCCAGCATCACCATGTCTATCACTTTGCCGTTGATGAAAATACATACCAGCGCAAACAGCGCTTCGGTCGTGCCGATGCAGACAGCGGCAAAAATCACCACAACGCAGTCGATTATCATCAGAAACATACCGGTCGAAATGAAAGGCAGCTTTTGATGCACCATTTTCGCCAGCATATCCGTGCCGCCGGTCGTCGCGCCGCCCCGAAGAATCAGTCCCAAGCCGACGCCCATCAGCGCACCGCCGAAAATCGCGCCAAGCATCGGATCGCTCGTCAGCGGCTGCAGCTGCAGAATATCAATCGCCAGGGAAAACAGCACCGTCGCCACCAGCGAGCGGATAACGAACACATGCCCCATGCTGCGATAGCCCATGATAAACAGCGGGATATTCAGCACCAGCGCAGTTGTGCCGATGGGGAACTGGAAGAGGTAGTTCAAAATCATGCCGACGCCAGTCAAGCCGCCGGGCGCGATGTTGCAGGGCGTGAGAAACAGCGGATACGCCGCGCCGCCGATGATGCAGCCCAGCACAATCTGCGTCCACACGATGGCCTGCTCGTGCTGAAGAACCGTTTTCCAATTCCATTGCTTGTTCATGGTGATTTCTGCTCCTTTGTTGTTTGCGTACTTATATGCTGCCGATGCTCATGCCCAGTGCGCGGTCGATGCGTTTCATAGCCTGCGCCGTCACTGTGCCCAGATAGCGAGTCAGGCGTGTTTTCTCCAGCGTCCGAACCTGCTCGGTCAGGACGATGGAATCCTCCTTCAAGCCGCTTTCTTCCCGCGTCAACAGCACATGCACGGGAAGCTGCGGCTTTTTTCTGCGCGTCGTGACCGCCACGACGATGACGGTCGGGGAATATCGGTTGCCGCGGTCATTCTGGATGATGACGACCGGGCGGATGCCTCCCTGCTCCGACCCAATCACCGGGTCAAGGTTCGCCTGGTATACGTCGCCACGTTTCATGATGTCACACTCCGTCCGGGATGTCAAGGCAAAAGCGGCATTTTTCTGCCGCCGCCTTTTGATTTTTTCATAGAAGCCGGTATTCCGGCTGCTTTCAGCATATGATTTCCCGGATTTCGGTGTGTAATACGGTGATTAGGGCACTTTCGGGGTCATGTCCATGCGGTTCAGCGCGATTTGCCGCTGCTTGCAGTCCGGCAGACAGCTTGCCACCAGCGCCCAGAACCCCGCCGAGTGGTCAGCATAAATCAGGTGGCACAGTTCGTGCACCACAACGTATTCAATCATACTTTCGTCGGCACCTCCAAGGCGCGTGTTGAACGTCAGGCGTTGCGTCTGCTTGCGGCAACTGCCCCAGCGGCTCGTCATTTCCCGCAGGGTAACGTGCGTGATGCTCACATGCAGGATACTCGCCCACTTTGCAATATCCCGCTCAATTTCGCGAATCAGCCGCTCATTGCGCAGTTGCGCAAACGCCGCGCCCGACGGCACATCTGCTCCCAGCGTCACCCACGCGCCCATCAGCCGATGCACCTCGCCCGACGCGAACGTCGGCGGATTTTTCACCGCACCGACATGCGCTTGCAGCCATTCCTGCTGATTTTCCAGAAAGCGGCGGATGTCCGCTTCCCGCGACCGCTTCGGCACGGACAGCATCGCATACGGGCAGTCCGGGCGGCTGCGCAGGATGAAGCGCCGGCAATTCTCCCGCTCGGTGATTTGCACCGCAATGCCGCGGATGGTCAGCGTCCTTGTTTTCATGCTTCTCTCATTTCCTTCATTTTTCCGTCTCGGACATTTTCTGCGCGCCCGTTCGACGATTCTGCTCGTCCCCAATCGCTATACTCAAAGGCGAAAGGAGACGATGCCGGTTGCGCGCAAGCGGGTTTTTGTTCCTCTTGGAGCAGGGATTGTGCGGCATTTGCCTGATGTCGGTGCTGTCCGCCGCGCTCGGTCTGCCGCGCGCAAGCCGTGGGCGAAGGCTGCTTTTCGCCATTCTCTACGCCGGATTCACCCTGCTGTCGCTCTTCGTTCCGCCGCTGCTGCAGGTGGTGATGGTTCTGCCGCTGACGGGGCTGCTCGCGCTCATCGGGCGATTTCCCGCACGGCGGACGCTGCCCTTCTGCCTGACAATGCTGATGATGCAATGGGGCTGCGCTGGACTATCGGCGCTGCTGCCGCTGCCGGGTGCTGTCCAAACGGCGCTGACGTGCACGCTGCTGCTCCTGCTGCGCCGCCTGACGCGCTTAGAGCACGGCAAACGCCGCTTCGTGCGCGTCCGTATCCGCTGCGGCAACTGCGAATCCGCCGTGACTGCGCTCGTTGATTCCGGCAACCTGCTCTGCGACCCGCTCTCCGGCGACCCGGTGCTCATCCTGCCGCGAAATACCTTCCGCCGCCTGACGCACTTGCCGGAGGGCAGCACGCTGCTGCCCGGAATGCGCCTGCTCCATGCCCGAACCGCATCGGGCATCACACTGATGATAGTTCTCCGTCCAGATGGCATTTTCCTGCTTTCAGGGCGGAAAGTGACGGCGCTTCGCGGGCTGATTGGCTGCGCGCTGTCCGGCGGCGGGGTGCATCAGCCGGTGATGCCGGAAAGCATGGTGTCCGCAATTCTATGCAAATAGGAGGAATTCAATATGTCCACCTTGTGTTCTGTCGTTTCCGCCGCGTCCGCGCAGCTTTCCGCCCTGCTGAGCAGCCTTGCGCCGCGCGAGATTTACTACATCGGCGGCCCTGAACCCCTGCCTGCCCCGCTGACACCGGCAGAGGAACAGGCGCTCCTTGCCCGGCTCGACACCGACGGCGCTGCCGTCCGCACGACGCTGATTGAACACAATCTCCGCCTCGTTGTCTTTATCGCCCGGAAGTTCGACAACACCGGCATCATGCTGGAGGATCTCATTTCCATCGGCACGATCGGCCTGATTAAAGCCGTCAACACCTTCGACCCGTCGAAGAAAATCAAGCTCGCCACCTACGCCAGCCGCTGCATCGAGAACGAAGTGCTGATGTTCCTGCGCCGCCACAGCCGCACGCGCATGGAAGTTTCGCTGGATGAGCCATTGAAAACCGACTGGGACGGCAACGAGCTGCTGCTTTCTGACGTTCTCGGCACTGACCCGGACATGGTTTCGCGCGGCATCGAGGAAAGCGCCGAGCGGCAGATGCTTTTCGCTGCCCTTTCGCACCTTTCCCCGCGTGAACAGCAAATTATGGATTTGCGCTTCGGTCTGCACGGTCATCCCGAAATGACGCAGAAGGAAGTGGCGGACATCCTCGGCATTTCGCAGAGCTACATCAGCCGCCTCGAAAAGCGGATTCTGCATCGGCTGCATGGGGAGCTGGTGAGAGAAGAAGGATATGCCTGATTTTAGCGTGCATCGCCGAAAAAACACTACTTTCGCCTAAGTGATTAGCCACCGCCGCAAATTGCCATACTGTGGATACTTCACATGCAAGGAGGACGCAGAACATGGCATGGGGCAAGGTCGATTTATGCGGGCTGGACACCAGCAAGCTGCCCGTTCTCACGCCGCAGCGGATGCAGGAGCTCTACCCGCTGGTACATAGCGGCGACAAGGCGGCGCGCGACGAGTTCATACAGGGGAATCTGCGGCTGGTGCTGTCCGTCATCCAGCGCTTTTCCGGGCGCGGCGAAAACGTCGATGACCTCTTTCAAGTCGGGTGCATCGGGCTGATGAAGGCGCTGGACAACTTCGATGTGTCGCAGAACGTCCGCTTTTCGACCTACGCCGTGCCGATGGTCATTGGCGAAATCCGCCGCTATCTGCGCGACAACAACGCCATCCGCGTCAGCCGCTCCATGCGCGACACGGCGTACAAAGCCCTTCGTGCGCGCGACCGCCTGCAAACGGAGCTTTCCCGCGAGCCCACCGTCGAGGAAATTGCCGCCGACATGCACATCGACCGCATGGACGTCGTGCTGGCGCTGGAGGCGATTCAAGACCCGGTAAGCCTGTTCGAGCCGGTTTGCAGCGACGGCAGCGACGCGCTGTGCATCGTTGATCAGGTGAAGGACGAGCGCGTGCGGGACGAGGACTGGGTGCAGGACATTGCGATTTCGGACGCGATGGGGCATCTCAACGAGCGGGAGAAGAAGATCCTGCGGATGCGCTTCTTTGAGGGGCGGACGCAGATGGAAGTCGCCGGGGAGATTGGGATTAGTCAGGCGCAGGTGTCGCGGTTGGAGAAGCACGCGCTGATGAATATGAGGAAGCATCTGGGGGAATGAGTGCAGTGGGGAAATTTGCCACGCGTTTGCACATTGCCGCGTCAAAGGGGCGCGACCAGACTGCCTGTCTTTTTCCCCCACAACAAAACCGGGGCGGAGCATTCATCGTGTTCCGTCCCGGTTTTCGATTGCCCAGTTGTTACTGCTTCACATTATCAATGACTTCCAGCGTCACTTCGAGGTCGATGTACTCGCCGTCGGGGATGTCGTCGCTGCCGGTCAGATCAGTGATGCCCGGCACGCGGTAGACCTTAATCTTCAGCACGTCGCCCGCCTTGCAGTCCGCAACCTGCGCTGCCAGCTCGGTGGTCGAGGTAATCACGTTGTCGTTCACATCCACAATGATGTCGCCGACCTGCATTCCCGCCTTTTCCGCCGGGCTGTTCTCTTCCACGTTCACAACGTAAACGCCCTTCGGAATCTGACCGTTCTGCAGTGCGCGGCTGTTGGCGAGGTTGCTCATGGTGATGCCCATGCGGGGCTTGCCGACGAGCGTGCTGTCGGTGTTGCTATCCGCCTTGTTGTCGTCGCTGTTTTCCAGCGCTTCGGGCGCGGTGAAGGTGATTTCGCCGGAGAGCACCTTGTTAATCAGGGGCTTGGCGGAGTTAATCGGGATGCACATGCCGATGCCCTCGACGGTGCTGCCGGAGTAGTACGAGCCGGTGTACTTCAGCGTCGGGATGCCCATCAGTTCGCCATTCACATTGAACATGCCGCCGCCGGAGTTGCCGGAGTTAATCGCGGCGTCCACCTGAATCATGGCGTTGGTGATGGTGGACTTGCGGCCGTACTTGTCGTAGGATTCGGACTCAATCGCGCGGTTCAGGGCGCTGACGACGCCGACCGTCGTGGTCTTGGTGAAGCCCAGCGGGTTGCCGATGTTGATCGCCCAGTCGCCGACCTGCAGGGTGTCGCTGTCGCCCAGCGTGACCGCCGGCAGGTCAAGGCCCGTCGCGTACACAATGGCGATATCCAGCGATTCGTCATACGCAACGAGCGTCGCGGCGTACTCGTCGGTGTTGCCGCTGTCATCCGTCACGGTCACGCGCAGGCTGCTCGCGTCCTCCACAACGTGGTAATTCGTCAGCACGAAGCCCTGACCGATAACCACGCCAGAGCCGGTAGCCGCCAGCTCCTCGCGCTCCTCAATCTGCTGATCATTGTTGCGGCCGTTGCCATAGCCGAAGCCATAGCCAAAATAGAAGTTGTTGCCATAGCTGCCATAGCGCACGGTTTGATAGTTGCTCACGCCGACCACGCTGTTACGCACCTGCTGCACCGCCGCGGTGAACGGGCTGGTAACAACCGTCGTTGTCGAGTTCGCCGCCGTGACGGCTTCTGCCGCCGCCGACGTGTTCTGCGCCGCCATCGTCGCGCCCGCGCCAATCATCGCGCAGGTCAAGCCCAGTGCAATACAGCCCATCATTTTCCGGAATTTCATAACTGCTGTACCTCCTTCAGGTTCAAAAATCGAATTTCATGCCGCCGTTCGCATTTCCGGCGTCCAGTCAGTCTTTCCAACTGGCTATGCTTTTATTATATCCGCCTTTTTTGTCTTTGTCATGAACGATTTTTGAACATTCAGTGGAATTTCGTGAACTTTGCGTGATTGCAGGAGGCAGATGAACAGGGATGAAGTCTCCCCTGCTCCTTCCGCGCGTTTATCCACAGGTTACTCACACAATACATAATCCATCAAAAACTCCCCCGCCCACATCACGTCGCCATCCAGCGCATTCTTCGCTTCTCCATCAAAGAAGAACCGCACCCGCCGTACCGGATACCGCTGCACCAGTGCGCCCGTCAGCTGATACGCCATCATGCGCTGATTCAGCCTGCTTGTGCGAATCGCATCCGCCATATGCGCCGAGAAATTCACCAGTACCGTATCGTCCACAATCGCGACGCCTAACACATCATCTTCCGTCAGCCCTTCCGGGAAGCCCTCCGTCGCCAGCACAGCCGTCAGCAGTGCGCGCGGCGAGCAGGCCGCTGATGCCGGGAGATTCAGCCTTCCTTGGCGCAGCTTTTCGCCGTTCGAGAGATAGCAGACTGCTTCGTCAGTCAGCAAGCCGCCGAAATTCGCGCGCGTCATCATGCCGCCGGGCAGGACAATCGTACCGTGGATGGTGGAATACAGGCTGGTCAGCGCGGAATCACCGACGCGGTAGACAACCTGCTCCAGCGAGGGAATGTAGGACGTGAGCGTCATCGTCAGGGCAGCGAAGAAGCACACCGGGTCGATACCCGCGCTGGAAATTCTCTGAAGCGCATCGGGGACAAGGTTAATGGCGGCGGACTGGCGGCCGCTGGAGAGCGTCGTGACTTCCGGCGCCATCAGGAGCATCGTGCGCAGGTCGGGCATATCCGGGACGTTCGCGGCATCATTCGCCCCGGCGGAGAGCGCATCCAGCAAGCCATAAACCAGCTGCTGGGCGTTCTGACCATCGAAGGAAAGCTGCCTGACTTCACAGGTGATGCCGCTGCCGCTTTTCAGGGGAAAATACAGCACAGCAGCGCTGCTCAGCGGGGTCTGCGCCGCAATGCCGCCCGCGCCCGTGCGCTGCGCGACGAGCTGCTCCCAGCGGGTGACGAGGTTCTCCCCTTCCGCGGAGGAAAGCGCCCCCAGGGGCAGCAGATTCTGCACATCCATCGCGACCGGATTGCCCGCGACGAGGATATTGACGAACCGCACATCCGGCAGCGCGCAGAGCGTGGTGGCAATGGACAAACACACCATGTACAGCTCGTGGATGCCCATTTGCAGCGCGGCGGAGGACAGATTGACCGTGCAGACGTGTCCGGCAGTTGTGACGGCGCTCCCTTGGGCGAGCGACACATTGCCATAGGCCTTCAGCGGCACAGCGCGCCCGTCGCCCTCCTCCTGCAAGAGCAGCTGCAGCACCGCTTCAGCGGGCATCTGGTCGTAGCGCAGCGCTGCCGTGCGCCAGAAGCAGAGCATCGTCTGCCCGTTTTTCGCGGGGAGGTAGAGGGCGACATCGCGCTCATAATCCAAGCCGGTATCATCCGTCGGCGCGGCGTAGGGGGCAGATGGCGGCGGCAGCGTCTCGGCGGGCGCCAAGCTGCTTTCGCGGCTGCAAGAAGTAAGTGTCAGCAGCAGCGCCATCATCAGCGCCATCAAGCGAAACTTGCTTTTTTTCATGGCGTTCCCTCCACAATTGCGGTCAGCTGGCTCATGCTGATGCACCACAGTCCGCCCGTTTTCATCAGGTGGACGCTTCGCCCCGTAAACTTCTGCGATACGCCGTCCGCTAATCTCGTTCCGCTGACGGTGAAAACCGCCCGCGTGCTGGAGGAGCTGCCGCCGGAGAAGTCGAACGCGGTCAGCGCGGGATATTCCGTCCATTTGGATGCGAACGCTTCATATTCCATGCGCGCTTCGCCGGTATCTGGGTCGCTTTGCGCAAGATAGCGGTAGAGGCGGCGGATATCGCGCTGCTGGATGCAGGTCAGAATCGTCTTCATCGTGCCGGAAGCGGTCAGCAGCAGCGATTCATCCCGCCGAAGCGGATTAGCGAGCGCATCGTCCGCCGCGTTCAGCGTATAGTATTTTTGCCGCAGCCGCATGGAATCCGTCGTTTCGCCGCGCTGCTCCAAGAGAATGACGACCTGCTGGGCAGTCGTGTTTTCCGTCACCGTCGCGGCAATCGCCTGCATCGCCAGCCTCCGGCGGAGCGGTACTTCCTGCGCCCACGCCGTGTCCGACCGCCAGTTGCTCGGCTCGTCCGAATAGCCGTTCATCAGCTGATACGACAGGGTGACGAAGAGCATTTCGCCCTGCCGGGAGGTCGAAATCACGCGCGTACCCGCCGGGAACAATTCGCGCAGCGCGGGCGCATTCAGACTCGGCCCGTCCAGCAGCAGCCGCAGCAGCGCCGTCTCATACGGCTCATTCGGCAATCGCGAAACCGTCCGCCGCTCCGCCGCCAGCATTGGTTCGTCGCCATAGCGGTACCAGATGAGGGCGGATGTGTCTGTCGCTGCCGCATCGTCGCCATCCGCGCGGGGGATTTCGTCCTCCTGCGGCGCGGCGGTCACGGAGAGGGCTTCCATCGAATTGCCGGACGGTGCACAGGCCGTCAGCAGCATCAGCAGCATGAGCAGAAGCAAAGTCAGCCGAAGCCGCCTCATGCCTTTTCACCTCGCTTTGCATCCATCGGCAGGGTGACGGTGAACGTCGCGCCCTGCCCCGGCTGGGATGACACGCTGACCGTGCCGCCGTGCATCGCCGCCAACTGCCGGACGATGGAAAGCCCCAGTCCCGTTCCGCCCGTCGCGCGGGAACGCGCCTTATCGACGCGGTAGAAGCGCTCGAAAATGTGCTTCTGGTCTTCCTCCGGGATGCCGATGCCGTCGTCTGTGACGGCGAACAGCACGTTTGCGCCGCTTTGCGCAAGCCGCACGGCGATATGCCCGTTTTCCGGCGTGTACTTGATGGCATTGTCTGTCAGGTTGTAGAAGATCTGCATCAGCTTGCCTGAATCGCCGTCGAGGGTGATGCCGGGCGCAATGTCTGCGGTAAGCGTCTGTCCCTTCTGCTCAGCGGCGATTTGCAGTGTATGCACGGTTTCCTCCGTCAGTGCGGACAAATCTACTTTTGTCACGCGCAGGGGGGACGAGTGGCTGTCCATCTGCGTCAGCGTCAGCAGGTCGGTGATGATGCCGCTCAAGCGGTCGATTTCGTGGTTGATGTCCTGCATGAACTCCGTGCGCAGCTCCTGCGGCATATCCGGCTGATAGAGCATGTTTTCCAGCAGCAGCTTCATTGTCGCCAAGGGGGTTTTCAGTTCATGCGAGGCGTTGGCGACGAACTGACTGCGGCTCTTGTCGAGGTGCTCAATCTGCTCCGCCATCGCATTGTAGCTTTCCGCCAGCTCCTTGAGCTCGCCGGATGTGCGGACGTTCACGCGTGCGGACAGGTCGCCCTTGCCCATGCGGCGAATTGTCTGCGTCAGTGCCTTGACCGGGCGGGTGAGCATCCCCGACAGCATCAGCGCCGCCGCCATGGCCGCGCCCGCGATAATCAGGAACACTGTCATCAGCTGCTTCTCGACCGTTTCCAGCGCGGTTTGCAATTCATCCACCGGCAGAGACAGCACGAGTACGCCCAGCGTCTTGCCGCTGACCTCCATCACGGCAGACGCGACCGCCACATACGCCGCACCCGATTCCGAATCGACACGGTGAATGCCGAACGCGGATTTCTCCCCGTGCAGGAGGACGGCGACTGTCTCCGGAATACTGAGCCGCTGCCCGCTCCTTGCGCCGAAGGTATCCGCCTGCACCTTGCCGTCCATATCCACCGCCAGCAGCCGCCCGCCGAGTTCACCTGCCTGCGCGGTCAGGAGTTCGGACAGGCTATCCATCTGCGCCGACGCCAAAAAAGGCGCAGCCGACGAAGCCAGCTGCTCCAGAGAGCGGGTGGCCTGACGGGTGCGCTGCTGATATAAGGTGCTGCTGACCATACCGGTCAGGATAGATGCCATGATGGCGAAGGAAGCGCCGATGACCACCAGAAACGTGAGCATCAGCTTCCAGCGCAGCGACATTGCGCCGCGCACGAGCGCCGCAAGCGGCTTAGTCCTTGTCGGTGAAATAGTAGCCCACCTTCCATTTCGTGAAGATAAACTCCGGTTCATCGGGGTTGCGCTCAATCTTCTCGCGCAGGCGGCGGATGTGCACGTCCACCGTGCGCGCGTCGCCGGTATAATCGTCATATTTCCACACGGCTTCCAGCATCTCCTTGCGGGAGAACGGGCGGCCGCGGTTGGTGATGAACATTTGCAGGAGATCAAATTCCTTCGCGGTCAGGCGTACTTCCTCTCCGCCGAGGGTGACGGTGCGCTTGACGAGGTTGACCTCCATATCATGCACGCGGATGATTTTCTGCTCCTGCACGACGTGTCCCCCGGCGCGGCGCAGCACGGTGCGAATCCGCGCGCGCACCTCCAGAATGTTGAACGGTTTGGTCATGTAGTCGTCCGCGCCGTATTCCAGGCCGAGGATTTTGTCCATGTCCTCGCCCTTGGCGGTCAGCATGATAATCGGCACACTGGATGTTTCGCGGATGCGCTGACAAACGCTGAGTCCGTCCACCTTCGGCAGCATCACGTCCAGCAGCACAAGATCATACACCCCGGAAAAGAATTTGTCCAGCGCTTCCTGACCATCCACGGCGGTATCGGTTTCGTAGCCGTCCTGTTCAAGCGTATATTTCAAGCCTTTCAAAATAAGCGGCTCATCATCCACCAGCAGAATGCGTTTTCCCATGATGGTTCACCTCAGTATAATTTGCCGCGAACGGCTGCTTGTTTATTGTACCCTGAATTGTGAAAAAAATCAAGTCAAATTGCAATCAAATTGTCATAGTTTTTGGAGAAAGGACACGAAAAAAACGCGGCAGACAGGCGGAAATGACTGTCTGCTGCGTTTCAGGGGGGTGCCCTCACTCCGCCAGTAATTGCGTTAATTGTTCCTCATACACCTGGAAGTCTGCCGCGTCCCAGTCCTCCGCAAGGGCGAACACCGCGTCCATCACGCAGTCCGCCATCTTGCCGCGATGCCCGCAGACCTGCAGCAATGCAATCAAACGCATTTTCGCCTGCCGCACATCCTCCGGCGCGTCGTCCAAGCGGCGCAGGTCGTAATCTGCGTTCTTCCCGCAGGGGCTTGCGCACGTCGCGCAGTTCGGGCTGACCTCAAACTTGTTTTGCTGGATGCGCTCGGTGAGGGCAATCAGCTGCTCCGGCGTCGCGGAAATAGCATCGTCCGAGAGGTGCAATCCAGCGAGAATCAGACCGGGCGTCGTCTCCGTCGGCGGACGAGTCGTGCAGGTGCGCGCCAAGCCGATGACACTGCCCAGCAGCATCCGGCGAAGTGTCTGCAAATCCGCCATTACTTCTTGAATCCTTCCGGGAAAACGACTGTCAGCACCCATTTGAACGCTTCGGGCGCGGATACGGCGTGCGGCACGTTCGCGGGCATCACCAGCACTTCACCCGGATGCACAAGGTATTCCTTGCCATCCACGGTGAAGCAGCCTGTGCCTTCCAGCACCTGCACCATGGCGTCACCGGTGGATTCGTGGGTGCTGATTTCGGTGCCCTTGTCGAACGCGAACAAGGTGATGCTGACCGCCTTGTTCTGCGCAAGCGTACGGGAGACAATCTGCCCCGGCATAACGTTCACAAGCGCCGTCAGTGCCTGCACCTTTTGATGGTCGATATTGCTGATATACATGTTTTCCCTCCAATAATGTTCGTTGGGAGCTAAGGCACCACCGCACAATTCGGCGGCGCGGCTGGCGATGGCTTTTCCGCCATCTGCGGCATGCAAATTCCTCGATTTACCTCCAGTAAACCTTCGAAATTTGCATTTGCATCTGACGAAAAATCCATTCCCCAGCCGACCACCTCATTTGTGCGGTGTTACCTTAATTGCAGTATGCCACGAATGATTCGAAATTACAACAGCAGGTTACGCCTGTTTCGCCTTCCACGCCGTAAACGCATCCGCCAGCCGCGCAAATTCCGCCAGCGTCAGCTTTTCGCCGCGGATTCGCTCATCCAGCCCGGCAGTCTGCATCAGCGACACGGCATCGGCGCGCTCCATGTGGAACGCGGCGCACAGACCGTTCGTCATCGTCTTGCGGCGAAGTGCGAACGCCGCCTGCGCCACGCGGAAGAAGTCAGCTTCCTCCTGCACCTGTACCGCCGGCGTTTCCCGCCACGGCAGGACGATGAACGCGCTGTCCACCTTCGGCACGGGCGTAAAGCACTTTGCCGGCACATCCATGGCCAGATACGGGTCGCAGTAGAACTGGCTGCGAACGCTGAGCATCCCCCAGCCATCGTCACCGGGCTGCGCCAGCACCTTGTCCGCCACTTCCTTCTGCACCATCAGCGCCATCCGCTGAATCGGAATCGGGCTGGCAAGCAGCATGGTCAGCAGCGGGGTGGTAATATAATATGGGATATTCGCGACGACAGAGAGCGGCTTGCGCAGGTCTTTCGTCACGTCAGCGAGGTTGAGCGTCATCACGTCGCCCTGCACGAGGGTGAAATTATCGCGTTCAGCGAGGAACGCCGTCAGCAGCGGAATCAGGCGTTCATCCAGCTCGATGGAGAGGACATGGTGTGCCGCATCACAGAGGTATTTGGTCATGCTGCCCGCGCCGGGGCCGATTTCCAGCACATCATCGTCCTTGGTGATTTCGCTGGATGCCACCAGCGCGGCGAGAAGATCCTCGTCATAAATAAAGTTCTGCCCCAAGCCCTGCTTGTAGCGGAGATTGCTGTCGTGAATGCGTTCCTTGGTCTTGCTCATGCGATGCTCCTTTGGGGAATTTGTCCGATGAGTATTATAGCATAGAGCGTTCGTGGAACGCAAGAGGGAAGATTTGCGTTCACGCTGCTTGGTTTTTATCGTTGCAGAAGGTTTCGCCTCTGCGGATGCGACAAGAGGGCAATGAAAACAGACGAAGTCTGCGGTCGCCCCCTTGACCCCTTCGCATTGCACACCCCCATGTTTTTTTGGATATTGTTGCAGAACCGACCTCATCCGCCTACGGCACCTTTCCCAGAGGGGAAGGTTTGGGGACGCGCGACATCCTTATACTATTTCCAGATAAAAATGCACCAAGATGCGCCGCGAATTTTTCATTCTGGCTAACGTGAATGAAACGCAGCGTAGCAGCGCTACGCTAAGTGGAATGAGCGGACGCCAGAAAGGAAAAGGCGCAAGCAGATGGTGCAGTTGAATCTGGAAATAGTATTACCTCCCCCCTTCCACGCAAAAAGGAAGTCCGCCCACATTGAACGAACTTCCTCTTGTATTACTTCACACTGTTCACCAGCGCGACGCAGGCTTCGTGAACCTTCTGCGCGGCAGCGGCGCTGATCGCGGTGGCGTTGTCGGGGTCAGCCTTCAGCTGATTGTAGACTTCGTAGCATTCAGCCTGCAAATCCGCCAGCGTCGTTTCAACCTGCGCCTTTTCTTCGTCCGTCAGCGTACCGTACTCGTAGAGGTTGGACAGCGCGTCCATCGTCCAGTAGACGGAATCCGCCCAGTTCTCCGGCAGGACGCAGAAGCCTTCCACCTTCACACGCTCGCCGTTCTCGTTCCGCTTGTTCTTCGTCGTTGCGTAGTACACGCCGCTTTCCGGCTGCGCTTCCACAAAATCTGCCGCCGCAGTGCTGAGCTGATAGCCAGCATAGGTATCCGTGGTCAGCATCGGGTAATACGGCACGAAGACGCTCAGCGCCGCGTCGTCCATCGCGACCCATTCCACGGTGTCGGTGATGCTGTCTTCCTTGGCGACCTGGAAGATGTGCGTTTCAAGGTTGCCCGTCGAGCCAATGCCCGCAATGTGATAGTAGCCCACAACATCCGCGACGCTCCATGCATGGTCAAGCGTGATATTGGTATACATCGGCACGATGCTGCCATCCGCCGCGACGTTGGAAATGGCGAAATCCGCATAATCAGGTTCTTCCTTGGCGGTTGCGGCGTTGAAGTACTTCAGCGCGTTCACCATACGGGAGCCGACGCCCTGATCCGCATTGTAGGAAGCGGCATAGTCGATGGTGTTGGCTTCCTTGTCGCCGACATAAGAGCCAGCCTGTTCCGCCACAGCAATCAGATTCGCGGAGGCCATCACGTTCTCGGTATCGTCGAGGTCAATCAGACCAATCACCGACATGTTCGGCTGCGAAAACGCCATCGTCGAGGTCAGCTTGACGGCAACATACTGCGTACCGGAAGCGTTTTCGACGTACCACACTTCCTTGTCGTCCGCAATGAAGATGCCGGAGCCGCCCGCCGCGCCGACAGAATCGTAAATGCTCAGCAGCAGTTCGACTGCTTCCTTCGCCGTCGCGGATTCGCTCAGCAATACGGTCGTGATTTCGGCCTCTTCAATGCCTTCGTCGGTGTACGGATCAACTTCATACAGCGCGTCGGAGCAGCCGATGGTTTCGGTCGCGCTCACGCTCACGCCCATGCTGTTCGTTCCGCCTGCCTCATAGGGCGTATGCGCATGGGTCTGACCGCAGTCCGGGCAGACGCCATCCTTCGCCGCGCCGTTATCATCGCGGAACGCCGTGTAGGCGTAGCTGTCCTTGGTAAAGGTGTAGGTGAAGCCGTAGCAGCCGTTGTACACCTCGCCGGCAGTATGGACGCCAGCGGGAATCGCGTAGAGCAGCTTGTTGTAGCTGTTGGAAATATCCTCCGAGCGGGCGAACATCGTCGTGCCGTCCGCGGTGAGGTCAGAACCAACATAAACAGCGGTGCAGGCAAGCGCATTGACCGACGTCAAGCAGAGTGCCAGCGCCAAGAAAAGCGGGAAAAGTTTCTTTGCATTCAGGTGAGCCATGATTGCCACCATCCTTCCTTGTGTTTGACGGAAGGCATTATACTGCATATTTATTAGCTTGTCAAGCGATTTTATGAATAAATATACTGATTTCGCGATAAAAATTTGCACATGGTGAATATGGCAGAAAAACGGACAAATCAGCAGGAGATTTCCATCTGCGTGGCGAATCTTACCAGCAGAAAAAGCGGTATATCTGCCGCATAATACTATTTCCAGATGAAAATGCGCCAAGATGCGCCGCGAATTTTTCATTCTG